>Ga0123337_10007533_pt1 | contig 10113 bp, 9 predicted proteins | sample frozenSSSSmetaG_FD_89792 | JGI IMG/M metagenome (GOLD analysis project Ga0123337, IMG submission 89792) | Glacier valley bacterial and archeal communities from Borup Fiord, Nunavut, Canada, to study Microbial Dark Matter (Phase II) -... | ecosystem: Environmental > Aquatic > Freshwater > Ice >...
AACGCCGCAGCCGTGCCTCTGCGCGGGCGTCTTCCGCATCCGTCTCCGCGCCGACGAAGTGGACCGGACGGCCAAGCACCACTTCCGTCACGTCACCGCCGAGCCGCTCCGAGGCGCGCTCGCGGCACGCGCGCAGATAGAGCGCGATCAACTCTTCCAGCGTGTAGGCACGCTCAAAAACGCGCGTTCCGGTGAAGGGCGTCGCCAGCGCGCTTTTGAGCGAACCGAGCAGGCGTCCCGGTTCTAATTCGTCGATCATCACATGTACATCGGTCGCCACCGTGCCGATTTCCGCGAAGAGCATTTCCACGCGCCCGACTTTCTTGCGGACCATGCGCCGCTCACGGTTGATGTTCTGCTCATTGTAAAGGGAGATCGCGGCCTGCCCGACGTGTAGATCGCCGTCGCGGGTGAGGTAGATCACACTGCGCATGGTGTTCGACCGTGCAACCTCATCCAGCGGGATGACATTCACCTGCCCGCCCTCGATAATCGCGATGCCGGAGTTCGTCGTGCCGAAGTCCATTCCGATACGCAAACTCATGTTGCTCCTCGATCAACTACAGCGAAGGGGAGCAATTATACAGCAATTTTAATCTCAACCCCTGAAGCGTTGTAGCATGTCCTCATCCAATACAAAGCCAAATCCGGGTTGTTCCGAGAGCAGCCATGTTCCATTGCTGATCACAGGTTGCTCCGACCGCAACTGTCGAAAACCAACCGTGTCGGCTTCGGCAGGCGACTCTTCAATCATCCACCCCCCTAGCCCACCCACGAGTGCGCTGTGAACATCCGGGTAATAGTGCGGGAAAGCAGGTTTGTGATGTTCTAAAGCCGGTGCGACTGCTTGCAAATATCCCGTGACGCCGAGTTGTAATGTCGCATCAGGTCGAAGAATACTCACGCCATCTTGCCCCCCCAGGAGTTGAATCGTAGATGGAGAACTCACCGACTCGCCGAACGCGATGGGAATTGTTGTTTCGCGCGCCATGCGGATCGCCAGCGCCCATTCAGCAGCCGAGAAAGGGTCTTCCAGAAATGCAGGGTTGAAGCGTTCTACCTGCTGCCATGCGCGAGTCGCCTCCGCAATAGTGTTATAGGCCGCGCTCGCATCGAGACCAATCACAGCTTCCGAACCGACCACATCCCGCAAAGCTTGCAATCGCTGATTATCCAGTGCAGGGTCTGCACCAAATGGAATTTTGAAGCGTGTGTAACCTGCCCGCGCGAGGCGCTCCACTTCCTCGCGAAGCGCGGACACCGAATCCCCGTCGCGATAGTAACCGCAAATTGCCGCGCACGGCACACTTGACGACTTTCCGCCCAAAAGTCGCCATATAGGAACATCCAGAACATGCCCCATCAAATCCCACAAGGCAATATCGAGCGCGGAAAGCGCCCGCGCAAAGTAGCCTTGCTCGCCAATCATACGCACGCTCTGGCGGGCAGCGTCCCATATCGCGCGGATTGAGCCAACAGGCTGGTGAAGGACCAGCGGCGCAAGATTTTTCAAGATAAGCGGTGAAAAATCCAGTCCACGCGCAAGACCATATCCCGTCCCGATGTGCTTGCCGGATGTAACGCGAACAATCACAAACTCGCGTTCGGTGATGCGCTTCCCAAAGACATGAAGCACATCAGGAAGCGGTACGCGAACGAGAAAGGCATCGATTGCGTCAATAGATGCGTCAAGGCTCATCTTCACCAGCCCCCGTAAGCCGTCCATGCGCCATCAATCGTGATTGTCTCACCGGTGACGTATGAGGCCTGATCAGACGCGAGGAAGACGGCCACGTTTGCAACCTCTTCGGGCGTCCCGATCCGCCCCAGTGGTGTTCGTCGGTTCACCGCATCAAGATCGACCACGCCGCGACTCACATTGGTTTCTACCAATTCGGTCATGATGTAGCCCGGCGCGAGGGCATTCACGCGAATTTTCATACTCGCCCATTCCGACGCAAGGACCTGAGTGAGCGCGATCACGCCTGCTTTCGAGGCGCAATAGGGCGCACGCATCGGGAAACCAACCTTACCGGAAATCGACGAGAGCGACATGATCGAGCCGCCCGTGCCTTGTGCCACCATTTGCCGCGCTTCAGCCTGACATGAATAGAACACCCCGTTCAGGTTGATGTTGATCACGCGCGTCCAAACCTCGCTTGTCATCTCCAGGGATGGCATCGGGTGCGAGATACCCGCGCTGTTGACTGCAATATCCAGCCGCCCGAAGGAAGCCACAGCACGGGCGACCATCTCCGCGCAATCGTCAGGATTGCTCACATTCGCCTCGACGACGATGCAAGAGCCGCCAGCCGACCGGATGCTGGCGGCTGTTTCTTCGCCCTGCGTCGTATCCAGATCGGCAATCACGATCTGCGCGCCACTCGAAGCCATTGCAAACGCGACGCTGCGCCCGATTCCTTTGCTGCCACCCGTGATCAGCGCGACTTTACCATCCAGCCGAATATCCATGCGTGACTGACTTTCCTTGTAATTTTGAGGTTAGTTGTGCAAGCGCGCGGTGAGGCCACCATCAACGACGAGCGATGTTCCTGTAATCCAGATCGCCTCGTCACTGGCAAGGAACAAAGCACTTTGCGCAACATCTCGTGCTGCGCCGAGTCGCGCCATTGGTTGCAGCGCGGTCGTCTCTTCGATGAGCTTTTGCGGGTCTGCGGCGGCGGCGACGAAACGATCCCACAATGACGTGGCAATATAGCCGGGGAGGATCGTATTGATACGCACGGCTGGCGCGTAATCGAGCGCCATATTGCGCGTCATTGCGAGTACGCCGCCCTTCGAGGCAGCATAAGCGGCGATGTTGTTCATTGTCTGGATTGCATGAACGCTGGAGATATTGACAATCGCGCCTTTTCCTTTGGCGAGCATGGCTGGAAGTACATACTTACTGCATAACCACACGCCGCGCAGGTCTACGTTGACGCAGCGATCCCAATCCTCCAGACTGGTTTCCAATGCGCTCTTGAACATTTCAATCCCGGCATTGTTCACCAGAATATCGATGCCTCCATAGCTTTCGAGCGTGTGTTGCGTTGCCGCAGCAACTTCGGCTTCACTGGCAACGTCGCATCGTATGAAGCTGGCCTGTCCACCTGCCTTCTCAATACCCGCCACGACCGAACGACCCGTTTCCGGGTTAATTTCAGCAACCACCACTTGCGCGCCTTCTTCGGCAAATAGCTCACAGCAGGCACGCCCAATCCCCGCGCCGCCACCCGTAATTATTGCGACCCTGCCCTGAAGTCTACCGGATGCCATTGATCAACCTTCTTTCATACCACTGAATGCAATGCCTTCGACAACCTGCCGTGTCGCGAGGCCAAACAGAATTGCAATAGGTGCGATGGCTAACACCGCACCCGCTGCAAGTACATCGAAACGTTGCGCGATTTGCGTCGCGCTCTGTGCGACCGCCAGCGCCATCGTTCGCATATCAGCGGAGTTGGTGATCATGAGCGGCCACCAGAACTGGTTCCAGACCGTCAAAAAAGTGAATACAGCCACCCCGCCAAGTGGTCCCAGCGTTAGTGGTAGAGCCAACTTCCGATAACACAACCAGTCCGATGCGCCATCGATCCGCGCCGCCTCAAAAATTTCTGCGGGGATACCTTGCATGAACTGCCGGACGAGAAAGATACTAAACCCGCTCAAGGCATAGGGCAGGATCAACGCGGTATAGGTATTCCCCAGCCGCAAATTGTTGAAGAGTGCGTGCAGGGGCAGCACTGTCACGGCAGCGGGCAGCATCATGGACGTGAGCAAAATCGTGAAAAAGAGGTTTTTTCCGCGAAACTGGTAATGCGCGAAGACAAAACCCGCGAGCGACGCACATGCAGTCGCGCTGAGAGTAGCGATGCCGCTCACAAAAACGCTGTTGAAAAAGTTCCGCAGAATGCTGAGTTTATTGATCAATTCCTGATACCCGGACGTTGAGAAATTCTTTGGGAAAAATGTCGGTGGGATCGCCACAATTTCGCTCGTCGTTTTGAACGACGAAAGGATCATCCAGATGAACGGGTAGAGCATCACGAGCGACAAGAAGAGCAGCGGGACGTGCCATAACAGACCCCGTACCTGTAGCATATGCAGCACTGATTTCGGTGTTGTGGTCCGCGCGGAGCGAAGCGCAGTGATCTGCGGTGTCATACTCAATATTCCCAGGTTTGTCTAAAGAAGCGCAGTTGCAAAATAGTCGCGCCAAAGACGATCACGAACAATATCGTTGCGGTCGCGGATGCGGGTCCATACTTGCCCCGGATCAATCCTTCGTTGTAGACCAGCAATCCCAGCGTATAGGTGCTGATTCCCGGTCCACCGGGTGAGCTACCCGTTCCGCCGGAGGTCGTCATAATATAGATCAGGTCGAATGCTTGCAGCGCGGCAATGATCGTTACAACCGTCACGAAGATTAATACACGGCGCGTCAGGGGAAGCGTGATAAAGCGGAGAATTTGCAGGCGATTTGCACCATCCATGCGTGCGGCTTCGGTATAGACGTGCGGGAGCGTGAGCAAACCGGCGTACAGGATCAGCACTGCAAAACCCAGCCGCTGCCATACCTCGACGGTTGCGACTGTCCATAGCGCGAGGTCCGGGTCCTTCATAAAATTGAGCGGCGCAAAACCGACCCGTGTCAGCAAAAAATTGGCAAGGCCAAAGGTCGGTTGATAAAAGAGACCGAATACAACACCGATGATGCTTGCCGGGACCAGACTTGGTAGAAAAAACGCGAACATATAATAGCGGGTCAGGCGCGATACGCGCACCATCAGCGAAGCGATGCCGAAGCCGATCACAAGGACAATCGGTGTCACAACGAGCGTGTACACAAGCGTATTCCTGAACGCGGTCGGAAAGCGGCGATCCGTCGTCACCAAATCGATATAATTCTGTATGCCCACAAACGGACTTTGAGCCGGGGCAGAGGCAATCCACTGGTGCAGGCTTACCCATACAGAATAAGCGACCGGGTAAATCACAAAGACCAGACACCAGACGAGCATCGGCGTGATGACGATATACGGAAAGGCGTTACGAAAGGTGCGTCTGCGTATCCTTGACCTTACTGGAAACGGTTGGCTGATCGTGTTTTGAATACTCACCCGCAGACTCCTGAAATAGAACCGGGAAGCGGTGAGGCTAGATCACCTCACCGCCATAGCTTCAAAGCGGGTCGCTATTTGATCGCGAGGTCGGCAGGCAGCGCATCGAAGTAGATCGTCGTCTTCGGTGCGTTCGGCAGACGCTTACGTGACTGGACGATTTGCTCGTTGGATAGCTTCGTTAGCTGCGACAGCCCGGCATCCACCGTGAGGCGCTTGTTCATCACATCTTCGATGGTCGTCCACATGATGTCGTACTGGATCGAACTGCCATCCAGCCAGGGACCGTAGTAGCGCAAACGGCCAGCGCGGATCGCGTCGATTACCGGGGCGAGGTAGGCTCCCTTGCCAGTCTTGTAGTAATCGTTGCCCAGAACCAGACTACGCAGCGGCGACAGTCCGGGGTTTGCGTCGAGGAACAATAACTGACCTTCTTCGCTCGCCAGATAGCGCATGAAATCATAGGCCAGTGGCGCGTTCGTGGTGTACTTCGGGATCACCGCATTCCAGGTGTCGGCGTGTCCGAAAATAGCGGGTGTGTTGCCGTTATAGGACGGCTTCATGATGAACCCATACTTCTTGTCTGGGGCGGCTCCAGACGCGAAGGGCATGAATTCCGGCCACAGGAACGCCATATTGACCGTCCCTTGCAACATGCCATCGATGGCGTTGGGCAGGCCAATCGCGTCTACCTTGTCTTTCTCGTACAGGTCGAGGAAGAATTGCAGCGCGTTTTTGGCTTCCGGGGTGTTGAAGTTGAACTCCTGCTTGTCGTTGTCCCAGAACTTGCCGCCTTGGTCGATGATATAGCTCAGGAGATACGTCCCGCCATTGTTTTCCTGAAAGCTCAACCCGGCTTTGACGAGCTTGTTGTTATCCAGCACGCTCAACTTTTTGGCGTAATCCAGAAGCTGCTGGCGTGTGTCGAACTTGTCAATTTTCTTCAGCCCTGCGGCGGCGAGCGCATCCAGATTGACGATAATCCCGCTGTCCCCCGGCGGGTCGGGAATGCCCATCGCCCACAACTGGTTATCGACCTGCGATTGCAGAATGTACTCTGGGAAGAGATTCTTTTTCGCATCGTCGTAGGTCATCACTTGCGGGCTTAGTGGAAGAAGCTGGCCGGCAATCGAGAACTCGTAAACATCCCAGCCGGGCGTCGTAAAGATGTCCGCGCCATTGCCCGCCGCGAGCGACGCCTTGTACTTGGCAAGCATATCTGCCTGGCCGCCCTGTGGCTCCAGCGTGACCTTCGCAGCCGGATTTTTCTTCGCGTAGCCCTCGATGACTTTCTTCCAGCCGTTGACATGTGGATCGAAACCAACGCACCACACGGTCAGCGACCCGGCTGGTGCAGCCTGCGCACGAATGGTTTGGCTCTGCGGCACAGCGAGCAACGCTGCACACACGAGCATGAACAGAGAAACGATTGCACTCCGGCGACTCTTAAACATGGCCTCTATCCTTTCAAAAAACAAAACAGGGTGTGGGGGCGAGACGCTTGCGTTTCAGTTGAAATGGGCGCTCAGGCCGCCATCGGCCAGAACATCGCTGCCCGTCATATACGAAGACTCATCCGAAGCGAGAAACTGCACAATCCGGGCAATTTCGTCCGGCTGGGCGATACGCCGCAGCGGGATACGTGGCACGAGCGGGTGCTGCTCCGGCGGGGTATCCCCCCAGTTTTCGAGCAGCATCGGCGTCGCGACGGCTCCCGGCAGGATGCAATTTACACGCACCCTGAGCGGCGCACATTCGAGCGCGAGGGCGCGCGTCATTGCCACGATTGCACCCTTGCTGGCGACATAGGATGTCACCGTCTCGGCGGTAGCCCGCGCGTGAACCGATGCAAAGTTGACGATGCTCCCGCCGCCACGCACTGCCATCAATGGAATACAGCGCCGCGCGGTCAAAAACACACTGCGCAGATTAACGCTGATCACACGATCCCAATCCTCATCGGTGTAATCGACCAGATTTTTGTAGATGGCGATTGCGGCATTGTTCACCAGAATATCGACGCCCCCAAAGCGCTCGACTGTGGCACGCACCATTGCATCGACAGGCGCGCTATGGGCAATATCGCATTCGCTGAATAGGGCTTGTCCACCTTCGCTCGCGATCTTTTCGGCGACGCGAATTCCTTTTTCAGGATTAATATCGGCCAGCGTGACCGCCGCACCCTCGCGTGCAAAGCGCTCGGCGACGGCTTGCCCGATCCCTTGCGCTGCACCTGTAACAATCGCAACCTTACCGTCGAGGACGCCCATAACGCGCGTTCACCAGAGCCTTTCCAAAAACAAACGACTGGCTAAAAAACATTTCATGCAGCTTAAATCGTTTGATGTATGATAAGCTGTATGACTAACTGAATGATAGTATAAAAACACTATTCTGGATTGTCAAGTTCTTTTGGTTCTGGTCGCCCGTATAATTTGCCGGGCTACTTACGCCTCAGGTAAATCGTCAAGGAATGTCGCAGACAGGAACAATCATGGCTAAAAAAAATGGGACGCTATCAAACCAAGTCGCGCAGGATATTTTGAAGCTGGTTGTCAGCGAAGAGTTTGCGCCGGGTACGCTCCTCCCCTCGGAACGGGAATTACAGGAACGCTACTCGGTTAGCCGCACCGTTATTCGCGAAGCAACACAACAGCTCACCGCACGCGGTATCCTCATGCAGGATGCAAACGCAGGGACCGTGATCAGCTCGGATTTCACAGCGCCTGCAATGGAAGCGCTGATTCTTGCGTTCCAGCAGTCGCAGGTCTGCACCGAAGACATCATCAATGCGCGCCTCATCCTAGAACCTGCGATTGCCTCACTCGCAGCTCAAAACGCGGCGGCATTGCAAATCCGGCAGTTGAAATCGCTCGTTCAGTTGTTCAATGACGCTGTTGCGAATGGCGGCATCACAGCGCAAATGCCATCCGAACACGCGCTGGAAAGCTGGATGAGCGCCGATGTTCGCTTTCATCGTGTCCTAGCCGAGTCGAGTCAAAACCCAATATTCGTAATCCTGATCCAGATCATCGTCGGGACGTTGTGGCGACAGCGGCGTGGCAATGACCGCTATCTCGGACAAGCGCACTGGACAGCCGCCGCAAAACAGCACAGCGCAATTGCGCATGCAGTGGCTGCCCATGATGCGCTTCTGGCACGAAAAGCGATGATTGAACATCTCGAACATACGCGCCGCAGCCTTGAGACGTTACAGGGCGGCCTTTCTGATCCGGTGAAAATGACTCTGGAATAGCAATCAGGAACTGTTCAAACTTAAATCGACGTGCGACTGTGTGACATTACTCGATCAAAACACCTTAATCGACTTTTTGTATTTCTCCAAATTATAAATTATAATTCAGGTCGCGAGAGGTCCTCGCCACAAAACGGTCAGGATGTCGCAGAAAAAACTTGTGATTTGTTCCAAATGGCCGGAAAAGACATTGCAGGAGAATAGAATGACCAAGTCCCTTTGCATTCGGATCAGCACTGTGTTTGCACTGCTTCTCGCGGTGCTGGGCAGCGCCGTCGTACCCGCTGCCGCTCAGGATACCCCGATCACCGTCTGGATAGATACTCCCCGCCAGCCTGCGATGGATGCTTACAAAAAGGCATTTCCCGAAAAGGCAAAGCTGATCAAATCAGAAATCGTTGACCGCGAACAGTTTCCCGCCAAAGTTTTGCTGTTCAACAATGTCGGCAGCGGCTGGCCGGATGTCGTGTTTGCCGAGCCGAACCTGATCGCGCAGGTTGCCGATGCCTCGCGTGATTTTCCGCTCGACCTCAAGCCCTTTGTCAGCAAAACCATTCTGGATGGGTTCGCGGTCGGGGCAAACGCGGATTGTATCCTGCCGGACGGCAAGATCATTTGCCTGCGCAACGATCTTGCTCAAAACGTGCTGTATTACAACAAGCCCTTGATGGAGAAGTTCGGCTACGCCATCCCGAAGACATGGGAAGAGTATCAGGCGATTGGCGAAAAAGTTGCGAAGGACCATCCCGGTTACGTGATCGGAGCCTTCGGCGATAGTCAGGCCTTGAATGCTTACTTCTTTCCAGGTCGCTGCCCGACGGGACAGTTGCAATCGCCGACCAAAGTCTACATCAACATGAAAGACCCGAAGTGTACCCGTGTGGCGGCACTGGTCGATACGCTTCTGGCGAATAAGAGCCTGAGCAGCTACGCGCCGTTCTCGAAGGAATTTGCAGACATCGCCAAGCAAGACAAATTGCTGCTGATGGTCGGCGCGTCGTGGTATGGTGAATACATCTTCGGTGGCAAAGCCGACAGCGTGTATTACACCGAAGCAAAGGGTCAACTCGGTGTCGCGATGCCGCTCAAATGGGCTGCCGAAGAGAAGGCCTGGACAGGCGCACAGGGCGGCGCGGCGTGGACCGTCTCACGGCATACCACCAACCCGCAACTTGCGGCTGATCTCGCGATCTTCATGACCACCTCGGTCGAAGTTCAGGGAACCGCGCCGACCTTCCCCGCCTATCTACCCGCTGCGGCAGTCTGGGCGAAGACGGTTGCTGGCAACAAGCTTTATGCCAACGACCCATTCCCGGTCTTCAAAGATGCGTCCGAATTGATCGACCCATTGTGGAGCAATGTCCGCTTTGATCGCGCAGATGCGTTTTTGAATACCGTTTTGGCGGCGGTGAACGATGGCAAAACCGTTACCAGCTCGCTTGAGGCTTACGACAAGCTCTTGCAACAGTTGGCAAGCGCACAGGGTTACGAGGTCGTCACCTCGAAGTAGTAAGTTTGGTCAAAGTGGCAAGGCCAATCATAGCCTTGCCACTCTGCCCCGCCTCTGGTTCTCATACTGTTGGAAACGTCATCCGGTACATTCCGTTTTGTTTTAACGCAATCAAGAGTTTATTGAAAATGGCTATTCAACCCAGGTCTGCTCGCCCGCGTCGGCTGACGATCAATACGGCTCATGTGTTCGTCGCGCCATACATCCTGTTTTTGCTGCTATTC
>Ga0123337_10007540_pt1 | contig 10105 bp, 13 predicted proteins | sample frozenSSSSmetaG_FD_89792 | JGI IMG/M metagenome (GOLD analysis project Ga0123337, IMG submission 89792) | Glacier valley bacterial and archeal communities from Borup Fiord, Nunavut, Canada, to study Microbial Dark Matter (Phase II) -... | ecosystem: Environmental > Aquatic > Freshwater > Ice >...
AAACATACAACAGCAGGTATTCGCTGGTGGTCACCCACCCAACTACTAATCTGCCGATCTGGAGCTTGTGTATGGCAGAGCGGACGGGATGCCCAATTCTCTCCAGTCTGTGGTCGTATGTAGCTATTTGACGCTTACAAATCTTTATATTGGCCCTAATGATACAGTAATCCATCCATCAGCCAGAGCAACCCAGGAAACTCATGGACAAATCCGATATCTAACAAAGATGCATTTTCTATTACGTACTGACAATAAACAGTTGAAGTAGCAGGCTACCTCAGCCGCGCCCTCGCCCACGGAAACCCCTTCATCCAGGACTCCTCCCTCCTCCAAATCTCCATCCTCACCGTCGCCCCGTCTTCTTCTGCGCCGCCATCTACCTCCGCCTCGGCTTCCAGGTCGTCACGCTCTGCCTATTCTCCCATCTTGGGCTCGAGTCCGCCGTACGCCGGCCCGAACCACGAGACGGCGGCGCTGCGCTGCGGCGCGCGTACCCCTGGCGCGCCTATTTGTGGTGCTGCCTCGGCCTCGCGACCCAGCCGGCCGTCACGCGCTCCGTGTAGCGTGTCGTCGAGGTGGCGGGGGGCTGGAGGGCGAGCTGGTGAAGGACCAGAACACGTTACTAGTGTTCGAGAGCGTGCTGAGTGTGCTGGCTGTCGCGGCGCTGCGGGTGGTGCGAGGAAGGCGCCCGTGATCGTGCCGAACACGGGCGCGGAGAGGGGTCAGACGATGGGGTGTAGGAGTGCGGGGGTAGGAGCGAGGATGGGGAGGAGTTGGATGTGTTGAAGTGGTTGGGCCTGTGGGCACGGAGACGGGATTCGGCAGTATTTGGCAGGATGTTGACATGTGAGCATGCCTGGAGATGTTAGAATTCGAGTAATGGGAGAGTAGAAGTGGGAGGATTGATGATGTGATGAGGAGGATTGAATTTCGATCAGTGTATAGGGCGGATAGAGAGCAGGGGAAAAATACCGCCAAGTGATACCCAGGATAAGAATCGACGTTTCAGTGATCTTCAAGCATTGTATAGTTGTAAGAGAATGCTGCTATAAAATCACTAGATAGTGATTGTGAAGGAAAAGTGTATTGCCTCGTCCTGGCGTACTAACATAAAGAATAGACGTCCTAGAAAGCTTTAGACATTGTCTATATATATCATTCTGTTATTATAAATCGCTGCAAAGTGATTGTGAAGAAAAAGTATATCGCCGAGTATGCACATAAGTCTGAGATACGAGAATACTTCTCATGCGCTCCTAAGTGCTCAACTGGTCCATCAGGCACACCCAGCATCAAGCTCAGCGGTATCCACAAACGACTGCGACAACTCCCACTCTAGGGCCCTCAACAGTCAACTCCCTCATCTCCGCCTTCTCAATCATTTCTCTAATCTCTGCGACCTCCTGATCCGTCAGGTTCACATCCAGCACTCCCTAATTCTCCTCCAAATACCTAATATTCTTCGTCCCCGGAATCGGAATCACATCCTCGCCCTGCCTCATCACCCACGCCAGCATCAGCTGCCTCACCGTGAATCCCTTCGCCGGCGCAAGCGTCTTCAGGTTGCATATGTTGGACTTTTCTACGCCTATTGGTGGAGAAGTAGAGATAATTGGTTTTCATTCGTTCGAGGCCAGAAAGATCTCGTCTCTCTTGCCAGTCTTCTTGAACCATTTCCCGACAAGCTCCTCATCGTCTTCATATGCATCGGAGGTATCCCAGAAATTCTGGTCAGCCTCGTAGGCCCGATCCAAGACCGCGAGACGGACCTCGTCGGGTCTGGTTACTCATACCATTGGCTCAGGCCCATGAGGCCAAACCCCATGGCACCGACCTCAGGGGCATTCCTGCCTAGTTTGCGTTTGGAAAGTTGTAGAGGCATGGCAGCGTCGTTGTCTTGGTACAGACTGCAGCTAGAAAATGTGACGAAAAGGGTCGGATGGGATAAAACTAGGAGCAAAAGAGAGAGAGTATGAAAATTGATATCGTCCCAACTTGTGAGAAGGAGGGTGGTTTATATAGAGAGGTATCCTGCACCTCACCCTTGGATCTGCCGACCCTTTTCAACGAATCATCACGAACCGTCGTGTTCACACAAGGCCAGAGCAAGGAGTAGTCAGCAGTAGTAACCAACAACTTTCTCCGCATTTTGCGTATCTCAAAGTGAAAGGCTGGTAATGGAGACAGGAGACAGGAGACAGGAGACAGGAGACAGGAAGCGGTTCAACAACGCCCTTTCCCGTCTCCGACAGGATCATTGACTCTGAAGAGACTGACGAAAGGCAGACGGAGAAGGAGACAAGTACAGTAGGACTCAGGCGCACCTTCACTCATCCACCTTTTGCCCTTCAAGCTCCCTCCACCCTTGAATCCGGAGTCCGGAACCTGCTATAGGCATCTTCTGATTCCAACGCCCGCCGTGTCCACTCGCCAGGAATTTTACCTTAGATGTGCGAGATGTCATCCTCGCATATCGCAGTCGCAGGTCCCATTAAGCTGAAGCCGGGATGTCATTGGGCCCTTGGCTGCATTCAATTTCCTTGGGTCCTTGGGTCCTTGGGCCTTGGGTCGTGGTCCTTCAGCATAGGGGCAACATCGGCAAAGATAAAACGATAGGAATGACCTTCTGGCGTCCAGAGGCACGATGCATCGACAGTTGGGGTCAAGAGGTCTTGCGCTTTCATCTGATATTGTATTATATTGTATTGTATTGTATTTGATTCCGATTTCTCTTGTCGTCTCCTTCCTGCGCGTCGCGTTCTGTACCTACTTATACATTCTCTTTCGATGAGGTTGCTCAAGCAGGGACCCGTAATCGCCTGGCCGCCCTGGCGCTTGTGTGGCCGTCCAACGACGACCACTCATGCCCACCATGCCGGCGGTTCTTCGAACGTCTGAACAACTGCATGATACTGTAACACCCTTTCAAAACCACAGTGTCTCAATTGTTTTGTGCGTGCTTTGTGGCTTTGTGGCTTTGAATTGTCAGAATTGTTATGGTCGCCATGAATAACATGGTCCCGCGTCGCTGCCCGCGCGTCACTGGGTGCACTCGGACAAGGAGGGAGTACTCAGTGGCTTCGAAGTCCAGGCTGATCACACTGTGGACTGGACAAGACAAGGCGCATAGAGGCCATGCATATCCCGAAGAGCGAGAATATGGCATAAAGCCCATTGTGCCTTCAAAGTCAACAAAGGAACAAAGCAACAAAGAAGCAAATGAGTGTGTCCTTTGGAAAATTAATTCACCTACTGGTCGAGGTGAATGTTTTAGTTTTTTTGGGGGGGATGGAAAGATATAAGAGCACTGTCAACGTATGGCTTCGCCTTCCCGTCCAATATTCAAACATTATCAATGTTTTAGACCAAGGCATACTTCTTCGTCGATCTTCATTAACTTTATCTTCTTTCTGCTTGTGTTCCACAGCCAAAGCAAAATGAGATCTTCAATTCCACTTCACGTCACGGCTTTGCTGCTTGCAGCTTCCGGTGCCAATGCTTTCTGGCGTAGTAAGTCTCCCATCCCATGACATGACCATTTTCACGCCGTATATCCACAGCTAACTTACACAGTGAACTGCGGCATTATCCAAACCGGCCGCGTCGATCCAATCATTAATCCAAACGCTGTTTCTGATCATATCCACAAGATCTCTGGTGCAGCCAGTATGTATGAACCCCTTGATCACGAATCTTGCTAACGGTCCACAGATATCAATATCAACTCAACTTTCGATAGCCTCGCAGCCTCATCATGTACATCATGCCAAATCCAAGGCGACAAGTCTGCTTATTGGACCCCTTCTCTTTACTACGCCCACGCCAATGGCACCTTTCAGGAGGTTCCCAACGGTGGAATGACCGTCTATTATCTCGACAGAGGCGAGTCCAATCAAATCAAGCCTTTCCCAAACGGTCTGAAGTTCCTCTCTGGAAACAGCAATGCCCGTGGCTATGACGCTACAACATTGGCTGCTCCTGGTGGGAGAGCACTGGCTGATCGTGTAAGTTATCCCCATCACACGATCTCAACGCGAATGCTGACAAACAGGTATAGGTGTCGTATGCTTGCCTCAACGACAGCCCTGAACCCGCGACCCCAGGCTTTGCCAATACAAACTGCCGATATGGTCTGCGCGCTCAGATCCACATGCAGACCTGCTGGGATGGGGTCAGCCTTTACAAGTCCGACCAATCTCACGTGGCCTATCTCTCTCGTATGGACAATGGTGTCTGCCCCCCAACTCATCCAGTCCTCCTGCCGCACCTCTTCTACGAAGTCTTGTACTCCGTTGACCAGATCGATACATCGGCGGGCGGTAAGTATATGCTTGCCATGGCGACGACACCGGCTTCGGCTTTCACGGAGATTTCTTCAACGGCTGGGACAATGAACTCCTTACAGATGCAATTGAGAACTGCTTGATCAACGATAAGAATCCCACCGGAGTCGTCGAGTCCTGTAGCTCATTCGACAATTCCAACAGCCCTGACTCAGCAGCACGCTGCACCGAGCGCAGCCCGGTCTACCCATGCGAACAGGTCAGGGGCGTTCTCCCATCTCTTCCAGGATGTACCACCAACGGCAGCACCATCACTTGCTCTGCTTCCATCAAGCCCACCTGCCCCGCTGTCTACAGCACCCTCGGTCTCTCGGCATCGCCCGGCAACGACCAGTACAGCCACATTGGATGCTACACCGAGGCGGCCTCTGGCCGCGCACTGACTGGAGCTCGTTACGATGCCAACACCAGCATGACTGTCGATTCCTGCCTAGATTTTTGCGCAGGCTCCACGTACGCCGGCGTCGAGTACGGCCAGGAGTGCTACTGCGGCAACGCATTGGGCGCCGGATCGGTCCTCGCAGCAGAAGCACAGTGCGATATGCGGTGCACGGGGAATGAATACCAGACTTGCGGCGCTGGCCGCCGTTTGAACGTGTATCGTCTCAAGTCTGCGACGCAGCCAAATCCGGGACCAGATGTACCGTTGTCTTTCGTCACCGCCACGATCACAGCTACAGCTTTCGCATATTGAACATAGAGAGTAGATGTCTATGCTGAACATAGACACATAGACCACTCCGCAAGTTGCATTTTGCGTTTACGTTCTTGGAATCAGGATCGGCCTGTTTCTAGGAGTCTTCGGGCAGTTATCTGGGACGAAAAGTCCTTGAGATATCGCATAACTTGGCGTTTTGCGAAAACCGTGGCGGTGTTTTGGATCCAGTTTCCCGGCCAGCGATGCCATCTTTCCAGGAGACTTGGGGCGGTGACGTTGGATGCAACAATAGTGGGATATCGTATCGTACAACTCGGCGTTTTGCACAAAGGCTGGAGGTGGGTTTGGCTTCTGTTTATAGACCAACAATGCACTTTTAGATGCGCAATTAGAGAATTAGAGACTTAGAGACTTAGATGAGTTCTTAGTTGAATTGTTCGACCAGTTTTTTTTCATTTTGTTTTTAATATTCGGAATCAGACTATTTTTATAAAGATTTCAAATGATTGATTGCTCTCTGGAAGCCCATGCAATCGTGCGAGACTGTTCTTCAGGGAGGAGGAACAGCATTACGGGATCCTGTCTTCCGAAAAAGGAGACTCCCGAAGCAAACCCACCTACCATGTCCTTCCATTCCTTCCCCTCCTACCCTGCCTCTCTAAACCCCGTAACCGCAGATAACCCTTTCCCTGTTAGCAAAGGAGCAAGACTACTACCCCAGCACCATAGAACTCAAATCATCCAGAGCCACGTCCTACCCATTCAACTCGCGTATGCCCTAGCGCACCCGGCATCCGTACCCAGGATCCGCACCGCCACTCTTGTCTTATAATCTCCGTCAAAGGAGGGAAAACCCGTCAGATCAATCTAAGTTTATGGTCTCCTGAAAAATCAAGAGGCTGCCGTAAAAGTCCAACCGTACCGTACGCAGTGCCGCAACTGCCAATGGATGAGCATGCTCCTGGCAGGTGCTTGGATCATCTCTCATAATTATGATTCTATCCCCTCCTCTCCATGCCCTACCGCATCCGTAAATAGCAGTGGCAACAAGACTAACTCCGCGGTCGGACTTATCAAGCCCCAGCTTGGACTCAGGGGTCGGCCAAGACGCACAGTACTCCCTCAGAGGCGCAGTACCCAAGTAAGCTCCAGCCTCAGCCCACATCCTCCTTCCTTCGTAAGTTGCGATGTAAGAGCTTGCTTGGACCGTGCTATTTTGGCCCGTAGTAGTATAAGATAAAAGGACAGAAAATAATATCAGATAGAACAAGGAGCTACGGGCATATGAACAGCATAGGTAATTATTAGCAACAACACTGCCACCATTCTCAACATGAAGGAAGACTATGACGCTGTGAACTCTCTCCAATTTGTATTATTCGACTCTGTAGAGATCCTATTCTTACAATAATAGTGTTGTACACTTCTACCTCTCATAGCTCTTGGCCTTGCTGCAGCCAGACTTCTCAGCCACAGCAAGATTACTTTTCGACTATGAAGGTTGTTTTTTGTTTAAAAAAAAAAAAAAACTCGTAAGAAGCATTGATGACGACGAGGATGATGAACAGCGAGGAAAATTAACTGAGTGGGCCTGACTGGACGCAGAAAATGCGAAGGGCCCTGAAGCAAAGGAAACACAACTCCACACTGAGTACTCCAGATAACTCCAGACGCTGCTGCTGAACCAATTATTCATGACGAGGATATCGGAAATCCAAGAGGTGAATTCTACCAGCGACGACTATTCAACGAATAAGTATTTTGTCATAAACCAAAAAAGACAATACAAAAAATTATAATATTACCTATAAGCATCAGCTATCTTCGGCTGCGGCCTCTTCTTCACAAAATAGTCGTCGTCCTGTCTCAATGGCTCCTTCCTCTTCCCATATCTATCTTCAGCCGTCGCAGGGAGTTGACCAAGCAACATAGCCGAAGTAGGGGACAGCGGACTCTCTTCAGGACTTGTGGTCTTAGAGTTCGGCTTGCTATTCGGCCGTGCAGAATGGTGGCTTGGCATGGAACCTTCGGACGCTGGGCTATGCGCATCAAAGCTGCGCATCCGAGGTTGAGGTGGCGGCGGAGGTGGTGGAAATTGACTACCCCAGGAGTTTTGGCGACCACTGTTGACCTTATTGAAGTCTGGTGGGTGGCCGTTACTGAAAGAGGGACGGGCACTGGCATAGCCGGAGTCTTGCCTGGTTGGTCGTGGCGGAGCACCGAACTGGTGCACTGGTTCTCTATTCCAAATATTAGTAGGGGACAAGCACCATCTGATCATAAACAAATTCACCTTTTGGTGTCAATGTGGCCAGCAGCAGGAAGTGGAAACGTTGGGACAGGAGTGTCTGAAGTTACTGGCTTTGGGGCACCAGTCACTCCAAGAGATGCTAATAAAGCCTCAGTCGGATCGACCGAAGATGGCCTTGATGTCCCTCCTTCACCTGGCTGAGGTGCCCAAACATCATCATCACCATCAAGAATCGGAGTGCCTTTCCGAGCAATATTTGGTGTATGAGATCTGGATCGAGAAGGTGGTGGTACAACGTGTGGCACCGCTGTAGCTACTGCGTATTCCTCGTATTCCTGGCATTCCTCGGCTTCGACCCTGACATGATAGTTGGTGTTTTCTCTCATCGCTTGATCGTCCACATCCTCTTGTACATTATCATACCACTGGGCCTCTTCAAGAGGAGCATCGTCAATGCCATCTTCCATCAACTTGCGCTTGTAACGCTCATCGCGGTATTCAGCCCATGAATCAAGTGGCACTACAGGATATGCTTCATCAATTGGCGCCAAAGCGGGATCTTTCTTGAGCATGCCCCAGTGCAATGACTTCTGAATAGGAAGTGTGAACACTTCCAAGTTCGTAGGACGTGCATATTTGCTCTTTATTGGGGTTGGGCCCAATGTTGAAATGGTAGGTAATTCATCGTATTTTGTGGTCAAGGGAGTTAAAATGGGAATGGCGGCTGGATGTTGTAACTCTTTGAAAACCATTTCTTGCCACTCAATATCAAACTGGTCATCTTGCTCTGGCACAACACTTTGATTGCCATCAATTTCTTGTTTGATTTGCTTGTCCACAGACTGATTATATATATTGGTTTGCTGTTCATGAGTCGGTTGATCTTGACTGGTTGATACAGCTGGAGACGGATCAATATTAGGCGGGCCATTAGAGGACTGCTGCCTGAATGAATCCTGGCGTGTCTTCGAATTGTTTGGATCAACATAATTTGAAGGGCCATAAGCTGCGGGAGGACGATGTGGCGGACCCTGAGATTGGCTCCACTGTTGATTTTGCTGATTGGAATAGGATCCAGTTGATCCGTTGTGTCCTTGCCCTGGATCTTGGAAAGAGGAGAGCTGTTGTCCCCCGACCTGTGGGGCATATTGTGATGGGGCGCCGTATCCATATGGCTGAGTTGGAGGAGCAGCTTGACCGTACGGTCCGGCATGAGAAGGCGCTGCTTGTTGTTGTGCTAACGGACCGTATTGCATTGGCTGCTGTTGATATGCCATTGGCGCTTGCTGTTGTTGAGAGGGATATTGCATGGGGTATTGCTGTTGAGCGTACTGTGCAGGATCAGGCTGGCCGTATGACATATTCTGTCCATAAGGCTGATCATAGTAAGGAGCGGCGGTAGGTTGTGTGTAGCCATAGCCTTGAATTTGAGGAGCCATTGCACTATATGCTTGACCCTGAGCTGCTGGTGGATACTGACTATATTGATATGGAGAGGATTGTTGCACTGGCGGCTGCTGATAACCATACGAAGGATAACCGTTATTCTGCGCCTGTGGGATATTGGGAGTAAATGATTGCTGTGGTTGCGGATAGTATTGCGTTGGTTGTGAAAACTGCTGGGGTGGGATGCTGTTGTTGAAACCTTGAGCACCACCATAAGGCAGGTGCTGTCCAGGAGGAGGGCCATACTTCGTAACGACTGGGCCAGGCACTGGATACCTGGTGACCACTGGGCCACATCCAGTTTTCTGACGCTTAGCTCCATTATATTGAGCATTGTAGCTTCTATTTTGGCTTTGCAGACCCGCCTTGGCCTTGGCAGCTTGAGCCGCAGCCAAACCACTGACTTTGGTCAGTCTTTTGAAAGCCAGAGACTCGCTTATGCGGGAGCGAGAGAGACAAGAGAGAAGAACTCACACGGGGATCTTGCGAGCTGGTTCAGGACATGCGTCAAAGTAATGACCAGAGTCTCCGCAATTATAGCAGGTCGGTGCCTTTCCTTGAGTTTGCACCGACTGAGCACCCGCAGGTGGTGCGTCCGGATCCACTTTCATCGTCGGTGCGATCTACGGAGCATGAGGCAATCTGCTGAGTGTCAAGGTTACTCGAAGCGATGATGAGAACTTGAAAAGAGGAGATCGATGCAGCGTCTCAGAATGAGGTTACTGGCAATGACTGACTTGAGGAGTTGAAGAGGTTGACGACGACGACGACGACGACGACGAGAAGGTGTCAAGAACTTTTTGGGTTTGGCGAACGTATAAGCTCGGTCATGTGATGATTTGACTTGACGAACGCAAACCGAGAAGAAGCAGAACAGAGCTCGATCGAGGCAGGGAAGAAGTAATTGTAGGTAGTGCAGACAGATATGCGCGGGGAACAGTTGTTCTGAGGAAGTAGAAAAGCAAACCGATGAGACCTCCGTGCCTTTGTTTGGTGGAAGGAGGTGTGAACCTTCTGATATGTCGAAGCAGTAGTAGAGTAGTAGGTAGTTAGGATGACAGAAGCAGAGCTCTCTTTTATCTCATAGCCAAGGAGATATTGGTGGTCCTTCGTGGAAGGAGAGGACGAGAAGAAGAGAGCGATGAGAGAATGAAAGGAAGCAAGGAGGAAAGGAGGAAAGGAGGAAAGGAGGAACGAAGGAAGGAGGAAAGGAAGAAAGGGGTGCGTTCATCATTCTGATGGAGGAGACGAGATCGATTTCCATTTCCCAGGACACAAGTAACATAATCGTTGGTTTTCCACAAACTCTACTTAGGTAGAGTTGGTCCCACCAAGCTGAACGACGTAACCGAGTTTGAACCATCCCAGAAGATAGCATTTGCACTGTGAAATATATGGTGTCGC
>Ga0123337_10007541_pt1 | contig 10104 bp, 8 predicted proteins | sample frozenSSSSmetaG_FD_89792 | JGI IMG/M metagenome (GOLD analysis project Ga0123337, IMG submission 89792) | Glacier valley bacterial and archeal communities from Borup Fiord, Nunavut, Canada, to study Microbial Dark Matter (Phase II) -... | ecosystem: Environmental > Aquatic > Freshwater > Ice >...
CTTCAGCAGCTTCCCATCGGTCGGTGAAGAGTTCCCCTACCAGGGGCAAATGTGGAAGGTGAAATCGATTGTTCAGTTTCCCCGTCGCTACAAAACTCAAGAGCCAAGCTACCCCGCGATCGCTCAACTTGAATGGCTAAGTAGTTACGAATCGATAGAATCTGTGCTGATGGAATATCTCAACCTGGAGGCAGAATGAAGCGACCCAAAATTAAGCCACCGCAAGGCGACCAATTAGCGAACGCTACGCGCCACGAAGTGTTCGATGAGTTGCTGCCAAAGGCTCTCCCTCACAGAGGGTGAGCTCCCTACGATGCAGGGCTAAATCTTGTGACACTCTCGTGTTCCGAAAGGTGAGAGCAACGGGGAATACAAAGCAAGCCTAAACATTGTCAGGAGTCTTCTCTACCCGACCTGAGACCCCTACAACGGTAGTCGTAGGGATTATTGGATCAGGATTGAGTTTAACTTGACTCCAAGACTACAACTGGCTAGCTATTTTGGATAAGACAGCTTCCTGCTGTTTGTAGTCGCCTAAGTAAGCCATCATTAGTGCTTTCCAGACTTTGCCGTGGTTAGGTGCGCGGAAGTGGAGAAGTTCGTGGACGATAACGTAGTCCTGTAAATCGGGCTGTAGTTCTAGTAAGGCGTTGTCAAAATTGAGACGACCTTCGGTGGAGCAGGATGCCCATTTATTTTTCATGGGGCGAACTGAGATCGAGGCAACGCGAATATCCAGCTTTTCGGCCCATTCTTGGACGCGCAACTTAAATTTGGCTTTACCTTCTGAAGCAACCGACATAGATGCTCTAACTGAGTTTAGCCAGTAGGGTGAACAGCCTTTCTACTATATCAGCGACTTTCTCTTCGTTGTCTTCCTCGGCAAAAATCGCAAAGGTGGCTTCTTGACGAACTTGACGGAGGTCTTTTTCGCTGCGTTGCCAATTTGGGAAGTCAATAAATGCTTGTCCGACCTGTTTACTGACTTCATCAGTGTTGGGGACATTTGCATTGAGTAGCGTCTGGTAGACAAAGTAGGTCAGACCGTTAAAGCCTTTTTCAGCTTGTTCTTGCTTCCGACGTTCGTGCTCTTCAATCGCTTTGAAGAGGTCGGTTAGGGCTTCCTGGGTGGTGTTTTGCCGTTCTTCATAGCCTGACTGGATAGCTTTAGCCCGTTCGGACAAGAGAATGAGCGTGGGATCGTCACTTTCGTCTTCAGCCTTCTTTTCGATGCTTTTGATCAGGTTGATGACTTTTGTGGCCTCGCCCTTGTCTTGCTGGCTGATGGTTTCGATGGTTTGGGCATTGATTTCAATGAAGTCAGTGATGCTGGCGATGTCAGTAGAGTCGATATGCTTTTGCACCAATGCGTTAGTTTTACGCTGGAACTCGCGATCGACATCAATGGTCTTGCTGTAGGCTCGGCGGACAACATCGTAAATGGCTGAGAGGGTGCCGTAATCGTCGAGGTAGGGGCGAAGGAAGGCATCGGGGGAGATGATTTCATAGAGCATCTCAATCTCTTTATATTCTTTGAAAAAGGCTTTGCGGCGGTCTGGGTCGCGGAAATATTCGATCAGGGTGTCTACGTCTTTATCGTTGAAGCTCTGTTCAATGAGTTGGATGTAAGGAGGGGCTTTCTGGAGCATCTTCTCTTTGAAGAGAGCCTTCAGTAGCTTGATGTCCTTGAGGACAGCGTTAATCTCCTTACTGTCGAAGGCAAGGGCTGTTTCAATGCGTTTGAAGATACCCACATAGTCGAGGACAAAACCGTGGGGTTTGACCATTTCCTGCACTTCGTTTTCGTAGGGGCGATTGACGCGCATAATTGCCTGGAGCAGGGTGTGATCTCGCATAGGCTTGTCGAGATACATGGCATAGAGGATCGGGGCATCGAAGCCTGTCAGGAGCTTCTCAGTGACGATCAGAATTTTGGGGAATTCTCCGGGCTTGATAAAACTTTTGCGGATTTGCCTTTCGCGCTTGGGGTCGAGGTGAAAGCGTTTGAGGCGTTCGCTATCGTTATTATTGCCGGTATAGACAATCTCAGAATATTCCGGGGGTAGGAGCTGGTCAAGAGCATCCTTATAATAGGTGCAAGCTTCGCGATCAACAGCGACAAGAAAGGCTTTATAACCCAGCGGCTCAACATTTTGGGTGTAGTGCTCGACGACGGACTTAGCGACTTTTTTAATACGATTTTCGGCTTTGAGGAAATTCTTGAGGTTAACGGCTCGATCAAGAATTCGATTGAGTTCGTCGATGTCAGAAATGCCTTCGGTTTCGGCAAGGGAGAGGAATTCTTGCTCCAGGACTTCGGCGGGAACCAGGAGCTGGTTGGGAGCCAGGTTGTAATAAAGGGGCAGGGTGGTTTTGTCTTCGATGCTGTCAGCCATCGAGTATTTGTGCAAATATCCTGGCTCATCAATAGCTGCGCCCGCTTCATCCAGGTTGAAGGTTTTGAAGGTGCCTTTGCCGTGGGCAGTTCTGTCGATGGGGGTGCCAGTGAAACCAATGAAGGTGGCATTTTTGACGGCAGCCAGCAAGAAGTTACCCAAGTCGCCGCCAGTGGTACGGTGGGCTTCGTCGATGAGCACGTAAATACTGGAGCGAGGATTGATATCGGGCTTCATGCCTCGGAATTTTTGAACGGTGGAGACGATAATGCCGCGATAGTCATCTTCGAGAAGCTGCACAAGTGTTTGAATGCGGTTGGCGTGGGCAACGTTCTCTAACCCCAGCGCTGCTAGATTCTTGAGCATCTGATCTTCGAGTTCGTTGCGATCGATCATCAGCAGAATGGTAGGCTTATCTCCCTTGTTGGCTGTGAACAGCAGCTCGGCAGACTTGATCATGGTGTAAGTTTTACCGCTGCCCTGGGTATGCCAGACGAGTCCACGATTTTTTTGAGGGTCAAGCGCACGCTCGACAACCTTTTCGATCGCCGTGGTTTGATGCTGTTTGAGGATGTATTTGTTGAGGTCTTCGTCTTTTTCGGCAAAGACGATGTAGTTTTTTAGTAACCCCAGCAGGTTGGAGATGTCGCAGAAGGTTTTAACTTTGGCTTCCAGGTTGCCGATCTGCTCGCTTTTCCAGTTAAAAATGTTGCGACGTACCATGTTCCAGGTAACACCGTAAGCAAAACCAATCGCTTCGGTGGCGGTGAATAGTTGGTAGGGGACTAGTAGCTCAGGGGTTTCGTTGTGGTAACGACGGAGCTGGTCAATCCCAAGCGCGATCGCTTCGTCTTTGTTGGCGTTTTTACATTCGATCACCAGGATGGGAATGCCATTGATAAGAAAGACGACATCGGCCCGGTTGCCGTAATGACCGTTATGGAAATAAAACTCTTCGGTGACTTCGTAGACGTTGTGGCGCTGGTTTGGAGCCGCAGTGAGGTCGCCGTAGTCGATCAGGTTAAGATCGAGCTCTCGGTTTTCGGCAGCATAGAAAAATTTGCCTTCGTTGCGGAGGTAAGAGAGGAAATTGCGGTTACCGTGAATGTCGGCTTTGAAGCTGCTGATCTGGGCGATGAGTACCCCAGAGGTTTCGGTGTAGTTCGGGTTAAAGGTTTTGACCTGCTGATAGAGCACGTCATCAAAAAATAGAGAGGCTGCTTTGCAAGCTTCCTGGGAAGACCCTTTGGTCGCAAAGCCTCGGCGCTGTTGGGCTTCGGCGCGGGGAACAAACGTCCAGCCGATTTCCTCGGCATACTTGAGGAGACGAGCCTGAACGGTCTTGTGCTCTCCGGGTTTGGGCATTTTACACCTCGCTATAGAGTTCCGATGGGCTCAGTTGCCGACCGTCTATTAACTTGTTCAGTGCTGCCATGACTAGGTCAGCCCGTTTGCGTATGAAGGTGTCAAAATCCTGCTTGAGCTTGACAGTCTTTTCTTCGTCGGAAAGACCTTCATAACCGCCATTCGCTAGTTCTAGGATAGGTATTAGATGCGCTTGAAGACGTTCCTGCACGATCGCCTCAGAAGTCCACTTATAGTGATCTTTGAGGTATGCCAGGGGGTCTTTACGTCCGATGGTGAAATTAGTTTTGTCTTTGATCAGCGCACAGTTCAGGGCCAAGAAGCTGGAAATTCCGGCCTCTTTGAGCAAGGCATCGGGGTAAACATGATGATAATGGCGATTTTCAATCGTTTTAGCATCTAGCCTCTCTCCAGTGGCGAAGTCCGAGGCTCCCAGACGACAGAGCACAGCGAGAACACCTCTGCCCCGAATAGTGGCACGCTTGGGCCATTCAGCAGTAAGAATTTCCTCCACCTCGACCAGGTTATGGTTGGTAAAGATGGGGACATCAGCAGTGCTGTAAGGGGTGCTGTCGTCTTTAGTTTGATTAGTGATGATCTTTTTAAGGGCATTGAAGTCGGCAAAAGCATGGGTGGGCGCTGAGTTTTCGTAGCGATCGGTAAAAAAGGCACGCCAGAGATATTTCTTTAGCAACAGTTCATCGCGACCGCGTTTATCGCCTGCATCAGGGATATTGGCATAGAGGGAGGCAATAACAGCCAGCACAGCATTGGTAGGAAGGCGCTGAGCGTCGTAAATGCCCTCGTTGTTGAGAAACTCTGCCATGCGGCTGAGGCCACGCTCCAGAGTATCCCAGTCTTCCACCATGCGCTTTTTATTCATATTCCAGGCACCCTTCTGGTTAGGGAGATCGCCCTGAAGTAAGGCGGCAGTGGTGAGAATCAGGTCAGAGAGAGGAGCATAGCGCGCGATGTGAGGATGGCGTTGGTGGAGTTCGGTCTCCAGATCATGGAGCGATTGACCTTTGAGCTCTTCGACTTCGGCAACGATGATGTCATAGGTAGACAAGGGCTTACTGTTGGTATTCATGTTGATGAATACGTTCAGGGCGACGGATTTATCAGTATGGGCTGGGAGGGCTAGATAGGGCAGGTTATAGTTGGACACAATGGCCCGTAGGTCTTTAGTCTGATCGCTGACTTGTTTTTGAAACTCATAAAACTTCTTCAGCGCTTCTTTCCCATCGTTAGGTTCTAATGGACTGGTTGCTTTTTCTACCCAATCATCGATGTCGCTTTGAATGTCTTCGGGACGTAAAAGGTAAGTGGGGATAAGACCCCGCTGCAAGCACTTATCGGGTTTATCACACCAGAGAGGAAATCGTTCACCAGTGCGTTGCTTAATGTAGCGACCCTTCCAATGAACGCTCAGATCACGGGATTTCTCCTCGTTGTAGCTATCAAACGCCCGGACGTAGATGAAATAGGTTGTCCAGGTGTAGTTATTGTGAAGTGCTCGCCAGAGGGCTGTAAGTCTTTGCTGTCCATCTAGCAGATGCTCATAAACTTTGTTGTGAGTTTCTGGAGCGGTTTTGAGATAGCGCGAGATAAACTGCTCTGCTTCACCGACTTCAAGGATGAGAGTAATGCCGAGGGGAAGGTTTTGAATGACAGTCTGGATTAGGCTAGCAATCCGGTGCTGATCCCAGGACTCAAATCGCTGAAATCGCGGTAATTTGATCTCGCCTCGCTGAACTTTGCCGTACCAATCTCGGATATTGCGATTACGAGCTTCCACTATCATTTCCTCGGCTATGGTTGCAATGTACTACTTTTGGGATAAGCTGTCTGACGCTCCAGATTAGAAGCGTTGCACTCTTCAGCTAAGCTAGCTTTCCCCGTTTTACTCTCCAAGTTAAGAAGGTGTCGATGGGGGAGGGATGAGTTTAGTAGCAGATGCGGCAAGCTTGAGGGCGATCGCTTTCTGGTCTTCCTTCGCTGTCGGCCACCCTTCAATATCAGCGTGGTTAGGACTATCAGGAAAGGGCTGGGCTGTCACTCGCAGGGAGTCTACCAGACAATCGCTGGTCAGAATATCCGATCGCCCGTAAAGGGTTCTCTGTTGTTGCGTTGCTACGTTAACCCCGGCCTGCCAAATTTCTGCTTCCGTTGCACCGCGATGGCGGTTGACGGACAGCTCTTGATAGGGATGGGGGATGAACAGGTTCGGCTTTACGGTGTGATCGCTACGGAAATGACCATTCTGCATTACATAGCGGGCGAGTAGCTCAGTTTTCTCAACCGGGGGAATATTCTCTGGATCAAGCATGAACCCTTAATTTTTGGCTAGAGCGACTTCTTGAATTAAGCTGAGAAGCCGTTTAGGAATTTCCCCTAGAAATGGCTCTGAGCCGCGTGGATCACTGTTTCCCAAAAGAGCGGCGTAATAGAGTTTACCGTCGGGACTAACGCTGATTGAGATTGTCCAGTGGGAATCACGATACCAATCTAGAGTCAAGTGACCATCTGGTTCTGCCCCTACAGAAGGTAAAGGGAAGCCCAAAGGCAACGCCTGAATCACAGCATAGGCGTAATTCAGGGTTGCTTCTTGTATGGGAAAGGCATCATAACCATCCCAGTTAGGGGTTCTACACTCTGCCCAAGTTGCTGCCAGTTCGTCAATCGCGGGTTGCTTGCTAAAAGCGGCGGTGTGGGCGAAGTACTGCTGATTGACTCGACTGACTTGGTCGATGTAGGCAGCCGTAGAACTAAAGCCTCTGGGCAGAATCGCTGTGGTCATGGTGTGGCTCCAAATCGTTCGAGGGCGTGTTGGGTGATGCAGCTAAAGAAGACCTTATTTTTAAGCCAGCGCATTTCCTGGAGTCGTTGGGCTAAGGTGTCCTGATCTAATTGAAGCAACTCCTGAGTGAAAACGTCGATATCGACAATTAAGGCTCGTCCATCAGCCGGGTCAGCGCCAGTGGGTTGGATAGTCCTGACCCAGTTGATGGAGTAGGGGTAGCCAGGAACAAGGTAGGTGTCTTGATGGAAGAACGACTCGGCTGTGAGTTCTAGCCCTGATGGGGGTGCAGGGATGGTGTTGAGATACTGGGAAGGCTGTTCGCCAGAACCCAGGGGAATGCGGTTGATGTAGCGCACGCCTAAGCGTTGAATGACGGTCGGCTCCGCTAACTCCAGGAAAATATGCCAAAACCGGAAGGCTTCGGTTTGAAAGCTTGCCCATTCTTCGTAGGGTTCCAACCGACTAAAGGCAACTCCGTTGAGGGTGAACTGTGCCACATGGCGATTCTGCTCATCCTGGAGGCGAAAACCGCTCCACTGTACCTGCTGGAAGAACTCGGAAGAACCATCAGGTGCCCCCGTAGCGCCAAACTGAACATCTTGCTGAGCCTGAAGGATGGGATAGTCGGGTAACCTCTGGGTCAATTCTGCTTGAAGGGCTTCAGGTTCCAGCTTTTTGCCTGCATGAGCCTGCCAATGAATTACCGCCTCAATGCTGGGGGCGGCTTTCAGGGTAGGAAATTCCTCGTTGAGGTTGATGCTGAACTTGGGCAGCGGACTCATGGCGGTTGGTTTGGGTTCTGAGTATGAATTATATTGGTCAGTCTGCTCCCTGGGTAGAGCCTTGTGGGGTGATATTTACCAGGTCATCGAAGCCTGGAAGGTCGATGTCGTGAACGCGGATTTGGGCGGTCATGAGTTGGTGGAGAAGAGTGCGGAATAGATCTTGTAATACATCTCGCTTGCTCGCGTGAACTTCAATCTTTTTGATAAGGCTTGCAATTATCTGAATGATTTTCTTTTGTTCATCAATTGAAGATGGTAGCGGAATTTTGAAGCTTCCTAAAAATCCTAGGTTTAAGTGAGATATGTGCCCTTCCATTCCAGAACTTCGCAAACGTGAATACTGGCTGAGCAAATAGTAGTAGAGAAATTCAGGAATTATGAAATTATGAGGAGTAATAGCACCGGCATTCTGTGTGATTGAAGCTGCTATATCTAGAATGGCTACCTGCCCTCTAGTTTTGCCTTGTCCATACATGGCAACTAAAACTGTACCCGGAGGAAATATTTTCAGATTGTACTTATCGACGGCTTCATCACTCACGAAGATTTCTGCCTGAGAAATTTTGGAATTAACAATTTGATTTGTTTTTATGAAAGGATTATTACCAACGTAATAACCAGCGTTTTTTGTCGATGGAGTAGTACCAGTAGATAATTCACAACAAGAACCAATCTCAACAACACCCCAACTCTCAGGAACCAGCCCAATCGCAGTCTCTTTCTGTTTCTCCCCATGCAGTCCTTCGGTGAAAAGCTTGTGCATCAGGGCTTTTTTTAGCTCTGTGGTGGTCTGGATAAGTTGTTTTTGTTGGGCGATCGCCCTCTGCACCATCGAAAGCACATAAGCAATTTTCTTCTGCTCATCAAGAGGTGGCAGTATAACCGGAAGCCGATTCAAAGCACTTTTGTTAAACTTTGCGTTGATTGCATAAGTTTGAAGCTTAAGGAAATAATTAGACAGTCTCAAATAGTTCAAATAGAAATACAGAAACCACCTTTCAACTCTCTGATTGGTGCGAATTCGTAGGATAAATGAAGAATGAGTGTATTCTCCATCAAGGTCAAAGAACGCTGTTTTACCAACATGTTCCTTGCTCCCACTACGCCAATTGAATAGGAGATCCCCCGTTTTTAATATGGTTTTGACGTGTCTGTCAGTGGAGAGTTCAAAATAGTTGATCTTTTCGAGATTGATTTGTCCATTAAGCGTGATATTTTTGTTAGTTAAAATCTTAGTGCCAACTGGCTTAAGATTATTAGCAACAGATGCCTGAATTCCATAAACGACATCACCAGTCTTCTCTAGTGGAACTAAGTCCCAAGATTCAGGAACATCGTTATCGAATGGCTTAAGCTCAAACTCATATTCCTTGCTCAACATAGATCCAGCTCCGCAAAAATTTTCAGTAATTGCGTATTAGTTTGAGCTGCTTCTCTTTCGAGGTCAGTCAATTCTTTAATGAGATCAGATATTTTTCGTTGTTCTTCTGCCTCTGATACGTGGATATAACGACTAGGAGAAATGTTGTAATCCTCTTTCCGAATTCTTGCTTTATCAACAATCTGACAAAACTTCTCCTCCTCCCGCCACTCTACAAATGTTCTGGCAATCCGCTCAATTCCCGCCTCCGGGATAAAGTTCTTGGGGTCGCCCTTCTCAAACACCAGACTGGCATTGATCAGCAACAGCTTATCCTGCTGTGCCTGCGGCTTTGCCCGATTCAAAAACAACAAAATCCCCGGCGCACTGGTGTTATAAAACAGATTCTCCGGCAGGTAAATCACCCCTTCGATCCAATCCTGCTCCACAAAATACTTCCGCACATCCTTTTCTTTACTGGTGCCCGCATTTCCCGATCCTCGCGATGCCGCCCCTGTATCTAGCACCACTGCCGCCCGTCCCGTCCCATTCAAGCTCGCCGCAATGTGCTGCACCCAGCCCCAATCTGCTGAAGACTTACCCGGAAACCCCGCCTCCTTGGGAAAGCGATTCAGCTCATCCGCATCGTAATCCGTCTCCTTAAACCAATCCTGATTCCACATCGGATTTGCTACCACCCGATCGAACTGCCGCAGTCCACCCGCCTGCCGAAACTTGGGCTTGCGGAACGAATCGCCAATCTCGATCTCCCCTTGCAGGTCGTGGATAATCATGTTCATATTCGCCATTGCCCAGGTGTTGGGCGTGTACTCCTGCCCATAGAGCAACAGCGGCGCATACTGCTCCATCGCCTGCATCCGCTCCTCCATCTCTAGCTGACACTTAATCAACAGCCCCGCCGACCCACAACAGGGGTCAAAGATTTCCATCCCCGGCTCCGGCTGCATAATCTTCGCCATCACCAGTCCCACTTCCAGCGGCGTATAAAACTCCCCCGCCTTCTGTCCGCTATTTTCGGCAAACTTGCGAATCAGATACTCATAGCTGCGACCAATAATATCCGCCTCCACATCCTCCAACCCCAGCCGCTTCTCGCTGATTTTTTCGATCAGGTTGCTGAGGCGATCGTCATCCAGGTCGCGCTGCCCATGAGTCGTGGCATTGAAATCGACGCGATCGATAATCCCCTTCAGCAGCGTGTTTTCCTTGGCAATGTCCTTCAGATAAGTGGTCAGCGTTTCCCCGATTTTGTCCGTAAGCTGACGAATTACCGACCACACGGGCTGCTCCGGGTCTTCCGGCTGGAGCGGCAAATAGAAGCGCACCAACTTCTTATCCGCCTTGACCACGCGGAACGCCTTTTCGCGGGTCTTC
>Ga0123337_10007543_pt1 | contig 10103 bp, 6 predicted proteins | sample frozenSSSSmetaG_FD_89792 | JGI IMG/M metagenome (GOLD analysis project Ga0123337, IMG submission 89792) | Glacier valley bacterial and archeal communities from Borup Fiord, Nunavut, Canada, to study Microbial Dark Matter (Phase II) -... | ecosystem: Environmental > Aquatic > Freshwater > Ice >...
CCTAAATAGACTCAGCCTTTGATATAGAAATACTGGTTAAATACAACTAAACCAAAGGCTGATAAATTGGCTAACAATCTGGTGTAAAGGTAGTGCGCTAACCTTAATGAACACTGATTTTTTGCTGCTTTCCTATAAACTTTAAGATATTAAAAACAGCAAATATTTGAACTTAAAAACAGCTAATTTTGTTATCCTGATTTATCTCCACATATAAAAATTAATGATCAATATGCAAGCCTGGAAAGATTACCAACTGAAACACAAAGACCGTTTTTTGAGTGAGCTATTAGAATTATTACGCATTCCCAGCATCAGTGCAAAGAGTGAAAACAAAGCTGACATGGTGCATTGCGCTGAAAGTGTAAAACAACGCTTGGTGGAAGCTGGCGTAGATAAAGTAGAAATCTATCCTACAGAAGGCCACCCGATTGTATATGCTGAAAAAATAATTGACCCCTCAAAGCCGACTGTGTTGGTTTATGGTCATTATGATGTGCAACCTGCTGAACCGCTTGATCTTTGGAAAAGCGGTCCGTTTGACCCGGTGATCATCGATGGTAAAATTTTTGCCCGCGGCAGTTGTGATGATAAAGGCCAGTTTTACATGCATGTGAAGGCCCTGGAAACGTTGATTCAAACCAATACGCTCGAAAACAATATCAAATTTTGTATAGAAGGGGAAGAAGAAGTAGGATCTCCCAACCTTGGTAAATTTGTTGCCGCTCAAAAAGAACTATTAAAGTCAGATGTTATTTTAATCAGCGATACAGCCATGATCAGTTTGGATACACCCAGTATTGATATTGGCGTACGTGGACTAAGTTATATTGAAGTAACGGTAACCGGCCCTAACCGTGATTTACATAGCGGCGTATATGGGGGAGCGGTAGCAAACCCAATTACCATCCTGGCAAAAATGATTGCATCCTGCCACGATGAAAATAACCATATTACCATTCCTGGCTTTTATGATGATGTGGTAGTGTCAACCGATGAAGAAAGAAAATTAATGGCTGCTGCACCTTTTGATGAGCAGGAATATAAAGACGACCTGGGTATTGCTGCGTTATGGGGTGAAAAGGGTTATACCACGAACGAAAGAACCGGTATACGCCCAACAATTGAATTAAATGGCATCTGGGGCGGGTACCAGGGAGAAGGCGCTAAGACAGTTTTACCTTCTAAAGCAATGGCAAAAATATCTGCAAGACTTGTACCCAATCAGTCATCAGAAAAAATAACTGCTAAACTCCTGGAATATTTTAAATCAATTGCGCCAGCAGGTGTTACAGTGTCAGCATTTGAGCACCATGGTGGAGAACCCTATATGACGCCGATTGACAGCATTGCTTACAAGGCTGCTGCCCAGGCAATGGAAACTACCTTTGGCAAAACGCCCATTCCAGTTAGAGGTGGTGGCAGTATTCCCATTTGTGCTTTGTTTGAAAAAGAATTAGGCGTTAAGATTGTATTCATGGGCTTTGGTTTGGATAGCGATAATCTGCATAGTCCGAACGAAAAATTCAATGTAGAAAATTTTTATAAAGGCATTGAAACCATTCCTTATTTCCATAAGTATTTTACCGAATTAAGTTAGTAAGTCTTTACACAAGAAAAAAAGCCGGAAATTAAACTTCCGGCTTTTTTATACAAATAAATTTCTGATTATATTTTTTCTCATAGCAGCACTTCTTTAGAAAGCCTTTACTGTAGCAGGTCTACCTGAATACTTACTTTAAACCAATAACCTGCAAAACGTATTCTATATATTTCAATCTGTATCTTTTCCACCAAAACGTCTATAAAATACCTTAGATTGACTGAAACTGATATTTTTATTCAAATTATTTAAAATCTTAATTCCATCTTATCTGATTGTTATATTTTTGTACTAACCAAAAATTAACAAATGAGCACATTAAAAACATCCAGCGCATTAATTGCTTTGACGCTAATCTTGTTGAGCCTTAACAGTAACGCCCAGGTTACTACAGCTACGCTTAGCGGCACAGTTACCAGTGCCGATGGAAAAGCATTACCCGCAGCAACCGTGAAAATTTCGTTTGCGAATGCGGGCATCAACAAAACCACCACCACCTTATCAAATGGTACATATCTGGTGCCCAATCTACGTGTAGGTGGTCCATATACGGTAACGGTAACCTTTAGTGGTTACCAGGAAAAAAGCGAAAATGATATCACACTAGAATTGGGACAGAACACATCTGTTGATTTTAAACTTGAAACAACAGCTGTTAATTTAGATGGTGTTGTTGTTACCGGAAAATCAAAAATATTTGATAACCAGCGTACCGGAGCCTCTACGAATATCAGTTCCCGCCAGATCAGGCAACTACCAACAATTTCAAGATCAGCAGACGACTATACCCGGCTAACACCATCCGCATCGTCTACCATTAACGGTACTTCATTTGCAGGTAGAAACGGGCAATATAATAACTACTCTTTGGATGGTGCAGTTTTCAATAACCCCTTTGGTTTGGATGCACCGACTCCGGGTGGTCAAACGAGCTCTCAACCTGTTTCACTGGATGCCATCGATCAAATACAGGTAAATATTGCGCCTTATGACGTAACACAAGCCGGATTCACAGGCGCAGGTGTAAATACAGTTACCAAAAGTGGTAGCAATGTTTTTGCAGGAACTGCCTACGGATTTTACAGAAATGAAGGACTTACCGGCAAGAGAGTAGATGGCACCAAAATAGTGGTACCTAAACTGGATCAATACCAGGTGGGTATAGCTTTAGGTGGAGCCCTTAAAAAGAATAAGCTATTTTATTTTACCAGTTTTGAGACAGAACAAAGAAATGACGCCCCTACCAGTTATGTAGCACAAAACTCAGGCAATACCGGAAAAACAAATACATCCAGGGTTTTACAGGCAGATCTTGATGCAGTAAGAAGCATACTGAAAAATAAATTCGGCTATGAAACAGGCGACTACCAGGAATTTAATTACAAACAAAAAAGTTACAAATGGTTGGCTAAAATAGATTGGGTAATCAATAGTAATAACAGCTTATCTTTTACTTACAACGGATTGGATGCCTCCAAAGAAAAGCCTGCTCATCCAAGTGCCATCGGGCGGCGTGGTCCAGACTTTACTACGCTTCAGTTTCGGAATTCAGGCTACAGAATCAATAATAAATTACAATCATTTGGTACCGAGTTAAAATCTTCATTTGGCAGCAAGTTTGCCAATAAGTTAAGATTGGTATATACGTCTTTCAGAGATACAAGAGATCCGCTTTCAACGCCCTTCCCGGTGGTAAATATTACCAAGAATAATACACGGTACATTATTGCCGGCCATGAGCCATTCTCTATCAACAATGTGCTAAACCAGGATGCCTTTCAGGCTACCAATAATTTCACTGTAATTATTCCGAAGCATACCCTCACTTTTGGCGCATCTTACGAATCGTTTAAATTTGCCAATTCATTTAACCTTACCGGTTATGGTCCTGCCATTTTTTCAAATGCTGATATTCAAACTTTTAAAGACAGTGTACCTGTAAGTGGAGCATATGTATTTGGCGCCTATCCATTAGATGTTGATGTTAATTATGCAAGAAACAGGGCGTCTGCAGATCAATGGACATGGTATTATTTAACCGTTGCACAATTATCTGCTTATGCCCAGGATGAATGGAAGCCCACCAAAAATTTCCGGTTAACTTATGGCTTGAGGGTAGATGCTCCTTCCTACGGTAATGCTAACTTCAGAGACCCGCAGTTTAATGGAGACGGCACTTTTAAAGGAAGCTACACCGAAGGCTCTCCAACCGTTGCGAACAACGATAACCAGATTTTATTCGACGAAAATGGAAACCGTGTTACCAATGGTGTTGGCAAACAATTAGACAATACTAAATTCCCCACTAAGAATCCATTGTTCTCGCCAAGGGTAGGTTTTAACTGGGATGTAACGGGTGATAAAACCGTTCAGTTAAGAGGTGGATCAGGGCTGTTTACCGGTCGTTTCCCCTTCGTTTGGATAGGTAACCAGCAGGCAAATCCGTATACGGGGTTTTATAATGCAACAGCAAGTAATTTCAGATGGCCGCAAATCTGGAGAACCAACCTGGGAATTGATTTTAAAATCCCCTTTGGAACCGTATTTTCAGGAGACATCGCTTATTCAAAAGACCAAAAAGCAATGATGGTTCGCAATTATAATTTAGGAACTCCAACAGGCACACTTTTATCAGGAACAGGCGATAACAGGAGCGTTTATAAAAACAGTGATAAAGGTTCAGCTGGCAATAATACTTATGTATTTACCAACACCAACCAGGGCTACCAGTTTAATATAAGCTTGCAGGCACAACAAACCTTTAAGAAAGGGCTTTATGTACAGGCTTCCTACAATTACCTGGTTTCTAAAGATGCCAGTTCTATATCCGCCGAAATATCCAGCGATGCTTTTGACAGAAACCCTATTTTGAACAATGCCAATAAAGCAAACAACTCAACTTCGTTATATGGCAATACCCATCGCTTTGTATTTGCGGGAATTAAAAAGTTTGATTACGGTAAAAACAATGCTTATGCTACCACCATTTCAGTCTTTTCCAATTGGGTGAGCGGCGATCGTTTTGCATATGTTTACGGAGGAGATATCAACAATGACGGAACCGGAAGCAATGACCTGATGTATGTACCTACGGATGCAGAAATAAATAATATGGCTTTCGACCCTTATACAGATGTTTTTGGAAATACACAATCAGCAGCAGTGCAGCAGGTAGCATTAAAAAGCTTCATAGCACAAGACAGTTACCTGAGCAGCCGCAAGGGAAATTACACAGAAAAATATGCTGGTGAAACACCCTGGTTCGGCCAGATGGACGTTAGAATTTTACAGGATTTTAATTTTAAAAGTGGATCAAAAATGCGAACAGTTCAGTTTAGTATTGATGTCCAGAATTTTGGAAATATGCTAAGCAGCAAATGGGGCGTTCGTAAATATGCAACCACCTCAGGTTTTTATCAACCGCTTTCAGTTAACAGATTTAATGGCGCTGGTAACCCGGTATTTACTTTTGATCCTTCTCAGAAAAATACCTTTACATCAAGCCCTGATCTGATCTCCCGCTGGCAGATGCAGTTTGGATTGAGGTATATTTTTTAATTGAATTCGCAAACATAAAAAAAGCAGGTAGCATATAGTTACCTGCTTTCTTTATGTCTTTTTAAAATCAATAGCTGGTCTGTTAACTGAGCAGATTGGTGGCACCTGGTTGCTTTACCGGGGTTTTAAAATCATCTTCCACCTGGAGGGCAATTGGCTTTTAAATAATTGGTGTACAAGGTTACCAAATGCAAGCCCGTTCCCTCGCCTTCTGATAAGCCATGGGTACGGTTAGGATAGGCCATAAACTGAAATTGCTTATTGTATTTCACCAATGCATTCACCAATACTTCTGCATTGCTGTAATGCACATTGTCATCACCAGTACCATGTATGTACAATAAATTTCCTTTTAGATTTTTAGCATAAGTAACCGGTGATCCTTTTACAAAATCTTCCATGTTTTCCTGTGGCAATCCCATATACCGTTCCTGGTAAATATTATCATAAAACAATTGATTGCCAACCGCTGCAATAGCAATACCCGTTTTAAATATTTCGGGATATTGAAACATCAGGTTGAGGGTAGATGATCCACCGCCACTCCAGCCCCATACCGCCACACGGTCTTTATCAAAATAGGGTTGGGCGAGTAACTTTTTTGCTGCCATTGCCATATCCCGGATATTGATGGTACCAATCTTTTTGTAAATCGCCTTTCTCCATGCAGCGCCTTTTAAAGATGGTGTGCCGCGGTTATCAATCGCCACCTGAAAATAGCCGTCCTCACTCATATCGCCATTGTACAAAAAATTCTGGTGATTGCCATAAACGTCACTGACCGTAGCCGAGGCTGGTTCGCCGTATACAAAAAATACCACCGGGTATTTTTTTGTGCTATCGAAATTTTTGGGGCTGTTGATCCATGCATCCAATGTTACGCCATCTTCAGTAGTGATATTGGTATATTGAATTGTGCTGACGGCAGCAGCATCACCAACTGAAGTTTCGGTATTCATCTTATTCTTTTTTAAATAGTCAGGTAAATACACCCATTCTTCGGAGGAGGTTGTATAGTAATTACTAAATCGATGCTTAGCCCATTTTGCACCGGGGGAAATGGTGTAATTGTGCGTACCCTTGCTGGTAAGGTTTGATACAGGTTCCAGCTTAGCTTTCCCATCCATTTTTACCCGATACAAATAAAGCTGGGTGGCATTATCCGGCGAAGCCATAAAATAAATATAATTGGTTGCTTCATCAATCGATTCAATGGATAAAATATCGTAGTTGCCTGTGGTAAGTAAGGTTTCCTTTTTACCATCACTACTCACTTTGTATAAATGCCTCCAGCCATCTTTTTCGCTTACCCAAATAAACTCCTTTTTGTTATTGATCCATTCCCATCCGGTTGGGTCATCATCATTCCAGTAACTTTTAATTTCAATCCAAGAGCTGTTTTTTTCTGAATAAAAAGGTTTACTGTTGCCACTTGCCACATCACAATAAAACAATTTACTTTCCTGTTGTTTCCGATCGAGCTGTTGCACTACCAATGTAGCGGCATCACTCCACTCCATCCTTGGAAGGTAATGCTGACGTGGGTCTCCGGGTATATCCATCCATTTGGTATCACCTCCCTTTATGTTTACAACACCAATTTTTACAGGAGAGGGTGCCTCCCCAACTTTTGGATATTCTACCGGTATTACTTTTGAATAATTTGAATCCGTTGTATTTAGCATAAAGTAATCTCTAATTTGGGTTGCATCTACCTGCCAGTAGGCAATGCTGGTTCCATCAGGGCTCCATCTGAATCCATCCCGGCAGCCAAATTCCTCTTCATACACCCAGTCAAACGTTCCGTTGATTAACTTTCGTGTGCCGTCAAACGTTAGCTGCGTTACAAGCGCCGATGCAATATCTTCCACAAACAAATTATGCCCGCTTATATAAGCTGCCTTATTACCATCCGGAGAAATTTTTGCGTACATCAATGTTTGCGAGGGTTTATCTTTCCCCAATTGTGTAAATTTATTGGAAGCAATATCCAGCACCCAATAATCGCCTTTGGTATTGTATCGCCATACCTTAGCAGTATTGGTAAATACCAGCAACTTTGTTTTGTCTGCACTAAATGAAAATGCTGCAGGAACAATTGTCTTACCTGCGGCGTTTATCAACTGGGATTTTTTAACTACCGGCGATTCAATTTTAGATTTAATATTTACCTGGATGATCCCCCCATCCTTTACCTGGTAAAAAGCATCGCCATCGTCTGTAAATTGTGTGCCAGTCCGAAATTGAGCAACTGCCAACTGGGTAATGGCAATAAAAATGATCAATACAAATACCCTTGATTTTTTGAAATGCATATAAATTATTTAGAAAACTAAATTAACGAAATACCACTACCAGTTGTCACAATAAAAACAAAAGCATTTAATTTTACCAAATGGAAACAGAAAAGCTTCGTGTAGATAAGTACCTGTGGGCAATCCGCCTTTTTAAAACCAGAAGCCAGGCTGGAGATGCCTGTACTAAAAGCAAAGTAAAACTAAAGGGCGAAAATATTAAGGCTTCAAAAACTGTCAGTGTAGGGGACGAATACGAGGTGAAGACTGAAGCCAAACGTTGGGTTATAAAAGTAACTGCATTATTAGATCACCGGGTTCAATACAGCGAAGCAATAAAACATTACGAGGACATTACTCCCGCTGATGAACTGGACCGCATTAAATTTCAGGCAGCCGTTTTTAATACTGGTAAGCGCTTGAGTAAAGTAGGCCGGCCTACCAAAAAAGACAAACGTGACCTGGATGGTTTTATGGATATCCCGGAATAATTCTACTTGATCTGAAATTACTTAACAGCATTGGTTATTATACTAGCAACCGGCTTAGGCAAATCAGTTTGTGTGTAGAAGTAATTGTCGGCTTTAAATATCAATCGTTCTGTTTCGCCAGCAATACTAAAGCGACTATACCGGGTAATGGTATTTATGTTATAATTTATTTTCTCCAACCAAAGCAATTTATCTTTATCAAACAATCGCTTTTCTATTAGCTGGCCTGATGAATTGTAAACACATAGAAGGGTATAACGAATGTTCCGTTGCGAAACCGGGTCCTTAATTTTATAATGAACGGCATTGATTCTTCCGTTGTTGCTTCTTTCTACGATTGCAGATGCAACAACCTGTTGCATATCGCTCATTCTAAACGAAAACACCTTATTAAACTCATCATAGCTATATTCCCATCCGGCTATACTGGCCGCATCATGTTTTTGAATATCAAATGGCTCAATAAAATCCGCATAAAATTGGGCTGCATACTTTTCAGTATCATTCAACCTTTTACCATAATAATCAAACGGCACATATAGTTTTCTTGCGTGACCATCACCATCATATGAATCTATAATAGTTGATTTTACAATGGTATCCATATAGGCTATATTGCTAACATACTTTAGCCCTACTGCCGAAATAGTTTGATAGGCATTTGCTTCCTGTCGCTGAATATTGATTGTAGTATCCTTTACAGTCCTGGATTCCGAAATATTGTTATACTCAACAGCCTGTTGTTTTTCTAGAATCAAAAGACCATCGAGTCCTTCGGCTGCTGCTTGCTGTTTCAATGAAATTAATAAAGCATCAAAGCTGGCATTTGACAGGCCAGTTGCCTCGATCACTTTTACTTTATAATAAGGTTGCGCAGGTTGATCACTGTTAAAATATACATCTACATTATTATGATGAGGTACCAGCGGAATATTCGTAATTGATTTTTGATGTTCCGTCCCTGTATACAATGTATAATTTGAACATGAAAAAAGAGGGGACAACAAAACGAGGGAGTAAAAAAATTTATTCATAAGCGGATAATTATTTTACAAATAACCATCAAAATGCAATCCATCTATTTTTAAAGAAGGAAAGAATATGTTAATTAAGTTTGCACAATGAAAATTGATATTATCTCGGTGGTTCCGGATTTATTGCAAAGTCCTTTTGCACATTCTATCATGAAGCGGGCTAAGGATAAAGGGTTGCTTGAAGTAAATGTAATTAACCTGCGAGACTATACAACTTATGCAAGGGCGCAGGTTGATGACTACCAGTTTGGCGGAGGCGCAGGCATGGTGATGATGATAGAGCCGCTTGTAAATGCCATTGAAAGCCTTCAGAAAAACACTACCTATGATGAAGTGATTTTTTTAACACCTGATGGTGAAACCTTTAACCAGCAAATAGCCAATCATTTTTCATTAAAAGAAAATCTGCTGTTGATTTGCGGGCACTACAAGGGAATTGACCAGCGGGTTAGAGATCATTTTATTACCAAAGAAATTTCAATTGGAGATTATGTATTGAGTGGCGGTGAATTGGCGGCGGCTGTTTTGGTAGATGCCATCGGCAGATTGATACCTGGTGTATTAAATGACGAAACTTCTGCATTAACCGATTCTTTCCAGGATAATTTGTTGGCGCCACCGGTTTACACAAGACCAGAAACATTCAGGGATTGGAAAGTACCTGAGATTTTAATGAGCGGTAATCATGCGAAAATTGATCAATGGAGAATGGAACAAAGTTTAAAAAGAACTAAGGAAAGGAGGCCGGATTTATTGGGCGATGAACTATAAATAATTAATATGTAGAGTTTACTAACCTTGCTGGGTCAAAAACAAGCAATAGAAAATGATACAAAATGGTCTGCAAATGGATTTGGTATAGCGGATTGAGGTGCGGATATTATTTCTAAAGTCCCTGAAACTCAGCATTCAAGAGGGTTCCCAAAAAAAGACAAATTAAATTCTTTAAAAATTTTGCAGATTAAATCTCCACCCCTATCTTTGCCGTCCGAAAATAAACGGCGCGTTGGTCAAGGGGTTAAGACGCCTCCCTTTCACGGAGGAGTCACGGGTTCGATTCCCGTACGTGCTACCAAATATAACCTCTCTTTTTGAGAGGTTTTTTTGTTATGGTAACAATCTA
>Ga0123337_10007547_pt1 | contig 10102 bp, 9 predicted proteins | sample frozenSSSSmetaG_FD_89792 | JGI IMG/M metagenome (GOLD analysis project Ga0123337, IMG submission 89792) | Glacier valley bacterial and archeal communities from Borup Fiord, Nunavut, Canada, to study Microbial Dark Matter (Phase II) -... | ecosystem: Environmental > Aquatic > Freshwater > Ice >...
AGGCCGGCCCCGAGCAGGCCGCCGCCGCGCGACGGCGCCATGGTGCCGGGCGGCATCGCCCCCGGCCCGTACGGAGAGTTCGCGGCCATGGCGCCGGGAGTCATCGCAGCCGGTGCCATCGCGCCGGTGGCCGACGCAGCCGGTCGACGCGAGATCGCCCGCCACAGGAGCACGGCGACGACGGCGAAGCCGACGCCCCACAGCCACGAAGGCACGCCCGACGCGGCGGCCGGTGCCGTGGCGGTCGAGCGCGCCGGTGTTGTCAACGGCGGCAACGCGTTCTCGGCCGGCGCCGCAGAACGCGAGCTGCGCGCCGTCGGGCCAGCCTGCGCCCGTTCGAGCGCCTGCTCGAAGCTGCGGAACTTGTCGGCCGAGCCGGCGAAGGCCAGCGACGGGTCGATCGTCTTCGCCAGCCGCGCCTGCTCGGAGGCGCGCGAGATCAACTCGTTATGGGCGAGGATTTCGGCGTAGATGTAGTGGGCGCGGGCGCTGCCCGGCTTGGCGGCGACGACCTCGGCCATCATGCCCTCGGCCTGCGAGTAGCGGCCCTGGGCCACCTCGGCCTCGACCTGCTGCACGCTCGGCAGCGCCAGCGCCAGCGTCGATGCCAGCGCGAAGGCGGCGAAGAGACAGAGTCTGCGAATCATGGCAACGCTCCTCGAAGAGTGATCGACGGCACTAGATGGTGGCAAGCCGCGCGCCTTCAATCCACGGCGACGCCGAGCCGCGCCGCGATCCAGCGGCACAGCACGCTGCTGCGATCGGCGAAACCGTCGAGGACGCTGAAGTGATGGGCGCCGGCCAGCGGCAACAGCTCCGACCGGTTGCCGGCCGCTCGCCACGCCTCGTGTAACGCCGTCGACTGGCGGGCGAACTCGGTGCTCTCGTCACCGCCCCAGGTCACGAGCAGCGGCGTCGTGCTCGGCCGCACGGCGAACAGCGGCGAGCTGCGGGCGATGACGCCGTCGTCGAGGCGGATCTGCGGCTGCAGGTAGCTGTGGCGCAGCGGCGCCAGGTCGTAGATGCCGCTGATCAGCACCGCGCCGGCGAGGGGATCTTCGGCCAGGCCGTAGTCGTCGGCCCAGCGCGTCAACGCGCACATCGCGCTCAGGTGGCCGCCCGCGGAGTGGCCGCCGACGACGACGTTGCCGCCGTGGCCCCGAAGCGCCCACGCGACCGCGGCGCGGCACTGGCGCGCGATCTCGTCGATCGTCACCTTCGGGGCAAGCGCGTAGTTGACGACGACTGTCGTGATGCCGAGCGCATGCAGGCCGACGGCAACGCTGCTGAAGTCTTTCGACGACAGCGCCCGCCAGTAGCCGCCGTGCAGGAACACGAAGACCGGCGCGTCGGCGCGGGCGGCGGGAAAGACGTCGAGGGTCTCGTCGAGGGTCGGGCCGTAGCGCACGTCGAGCTCGCACCGCAGGCGCGCCCGCACGGCAGCCGAGTCGGCGGCCCAGCGCTTGAGATAGTCGCCGGCGTCGGGCACGGCGGCGCCGGCGTTGTACTGCGCGTCGATCTGCGCCGGGGTCGTGAAGTCGCGGTACAGCGGGGCGTCGGCCATGCGCCCCAGTCTATGACGGCGAGGCCGCGCGGTTTCATGCCGCGACGATTTCGGTCTATGTCGAGCGGTCATCGCGCGTACGATGAACTCGGGCCCTCCTCGACGAAGGTCCGCTTCCAAGAACCCAAGGAGACGACATGAATACAGACTTCCCACTTCCGCCGACCGACAGCCCGCCCGATCGACGCAAGGTCTTGCGCCACCTCGGCGCTGCGGTCGGCGCGGCCGTGCTCGCGCCGGGCCTGGCGCGCGCGCAGCAGGCGCGGCCCGCGATACCGCTCGGGCCGCCGAGCACCGTGACGACACCGCCCCGCGACTTCGGCCCCAACGGCGCACCGACGACCTACTTCACCGACCCCGACGTGCTCACCGTCGACCCGTCGTTCGACGGCCTGCGCCAGCCGAACGCGCCGATCCAGCGCCTTTGGACCGGTGCCCTCTGGTCGGAAGGACCGGCCTGGAACTCGGTCGGCCGCTATCTCGTGTGGAGCGACATCCCGAACAATCGTCAGATGCGCTGGCTCGAGGACGACGGCCATGTGAGCGTGCTGCGGGCGCCGTCGAACAACAGCAACGGCAACACCTTCGACTTCGCCGGCCGCCAGCTCTCGTGCGAGCACCTGACGCGGCGCGTCGTTCGCTACGAGCTCGACGGCTCGGCCACGATCATCGCGTCGATGTTCAACGGCAAGCGGCTGAACTCGCCGAACGACGTCGTCCAGCATCCCGACGGCAGCTACTGGTTCACCGACCCGCCGTACGGCGCCCAGTTCTACGAGGGCACGGTCGACGCCGCCGGCGGCCCGGCGAACAAGGCCGGCCGCCTGAACCCGCGGCTCGGCCAGCCACCGGAGCTCGGCAGCTACAAGCGCGAGCTGCCGACCGCCGTCTACCGCGTCGACCCGAGCGGCGCGATGACGCAGGTGGTGGGCGAGGACCAGGTGCCCGACCCGAACGGCCTGTGCTTCTCGCCCGACTACAAGAAGCTCTATGTCATCAGCACCGGACAGGGGCCGGGCGACACGATCGCCGGCGGCAAGGGCGACATGTATGTTTTCGACGTCGGCGCCGACAACCGCCTGTCGGGCGGGCGGCTGTTCAGCGCCTTCATGATCGACGGCGTCAAGTGCGGACCCGATGGCGTGCGCGCCGACGTCGACGGCAACCTCTGGTGCTCGAGCAATGCCGGCCGCGCCGTCGGCTACAGCGGCGTCACCGTCTGGAATCCGGCCGGCGCGCTGATCGGCCGCATCCGGCTGCCCGAGATCTGCGGCAACGTGTGCTTCGGCGGTCCGAAGCGGAACCGCCTCTTCATGGCCGCGAGCCAGTCGCTCTACGCGGTGTACACGGGCACGCAGGGCGCGGCACCAAGCTGAAGCGAATCGCCGTCAACGCCTAGACTTTGAGGATCGGTGGCGCAGTGCGCCACCCCCTCGCAGGTCAGAGCATGGATGTCACCGCACTCGTCGAACCCGATCGCGTCCACAAGACGGTCTACACCGATCCGCAGATCTTCGACATGGAGATGGCGCGGATCTGGGAGCGCACCTGGGTCTACTGCGGCCACGAGTCGCAGGTGCCGAAGGCGGGCGACTACTACGCGGTGACGATCGGCCGCCAGCCGATGATCATGGTGCGCGAGGCCGGCGGCGGCGTCGGCGTGCTCTACAACCGCTGCCCGCACCGCGGCGTCCAGCTGGTCGGCAACCTGAAGGGCAACACCGGCAGCGCCTTCGTGTGCTCGTACCACGCCTGGAGCTTCCACCTCGACGGCCGGGTCCGCGCCATCCCGCTCGCCAGCGGCTACGAAGGCACCCGCATGACGAAGGACAACCCGGACTGCGGCATGAAGAAGGCGGCGCGCGTCGACAGCTACCGCGGCTTCGTCTTCGCGAGCCTCGTCGCCGACGGCCCGTCGCTGCCCGACTTCCTCGGCGAGGCGAAGATCGCCTTCGACGACATGTGCGACCGCTCGCCGGTCGGCGAGGTGGAGGTCGTGCCGAACTGCTACCGCGTGATGCAGCACTCGAACTGGAAGTTCTTCATGGAGAACCAACTCGATTCTCTGCATCCCTCGGTCACGCACCAGTCGACCGGCATCGCTGCCGGCCGGGTCGAGAAGCGCCTCAAGGCCGAGACCGGCACGGCGCCGCTCTACTACCACTACCTCTCGACCTTCGCCTCGAGCTTCGAGCAGTGGGACGCCGTGCAGACGATCAACTTCCCGCATGGCCACGGCATCCTCAAGGCCTACATGGGCCTGCGCCCACAGGACCCCGACACGCTCGAGTACGAGGCCCTTCTGAAAGGCGCTTACGGCCAGGCGAAGACCGAGGAGTACCTCTCGCGCAGCATCCACCACGTGCTCGTCTATCCGTATCTTTCGGTGCAGTCGCCGCTGCAGCAGCTGCGTTGCCTGCGACCGGTGGCGGCCGACAAGACGATGTCGGAGATCTGGCACTTCCGCCTCAAGGGCGCGCCCGAGGCGATCTACCGGCGCAGCCTCTGGTACTACAACCTCGTCAATTCCCCGGCGACCATGATCAATGCCGACGACCTCGAGAACTGGAGCAAAGGTCAGTGGGGCCTGACCTCGAACGGCGGCGACTGGGTCAGCTTTCACCGCTGGTTCGGCGACGACCGCGAAGAGAACGGCGTGACCTACTCGAACCACGGCACCTCGGAAGCGGTGATGCGCAGCCAGTTCAAGGCGTGGTCGACCTACATGCAGGCAGCGTGATGAGCAACGACCGATCGATTCCGAGCGCCGGTCCCGATTTCGCCCGGCTGCTGGGGCAGGACGTCGTCATCGAAGCCGGCGCGAGCGAAGCACCGAGCGGTGCCCAGCGCATCGCCCCCGACCACTCCCCTCGTCCTTCCGCAGGCCCCCTCTCCCGCACGCGGGAGAGGGCCGGGGTGAGGGTGTCGCCAGACATCCAGCGCGAAGTCGAACAGTTCCTCTATATCCAGGCCGAGCTGCTCGACGACAAGCAGTGGCAGGCCTGGATCGACCTCTTCGACGACGCCGGCATCTACTGGATGCCGGCATCGCCCGAGCAGACCGAGTGGGAAGGATCGCCCTCGATCTTCGCCGAGGACAAGCTGCTGATGGAGATCAGGAAAGGCCGCGTCTCCCATCCCAACGCGTGGTCGCAGGCGCCGATGTGGGCGACCAACCACATCGTCAGCCACGTGACGGTCGAGGCGCATGGCGAAACCACCCTCGAGGTCCGCTCGCGCTTTCACATGATGGAGCTTCGGCGCGACTCGGTGCGCCATTTCGGCGGCCGTTATCGCCACACGCTCGTGCGTGGCGGCGACGGCGGGCTGCGCATCAGGCTGCAGCGCGTCGACCTTTTCAACGGCCAGGCGCCGTTCGACTACGTGCTGCAGGTGTGGGTGTAGCGACAGGATCCGGAAAGACCAGGCTCACGCTGGCGCCGCCCCACGGGCTGTCCGTCAGCGACACGGCGGCGCCGTGCAGCCGGGCGATCTCGCTCACGATGGCCAGGCCGAGGCCGCTGCCCTCGCCAATCGCGCTGCGGCCGCGAACGAAGCGCTCGAACACCGCCTCCCGCTCGTCTTCGGGAACGCCCGGCCCCGAGTCCGAGACGCGGATCGTCGGCGGCCGCGCGAGAACCTCGACCACGATCCGCCCCGCCGCCGGCGTGTGGCGAAGGGCGTTGTCGAGCAGGTTGGCTAGCGCCTCCGCGACCAGCTCGGGGACGACCGTTGCAGTCACCGGCCTGACGAGCGCCGCCAGCTCGAGATCGATGTTCTTGGCGAGTGCCCGGTCGGCATGGCCAGCGCCAATGTCCTCGGCCACGGCGACGAGGTCGCAGGCGACGAAGGCCATGTCGCCACGATCCTCGCGGTCGATGTTGCCGAGCGCGAGCAACTGCTGGACGATGCGACCGGTGCGCTCCGTGAGCTGACTCAGCTCGGATGCGACCTCGCGCGCCTCTGCGACGTCGGCCGCCCGCGCGACGCGCGCCAGGCCGAGCTGAAGCCCGGCCAGCGGCGTGCGCAGCTGGTGCGCGGCGGTCGCCGCAAATTGGCGCTCGCGCGCGAGCAGGCTGCGCATGCGCGCCAGCAGGTCGTTGAGCGCGGCCGTGAAGGGCAGCAGCTCGCGCGGCACGCCGTCGTCGCCGATCGCCTGCAGCGACACGAGCGAGCGCGCGTTCCAGCTCGACGCGATGCGATGCAGCGGCTGCACCGTGCGCCGGACGGCGAGCAGGATCGAGAGCGCCGCGGCGGCCACCAGCGCCAGCATTGGCCAGAGGACCGCGACGAGCTCCCGCGCCGAGCGCTCGCGCTTCATGCCAGTCTCGGCGACGCGCACGGTGACCGCCTCGGCGCCTTCATGAGCGACCGTGACGCGGGCGACGCGGACCGGCGCGCCGTCGAGGCTGGCGTCGTACACGCTGCCGTCTGCGGCCTGCGATTCGTGATCGCCGGCGAGCGGCACGCCGGGCCGGCCGGCGACCCGGCGGCTGCCCTGGAAGACACTGAAGTCGGTCCGGTCGTGATCGTCGAAGAGAAGGATGGACTCGGCGACCGGAGGCAGCTCGAGCAGGGCCATGCCGTGGTCGAAGCGGACCTGCACGGCCACCGACCGCGCGGCATCGAGCAGCCAGCCGTCGTAGACGCGCGCCACCAGCCGGTGCGCCGTGTAAGTGCCGAACGCCGCCGTGACCGCGACGATGACGAGCAGCGGCAGCATCAGCCGCAGCAGCAGGTCGGCCGTGAGCCAGCGGGCGCGCCGCGGGCCCGCCATCACGCCGTCTGCTCGTCGGCGAGCTCGAGCACGTAGCCGAAGCCACGCAGGGTGCGGATGGTTGCGCCCGAGCCGGCGAGCTTGCGTCGCAGCCGCGAGACGTAGACCTCGGCGGCGCTGTCGGCGAGGTTGAGGTTGCGCTCGGCGAGCGCGTCGACGAGAGCGCGCTTGGGCAGCAGCCGCGGCGCCCGGCCGAGCAGGAGCCCAAGCACCTGGAACTCGCGCGGCAGCAGTTCGAGGGCGTGGCCTTCGATGTAGGCCGCGCCCTGCTCGCCGAACCAGGTGATGCGCCCGTACTGCAGGCGCTCGCCGCGCGAGGCCTGGCCGCGCCGGCGCACGGCATCGATGCGGGCATCGAGCTCGTCGGGATCGAAGGGCTTGACGAGATAGTCGTCGGCGCCGCCGTTGAGGCCGCGGATGCGATCGGCGATGCGGTCGCGCGCCGTCAGCACAATCACCGGCATGCGCAGGTCGGCGCCGCGCTGGCGAACGAGCCAGTCGACGCCGTCGCCGTCGGGCAGGCCGAGGTCGAGCACGATCAGGTCGTAGCGGGGGTCGACGGCGCTGGTCGGCAACGCCAGTTCGGCGGCGGCGAGCGTCGCGCATGCGTCGGCAGACCAGCCGCGGGCGTGCCAGCGCAGCAACAACTCGCGCGAGATGACGATGTCGTCTTCGACCAGCAGCAGGTGCATGCCGCACTGTAAGTCGGCGGTCAAGAGGGCTTGCCCCGCGAGGCAGGCGTGCCGCCTGACAGGTTGCTGCAAGGTTCGATCGCTAGCCTCGACTCGAGATGAACGACCGCAACCTGGCGAGGGGCCTCTTCCTCATCGCGATCTCCCTCCTGTTCGGTCTGCAGGCCGTGCGCTACCCGATCGGCACCTTCAGCCGTGCCGGCGCCGGCCTGTTCCCGCTGATGGTCAGCAGCCTGCTGCTGCTGATCGGCGTGATCACGCTCGTGCGGTCGCGCTTCGAGACGCATGTGCCGATCACCTTCAACCCGAAGAACATCGCGATCATCTTGGCCAGTCTGTGCGGCTTCGCCGTCATCTCGGCGCACGTCAACATGATCGCCGGCATCGTGTTCATGGTCTTCTTCTCGTCCATCGCGGCGTCGTCGAGATCGTGGGTGCGCAGCCTGAAGATCTCGGCGGGCCTGGTCGCGATGGCCTTCGCCTTCCAGAAGCTGCTCGGCCTGAACCTGCCGCTGTACTGAGATGATGGAAGTCCTGAACAACCTCGCGTTTGGCTTCAGCCATGCGCTGACCTGGCAGAACCTGATGTTCTGCGCCATCGGCTGCACCGTCGGCACGCTGGTCGGCCTGTTGCCCGGGCTCGGGCCGCTCGCCACCATCAGCCTGCTGCTGCCGCTCACCTATTCGATCCCGACCCAGGGCGCGCTCATCATGCTCGCCGGCATCTACTACGGCGCCCAGTACGGCGACAGCGTCAGTGCGATCACGATGAAGATCCCGCACGCGAGCAGCATCGTCGCCTGCATCGACGGCTACCAGATGACGCTGAAGGGCAAGACCGGCCTGGCCCTGTTCACGGCGGGCGTGTCGAGCTTCATCGGCGGCACCGTCGCCATCGTCGTGCTCGCCTTCTTCGCGCCGATGCTGGGCGAGGTCGCCTTCCTGTTCGGGCCGGCCGACTACTGCGCCCTCATGCTCGTGGGCTTCGTATGCGTGAGCTTCGTGACCACCGGCAGCCTCCTCAACGGCATGGCGATGTGCCTGATCGGCGTGCTGCTCGGCCAGATCGGCACCGACGTGACGAGCGGCATGCAGCGTTTCACGATGAACATGGATTTCCTGGCCGACGGCGTCGGCCTGGTCAGCATCGCGCTCGGCTGCTTCGGCATCGCCGAGATCACCAAGAACCTCGACAACCGCGACGAGCGCACGCCGTTCAACGGCAAGATCAACCTCATCCCGACCTGGCCGGAATTCAAGCGGATCATCCCGAGTGCCCTGCGCGGCAGCGCCGTCGGCTCCTTCCTCGGCATCCTGCCCGGCGGCGGCCCGGTGATCGCCCAGTTCGCCGCCTACGCGATCGACAAGAAGTTCAGCAAGTACAAGAGCGAGATCGGCTCCGGCGCCATCGAGGGCGTGGCCGGCCAAGCCGCTGCCGACGAGGCCGCGGCGCGCACCAGCTTCATTCCGCTGATGGCCATCGGCATCCCGGAGAACGCGGTGATGGCGCTGATGATGGCCGCCTTCATCGTCAAGGGCATCCAGCCCGGGCCGAACATGATCGCCCAGCATCCCGACCTCTTCTGGGGGCTGGTCGCGAGCATGTGGGTCGGCAACTGCTTCCTGCTGATCCTCAACGTGCCGCTGGTGCGCTACTGGCTCTCGGTGTTCAAGATTCCGTACGCGGTGCTGTTTCCGTCGATCCTTTTCTTCTGCTGCATCGGCACCTTCAGCGTCAACAACAACCTCGACGACATCTACACCACCGCGGTCTTCGGCTTCATCGGCTACATGTTCCTGCGCCTCGACCTCGATGCCGCGCCGCTCATGCTCGGCTTCATTCTCGGCCCGATGCTCGAGGAGAATTTCCGGCGCGCCCTGCTCATCGGCCGCGGCAACTTCATGGTGTTCCTGAATCGGCCGATCAGCGGCACCCTGCTCGGCGTCATCGCCATCTTCATCGTCTGGCAGATCGCGTCGTACTTCATGAAGTCGCGCCGACCCGGCGCGCAGCCGGGGCCGCAGCCGGATCCCGTCCCGCTCGGCTAGTCGGCTCGTTGCGGAATGGGCCGCCGGCCGCGGCGCCCGCGGTCGGCACGCCACGATCGGAACGCCATGAAGACTCGACTTCGCGTTCTTTTGCTTTCGGGCCTCCTCTGCCTCGCGCCGCTGACCGTGGAGTCGGCGGGCAAGGTCTGGCTGTTCACCCTCGGCCCGGCCGGTGGCCTGTCGCCGAACGGCTCCAGGGTGGCGGAGGTCGGCCCGATCCCACGCGTGCAGGCCGCCGAGTACCTGCGTCGCATCAACGATGCCAGCGGTCCTCCGGGCAGCGTCACGCCGGTCCACAGTCATCCCGGTTCCGAGGCCTTCTACGTGCTCGAAGGCCAGCAAACCATCCGGGGTGAGCATGGAATCCTGCGCGTCGAGGCCGGCAAACCCGAGGCCGGGCACGGCGCTGATCAAGCCATGCAGGTGTCGAGCACCGGGCCGTCGCCGCTGCACTCGCTGGTCATGTTCGTGGTGGAGGCCAACCGACCCTTTTCGGCGCCGGCAAAGCTCCCATAGCGAGCCGCTCGCCACCAGTCGCAGCGGTTTGCGCGTCTGGCCGATCGGGGCCGGTCCGTAGAATTGCCGTTCGCGTCGGCATAGCCGGGCGCTTCGTCACCCGACCCAAGGCTCGCACCATGCTGCATCTCCGCGCACCGCGCACTCTCGTCGCTCCTGCCCTGCTGCTCGCGGCCCTGGCGCTCGGCGCTGCATCCGCCGAAGCCGCCGACAAGGTCAAGGTCGGTTTCGTCAGCACGCTCTCGGGGCCGTCGTCGGCACTCGGCGTCGACATCCGCGACGGCTTCCTGCTCGCCGTGAAACTGAACGGCGGCAAGCTCGGCAACCTGCCTGCCGACGTGCTCGTCAGCGACGACCAGTTCAAGCCCGACGTCGCCAAGCAGCTCTTCGAGAAGAACATCAAGCGCGACAAGGTCGACTTCATGACCGGCGTCGTCTTCTCCAACATCATGCTCGCTGCGCTGCCCGAAGCGCTCGACAGCAACACGATCTACATCAGCCCGA
>Ga0123337_10007549_pt1 | contig 10101 bp, 2 predicted proteins | sample frozenSSSSmetaG_FD_89792 | JGI IMG/M metagenome (GOLD analysis project Ga0123337, IMG submission 89792) | Glacier valley bacterial and archeal communities from Borup Fiord, Nunavut, Canada, to study Microbial Dark Matter (Phase II) -... | ecosystem: Environmental > Aquatic > Freshwater > Ice >...
GTAGCTCAATAAATCATGAAAATATAATCCATCAAGGAGATTTTAGATTTTTGCCACGTGAATCAATAACTATAGAAAAGGTAGAAGAGGGAAAAGATAACCCTCCTATTTACCAAATTAAACCTTTCAGTTTTAAGGAAATTGCCTTTTGGTTTGCTTATAAAATAAATGAAACTGTTCTCAATAAATATAAGGTAGTTTCTCTTGAAAGTTTTTCTGGAAATAATAAAGAAGGGAAGCCATATACAATTAAGAGTACAATTAAAGAACCTGCATTTGCTTATGTAAATGAACAGTTTATTAAGGTTTACAGGCCTTTTTCTAATCAACGGTTTTTGTTCTTTGGGATTAAACCAGAAGGTTACGTTTTTGGAATGGAGCAATTACCAGCTCGAGGGGATATATTGTTTATCACTGGAGGAGAAAAAGATGTACTTAGCCTTGCTGCCAATGGATTTTTTGCTATTTGTTTTAATTCAGAAACTGCGAACATTCCAACTGAAACCATTAAAAAACTTTCTTATCGTTTCAAGCACATAGTTTTATTGTATGATGTGGATGCTACAGGTATTAAAGCTGCTCAACATCATTTGGAGCAATTGAAAACCTTGGATGTAAAAATGATATCGCTCCCGCTTAAAGGCTCAAAGGAGGAAAAGGACATCTCAGATTTCTTTAGGATTAATGGTTCTGCTCAGAAACTTAAGGAAATGTTTACCAAAATTTTAATTAAGATTTACTCCGAAACTTTTTCTATGCTAAAGCCCTGCGAAATAGATTTTAATAATCCTCCGGAAATTCCGGAGGCATTAATCAAAATAAATGAAGTTACTATTGGTAGTGCTGGTAATTTGCTTGGCATTACGGGAGGGGAAGGAACCGGAAAAACCAATTTTCTTGGAGCATTAATTGCATGTGCTATGGTTACAACACATTTTTTAAAACCAAATAAAGAGAGTATTACTTTAGAAGGCGGAATAGTAATTGAAGGAGATATTGATACTTTAGGCGTGTATGTTAAGCCTAATACAAATGGGAAGGCGATTCTTTATTATGATACTGAGCAAAGTGAAGATCAACTTTATAATAACCTTAAAAAAGTAATGAAGCGCAGTGGCCAGGCTTTACCCCCAGCTTGGTTTAAAGGTTACTGCCTCACGCATTTATCACGACAAGAAAGGTTAAAAGTTATTATCCAAAGCATGGATAAGTTTCATCATAAGTTTGGAGGAATACAACTTGTTGTGATAGATGGCATCGGTGATCTCATCCGAAGCCTTAACGACGAAAGTGATTCGATCTGGCTCATTGAAGAACTTCATAGATTGGCGGGAATTTATAAAACCTGTATTATCTGTGTACTTCATTTAGTCCCTAATGGAATAAAGTTGCGTGGTCACTTAGGTTCTGAATTACAGCGTAAGTCTGCAGGAATCCTTTGCGTTGAGAAGGAAGCAGAAACGGATATTTCTTTTATTAAAGCTTTGAAAGTAAGAAGTGGTAGTCCGCTTGATGTGCCGCTTTTACAGTTTGCTTGGGACAAAGAAAAAGATTACCATGTGTTTATTGGTGAAAAATCACCTAAAGACAAACAGGCCAGGAAGGTTGAAGATTTGCAGAGTTTGGCTGATGAATTGTTTGCTGAGCATGAGAGTTTCTCTTATTCTGATATGGTAAATGAGTTGGTAAATACCTTGGAAGTTTCTATCAGGACGGCCAAATACTATATTGGTTTTATGCTCAAAAACTATATAATTATTAAGCATCCAATTTCCGGTTTGCTGCTCCCCATTGTAAAACCCTAAACCAAATATTCTTCGTGGTGCAAAATGCTATTTATATAGGTAAACTTGCACCTTTGCACCACGAAAATTCAGAATATTATTTGGTTTTTGAGGGGTTGGAGGGCTGGAAACAGAATTTGTTGAAAATGATTTTATATTTAATTAGACAAGAGTAATAGACAAATCTTTTATTTACTCCTAGTTGCTAAAATCCATCTGTAATCTTAAAACGAATAAGAATAATTAAAGTTAGTTGTGGCCTCAAGGAAAGAAATATTGCTTGAATTCGGTTTATCAGAATTAGTTTGAAAACGTTTTAAAATATTTATTGATAAGCCTAAATTATGTTTTCCCTTCTCTTTTGTATTTGTTTTGGGAGAATAATTCATATTAACCCTGTTATTGAGAATGGAACTACTTGCCAAATTGTTCACTAGGTTTTTATTGTAAGAACCTGAGTAATTTAACCTTAATGATTTGTTAAACAACGCTTTTGCAATACTTACATTTGGCCCCCAGTAACTACTTTTATAAGTAGATAGATGATTGGTATAATAATTAATAGATGTGGACAAGGTTAAGTTTTGGGGAGCGATGGAATAAGTGTAAGAAACATTGCCTGTAATAAAATCAGAAACTGAATTATTGCCTGTTTTATAAGTAGCCTGGTCACTGGCTTTTTGATAAGAAGCATTGAGCATAATGGATTTTCTGCGCTCACTGCTTCCAAAATTATAACCTGATAAACCATTAAATGTATTATTGACCTGATAAAAATTTAAAGTATCAAGTATATTTCTATAAAAAGGGTCTGCTAAGGGCCTTATGTTGGTAAAGGTGGTAAAGTTTGAATAATTTACTCCTAGGTTCCAATGCTCGTTGGGGTTATAACTGACATTATATGCACCTACATACCTTTTAGTGGTGGAAGCTTTTAAATGTGCCAAATTATTATTTTGCCAACCAAGGTTTGCATTAATTGCCAGTTTGTTATTCAGTAACCTGAGTGTAGGGATAACAGTAATATTTTGCAAATCACTATTAAAATAATATGCTCCTAAGGTTTGGTATTCAGGCGCAATTCTTTCATACTTTAACTGCAAGCCATACCATTTACCTTGGTAACCTACAGAAAAATTATAAGCATCGTAATGCCTGGTTGTAGCATTGGAGGCAATAATCCCCTTCAGGAAATAGTTGCCTTCTTTATTAGGCAATGAATCAATGGATAAAGAGTCTTTTCTTTGCTTATAAATAATATTATTAGTCAGTATGGAATAGGCATATTCGCCTTCCACAAAAATATGGTTAGTAATTTTTTTCTTTCCATTAATGCTCGTTACCAAATTTTCCTTTGGGCTTAGGCCGGTGTTGAATACTACATATGGTAAGGAGTTTACATCATCTTTAGCATGGAAAAGGCTTACACCAATCATATTTTTTCCATCATCATAACCTAGCTTTAAGCCATAACCTATCCTTTTATAGGATGCATTGTAATTTTGTGTGGAATCGGAAAGGTTAAAGGGAACTGCTTTCTTGAGCCTTCCATACATGGCTGCAATCCTCCATCTTTTAGGAGATAATTCAACTCCACCACCTAAAAAATTATATCCGGCAAGCGTGTATTGCGAGAAGGTCATGCTATTGTAACCAATGTATGTTTTTACCCACTTATATTGTGGAGCAAAACTAAATTGATTGAAAGGTTGAGTAAAAGACCTGTTGGTATTGCTATAGCTGAAAGTAAATGGGGAATTGTATCCAAATAAATTAATATTTATGTTTCCGGATACATAAAAAGCAAATGGGTCACGGCGAGCACTAATTCCATCTGCCAGATAACCGACTGTGTTCAAACTTATGGCTCCAGATACTTTTACTCCTTTTTTTGCACCAATTTCTTCAAGGTTTTGAGAACTGGCAAGCCTACTTAACAAAACACATACAAAATTCAGGGTAAATTTTTTAATCATACTCGTTTTAATTTTATTTATTCTGTCAAAAAAGTCGTTAAAGAATTTATTGTTATTGAATTTTAAATATTTTATTAAAATAAGATTTCGACTATGAGGAAATCTGTATCATCAAAAAAAGTTGGGTTTCAGAATTATTATTGAGCATTTAATACTCTATTATTACTTCTTTACTGATCATTGATTGTGCCCCATTTTTAAAAAATGCCTTGATTTTATAGCTATATTTATTGTTAACATTTATTTCAGTATCTGTAAATTCACTCGCTAGGCCTTGAAGGGTTTTATAAATCACGTATGGCGAACCCTCTTTTGATTTATAAATAATAATTTTTTCAATTCCTTCTAATTTATAATTCCATTTTAAGGTAATGGTATTTTTAAGCCTGTCAGTAGTGGCCTTAATGTCTTTTATAGCGGCTCTTGCCCCAGTTTCTACTATAATATCCCTCGAAACTGCCTGGCTATAATTTCCTGCACTGTCAATGCATCGTAAAATATATCTGTACTTCTTCCCTTGTGATAACCTGGTATCCGAATACGAATCTTTTACTTCTTTAGATGGCCATTCTTTTAAAAATTTGAGCGAATCAGAGCTTTTATCATTCCTATATAAAACATATTTGGCTACATCATTGCTGCTGCTGTTCACCCAGTTTAAATTTACGGTATCACCTTTTAACCTTAAGGAAGAAAAAATAGGTGCTGATGGTGCTATTTTATCAGGTCGGATGAGTTCTAATGCAGATGAAAATTCGGATGGGTTATAATAATTATCTACTGCTACTACTTTGTAAAACACCTTGCGAGTGAGTGATTCTATGTTAATGGTATCGATGAGTAAATTACGCTTGATTATCTTTGGAGTTATTTCAATAAATTCTTCTTTTAAAGTGTTTACCCTGTAAACCCGGTAACCATATAAATCATTTTCTGTACCTGCTTTCCATCGTAGGGTTACTATGCCTGTGGAGTCAACGTTGGCTGATAAACCTACAGGTGCTGCAGGAGGGGTAACATCATAAAGTTGAGCCAGGTATGGAAATGAAAAATAGGTATCGGATTTTCCATTTTTTATTTTTGTTAAATATTTAATCCGGTAATAATTATTTTTTCGTGGGATTTCATCAATGAAATAATTTTGAGTAGTAGGTAGTATTTTTTTGTTAATGTCAACAAACGGACCACTGGCTTTTCCTGAACGGCTCACAAAAAAACCAATAATATCTTGTTTGTACTGGGGTGGCACATTCCATTTAATAAATATTTTTTTATTATTAATTACATAAGAGCTATCTATAGAGACTACCGCTTCTAATGGATTTTTCCCTTGCCCGCTTACTACTGCCGAAGCTGGGCCAGTTTCGCCAAAGGGTGTAATGCCTTTCACGCGGTAATAAACCGTTTCATCATTGCTTACTAGTGAATCTACATAAAAATATTGTACAGGGTTTTTCTTTTGCGAGGTATTTACATAAGGCAGGTCAGATAATGATTTAAAATCTTTCCCATCGGTTGATTTTTCAATTAAATAAGCTGTGTAAACTCCTTTATGAGTTATAATTGGCCAAGTGAGGGTTACTTTCTTATCTCCAAAACCTGCTTTTACCTCTTTAGGGGCTATAAGTGGTTTTTCATTCATAATGTCCACTACTGCAATGCCGGGTTCAATTTTTGCATTCGGAACATCGAACGCAATTCTGATAGAATATATGTATTTCGCTTTAGGTACTACTGTTCTGTCTATCCACATAAGCCCCGCAGCGATGGCTAAGGGTTGTGACATATCACAAACAAATAGAGCGAGGCCAAATTTATTTTCTGTCTCACGGTTATTATTTAATATTTCGGCTGGTGATTTTGCAATTTTTAACGATTTGCCATAAATGGCTTCTTTAATTACTTCTGCATTTGGTTCTGTTTTAGCCAGTTTTAACAATTCATCGCTTGAATAAGCTTTAATGGGCTTGGTCGAAAGCAACCTTCCAGTACCATTTTTTTGCTCTAAGGAACCATTAGGGAGTACTGTAAAACGTTCAATAATATAACCATACTTATTTCCCAGTTGCCAAATGTAAGGACTTGCAGGTGCCCAACGGATTAGAACAGCATTGTTTTTTATTTTAGCTAGTGCCTGAATTGAATTTTGGTTGCTTTGCGAAAACGTGAATAGAGTTAAGAAGGAAAATAGAATCGATAAAAAAAATTTCATTGGGTTTTGTAAGGATTTATTGTTTTTTAGTTTATAATCACGGATTTTTGGGATTAGGTTGATTGCACGGATTTAATCTGTGTAATCTTTAAATCCTTTTTAATCCGGGTTCTAATATTTTTAATCTGTGTAATCTTTAAATCTTTTTAATCCGTGATTCAGACATTTTCCCTTACCTATACCTTATACTAAATTGCTTTTCGGTAGTGGTTTTTCCTATTCCTGGAAGCACATATTTCATCACAAAGCGATAATCATCTCGAGGTAAATCGGGAGGTGAAATAACTGATAGTATCCTTTTTATTCCTTCATTGCCTCCATTAGGGTTTTTTAGCAGCCACTTGGCTGATTGAGCTCTTAAGTCAACAAAATCATAATATACATAAAGTGATAAATAATACCCGATAATTATTTTACCACCTTTTGCCTGGGCTGTACCTGTTTTCACTTGGTCAGTACTAAGCATGTAGCCATTTTCATCTGTATCATTGCTGGCATAAACAGCTTTTAAGGGTGGCAAACCAAGTTCATCAAGAGGTTTACGGTTGGTGATTGAGATACTTGCATCCTGAGGGTAAAGCTCATAAAGCAATGGATAAACTTGGTTTTTAAACCAACTGTTATCGGCGGTGGCTGATAACTGAACCATTGGACCTGCATTATCATTGATCTTTTGCAGTTCGAATTTATCAAGTGTTTCATCAACGGTTAATTTTTTTCCTAATACCATTAGTTGAACAATATCATCAGAATTAAATATGTCTTGTTGGTGTTGAATTTTATTAAGCTTATCACTAAACGAGTTATAATTACTCACCCTGAAATCGCTTTCATAAAGACTTTTTTCAACGGATTGGGCTATGCTTTCTTTAAGGTCGTTTTCTGTAAACATAACTTTGTTATCCTTGTCACCAACATTTTTTACTTTTTTCTCTGCGTTCCTGTCCATTGCACCTCCACCTTCCGGAAGTTTAAGAAATGTCATTTTATAAATGCTATTGTTATCTAAATTTTCTGGTATGGCAAAAGTAACTTGCATATTATCAGGTTCATATTTTATAGGAACCTCTATAGTATTGCCTGCGGTGGTTTCATACCTACCTATAAATTTATAAGCTGTGAGCGAATCTTTTGCCTTGAACAAATAATCCTGATCCCATTTCAATTTTACATACCCCTGGTTGTATTCATTTTTATAAAAATTATATTGATGCCTTACCGGATAACTGAAAGCAATATTTTCATCAGGAATATTATCAGGGGCCACTCCTGTGGTGAAATTGGATTCTTTCAATTCATAATCTATTTCCCCTTTTGCGTCTTTGAGTTTTTCCCAAGTACCTGAGTTTATTTTTTTCTCCCAATATATTTTAACTGACACTTTCATGTTTGATTTTTGAGGCAAAATATCACGGGTTTTAAGTGATACCACGTCTTTTTTATCATTCCAAGTCACTTCTGTGTTGATCTCCTGGTTATTACTGAATAATTTTAATGATTCCATCCTAACTCTGTAGGTCTCCAGTTCATCATTTAAATTCATCATTGGGAGTTCTTTATCAATAGGTATGTTAAAGGCTACCTGAGGTGCGGTAAATACATTTACTTCTTTTCCTCCATTATCGGGTTTGATGCTTGAAATGGCAGAGATATCACCCAATTCAAAGCCTTGTACTTTCTTTATACATTTTTCACCTACTTCAAACATTACATTGAAGTGGCCGCTCACCAGTCCTCCTAATATGGAGTATTCTCCAGCCAAGCCTCCCCTGAACCAGGTAGGGTTAGGTAATTCTGCCTGTAATAATGCTGCTGCACCTACTTTAAGGATGCTGAACCGCCTTTTTAATTGTATCCCTACATCTCCTTTTAAAAATACATAAGCCTGGCCTGATGCATACCAACCATCTGCCCCTATCACACCGCTCCTGCCTTTACATTCGGTATTTCCATAGTTCCTGAGCATTACGTCAGTTCCTGCGCCAATCGCTAAAGTAAAATAGATAGGACCAACGCTGGCATCTACTCCTGCTTTAAAGTGAAGCCCGAATGCAAAACCCCTGCCTGAACCTGCTGCCCCGTCATCACGCATGAGGGAAAGGTCAATGCCTGCAAATAATTCTGATACTTCCGGTGGGGGAAGGGGAAGGTCTTCTATTTTTGTTCCGACCATAAAGTAGGATTTGGCTGTTAATAATCCAAGCACACTTACCCCATTCATTTGTGTAGGCCTTCCTATGTAGACATACCAGTCATGAGGGTCTATGTGGATCACCATTTCCCCCATTAAATTATTTGGCCCTGTGCCTTTTAAAACTCCGTAAAGGTTTACATAAACCCTTAAATTGGCATGGAAAACATGGTTATCGTTGTCGTAAAGCATATTCATACTGGCATAAAAAGGAGCTGATGGTACTGCTTCTCCCTTCGGCCTGTTTAATTTGGATAGTATATAGGCATTCCCGCTGAACTGGATATATTTCAAGCCTCCGCCTTCGTTAAAGGCGATTTCAAACATGGCATCGCCACTTACAACTTCTTCACGCGACACTACCAGAGTTACCCCAGCCATAAATGCCATACCTGCTGTTTTATCGGGTATATATACCGGTCCTTCTTTGGGTGCGGAAAAACCTTCATTACCTGATTCATTATGGACTACCATAGTACCGAGTTCCTTAAATACCCCGTTATTGAGCGCAGTCTGCCTTGCCATGTGATGGGATGCCCCACCAATGATACCATTGATATACAAGGGGCCGAATATCGGAATGATTAAAGGTAGTTTTACATCTACATGCCAGTAACGGAAATCATCAGTGCCATCGTGTTTACTTCCAAAATAGGCGTTGGCCTGTATTTCTGACAAAACTGGTAATTTAACTGAAATTGAACCCCTGAACCCATCACCGTATATCTGGTCATTGGTGTAGATGCTCAGGCTTCCATGCATGGTTACCGGCCCTACTTTTGCATCGATGGTAACGGTTTCTATCTTAACGTTTTTGAGTTTCCATTTTTGGCTAACATATTCGCCGTTCTGCCGGGTTTCTGTACCAAAAATAAATTTTATAGAAGTGCTGGCTGCAAGGCCTTTGCCTTCCATAAAGTTAAGGGCTACCCTGAAGCCCAGATTAAAGTTACCCTCAAAAATACCCAGTTTTAATTGGTCAATCCTTACAGGGAAGTTTACGCTTTTGCCTTGTGCATCCCCGTTCAATTCAAATAAACCATTCAGTAAATAGGGGGCTTTGGTGGAGAGTACGAGCTGTTGAAAGCCTATGTTTGAAATGGATAATAGTTTTTGTTTTAATGTTAGCTTTCCATTTAAATTGGTGGTAACCGATAACTTACCTTCTGATTTGGCAAACAGGAAGGAGCTGTTGGGGGCTAATGACATTTCTCCTACTACTGCATTAAAATGCCTTTCGGCGGTAGTGGTGATGAGAAAGTTATAATCTACTTCTTTATCTGTTTGTATTACTTCTGCGCGGTAGCCGAGGGTATCTTCCCCTAAAAAAGGCACTCTCATGCCGCCGGCCATTGAGCCACCGATTAAATTGTTATGTGCCAGTTGAACCGAAATGGTATTTAAAGAAAAAGCCCATCCACCTGCTGAACCGCTTTCTATATCAAAGAGGTTTTTGCCTGTGAATATCCCTGAAACGCCCATGTCGTCTATCACTAAATTTTGCGCTCTCAGGCTTGCCCTGCCCGTTTTGGTGTTAAGTTCTTTGGGAAGGGTAACGCTGATGTCTTTTAAATAAAAGCCACGCCAAAGTTGAATATCAGGGCCATAGGTATTGGCATAGTCGGGCGGGAAAGTCATTCCGGCTATGTTTTTTGTGTCGCTCATATCTACCACCGCATCTTTCACATCAAAGGTAATGCCTTCCATGCCTTTTACCTGAAAAGGTGTAAGGCTGGTGGAGATGATGATGTCGTTTAAATCATGGGCGTTGATTTCAAAAGTACCAAGTACTTTTGTAGTGGCAATTACTGAATTTGGCCCTATTTGAATGGGATGGCTTGGTGCTAAATCTTTATCAGGGATCAGGAAACCTTCCCTGAAAACAAATACGCCTTTGAGGTTAATGGATTTAAAACCATTACAATCAAATTCTACATA
>Ga0123337_10007550_pt1 | contig 10101 bp, 7 predicted proteins | sample frozenSSSSmetaG_FD_89792 | JGI IMG/M metagenome (GOLD analysis project Ga0123337, IMG submission 89792) | Glacier valley bacterial and archeal communities from Borup Fiord, Nunavut, Canada, to study Microbial Dark Matter (Phase II) -... | ecosystem: Environmental > Aquatic > Freshwater > Ice >...
AGTGTCAAAACATTCCGCGAATACAAGAAGCCGCCCACCTCCTTCAAGGAAAACGTCAAAGAGCAGGTCCTGCTCCTTTTATCGCTCATCAAACACGGCATCGACGTATTTGGCTCGGTCAACGAATTCGATCAGTGGCTAAATCGGAACAACTTCTATTTTGACAACAAAACACCCAATGACTACCTGAATACAGTGACAGGGGTCAGATTTGTCGATGATCGGCTGACGGCCATGGAATATGGAGACAACGTATAAACGATGGAGGTTTTCCGAATCAGTAAAGAGATCTACACGACTTCGTTAAGCGCATCAGGTAGTGCTAACCGGTGGAACACCAAAGGCCAGCAAGTCATTTACACGGGTTCATCCCGGTCCCTGTCATCCCTAGAATTGATTGTTCACCGGGGCGCCGTCCAGTCCACCGCCCGTTACAAGGTAATGGTAATTTCAATCGCGGACGACGACTACCTGATCAAACAAATCAAGCGTAGCGATCTTCCTGTCAACTGGCGAAGCCTGGCGGGTTATCCTATCTTGCAGGGGATCGGATCAGCCTGGTACAACAGTCAGGAAAGCCTGATCCTTAAAGTGCCTTCGGCCATCATCGTTTACGAGTACAACTACATCATCAATACGGAGCACCCTGATTTCAGCCGTAACGTACAGGTAGTGCGGACTGAAGATTACTTCTGGGATTCGAGGCTGTTGTAAGACCTCCCTTACTTGCTCAACAATAGTGCTATCTTACGGGAGGTAAACTCACCGTTCATTTCCGACAAAATCTTGACTGCCGCTTGATTTAACCAACTTACCACCATGAAGATAGGCTACGCTCGTGTTTCCACGCAGGAACAAAATCTATCGCTCCAAGTAGATGCCCTCAACCAAGCGGGTTGCGAGCAGATTTATCAGGAGAAGGTCAGCGGATCGCTGGCGGACCGACCACAGTTAGCCAAACTACTGGAAATGATTCGGGTGGGCGATACGCTGGTGATCTGGAAATTAGATCGGTTGGGGCGTTCACTGGCGCACTTGATTGGGCTGGTATCGGATTTAGAAGAGCGTCAGATTGGGCTGTTGAGTCTGAATGACCCCGTTGATACGACAACTCCGCAGGGGCGGCTGGTGTTTCGCATCTTTGCGAGTCTGGCCGAGTTTGAACGCGAGGTAATCCGGGAACGGACGATGGCGGGTTTAGCCTCCGCCCGACGACGGGGCCAGCGGCTGGGCCGACCAAAAGGCATGTCGAAAGAGGCTCAGCAGACTGCCCGGATTGCAGAAAGTCTGTACAAAGAAAAGCTGTACTCGGTGGAGCAGATTGCCCGGGAGCTGAGTATTTCCAAGACCACTCTCTACAAATACCTCCGCCAGCGGGGCGCTCAGATTAATACTCCCACTGCATGAAATATTGTTCCCAATCCTACAGCAAATTCGACGTAACTCGGGCTTATTACTGCTCAGCTTCTTCTCGGGTATGGTATGGGGGCAGCAATACCAACCCGGTCAACAGGTTTGAAGCCTGCCGTTCTGGTAAATTTCATTGTATGATTGAAATTACTCATTGAATCAGACGGGTCAATAGCCGTAAAGTTCATGCGTTCTAACGTAGCGCGTGGCATAGCGACCGACAGGATCACCTGATTCTCTAACAGGCCAGTTGCCGTGTTTAGCGATTCGGCAACAGCGTGGACCACTACCTGACTGACGGGCAAATGGGCCTGCACTTCGCGGGCAATTCGGAGCAGACAGCTACAGACGTAATCCTGATAGATCTCGTTGGACCTGCTAATCGGTAACGCCTTGCGGGAAAGCTTGCCGCTGGCTAATTGGGACACCATGAAATCAGGAATCACGTCGGTAGAATTGACGTGTACATCAACCTCAATGTGGTCGCGGGTGAACGTAAATTCCAGTTGATTTCCAAATTGTGAAATGTACTCGAAGGGTGAATAAGCATCAATTACCTGCCTGTACACGTCACTCTCCTTACTCAGTACCAGCCGGGACAGCTCCTGCCATTCCTGCCATTCTCCGCATTGACTTTTATGCTCAGTCTGTCGGCGCTTGAAGTCCTGTTCATCCTGATATCGGGCCGTCAGGACCTCTTCCTCCAGCCGTGCTATCTTTTTCGGGCCGAGTTTAAACAGCCTATCTAAAAAAGAAGGCTGGTAGGCACCGAGTTTATCCTTCGCGGCTTGTTCCCCCTCGTCGGTTGCAACCGGGATAGCCGGTGGTGTCTCCTGCCGAATAGTTAGCCAGTCGATGGAATCGCTGCAATCACAGTGCACCGTCTTCAGCACCCGTATATACTCTCCGTATTCTCTCACGGCCCGGGCCGCATCCAGTATGGTCTGCTGCTTTTGTAGCGACTTGTACTGCTGAGCGGCTGCCCGCGCCCGTCTTTGCTGGTCTCGCTCGATATGCCGGACCGTGCGGCCAACCCCCCGGATTACTCCTTTAAAACTCATAACAAACGTATATAGGTGTGCGTGTTGACCGATGCTTAGGCGTCCTGTTCGTCGACTTCCAGTTCGAGGGCCTCGTTTTTCAGTTGAAATTTCTCCCATTCGGCCCGGTCAAGCGTATTATTAGCCAGGGCTTTCTCCACGGACAAGCTTTCGCGGTACTGGCGGGCTTCAGCAGCCAGCGTCCATTTAGTCTCGATGCCCAACCGCTCGATTTCCGTTTTAATATCCGTCAGCTCGACCCGAAAAAACTCTTTGCGTGGGTTGACCTTGTTAACCTGGTTGTTAAGGAAATGCCGGTGTAAACTCCGCTCCAGGGCGGGGGCATCATCGCTGAACAAGAGCGCGTGAACGTCGAATTCGAACGGCACCGAAGCATCGCCCAGTTCACGAACCCGGTCGAGAGGTTCCAATCGCCGGGTCATGCCGATTTTATACACGTTGTCCCCGAACGATCCCATGTTGGAAATGACATAGACGTGGCCGGACTTGGTTTGCTGAGCCATGGAGAGGGCGCGTTGATTTTTCTCCTGAGCCGTCTGAAGCTTAGCGGTTAATTCCTGCAACTGTAGCTCGAAAACTACCCGCTGTTCTTCAGACGCCCTAGCCGACTGCTGCTGTACTTTGTCGATAGCCTTCTGAATCGTATCCTCCTGTTTGGCTGCGTCGCGTTGGGCTTTTTCATATTCGCGCCGGGCTTTCTCTTCTTCCCGAATCTGCTCCCGGATGAGCCGCTGCTCCTCCTGTTCCTTTCGTTTCAACTCCTGCGCCACGACCGCCCAGTGCAGTTCATCCAGCCGGGCCTGCAGGTACTCGGGGGTAATGCGGGCGTCCTTGAAAGGCTTGCCAAGGTTATTCACCAGGGCGTAGGCGTCTTTGATTTGCTGAGCCAGTGTGCCGTAATTGTCCTGCTTTACGCCGGAAAGAATGGTATCTACTTTACCATTGAAAGCATCGGTCACAAAATTTTCGGCGCTAGTCTTCCGAATCGCTTCTACGTACTCGCAGACGGCAGCGGCCCGCGTCTTCATCATCCGTCGGGTGCGTTCACGCGCATTTTTCAGTTCAGCTCCGGCGTCGGTAAACCCAAATTCGTCCGCTAGTTCATCAAGCAGGGAATAGGAGGGGATCAGGTACTGATCTCCATAGCCACTAATTACGTTCTTCAGTCCCTGAATCGTCTTTTCCAGCGTAGCTGCACTACGGATGGCAGCCAAGGCTTCCCCCGCAATCTCCTCCGCCCGCTGGTTGGCAAGGCTCACAATTCGGCTGGCTTCCTTGGTAGCATTCAGCAAAACGCTTTCGGCTTGCGTATGTAAAGCACGGGCCTTGACTCCAGCCTGGTAGTGAATTTCGTCGGCATTGGACTGGCTCAGCCGTACTTCTTCGTCTGCCTGCCTACGCAGTTGTTTAGCATCGAGCTGCGCATCGGCTAGTAAGCGGGCCGCGTCAGTTTCCCCGGTAGCCCGTAGGTCACGGGCGTATTGCTGAGCGTCGAGTATGGTTTGGAACGCGCTTAGTTGACCAACTTCCTGCCTCAATTGGTCAACCTCCCGCTGAAGTTGCGTTTCGCGGTTCCCAGCAGCTTGTTTTACCTCATCGAGCTCCTGCTTAGTTGCTTTCAGTTTTTTGGTTTGCAAAAACCAGACAATGGCCACTGTGACCAGTAAGGCAGATAAAACGAGGGACATAGGGATCAACTAGTAGCGTATGTAATTACATCGTAAAGCAAGAGTATAAAAAAATTGCCACATTGCATAGACCCATGGACTGAAAATGTCGACTCCTTAATTGGATGTTTAATCAGCCTTTAGCCGGACGGACTTCCGTAATGCTCCCCAAAACCTGGCTCTTACGCACTTTGTGTGGTTCAGCACCGATAAAGTACTCGTTGTCGTAACAAGTCCAGCTTAGCTCGACCATACATCTGCCGTTTAATGAGCTTTAGTCTGGTGACTTGCCCTTCAGTTTGTCCATTGCTCCAGGCAGTGGCCAGGGCTGCTCGTACAGCCGCGTAATCCTGTTGAAGGCGAACCCCAAACTGCTGTAGCAAACCAGCTGAACAATTTTGACAACGAGCCAACCAATCGTCTAATAACTCATCCTGGCGAGCTCGAACCATGGCCGCAAAGTCCTTCCCCAGTTCATAGACCTGATTCATTACCGAGTCTTGACAAACATGGCGTAGGATTTGTCGATCAGTCTCTTCCAATAGGGACACGGGGCGTACCATTAGCCAGGCAAGCTGCTGAGTAGTGGGTAAATCAAGCGGTGGTTTTGGTAGATCAGCAGGCGGTTGATGAGGTGGAGACGAGTTGGTTACGGACTGCTTTTGAGTCATCGATACCTGCTCATTACGACGCCTACTCAACCATTTTGTTACCTGGTTATGAGCACCCGGGTAGCCTTGCTGACAAAGCTCTCGCCACAACTGTTGGGCGTTCCGACAACCCTGCTGATAGCGAGTCTCCAAATACGTCAGGTAAGGAGTCAGCATGCTGTGCCCAGTTGGGCGCTGGATTCGTTCGGAAAAGGACTCGGCGTAGGCATACCGACGAACAGTACTACGATTCATGGCTAGTTGCCGACTAATCTGAGAAATAGACATGCCTGCTTGGCGCAATTGCTGTACTTTATCAAAATCTCCTACGCGTTTTTGCCGACTAGCCAAACGAGCCTCCAGTTCATTTTTTGAATAATCTCGCATAACATAGTTAAGCCGTTCCGGTGTCGGCTGAGTTATTGGAACTGCTTGAGAAACTGGCAACTGCCGTAGTCGTTGATAGCTGCTCGTCAGTAATCGTTCTAGGAATTGCTCCAGGTTTTGCAACAAGTGCCATCGATCAGCGACCTGCATGGCCTGTGGTGCCCCTTCACGTGCCCCCCGAGCATATTCGCCCGAACGATCCCGAGTAATCACTTCTACGCCTGGATGGGCCTTCAGCCAATCGCGTAAGCCATCTGCCGTACGGCCTTCCAGTAAATCGATGGGTTTATGCTTATCTAGGTCAACAAGAATGGTACCGTATGTTTTTGCTTTTCGTATCGCCCAGTCATCAACACCCAGTGCATGAGGTATTTGTAGGTCGGCCGGTTGCCATTTTCGGATGAGTCGTAGTAGCGTATCATGACTGGTGGGCATATATAAATGGGTCAACAAGCGACTACCAGCCTGGCCACCTAGCATCATGGCTACACTACGCTGAGCATGGGCCAACCGATTAGTTCGACGGGCGAAAGCAGGTAGCCAATCTGGACAGGACTGACTAAATGTCCGTTTGGAGCAAGCTGGATTCAGACAGCGAAATCGTCTCAACTGTAGTCTCAACTGGACTTGTTTATCGCTAATGGGTAAATCTGTAGGCTTACGATAATAAAATCCGTGTAATCGGCTTGAGACTTGCTGGCAAAGTGGACAACTGGCCTGCTTATCAATTGAATGGGCCACCAAGGTGTAGCTTTCTTGCTGAGTCTGACAGTCTATAATTTGACAATTGGGAAGATATACAGGAAATGGAAGCTCGGTGCTCATTTAGACAGAACAACAAAAGCTGAAAATCAGATCACCTTGTCAGCAACACAAAGTGCGTAAGAGCCAACTATTGGGGAGCACTGGGTGGCACCGGCCAACCGACTGCGATTCGTAGAATTTTCCCGCTTTCCTTTCCCTTTTGTCTGAAACTGAAAATTAGTTGTTTACTCTACATTTCACTGGCTCACTTCCAAGATATCGGGACACAATTAGTAAATCCGCGCTGACGTCTGGGCCATTTCAGTCACTCTATATGGGGTTGTATTTCACGTAAAGGTCGGCTAGCAAATTCGAACCTCGACGACCGAACTCATTGCAAATACTGTCAGCTTGCTGCCGGTACCCATTTATGTACAGCGCATCGACAATATCAGGTAGCTTTTCCAAACTATAGCGGCTATCCAAATCTGTTGTCCGTTGAGCAAGCTTCAAAACGGCCGCTGAGATAGTTAAAGGGGACTGGTTAACAAATTTATACAAGTAGTCAATCAACTGCTTGACATCACGTTGTTGACTATACCTAATTATCAGGTTCAGCCACTTCTGCGCTTCATCATCTAATTCGCTCAGATAGCCGATCCAGTGGCTTAACGAACTGGCTAAGTCCTTGAAGCCATCTTTTTGACTATTACGACGGATAAGTTTATGGATTCTTCGCCACAGAAATCGCAGTTGCTTCTCTTGGAGTGGTCTAATTCCGTATCGATCACTGTCGTTACGGAAATAATGGACTACCTGTACCAACCAATCGACATTTCGCTGTTTGAGCAACAGTTTTAAAAGGCTACCGGGGGCGTCCAGCTTATCGGTCCGACGAATATAATGGCGCATGAGATGGCGTACCGTCATTCGCTTATCGTCACGCGAAAGAAGGGGGTGAGTCAGACTATAGGCGTAATTACCACTCTCTTTTAACAGATTGTAGAAATAATTATCTGGTTCATAGCGATGTACATAGGCACTAAAAGTCAGTTGCCAGTTTTCAGGCTGATTTTTAGCGAAAATTTGGTCAATGTTCCGTTTAACCCAGGCACTGTCAATGAAATTAAACCGGCTCAATCCCATCCCCAACAATTCATACAGTTCGGGACGGGTACCGGTTTGCAGTTCACGCTCGAAAAATTTCTGGATATCTTGGTTCCAACCCCTGTTCATTTGTGATTGATCCCGGGCGGAATAAAGATTCAGGTGAATTAAGGCCATTAACCCAGTCCCATACGCTGAATTGAAAAGCCGGTTAAAAGGAAAATGGCCGGTTGGTATAGATTCTACATCTCGCAACATCGCCACACTGCCCAGAAGAATAGTTCTGGCTAGTGGTACTGAGGCAACTCCAAACTCCTTATTTGTTTCCAGACCAGCATTGATCAGCCGGTGCAAGGTGGTCGTTTCATAGATTACCCCTCCCCAGAACTGCTGTTGACTGTGTAAGGCTGTACTGTTCCAATAGTCTGGTTGCTGCATCCGCGTCTCCACGAATGCGAAGAGTTCTGGCCAATGACCGAACAGGCCCTTTTTGTGCAACTCAGTGGCAACCTCGTAAACAACACTGAGGTAAGCAGAAGGCATACTATTAAAATAGCCAAGATTTGGATAGTACTTGGAAGGCTGTTCCATCAAAAGTTGAGTGAACTCTCGACGTAAGCCTTCTACTTCGGAAAGCCCGAAACTATCCGCTTCGCGAAAATCCGTCAGGTAGGCCACTAATTCCGGAATTGTCATTGTAACCAGAGTATCAGCTTCCAAAGGTGGTTCGGGGTCTGTGAAGCCGTTTTCTATATAAACCGGTTTAAAGTCCTGGCTGTCCATATCAGCTGACGATCCTGTCAACTGATCGAACAAGGCAATCTTTTGTAAAAGTTTGGGGTGAGTCGTATCCCGTATCAGGCTATAAAATCGATGAATTTTATGAGTGTGATACTGATCTATTTGTTCTGTTTTCAGTTCTAGATCCGCGTTCAATGACGAATCGCAGGTATCCAGCCAGTCAATGAACTGGTCTAGTTGCTGATCGGTGAACGCTGCGTGATGAAGTTGAATGATGCTGGCCAGTTCCACATCGAGCTGATGAATATTGAACGGATTATAGGGTAATTGCCAGAATACTTCAGCAGCCTGGTCGTAACGATTGGCAATGCTATACAGAGCGATACGTTTAGCTACGTATTGGTCATTCGAATCAGTTAATAACTCGGTTAGTAAGGCCGTAATATCACCGGGTAAATGAGCCAGCACATTGGCACAAAGCAACACCGGGAATACGGAAATTTCCCTGTTATAATAAGGATCTTCCTGCCAGTTCAACGAACCATTCCAGGAAAGATATAACAGAAGTCTCGGCTGGCTGGCGAATTTTTGCTTTACTCGTTGGTAAATGATCCGGAAGCCAGTATCCCCGATTACATCGCAGATTTCTGAAATATAATCAGGCAGATGATTATAAAGCCAATATTCTTCAACGAGTGGAATTTCCCGGTACACGCTCAACAATTCATCCTCATCAGATGATCGATCGATGAGTTTTGTAGTCATCAATAGCTCCATGAATCGTATCAGCATTGCTTGATTTCTACCCCTGATCAGATTGGGAAGCCATTGTTGAATGATGGTCTGAGTGACTGAATTGAAGACATTACCCGTTTCCAGACAATGTTGCAAAAAGAGAAAATGCTTCTCCGAAAACGCTTCAGCGGGTAACAGACCAATAAGCTCAATAATCCGCCAATTTGTGTTTAAACTCTTAATAGGATTATTGTCCGCGTTCCGGTAATCTATATACTCGCCAATAGTCGTAGTCAGGAAATTAATTACAAGTTCTGACGGACTAACTTGATTCAATTCAGCTACTGCTTTTAAATACTCGCCAGGCGGCCAACGGTTTGACTGAAGGCCTCGTTCTCCTGTCTGTAAAGTCACCAGCAGGTCAGGAATGACAGTAGAAGGCCTAAAATAGCCGGCCCTATATAAGGGTTCAAGCCAGCCGGGTTGCTTTAGTTCGTCGAAAAAACGGCTGTAGAGAACAAGGTTGTTAAATAGATTGGGAAGCGTATCAATGATCTCCTTGGTTGGCTCTCGGTAAGAGGCTAACCGCTTGACTCGATCTTGAACAGCGTATGAATTACCAACTAATCGATATAGAACGGATTCGTAATCGCGCCAAAGGGATATGAATTCATCGACCGACCGAGGAGACTTATGAGCACCATGCCGGTGCGCAAAACCAGCAAACTGAGATGCAACGGTTATCCAATCTTTCGCTAATTGTGAATTAGGTGATACCCCAAGAGCGGTCAGTATTGACGAATAATGCCCTTTAACATGTTTAAACTCGCCAACTTCATCCGTACTCAACATTTTTTGCAGCTGGTCTTTAACCGCTGATGGGCTTAATATGTCACGCAGACCTCCATCAATTTCCCGGGCTAAATGAGCCAGTAAGTTCGTCTTTGTGCGTATCAACTGACTTGACAAAATATTAATAGCATCTATATAGAATGCCGATACTTCTTCGCCGAAATGTTGCAATCCCTCATAGATATATTGCTGGCTAGTGGTTAAACTCTTTAATCGATTAGGTTGGTGGTTCATTACGGCTTTGTTGCATGGCTCCTCGAAGGCAAGTTTTGACCTAATTCAAGCCTGATGATAGGTATACTAAATTATCATTTTCGATGAAATCGCTTACTTGTTTTTCCCAATTATACCCCTCAAATCCGCAGAATCCAGGCTATGCTGGGTGGGTTTAGAGCCATGCAACAAAGCCGTTCATTACTATGATTATAAATGAGTACAGTTATAACATTTTTTTCTTGAACACAAGTGCTGTTGGTTCAATACTGACAGGCATACATTGCATATATGCTAACAGAGTTGGAATTGTACAGCTACAGAGATGTCGTGACTGCAACCGGTACGCCGGAGCGGGCGGACCGTAGTTTTATAACGCACTTTGTTGTAAAATGACTCTCGTGGTGTATAATCGAGAAAAGCATTTTTATTCTTCATCGACAGTTAGCCCTAACTGCTGCGCGCCTTCTACAATGATCTTGTACTCAGCAGAGGTTTCGGTCAGGGGTTTGGCTGCGGTTGATTTGCCTTTGA
>Ga0123337_10007552_pt1 | contig 10100 bp, 10 predicted proteins | sample frozenSSSSmetaG_FD_89792 | JGI IMG/M metagenome (GOLD analysis project Ga0123337, IMG submission 89792) | Glacier valley bacterial and archeal communities from Borup Fiord, Nunavut, Canada, to study Microbial Dark Matter (Phase II) -... | ecosystem: Environmental > Aquatic > Freshwater > Ice >...
AAAATTTCACCAGCCATGGCTGAACTATCGGCAATCCGGTCTTGTGATTCACGTGAAAGTTTTTTGACTGAACGTCCGATGAATATGATGGGGATAATCAGACAGATCATTAAACCAATATTGATTGAAAACAGGTAAAAGCTAGTCACGGCAAGCATTATCATGCCACCGATAAACTGGAACAAACTACGTAAGCCCATCGAAGCTGAACTACCCACCACCGTCTGAATAAGTGTAGTGTCGCCGGTTAAACGAGACAGTACCTCGCCGGTTTGGAGCGTTTCAAAAAACTGTGGTGATTGCCTTAATACGCTCGCATAAACCGCACTGCGTAAATCTACGGTTACACGTTCACCTATCCAAGAAACCATATAAAATCGCGAGGCAACCATGATCGCCCAAAAAGTGGCTAATCCAAATAAAACGCCAAACTTGGTATCGATGTTAAAGGTCGGCATATTGCCATTATTACTGCCAAAGCCCACATCAATTAAATCACGAAACGCTAACGGTACTAAAAGTAACGTTGCCGAAGCCAAGCATAATAAAACAAATGCAATGACCATTTGTACGCGATAAGGTTTTAAAAAAGGCCTAATATCTTTTAGTGAAATAACGCGTTTTGCTTTGGGTCTGTCTTGGTTATTCGTAGTATTGTTTTGAGCCATTTTATATAAATTTCTAGAAGAATAATGATTATGACAGTATCGAAGCTTTAAAGTGCGTGCATGATTTGAATTGACGAGTATTAAATATCACCACAATATCTTCACCCTGCTTTTCAATCATTTACAATAACTTAAATGTGATAACGCATTTACATTCTGAGATAAATCATTAACCGCAATTGGGATCTAATCTAAAATAATAGCCCCAATGCGGTCACCAAGCTGATTGATCGAGATAAACACAGTAAAATATAGTAGAACAGTGCCGATGTTAAAATTCCTGAAACAATCCTTCAAAAACTATTGTTTTGTAAGTGTTTAATCAGGCTTGTCAGTCACTGCACCGGTCGAAGCTGAGCTGACAGATCTGGCATATTTTGCTAATAGACCACGGGTATATTTCGGTGCTGGTTGTTGCCAATTGTGCTTTCTTCTCGCCATTTCTTCATCATTGATATTAACGGTGATCTCACGATTTTGTGCGTCAATTGTAATGCGATCACCATTTTGCACCAGTGCAATAGCACCGCCTTCAAAGGCTTCAGGTGTAATATGACCAACTACGAATCCTCGGCTGCCACCTGAAAAGCGACCATCTGTAATAAGCGCGACATCGTTACCTAAACCTTTGCCCATAATTGCAGAGGTAGGGCTCAACATTTCTCGCATGCCAGGACCGCCTTTAGGTCCTTCATAGCGAATCACAACGACATCACCAGCGACCACTTCGCCATCAATAATAGCAGCAAAACCTTGTTCTTCTGAATCATAAACTTTAGCTGTACCGGTAAAGCTTAAACCTTCTTTACCAGTGATTTTTGAAACTGCGCCTTCAGGCGCTAGATTGCCACTGAGTATAACCAAATGACTGTCTTTTTTAATCGGCTTGTCAAAAGGTAAAATAATAGTTTGTCCTTCCGGATAATCCTCTACGGTAGCCAAATTCTCGGCCATCGTTTTACCTGTTACTGTCATACAGTCACCGTGGAGCATACCTGCATCTAATAATCGTTTCATCAAAGGTTGAATGCCGCCAATTTCAATTAATTCAGACATCAAATATTTACCGCTTGGACGCAAGTCAGCAATCACCGGTGTTTTATCCCCGATACGCACAAAATCATCCAATGTCACTTCTACACCAATGGCATCTGCCATCGCTATTAAATGCAGCACTGCATTAGTCGAACCGCCTAAAGTAATGATCAATGTAATCGCATTTTCAAATGCTTTCTTGGTCATAATATCGGATGGCTTAATGTCATGTTCAAGCAAATAAACAATGGCTTTCCCTGCATCAATACAGTCTTGTTTTTTGTTAGTTGATACTGCATTTTGGGCAGAGCTATTGGGTAGACTCATCCCTAAAGCTTCAATCGCCGAGGCTAATGTATTGGCCGTATACATTCCGCCGCATGAGCCGGGACCAGGAATCGCCGTTTTTTCAATATGTTCTAATTGAGTGATGGGAATAACACCGCTAGCATAGCCACCTACTGCTTCAAAAACAGAGACAATATCGGTGTGATTTTCACCAGGTAAAATAGTCCCGCCATAGACAAAGATAGAAGGGCGATTTAATCGTGCTAAACCCATCAAACATCCGGGCATATTTTTATCGCAACCACCAATCGCAATAATACCGTCATGTCCCATACCCGCCGATACCGCTTCGATGGAATCGCAAATAATTTCTCGCGATACTAAAGAATATTTCATGCCTTCGGTACCCATGGAAATACCGTCAGATATGGTGATGGTATTGTAAATAACGCTTTTAGCACCCGCGCTATCTACGCCCTTACTCACTTCATCTGCAAGGACGTTAATATGCATATTGCATGGCGTGACCATTGACCACGTTGATGCAATACCCACTTGCGGTTTTTTGAAATCGTCATCACCAAAGCCAACTGCTCTTAACATCGAGCGGCTTGGAGCTTGAGCTGCTCCATCTACGATTTTTTTTGAATATTTGCGTGAGTTATCATTAGTCATGTTTTGCTCTTTATGTTCTGTTTCAGTCAATGCACTATAGAAGTGTATGAGTAAATAAACAATTTAAAATCGTGAATTGGTTTGTGGTGTTTATCTATTATTTTAAAAAGTGCTTTACTGTGTTTGTTTAAAGCTAAAATATTAAATTTAATATAGGCTAGAAAATGCATACTCATTTTGGAGTTAAACTTTTTTGTGGATTATTAATAATCTTGAAAATTAGTACTTTCATCAAGTGCTAATCACTCAGTGGGAGAAGAAGTAACAATCTTAGAAGAACATAGCAAATTATTAAAGTCGAGAAGGGCAATAGTTAGTAGTTTACTGAAAAGTCTTATAGATTTATCTACATTAAACGAAAAAAATTCACCTTTTATGTAAATCCATTCGATCTTTAATCTGCTATTAATTTGCGATTAAATTTAGCTGAACTGAAAAATTGCTATGCTGGTGATTGAATGGGAAAACGATATTAATAATATTGTTTAGCATTTGATAATTGGTTATGTTGATGTGATTTTTAACTACAAATTAATGATTTATTGAGGGCCAATCATCTTATCTGGTCTGACAATGTTATCAAATTGTTGAGCGGATACGAACCCTCCGGAGATAGCTTCTTCGCGGAGTGTCGTTCTATTATTGTGAGCCAATCTAACGATTGATGCTGCTTTATCATAACCAATGATAGGCGTTAAAATAGTGACTAGCATCAGCGATTTCTCCATCAACTCAGATATGCGATCCGTGTCAGGTTCTAAACCTGAAATACAATGATCCGTGAAACTAATCGACACATCGCTAATAAGTCGAATTGATTGCAATACATTGTGAATAATGACAGGCTTAAAAGCGTTCATTTCTAGTTGCCCCTGTGCACCAGCAAAGGTCACAGTAGTGTGGTTACCCATGACTTGCGCACATACCATAGTCACCGCTTCACATTGGGTAGGGTTCACTTTGCCTGGCATCATTGAAGAGCCAGGTTCATTTTCTGGTAGATGCAATTCTCCAATACCTGAACGTGGACCTGAACCTAGCAAACGGATATCGTTCGCTATTTTGTTAAGACTCACTGCAGTAGTATTCAAAACTCCTGACAACTCCACCATGGCATCATGCGCTGCTTGCGACTCGAATTTATTAACTGAAACTGTGAATGGAAGTCCTGTAAATTTTTTAACTTCATCAACAAATTTTTCAGAAAACATTGACGGACAATTTAGCCCTGTGCCGACAGCAGTGCCACCTTGTGTTAAAGGGTAAAGATGCTTCAAGCAGTCTTCAATGCGCGCCATATTAAACTTAATCTGGGCAGCATAACCCGAAAATTCTTGTCCCAAAGTTAATGGAGCAGCATCCTGCAAATGTGTTCTACCTATCTTAATTATGTCACGCCATTTTTGTGACTTATCAAATAAAGCGCGATGTAAATGAGTCAGGGATGGGATCAGCTGGTGATGTAATTGCTCTACTGTAGCAATGTGCATTGCGGTTGGAAACGTATCATTCGTTGACTGGCTGAGATTACAGTGATCGTTCGGGTGAATAGTAATGTTATCGTCTTCACTAACATTTATGTGTTCCATCGCTAACTTGGCTATGACCTCGTTTGCATTCATATTAGACTGCGTTCCAGATCCAGATTGCCAAATTGATAGTGGAAATTCATTATCTAGCTCACCGTTGATTACTACAAGTGAGGCACTGGCGATTGCAATGCCAATCTTTTCATCAATAATTTTTTCAGCAAGATTTGATAAGACACAACAATACTTTACTATTCCCAATGCTCTAATAAACGGACGAGGAAAGCGTTCAATACCAATATTAAAATTAGTTAAAGCTAGTTGAGTTTGCTTTCCCCAATATTTATCTTTCGGCACCGTTATTGAACCAAAAGGATCTGTATTGATCTGGGGATTTTTTGCTTTTTCCATATTAGATAAACTTATTCGTGTAATTGAACATTAAGCTGATCAACCACTTCTGCCCAATCGGAATCAAGTTCCAAACATTCCTTAATAAACTGTGCTTGAGATGTGCTCCAGAAACTGGCTTGTTGTAAAGGAGTCTCTTTTGCCAATCGATTAAGATTGATAAACTCAGCAATAGCTTGTTCACTATTATTCAAGCCTAATTGAAGAAACAGATTCTCCATAGTATGCATAGATGTGTCCATGAATATCTCCAGTTAACAAAAAAAGTAGCTATACGTAAAATTACCATTATCTCTTCTGATTAACAAGCGAATCAAGCTGGTAGAAGCTTCCACTGGATTAATAGGCTACTGCAATTTTTAATTGAGCTGCCAATAAAGAGGAGAGCCATAAACCTTAGCAAAGTAATCAATCAATGTTCTAACATTTAGAGAAACATGACGAGTATTAGGATAAATAGCTGCGATATGCTGAGGCGTTGGCTTAACAGCTGCATAATACTCAGGCAGCAGTTTAATCAACGTACCATTCTTCAGATAATCACCTATTAGCCAATCTGGAAAAAGCACAATTCCCATATCTTTTAGTGCTGATACCAATAAAGATTCCGCATTATTAGACGTCAGTAAAGCTGGCGTTAAGAATCGCGTCCACTCTTCACTTCCTGTCTTAAAAAGCCAACGATTCGGTCCTGTTGAGCCTTTATATACAAGGCATTTATGATGCGTCAGATCTGCTGGCGTTTGTAGTTTACCGTGTGTGCGTAAGTACGCCGGAGAGGCGGCAAGATGATAAATTTGCTCGCCAAAAATGCGCGCATGAAAGCCGGAGTCATTTAAGGTGCCAATTCTAAAAACAACGTCTGTTGCATAATGATGAGGATCAATAAAGTCATCCGTTAAAGTTAAATCTATCTGTAATTTAGGATACTGAGCACTTAGCTGTGGCAGCCAAGGAGCGATATATCGTTGTCCAAAAAATACTGGGGCGTTAATTCTAATTAAACCACCCGGTTCTAATGTCCTGTCTTGAAGTTCCTGGTGTGCCGCACTCATACTCTCGGTAATAGATTTTGCATAGCGCATAAATACACGCCCTGCTTCAGTCGGAACGACGGCACGTGTATTACGATAAAAAAGCTGTTGCCCCAATGAGTCTTCTAACTGCTTGATAATGCGTGATACTTTAGAAGCTGACACGTCTTCTTTTCGAGCCACTACGGAAAAACTCTGAGCATTAAAGACATCTATAAAAAACAATAATGTTTGTATATTGATGGTATCTACAGTATTCATTTGTGCAACTTATGCAAAGGTTATTTGTGTATTGTAGCGTTTTTTAGTGGGTATAAGTTAGTGTAAGCTATAGGGCATTACTCATTAAGGATTTTTTCATGCAAATTTTATTGATACTCACTGTTGTGTTAGGCGGAATGGGGTTATCTGTTGAAGCTGGGTTACTTGGACCCTTAGGGAGTCAGGTAGGCGAACTGTGGGCAACATTGAGCATTTTTGGTGTTGGTGCAGCATTGACATTCTTTTTGATGTTGTTTTTTAGTCCGAGAGAAAGCCCCTCCTTTTTCTCACAGCCCCCTTTACTGCTGATTGGTGGCATTTTAGGGCCGATCTACGTTGTGGTGTTAACAATAGTGACACCTGTCATTGGGATTGCACTGACGATGATTGGCATACTGGCCGGGCAAGTGTTTCAGAGTTTAATTATAGATCATTATGGTTTATTCGAAACCATGGAGCGAAAAATAGACATTAAACGAATTATTGCTTTATTTTTCATTATTGCAGCACTTATTTTTATGGCAAAAGGATAACCTAAATGATGCTTATTTTAATGATTGTATTGGCAATAATTGGCGGCGCAGCTTTAAGTGTTCAAGCAGCATTAAATGGTCGCCTTGGCGACAATGTTGGAGTGTTTAAAAGTGCTTTTTTAACCTTTTCTGTAGGTGCGGTTGTGACCGCCTTGCTTATTTTATTTTTTGAACCAAATCATGCCGTTACTTTGATGGACGTACCTAAATGGCAACTACTTGGCGCTTTGTGCGGAGTTCCTTATATCGTCATTATGGTGATTGCGGTCCAGCGTATTGGTACTGCTGTGGCAACGGTAGCGGTTATTTTTGGTCAGCTGAGCATGAGTGTGTTAATTGATAATTTTGGTTGGTTAGGTAATGAGGCGATTAGTCTTTCTGTCAGTAGAATGAGTGCTTTAGTTTGTTTGGCAATCGCGCTTTATTTTATTTATGCTAGTAGCAAGTCTGAGCCTAAAGAGGCGAAGTAGCTCATATTTATTGATCGTTGTTAGCCATACTTTTTTAGGTTATAGCTACTAGGATGAAGGTGTAAGGATTCTGTCTCTTTATTTTTAATAGTTCTTGCTCAATCTACCCATAGATTCTTTTTTATTTTTCCGTGTCAGATGGTAAAATAAATGTGGAGATTTACGATACAAATGTGACTTATTAACATCTCCATTATCAATACTCTGGATATGAATTTCTTTTGCATTAGCAATATCATCTTCACCTAGATAATAACGATAAATAAAACGCATTTCTGTGTCGATACTACATACAGCCTTAATCGAAATAGCATTTATTTGTTTACGATCCTTCCAGTATATCAACAATTGTTGACTATCTATTGCAAAGTAAACTGTTCATCTTTCACGTAAGACATTGGATAATCGCTTCTCAAGATTAGCATTGAATCTCAAGCAGGCTTCATAAGACTTCTCAATGTAATGATATATAGATGCTGGATTAACCTTGAACATTTCTTGTATTCGTTTGAACGCCATGCCATTTACTAAGGCCATAATGAGATCTTCACGACGAAAAGGTGTTTCTCCGTTTCGGTTAGATCTTATTTTAGGATATTCTACAAAACTTTTTTGCATGATTTGCAAAACTAGCGACCTGTACAAGAATTGGTTTTACCATTACGTTTGTATGCACTTCTTACTCTCGGTTTTGCCGTGTTATTTATATAATATAGGTTTAGACAAGCCTGATTATCAGGATGATGTGACCATAACTTCAATATCTCATTAATAACATGATGACTTTTTAATGGCAGAGGTTACATACATGAATTGTAGACAATTGAAGGAGGGCTCTCACCTGCTTTTCCAATAGCAGGATGACTGCTTATATGGATATAAGTTGATACAGATTCATATGGTTTAGATGGACCAGTTGTACCCTTATGTCGGTAATTCATATCCTATCTAAGTCCCGTAAAAGGTACATTGAAGTTTCTACATAAAGGATTTTTACAGAAATTAACCTGGATCCTGTTCACTTCTTGTGTAGCAGCAACGACTTCAGACTCTGGTGTCGATTTTTTTGCTGTAGCTAAATCCAATCCTTGCTTTCTTCCATAAAAAATCTCCTCACCAGCTAATGCTGATGAGGAGATGAGTACTAATCCAAGTTTAGCCACACTGTACTTTAACGCGTGATGAACAATATACTATGGCTTTTTGTTACTAGATATTTTAGATATTAAGCAACTAAATGTTTATTTTTACGACGTAAACCCATAAAACCTAACAATGCTGGGGCAAACAAAAACGCTGCGGCAGGAATAGGAACAGGTTGTAAAGCAACAATGATATCGTCGAAATCTGCATCACCAAGATCAATGCCGTTATCATTAAAACCAACGATAATCGTGCCTGCTGTTAAAGTAACTGCGTTATCACCTAGATAGCTCAGCAGATTAGAATCATTGGTCAATTTAAAGACGCGGAAAAAAGACGTATTTGCAGCCGAAAATGGATTTAATGAAATATCGGTTGGATCATTGTCTTCGAAGTATAGTTGTTCAGTTTGGAAGTTTACATTAGCCCATTGTCCAAAATTACTATCACTAAAAGTAGTAAAGTTGGCATCACCTGGATTCCAACCCGATCCACTATTTATAGATACTGTATTTTGATTATCTGATTCATAGGCTATAGCAGTATATCGCCATAAATTAGAAAAATTGAACGAGCTAAGTTCTACATAACCATTAAAGTAAGTAGCATCATTTAGGTAAGTTGCAACGTCATTTATACCACTTCCTGGTAAGGAGGCAGCAGAAGCTGTAGGCACTTGCGTTAGAGCAAGTAAGGCTAAACCCATAAGAGAGGTAATTTTTTTCATAAGAGTATTCCTTATCGAAAAATGCAACTCAGCCATCTTAAAAAGTGAGTATTTTAAGATCTGTTGTTTTCCGTAGCTTGGTTCACACCAAGGTTGGCTTTATGAATTATAAATTTCATTCACTCAATATCCATTGAGCTTGATATAACAATAAAACTACCCTTTTATCTAGTCAACGGGATTTTCTCCCTATTTTAAAGATGCTATCGATTAGCTGAATTCATTGGACTATTGCTTAGATTCCTTAATTATAATGAAAATATTTTTAGACCTATTAGCGCTAAAACGTTTGAATTTAAGCATCATAATCAATGAACGACCACAGGTGTTTTTATCGAATTTATTTATAAATGAAACATGATGAATTTGTAATAATATAAGTTGTGGACCGATTTTTATATTAATTAAAAGTGGTACAAGTGAACGGTAGCAGGTTTTATGACTCTTTGATATGTGAATACAACATCATCAACTACGCGTCGCCTTATCCAAATCAATAAACTTAGTTTTATAAGTACACGAAAATTCGCTGTCACTTCGGTAATTGATACATGACCAAAACGGTCCATATTGACCTTTTCGTAACTTTAATTTGCCATGACAGTCAGGGCAAATAGGTTCGACATAGTTACATTTAGGATTTTCACAAAGTCTAAAGTCGCCATTTTCAATCAAATGACTATGACACCATTCACATCCTGTTAAAGTATGTGTGCAAAGTGGAAAGTCACTACATCCAAAGAATTGGCCATATTGACTATCTTTGGCCACCATATAACCCGTTTCACATTGACTGCAAGGAGTATCGGCGATTTTTGTTTGAAAGTGTGGCTTATCAGGCTGATGTTGAATGATGTCGTCGTCATTGTTTATCAACTCACGCACAAAGTCAGATGTATTATTGCCATCACTTATTAAATAAACATGATGTTTGGCTCGGGTGAGTGCCACATAAAACAAACGACGTTCTTCGGCATGAGCATATGTATCTGCGATAGGTAACACCATATCTAATAGAGTGTTATTGATTTTTTCAGAAGGGAAGCCGAATTTACCTTTTTGAAGACCTAAGATAATTACATAATCAGCTTCTTTACCTTTTGAACCATGGGCAGTCATAATTTTAAGCTGTAGTTTTGGATAGTTATTTTTTAAACGTGAGATATCAGGCCGGTCATGACTAAATCTAACGAGTATTAATACCGATGCCGATGTTTTAACCTTATCATTAATAAGCGACAAAGCTTCTTCAACACCGGCATTATTATTTGCCGTTTTAAGTAGCGAAACGGCAGCTTGTTGTACCTGATGAAAACTTTGGATTTG
>Ga0123337_10007553_pt1 | contig 10099 bp, 7 predicted proteins | sample frozenSSSSmetaG_FD_89792 | JGI IMG/M metagenome (GOLD analysis project Ga0123337, IMG submission 89792) | Glacier valley bacterial and archeal communities from Borup Fiord, Nunavut, Canada, to study Microbial Dark Matter (Phase II) -... | ecosystem: Environmental > Aquatic > Freshwater > Ice >...
AGTTGGGCACGAGCAAGAACGACAAGTTGGTGAATGCGTCGAGGGTTGCCGCCTTGAACGTCAGCGAGAACAGATTGAATCCACCGAGACCCGCCTGGGCGAGTGCCAAGTCGCCAGGCGTTGTCAGGAAACTGTCCACTTGGTCGATGGCAAGACCCGCCGTCGAACTGTCGAAGTTCTCCAACGCTCCGCCGCCGAACGCGGCGTCAGCCAGAAACGCCTGGCTCACGAACGTGAGGCGACTCGTGTCGTAGCTGACGCGGATGTCGTACGCCGACAGCTGGTCGGCAGCCGCCAACAGGCCGTCGATGCGCACCGTGACCGTCACGTTGGCGCCTTGCGCCACGGTCTGGGTCGCTGGGGTCATCGACACGGCCACGGGCACCGCCCAGACCGCGATCGGGAGTAACAGCGCTGCTGCAGCCGCTGCGAGGGATTTCAATTTCATGGCGTGACTCCTTTGGAATGAAAAGCCGGTCAGGTCAGGGCGCGCACTTGTTGTTCGTGCATTGCAGCGTGCACTGACGGACGTCGACGATGTTGATCACGCCGTCGCCGTTGTAGTCGCGCGGATCGCCTGCGACCGGCGGCTTGCCGATCCCGGCCATGATCGCCTTGATGTCGGTGCTGTCGACCTTGCCGTCGCCGTTCACGTCGCACTTCGTCTGCACGATGCCCGTGGCCCGCTGCAACACCAGCAAGGCATAGCCATTGTGTGCGGCGTTGGGGCTGCCTTCCCAGCTACCGTTGTAGCCCGTGCACTCGAAGGCGCCGCTGGCGCACTGCATGTTGATCAACGTGTACGCGAAGTCGAAATACTGACCCGTCGTTTCCGCGCTGTACACGCCTGCCGGTGCGCCACCGAACAAGGCAGGCTGGGCCTTCGCAGCCGGAACGAGGCTCGATTGGCGGAAGGTGCAGCCTGCGTTGGCGGGAACCGTTCCGTAGTCATTCGGACCAACGTTGCCCGCGTTGACGACGACGCCCGACTGACGGATCAGCTCCATTCCCTTGAAGGAGCTCCACAGGTAGTACCCGTGTGATGCGCCGGGCCAGCTGTTGCCCATGTTGTCCAGATCGGTGTAGCGATAGTGGTTCCTAACCCACTCCATGTAGTGCTGCAGATTGGCATCGTTGACGTCGGCGCCACCGAAGAGCTGGATGTAGATTCCCGATGCGGTCTGCTGCAGCGACGGGTTGTAGCCCGTGGCCTGGTAACCGATGCCGCGCTCGGTCGCCGTGACGGTGCCGCACGAGGCGTTGTCCGAGCCTGCCTTGCCGTTGAGCACATAGCCCGCTCTTGTACTGGCAAGCGCTGCGTCAATCGCCGCTGCTCTCACCGCGTCCGCGAAGACGTTGTCTGCACTCTTGTTCGAGTTGTAGAAGACGCGCGCGGCATTGAGACCGGCCGACGCGTATTGCGTCGTCGACGAGTCGCAACCGGTGCCCGTGTAGCCCCAGAACCCTTTGCACACGTCCGACGCCGTCTGGCTCGCCAGCGTGCGATCAACCATCGCGTCCATCGTCTGCTTGATCGTGTGGTACGCGGGAACCGCCGGGCCCAAGACGCTCTTGTCGGGACCGCCGGTCAGCGCGTACCCGGACAGGGCGAACATCCAGGCGCCGTCGCGATACGCGTAGAAGCTCTGGGGGAAGGAGTTGCTGAGGATGAACGACGCTGCGGTCTTCAGCAGCGCTTGGTCTGCAGCGCTCGCGCCGACGTAGCCTTGCGGAGGATCGGCGGGATTGCCGCTGGCCCGCTTCTCGAGCAACGCCTCCATCGCCACGCCTTGGGCGCTGTTGACGCCGAGCGAACTCGGGTTGTTGAAAACGCCGGCCGTGGCGAGATAGTTCAGCCCCTTGGTGATGGCGATGGAAACGTCCGTCTGGAACGGCGTGGCGGCCATTGCCGAGCCCGCTCCAAGGGACAACGCCACAAAGGCAACCGCGCCCGAAATCGACCTCTCGATGCACCCACTCGTTCTCGACATAACAGTCCCCCGGTTACTAAGTTCACTCAACCCTGCCGCGCCCACCCGGGCGATCCCAGAGCGCCGGTTCAACCCGGGGCGCTCCACGTGTCTTCACTTGACAGGCTCGGACGTATGCTGACGAGCGACACTTAGAACTGACTTATCGTATTCAGGGAATGCTTGCCCGAGTCCCCCTCGATCCCGGGGGTCAGATGGAGGTTTGTACGGACCCGGTTCATGCCGCAGCGCAAACAGTACGGCATGCATCGTCGACTCCGCTGCAATGCGTGACGAGCAAGGGACGTGCGGATCCTGCAGAGCAGCGGACAAAGAAAAACGCCCCCGGAGGGGCGTACGTCTGACGTTCGATTCGTCTGGTGCGGCTGGCAGGATTCGAACCCACGACCCCTTGGTTCGTAGCCAAGTACTCTATCCAACTGAGCTACAGCCGCTGAGTCGGAAATTGTAGCAGCGCCCAGCGTCACGCCTCGCGAGCAGCACTCTCGTAGCAGCGAGCGGCGCGCGCGCCGTCGCCTTCCTGCGTCGCCATCTCGGCGAGTGCGATCCACGCGGTGCGACGCGCCGGCACCGCCAGCGCGCCGTCGGCCGCGGCTTGCTCCAGCAGCGCCCGGGCCTTGCCCCAGAGTCCACGTTGCGCGAGCGCCCGTCCGGCAGCCAAGGCGACTGCGCCGTCGCGCGGCAAGGCCTGCCACGCCGATTCGAGGCGCGGCAGCCACTCCGCGCCGATGCCAGAGACCGCGCCCGCGAGGGCGCCGGCGACCACGGCGCGCTCTTCCGGAGCGAGTTCGGTGATGCGCTCCCAGAACGGTCGCAGCCAGGCCCGTGCGTCGTCGCTCGCGCCGAGCGCGGCGGCGTGCGTCGCGGCCCGCGCGGCGATGAACGGATCGCGCCGGTCGGCCGGATCGAACGACAGCCAGAGGCGACGCAGCTGATCGACGTCGTGCCCAGTGTCGAGCGATTCGAACGCCAGCGACCGCACCAGCCCGGCCGCAGCGACGCCCGAGATCCCCTGATGCTTGACCAGCAGGCGAGCCGTCTTCAGCGCCTCCTGCGGTTGGCGCCCAAGGCGCGCCGCCTGCAGTCTCAAGCGCAACGCATGCGTCCGGCGCGCCACGCCCTGTGGCAGGTCGTTGAGCAGCTCGCTGGCGCGTGCGGCATCGCGATCGTCGAGCGCCCACTCGGCAGCGAGCAGGCGCGCGCCCTCCTCCGCCGATCGCGCCGCGGGGCTGTTGCGCGAAAGCTGGAGCGCGCGACGCAGCTCCTCGTCACGCTGGATGCGGTTCTGGACGCGGTGCGCGCTGCCTGCGGCGAGCAGATGGCTGAGCACGGTGAACTCGTTGTCCTGCGCGAGCTCCGGCGTCTCGGCCTGGATCGCGAGCGCGCGCTGGGCCGATTTCTGGGCGCGCGTGTAGCGGCCGCCAAAGTAGAAGGCGAGCGCCTCGCGCAACGCGGCCTGGCCGCTGCGATCGCGCCGCGCCGTGCGCCATTCGCGCGCCCGCCGCGGCAGGCCGACGAGCGAGTTGACGCCCTGGATCGCACCGACCAGCACGAAGCACGTCCCGACCAGCAGCAGGACGAAGAAGTTGAGTGACAGATCCATGCGCCAGCCGCCCCAGTAGAAGGTCGCCAGCCCGTCGTTGGTGCCGAAGGTCGCCGCCGCGACGACGGCCACGGCGAACAGAAGGACGAACCAGATCGCGAGACGCACGCCAGAACCTCCCGTGGCGAACGCTAGCGCGCGCCGGCGACCGCGGCGAGCGCCGCCAGCGTCTCGTCGGGACGCGCGGCGGGCGACTGCCGCGCCTGCTGGGCGACTTGGCGCAGCAAGTCGGTGGCGGCCTGCGTGCGCCGCGACGAGCGGTCGAAGTAGCGGTCGATCGCGCCTTGCGCCCAGCGCAAATCGCTCTGCGCTGCGTCCAACTGGCGCGCCATCAGCGAGAGCCGCGCATTCAGAAGACGCAGCTTCAGGTTCTCCTTCAGGAAGAAGGCCTGGTCGGGCGCCACCAGCATCGCTTCCGGCTGGTCGATGCGCGTGATGCGGACCAGCGAGCGCAGCTCCGACCAGGCGCTGCCGACGAGAAAGCTCCCCGCCGCGCCGAACTGGTTCGAGAGCCATGCCCCGAGGCCGTTGCCGGGGCTGCTCGCCGTTGCCGACAAGGCGGTGGCAACCGCGGGCAACGTTGGATCGGCGCCGACCGCATCGGCGCCGCGCGCCAGATCGCGACGCGGCTCGGCCACCGACAGCAGCGGCAGCTCGTCGACCATGCGCACGGCTTCGTCGAGCTTGATCGAGAGCGTCGCGACATCGGCGACGGTCGCGGCCTTGACGCGGTCGATGTCGCGCGCGATGGCGCGGCGCACCGGCTCCAGGCGCGGCTGGTTGGCGCGGGCGAAGCGATCGTCGAGCTGCTTGAGCGCCGCCAGCAGCGGCTCGGCGCTGCCGGTGAGCGACGCCTGCTGCGTGCCGGCACGCAGTGCCGCTTCGCCGTCGCCGAGCAGGTTCTCGTCGCGCGACCGGGCCACCGACTGGACCAGCGCCTCGAGCTGGCTGCGCTGGACCGCGACTTCGTTGAGCCGCGCTTCGAGCAAGGCGACCTTGGCGGCCGACTCGCGCGCACCTTCCTGCGCCTGCCGTGCGACCAGCGTCGCCTCGGCCGCCTGCACGGCGCTGTCCTGCTGGCGCTTGACGAGCTCGCGCTCGCTGCCGCGCACGCGCTGGTCGGCTCGCCAGGCGAAGACGATCGCGACGATCGCGAGCAGCGAGACCAGGAGCACCGCCAGCGGCATGCCGCGCGCGGATGCCGGGCGCGCCGGCTCGGCAGAGCGCCGGGGCGGCGTCGCGTCCTGGAATGCGGCGGGAGGAGCGGTCGGAAGGGCGAGGTCGCGAGGCGTGGAGGCAGGCGAGGGATCGTCGTTCACGGTTCGATCGATTGTATGCAGGCGACCACCGCATCGAGCCCCGGTGCGACATCGACGACGGTCCCGAAGCCCGCGTCGCGCGCCTTGGTGGCGATGCGCGGATGGGTGGCGACGGCGCGCGCGCCGGCGAAGCGGCCGCTGCCGGCGATCGCCTGGAGGTTGGCGATCGCCTCAGAGCTGCTGAAGAGCCAGACCGACGCAGGGCTCGCCAGCGCGTCGTCGAGGCGGCGGCGATCGTCGCCCGCGAACGCCGGCACGACGCGGCGATAGGCGCTTACCGCATCCACCGAGGCGCCGGCCTGGACGAAGCGATCCGCGAGCCAGTCGCGGCCGCCGTCGCCGCGGACGACGAGCACGCTCCCATCGCGCCAGTCGCGTTCGCGCAAGCGCATCCAGAGCGCTTCCGAGTCGAGCTGCGGTGCGTCGTCGGGCGGCGCGACGATGACGATCGCGTCCCCGCCGAGCGATCGCAGCGTTGTCGCTGTCCCCGGGCCGGGCACGGCGGCTTCGACGTCTGCCGGCCAAGCGACACCGTCCGGGCGCGCCGTGAAGAAGTGCTCGACGGCATTGGCGCTGACGAAGAACACCAGCCGCCGCGATGCGAGGCTGTGCCAGGCGTCGACCACCGGACGCGGATCGTCGACGCCGGCGATCTCGATCAGCGGCAGAGCTTCGGCGTCGAGCCCTCGGGCGCGCAGTCGCTCGATCCAGGATCCCGCCTGGGCGGCCGGCCGGGTGACCAGGACGCGCGCTCGCTGCGTCATCGGCGCTCGCGCCCGGCGGTGCCGGACCTAGTCGACGGTGGTCGTCGCACCCAGGCTCTCGGCCGCGGCCAGATAAGGCGCCGCGCCGGCGGCGACCAGCGCCTGCGCCGCCCGCGTGCCGAGCAGTTCCGCGGCGCGCTCGTCGGCGATCCGGTCTTCGGCATGCGCGCGCAGCAACGGCGACGCGCGCCGCGTCGGATGACCGACCGCCGCGTGCAGCGTCAGCGCCCCGCCCTGCCACGTCGCGTGCGCGGCCAGCGGCATGCTGCAGCTGCCGCCGAGCGCCCGCGAGACGGCGCGTTCGGCCGCGACCGCGAGCTGCGTCGAGCGATGCGCCATCGCGCCGATGCGCTCGATCAGCGCGCCGGCATCGGCACGCGTCTCGATGCCGAGCGCGCCTTGACCGGCGCACGGCAGCATCGCGGTCTCGGCGAAACGATCGCGGATGCGCGAAGCGAGGCCGAGCCTGACGAGCCCCGCCGCAGCGAGGACGATGCCGTCGTAGTGGCCTTCGTCGAGCTTGCGCAGACGCGTGTCGAGGTTGCCGCGCAAGGGCTCGATGCGCAGATCGGGCCGCAGCGCCGCGAGCTGCACGACGCGGCGCAGGCTCGACGTGCCGACGACGGCACCCTGCGGCAGATCGGCGAGCGTCGCGTAGAGGTTCGAGACCCAGGCGTCGCGCGCGTCCTCGCGCTCGAGCACGCCGGCGAGCGCGAAGCCGGCCGGCAGGTCCATCGGCACGTCTTTCAGCGAGTGCACGGCGATGTCGGCACGGCCGTCGGCGAGCGCCGTCTCGAGCTCCTTGACGAACAGGCCCTTGCCGCCGACCTTCGACAGCGGCCGGTCGAGGATCTGGTCGCCACGCGTCGTCATCGGCAGCAGCGTGACCTCGGCGCCGCCGGCGACGAGCAGGTCGCGGACGTGCTCGGCCTGCCAGAGCGCGAGGCGGCTTTCGCGGGTGGCGATGACGATGGTGGCGGCCATGCGAGGCATGCTAGCAGGCACATCTCCTGCATCATCGGGCGCATGGCGCGAGCGAAGAAGAAGGTCGAAGACCCCGGCATCGACAAGAACCGGCCGCTCGTCGACGACATCCGGCTGCTCGGCCGGATCCTCGGCGACGTCATCCGCGAGCAGGAAGGCAGCGCCGCCTTCGACCGCGTCGAGCGCATCCGCCAGCTCGCCGTCGGCTACCGGCTCAAGCGCGACAAGGGTGCCGGCCGCGACCTCGACCGCTTGCTGATGAGCCTCTCGGGCGACCACACGGTGAGCGTGATCCGCGCCTTCAGCTACTTCTCTCATCTGGCCAACATCGCCGAAGACCGTCACCACCTGCGCCGGCGCGCGATCCACGAGCGCCAGGGTCATCTCCAGGAAGGCTCGCTGAAGATGGCCTTCGAGCGCCTCGCGCGGCGCGGCCTGCATGCCGACGCGATCGCCGAGACGCTCAACCATGGCTTCATCTCGCCCGTGCTCACCGCCCACCCGACCGAGGTGCAGCGAAAGAGCATCCTCGACGCCGAGCGCGCCATTGCCGAGCTGCTCGCGGCGCGCTCGCTGCAGTCGAGCGCGCACGATCTGGGCGAGAACGAGGCGATGCTGCGCGCGCGCGTCACCCAGCTCTGGCAGACGCGGATGATCCGCACCACCAAGCTCACCGTCGACGACGAGATCGAGAACGCCCTCAGCTACTACCGCGCGACCTTCCTGACGCAGATCCCGATCCTCTATCGCGACATCGAGGAGGCGCTGCCCGGCCACGAGATCGCGAGCTTCTTCCGCATGGGCAACTGGATCGGCGGCGACCGCGACGGCAATCCCTTCGTTGGAGCGGCGACCTTGCTCACCGCGTTTGAGCGCCAGAGCGAGACCGCCCTGCGCCACTACCTCACCCAAGTGCACGAGCTCGGCGCCGAGCTCTCAAACTCGGCGACGCTGCAGCCGGTGTCGCCCGCGATGCGCCAGCTCGCCGACGCATCGGGCGACGCCAATCCGCATCGCGACGACGAGCCCTATCGCAAGGCGCTGATCGGCGTCTACGCCCGGCTTGCCGCAACGCTGCACGCGCTCACCGGCACCGAGGCGCTGCGCCATGCCGTCAAGCCGAGCGAGCCGTACGCCGACATCGCGGGCTTCCTCGCCGACCTGCGCACGATCGAAGCGTCGCTCCGTTCGCATCATGCGCAGGCTCTGGTGCGGCCGCGGCTCGCGCCGCTGATCCGCGCGGCGCAGGTGTTCGGCTTCCACCTCGCGACCGTCGACTTGCGACAAAGCTCCGACAAGCACGAAGCGGTCGTTGCCGAGCTGCTGAAGGTGGCGCGCATCGAGGCCGACTATTCGGCGCTCGACGAAGCCGCGCGGCGCACGTTGCTCATCGGCGTGCTCAACGATGCGCGGCCACTGCGCGTCGTCGAGAGCGCGAGGGTCGAGGCGTACAGCGAGGCGAGCCGGAACGAGCTCGCCGTCTTCGAGCAGGCGGCCACGATGCTCGGCCGCTTCGGCCGCGAGGCGCTGCGCCACTACATCATCTCGCACACCGAGAGCGTGAGCGACCTGCTCGAAGCGCTCGTGCTGCTGAAGGAAACGGGACTCTTCCGCGGCACGCTCGACGATGGCCCGATAACGTCGCTCATCGTCTCGCCGCTGTTCGAGACCATCGGCGACCTGCGCAGCGCGGCGACGATCATGCGCGAGTACTACGCCCTGCCCGGCATCGCCGACCTGATGCAGCGCTCGGGCGCCGAGCAGGACGTGATGATCGGCTACAGCGACAGCAACAAGGATGGCGGCGCGTTCACGAGCAACTGGGAGCTGTACTGCGCCGAGATCGCGCTGGTCGCCCTCTTCGACGAGCTGCGCGCCTCGCATGCGATCACGCTGCGTCTCTTCCACGGCCGCGGCGGCACGGTCGGTCGTGGCGGCGGCCCGAGCTACCAGGCGATCCTGGCGCAGCCGCCGGGCACGGTGAACGGCCAGATCCGGCTTACCGAGCAAGGCGAGGTGATCGCCTCGAAGTATGCGCAGCCCGAGATCGGGCGGCGCAACCTGGAGACGCTGGTCGCCGCGACGCTCGAGGCGACGCTGCTCAAGCCGACGCGCAGCGCGCCGAAGAGCTTCCTCGACGCCGCCGCAGCGATCAGTACCGCGAGCATGGCGGCGTACCGCGCGCTCGTCTACGAGACGCCCGGCTTCACCGACTACTTCTTCAGCGCGACGCCGATCCGCGAGATCGCCGAGCTCAACATCGGCTCGCGGCCTGCATCGCGCAAGGCGACCCAGGCGATCGAGGACCTGCGCGCGATCCCGTGGAGCTTCAGCTGGGGCCAGTGCCGCGTGGCGCTGCCCGGCTGGTACGGCTTCGGCCTCGGCGTCGAGGCCTACCTCGGCGCAGGCGGCGAGCGCGCGAAGCGGCTCGCGCTGCTGCGCCGGATGGCGAGCGAGTGGCCGTTCTTCGCGACCCTGATCTCCAACCTCGACATGGTCATCGCCAAGAGCGACATGGCGATCGCCGCGCGCTACGCCGGACTGGTGGAGGACCGAAAGCTCGGCAAGAAGATCTTCGCGCGCATCGAGGCCGAGTGGACGCGCACGAGCGCGGCGCTGACGCTGATCACCGGGGAGAAGGACCGGCTCGCGTCGAATCCGTCGCTTGCGCGCTCGATCGAGCATCGCTTCCCGTATCTCGATCCGCTCAACCATCTGCAGGTCGAGCTGATGCGGCGATATCGCGCGAGTGGCAAGAACGATGCGGGCCTCGAGCGCGTGCAGCGCGGGATCCACATCTCGATCAACGGGCTGGCGGCGGGGTTGCGGAATACGGGGTAGAGGAGGCAGAGACTGCCGCTTCGCCGACGGAGGCGGCGACCGACGCACTTGCCGCACGCGCGCGTTCTTCGGCCAACCGTCGCCGTCGCTCGGTCTCCCGGGCCGTGTAGCGCTCGAGAGTGCTGCCGCCCGCTTCGATCCACTGTCGCGCGAACTGCGCTTCACCGACGACGGCCTGTCACGCGAGTCGATCAAGCATGCTTGTGGCTCTGCCGCACGACCACTGCAAGGGATCCGGCACACGCATCAGGAGCGATTCAAAACTCGCGTTGTGGAGCGCGGCAACCGCGTCGACGCGTGCCTCGCTCGCGTCGCAGCGCTGGCGCCGGTTGGCGTCGGCCAGTGCCGGCCCTCGACAGGCGCGTGAAACGGTGAGAAGCGGCATCGACTGCGCAGCCATGCCGCCGAGCGCATGGATGGCGAGCACGTGGGCTGCGAGCAGATCGATGTCGCTGTTGCCCGCACGACGCGCGACCGCGCCCGGGATCGCGAAGTAGCGGTCGTCGACGCGCGCGGCTGCACCGATGTGAAAGAGCGCCTCGTCCGCTTGCTCGCGGTCCTTGTGCCTGGTCGCCTCGTCGAGGAGAAAGAGCCACG
>Ga0123337_10007555_pt1 | contig 10096 bp, 9 predicted proteins | sample frozenSSSSmetaG_FD_89792 | JGI IMG/M metagenome (GOLD analysis project Ga0123337, IMG submission 89792) | Glacier valley bacterial and archeal communities from Borup Fiord, Nunavut, Canada, to study Microbial Dark Matter (Phase II) -... | ecosystem: Environmental > Aquatic > Freshwater > Ice >...
CTGAAATTTGAGATCTTTTAAACCTGCCTTACGAGCCGCGCTGCTTGTCGCCGAGACGCTGCATTACGAACCGGCCTGAACTTGCACCCAACACCCCCGTGTGCTGATGACGACCGTAGGGAGACATTTGCACACACGGCAGGTTGGGTGATGGCCCAATATGGGACGTCCTGCCTATCACCGGATGCTGAATTGCTACGCTGCCAAAAGACCAAACTACTCCGGGGCTGCAAGTTGTCGCCGACACCTGACTGACTTATCAACTTGGCCAACTCCGGCGCATCTTATACAGACGCCCACTTTCTAAGCTTGTTCTCAACATTTGCGATGAACCGTTCCTCAGTCGATTTGTTCAACGGAGTTAAATCAGTAAATGGATCGGGGCGACCCTTATTCGACAAATAATTTTTCAAATTATCGGTCGCTCCATTAGACACAAAAAAGCTTCCCATCTTTGTCTGAAAGTCAGAGAGTAAACCAACTAATGCTCTGGCTAAACCTATTGAAGGTGTAGAACTTGAAAAAAATTTGCACTCAATAATTAAAGTCGCATGCCGCGAGTTTCTATTACCTTGGCGCGAACGATCTGCGTGTGAAAAATCAATTATCGAAATATCCATTTCGTGTGTTGCTCCTGAACTTCCTTCGTACTCAACATCAACATGAATTTCAAACCTTTTCCCATTCAAATTGCAGTCTAAAAAACAAAAATTTTGCGTTCGAGAAAATATTGAGCCGGGAGCTGCTCTGAAGACCGCAGGATTGGGATTAAGACCAGTATTAATACCGGAGGTTGTAAAAACTCCGCCAGATCGGCGAACAGCATCAGCGACCAGTGACAATACATACACTTCAAAAGCTTTCTCTCTGGTCGTAGAGTTTAGCTGTAAAGCCTGCTTTACAGCAGACAACCCAAGAAGATTGTCTATAGAAGTAGTAAGGTCATTGTAAGTAGCCATTATTCGTTTGTGTATATTTTTATCTGTTGCAATTCATTTTTTGCATCTTCAATCTCTTGGTCATTAAATGTGATATTGTCTAACGAAAAACCCTCAGAAGAATTAAGAGATTTAATTGATTGTGTTTGATCGTACTCCCAGACTACATTTTGACCAAAGGTTGCCTTAATCACTTTAGAGTAGCTTGGAACATCAATTATCACTTTTGAAAGATAGTCAATAGCTACCTCAAAAGCTTCCTTAGAAGTTAAAGGCAAAGTCTGAGTTTTACCTACTTCGGATTGTTTAATCTTTTTGGCTTTTAAGTCTGCTGTATCTCGAATTGTTAAAGTTTTCCCACGATTAATTTGGCCATTTATCTCCTCTATAATATCTATTAATTCTAACTCTCTTAATTGTGTAAGGAGATAGTCAAGTATGTCTGTGTACTCTTGCTCAGTCATTGAATAATCTTGTAGAGTTGCGGTTCTAAAACGAGTTTATTGTTTGGGTATGCCTTCTTTTCTGGGACGCTTCTTATGTCGCTCAGTACCGAAAAATGACGAATTCAGACGCTACGTTCCGAAATGCTTCCTGTGTCACCGGTGGCCAAAAAGTGCTAGTTCAAACCACCGGACTCTGAGACGCGCAACTTGTCGCCTTATGTCGAAAAATGATGACTTTCAAAACTCGCCCCGCGAGACGTACCACCTGTCGCCAAATGCTGATGGACTCTGTAATAACTTGGACCTCCACCCAACGCCCGAAAGGGCTGATGGCGAACAAGTTACTTGAAAAAATGGACACACCTCCCTGCCTTTACACCCTTTCCTTCGTTGGGCTGTGCCTCTCCTTCGGGGGCGAGCAACCTGTCGCCGGAGACCCACCCACGCGGAGCGAACCACCAACACACTTTCCACTTCTAACCAGAGAACCATATTAGTATGTTCTCTGGTTAGAAGCGGATAGCCATTAAACCGGACGCAGTGATGTTAGCTGATCGTTTGTCCCACCGCCAAGCGTAGCAGTTACAGAGGGGTACAAGCCAGGACCGAGTGTGCCGCCCATCTTGATACCGTGATTCTCATTTAAGAAAAACTCCCAGTTCCCTTCCAGAATGACAATTGATGAGGCAATGTCATTGAAACCTGCGCCAACCAAACTTGTTACATCACGGAACACGTGCATGTGCCGTCCAAAGAAACCTTCGTGCTCGAATAAAATTAAGTGTGCCATTTTATTTATTTGGTTTAGTTAATACTCTAAAGAAAACTCCACTTACCTAATTGGGACGTACTACTTGTCGCCGAGATGCTGACCTGCAAACCAAAATGTTGACTGTCAGGGCGTTTGGCTTGTCAGCCGAAACCCGCCCAACAAGCAAAAAACCTAACCTTCGCGGCCTGCAACCTGTCGACCGAAACGCCGAAATGGAAGCTAATTTATGAATCCGCACCCAACGCCCGAAAGGGCTGATGGCCAACAAGTTACTTGAAAAAACGGCTAAACTTCCCTGCCTTTACACCCTTTCCTTCGTTGGGTTGAACCTTTCCTTCGGGGGCGAGCAACCTGTCGCCCGACAGCCGCCCATGCGGAGCGAAAAAGACAATCGAATAATCAAGCCCCAGTACTTTGCTCTTGCCTAAACAGCATAAACGACCAAACTGAGAAGAAAACAGCAAGTACGACTTGCACCCAAGCCACTGAGGTTTCTACTCCACTGAGAATAGCCAAGGGATGAATCACAATTAAAGCTAAGTTGGATATGAGTACGGCCAGAAACATAGCTTTGCGTCCCAGAGAAGGGCTTGAATCTCGAAGATACCAACAGGCTACAGTAATGCCCAAAAGGAGCGTGCCGTAGAATTGCGCTAATAATTTACCTACACTGTTTACCAAAGTTGGGTCTGTCAGATATTGTTGCCCCATAAAATCAGGGGTAAACACCAGCGTTACAGCAAATAGAAATTGGGTAATGGCCACGACCGTGAAGAAATTTTTGGCATTCATTGTATGATTAGTTTAGGAGTTACAATCGGTTAATTCATCACTTGCCCAACCGGGGCGTTTACTCTGTCGCCGAGACGCTGAACTGCCAGCATAAGAGCCTGACTCTAAAGCTGTGCTGCTTGTCGCCCGCGACCCGAAAATGCAGACAATTTATGGACTGTTCACCCAACATAGTATTGTGCGCAAGTCCATTAAACCTTAATAAGCTTATATTCAACTAATTAAGGTTTAATTCAGTAAGCAAGCCTATATTTGCGGTCCGTTTACTTGTCTTAGCACAAGAATACATAATTCACCCTGTTCTACAAGTGGTATGCCAAAAAAATTGCAGTCACTTTATTAATCGGTCGTGTTTGGAATATAGATGGGTTCCGCGACGGCGGCCCGGCCAGACTATTTTTTTGGGGCCGACAATCAGTTGTATCGTTACGATTCGAGAGGGGCCATCCGTAAAAACAAACGAATCGTAGTACACTATACCCAGGGATATTCGTTGAAAGGGCGGTTTTACAGCCTCGCCCGATTGCGGCCACTGCTGCGTCGTCATACCGATGAACCCGATGGGGAGTAACAAAATTCTTACGTTAGGCCGCTACAAATCATCCAACGGTGATTTGATCGTACTGATCTTGTTTGCCGTCACGTGTGTGTAGCGCATGGTAGTCAGGATGCTTTCGTGGCCCAACAAAAAGGAGCACTGTTGTGAGGAACGAACAATCATCCTCCGCCGTGTTGGGTGAACCCCACAAAAAAAGGCCGCTACCAGATTTGGTAGCGGCCTTTTTTTTGGGCCATACAAGCTGAAATCACACGCGACTAAACCACGTAGCAGCAAATACTTCTTGCGTTCCGTTTGCCCGCATGATGTTGAGGTACCGCTCCGCCTGTAAGGCCTGAACCACCTTCAGCAGCAGCCAGTCGCGGGGGTGGTTGTTGGCCATCCGCAGCGTAGTGGGTCCGACCTGGCCATCTTCGCTAATGTCAGGATACGCCCGCCCGTTCTGGTTGGTCAGGTTCAGGGCTTCCTGCAAGATCAGCGCGGCTTTCCTGACGCCCATATTCACACTGATATCGTAGAGCTTTTCGGCAATGACCTGACTGGTCACCTCACTAAGCCGCAGCGTGTCCCAATAATTCTGGCGGTAGAAGCGGGCAATTACTTCCTCCAGTACCGCGTCAGACCGAAGCTGCCTGTCAATCGACTTCACATCACGCGTCTTTTGCGTCACCGCATCGACCTTCGCCCAGCCTGGCCAGGCCGGATTCCATTTCCGGGAAATACCGCTGTATGTCTCCCCGCCGGTATCAGCCGGATTATGAGCATAGCCGCCTTCATGGCCTGCCGTAATGCCGTATGCCTTTTCAAATAGTGCCATCGTCGTGTTGATTAACTGTTTACCGACCCACCGACCTCAGCGCGATAGCCGCCGCGCCCACCGCTGCCAGCCCAGGCAAGACGTAGCCACGCCAGATACGACCAACTTTGGTTTTGGGTACCCACGTCTCGTTTTCCTGCTGCATCCTCACAATCGTCACATCCCGCACCACCAGCAAGGCCCGGCTTTTGGCGAGCGTGTCACGCGTCAGCGTGACGATACCCGACAGGGTGCCAATCGTTCCATTCTGGGCTTTGAGCTTATCGTTGCCCTCGCTGCGGACCCGCTCGATGCGTTTGTCCTTTTCGATGGCTATCTCGTCACCCGCCTGACGGGTCTGGTCAAGAATAGCCTTCGTCAGCAAATACTTTTCCTTGTACTCAATCGCCTGTGAGCAGCAGTCCGGGGCGACACGCACGGGCTGGGCCAGCAAAGGGCAGCCGCCCAGCAGCAGCAACATCATCAGGAGTCTCATGGATTTTGCTGTTTAAGTTCGCTCCAGCGCTCAGTACTCGTCAGCTCACTGTGGTCGGGAAGGGTAGTCAGCGTGTCCACCGGCACCGGCTGGGGCAGCGGAGCGTAGGTGTTGGCGATGTCCTTGAGCGAAAAGTGCCCATTGGCGCGGGCCAAATACAGCCCGCCAACCAGCACGGCCACGGACAGCGGCAGGGCTACGAAGTAGCGCATAATAAACCGCCACCGCCGTACCGGATCAAACTGAGAACTGCGCCAGGCCGCGCCCACCACCGAGGCAATCAGCGTCAGCACGGCAAGTGTACCCACGCCGATCTCCATCGTCAGCCGCCCGACCAAATGCATCAGGCAGCAATAGACAAAGCCCATCGCCAGCGCGTACAGGGATACTGTGTAAACCAGAGGGGCTTTGCCTATCGAGTACGTCAGGGCCAGCACAGACACGCCAGCCAGCAAAAGAATGAACGCCAGAAACATAATATTAGGGATTTGGGGGTGAAGTCGGTGGCTCCGGGTCTTTCCCGATCACCGATAACGCTTTGCGCAGCAGCATTTCCGTACCGCCGCGCAGGGAATTGAGTAAGATTGTTTTCAACACACCACTGAGCAAAAACTCAATGACCACGTTGCCCAGCACACCGGCGAGCATCGCAAAGACGTCAAAGGTGAAGTCCATGACAAAACCGAAGTGCTCGGCGATGGCCAGCGACGCCATGAACACCACGCCAATGGTAATAGCCGCGTCGCGCAGGGCAGGCAGGGGGTGAGTCGAGTCAGTCTTCACCGCCCGGATCGTGGCCCCGAAGATCACCGCCAGAAACAGCAGCACCTCCGGGTAGGGAATCATCTGCCGGATCAGGCTCGGCGGTACCAGGATCACGGGAGGGGGTTGAAACAGCATAAAAAGAATCCACTGCATACAGATAAGGCGAACTCCCAGAGGGAAATGAGGACCGGACTGCCGTTGAAGCCAGCTGGCCCGTAGTTGATTTTCTTTACCGGATAGGTAACCGGTCGATTCAGATGTGCAGATAGGCCCGGACAAAACCGAATCTGTTTCACCCGTTCAGGGTGTCAGAGTGGTGGATAGTGGAAGTTTCTGGGTGACCAGACCGTTCATACTCAACGCGCCCGGCGTAATCGTTGCCGCCGTGTAGTTAAACAGCCGAATGGCGATCTGAACCACCCCGGAGAGTTCCGTCACAAAGCAGACCAGGCCGATACCAATGGGCAGCGTGGCGGGGTTGACGACGGCCACGTCACCGAGTTTGAGTCCCGGCACCGTCATGAACTGGGTCTGAAAACCACCCGCTGTAATGGCGCCGTAGGTCAGGCTTTGGGTAAAGGTCAGCGGGGCGAGCTTCTCGCCCCGCTTCAGATCAACGTTGGTGCCAATCTCGGTCAACACGACCGCCCCCCGGTTTACGGTTCGATTGGCCAGCAGCAGCGTCCGCACCGTATTCTTCAGGATGATACCCTGACTGTTGTTGGGAAACCGGTTTTCCTCGATGGTATTGTCGTAGGCATCAATGACCATGATCGGCTGGGCCGTCAAAAGGGTGTTCCCCCGAATCGTGTTGCCGAACGTGCGCGGAGCCAGCACGGTATGGCCCCCGCTGTAAACCCGGCTCTCGATCATAATGCTGGCGTGGGGCGCGGCAATGGTATCGTACTTGTCAGTCGGATCATCCCGGATGGCCAGCGTATTGGATTCGACCGTATTCATGCCCGAATAGCCATGCGCGTCGAAGCCCCCACTCAGTACACTCACAATTGAAATGCCGCGCCAGGTGGCGTCCATGACCGTATTGGCAATAATGCGGTTACCCCAGGCTGAGCCGTACATGCTGATGCCGTGGGTGCCTACCTCACGCACCGTATTGCCCGTAATCACATTCTGAATGAAGCCCGTCGTGATCAGAATCTTATCCCCGACTGCCAGGTCCGTGTTGGCAATACCCGTCCATTTGTCGAGCATAATAAAGTTGGACCCCGCACTGTTAATTCGGGCAATGTGGCCGGTGGCCTTCCCGCTCAGCACCACCGCGTAGTACTCGTAAGCCCACTGATTCGGCGCATTGCTCACGTCCGAAAGGTTGACCTGAATCTGAATGGCGTTCACGTTGACCGTACTGCCCACCGTCACGTAGGGAAACTGGGGATGTTCCGGACTGCGCGTGGAGTCGTTGCCAATCATGTCCATGCTGATGCCTTCCTCCGAGACGCGGTAGATAATGTTGTTGGAAATCACATTGCCCCGCATCAGATTGCTGGTCGTATTCAGGCTGCGCCAGGAGAAAATGGTAATTCCCGTAATCGCCACCCCCAGCCCATCAATGACGTTGCCGCTGATGGTATTGTATGAACCCCCATACAGCTGAATAGCCCGCCCAGCACCCGTGTATTTGTTACGCTGAATGGTGCTCCGCTGACTGCCCCAGAGCAAACAAAGCCCGGAGCCACCCGTAAACTCACAATCCGTTATGGTCGTACCCATCCGGCGAACACCGACGTAGATGAGCTTACCCGACCCCAGCGTCGTCCCCTTTAGGTTTCGGAAGGTAGCGTTGCTTTCGGTGGCGGTCGCACTGCCCGGCACCGTGATGATATCGCCGTTATAGCCAGCGGGCATATCAAAGCGAAGGTCCTCTAAATACAGCGAGGTGGCCTGAGAGGGCGCAAACAGAGCGTACTGCCCGGCTACCCCGGTAAATATGCCTGACCCCACGATGCGCACACTGATTCCCGTCACACTGATGGGCCGCTCGATGCAGAACTTTCCTTTATCATCCGGTACCTCAACGGGCAGGCCCCAGACCAGCGCCTTATCCAGCAAAGCCGCATTGCCCGTTACCCCATCTCCAAAAGGCTGATACCAGCCAAAATTAATTTTCCCATTCAGTTTGCGCTGGTAATAAAAACCAGTCGGACCCGCCAGCGTCACGCCACCATCGGGCGTTACGCTCCCGGCCTTTCGTTCCCACACCGACCCGTCGTAAGTGACCTGGCTGGCCACCGCCGTGGCAAAAGACTGCGCCGTGGGCAACGCCTCAACCTTCTTGCTGACCGACACACCCAGCAGATCCATATCCGTCTGAGTGGCCCGCAGGTTGATTTGATTCAGCAGCCCCGCCAGGTCCAGATTGTATTTATTGGGGTCCAGCAGGTTATCGACCTTGTAAGGAATTGAATTGCCTGCGAAGGGCTTGAGTCGAATGGTGCCGTTAGCCGCCAGAAAGGCCCGGTATCGGCCCGAAACAGTAGGCCGAAGGGTCGAATCTCGCGTTATATCCTGAGCCAGTAGCGGCGAGCCGAGTAAGACCAGCAGAAAAGCAAACAGATTTTTTTTCACGATAATTTTCAGTCAGGAAGGATAAAATTTGCAAAAACGACGACGCCTAATTATAGGCAGGACTCGCCTTGATGGTGCCATTCACATTCACATAGGTCTTGACGGTGTTGGCGATGCTGTTAAACCAAACCAGCACTTGGCCTGGGTCAAAATCAGCCGCCGTCGGCTCCCTCGATTCACTTCGCACATACCGTCGCTCGTGGGTGGTGCTGGTCGAAATAACCGAGCGCGTCAATACGGTCGTGTACGGCTCGCGGCCTACGGCGTAGTAACCCAGCGGCCCCGGGATATTGGACTTCCCGGTAGGCTGATTGCGGAAGTCCTGTACGGCCTGGCCCGCAGCCGCTGAGCGGATGCCGGAGAGCGTATAGCCATACGAGTCCGCAATCGCCCCTCGGATGTAGACCGATGCGCCACAGTAGTTCTGAACGTTGATGCCGTTGATGGTAAAGGCGAATACAGGGCCGCGCTCAGCCAGCGCGAAACCTCTGGCTACGTTCTCGAAGTGAATACTGCTGGCCGCAAATCCAGCGGCTGAACTAATGTCAATACCCCAGCACAGGGAGTTTTTGCCCACGATACTAATGTCTCGCATCGACTGAAAGTCGCCGGAGTTGATGTCAATCTGAATGCCTTTCGACTCCGCCGTTTCGTTTCCATCAAAGATGATCTCTCCCTCCTGAATGTAGAAATTCTGTGGCCCCACACCCACAAACTCGGTCGTCGCCTTGAACTGGATGCCTTTGTAACGCAGATTTCGGATCAGGAAACTCTTTACGCCCGACTGCTCGTTTACCTCCTCGCTGTATACGCCGATCAGACCCGGCCTGGAGCGCATGTCTAAACTGACGTGTTCAAGCAAATTTGTAAATGTATTGACCTTGCCGCCGTAGTTTTTATTAGATAACTCCACCAGGATGGTGTCGGTAAAGCTGGCGGTAGGGTATAGCTCAGTCACGCGGCTACCCTCCCCCAGCAGCCGGACTTTATTGGGCAACACGAGCCGCTGCCCGAGCGGATAGAGACCCGGCGGGGCATACACCGTTCCCGACATTTGACCAATGCCGGATATGGATTTGCGCGTTTTCACAAAGTCGATGGCACTGGCAAATGCCGGGTAGTCATCGCCCAGCCCGTCTCCTTTCGCGCCAAACCACTTCACGTTGACAAAACCCTCATACTGCCGTTCGTAGTAATATCCCGTTGGCCCGGCAATAACGGTGCTGCTGTTGGCCGTTTTTGTTCCCGCCTTCCGTATCCAGAGTGAAGCATCGTAGAGTATGGCCGGTTCAATGGCAATGGAAAACAGACCCGGCGTTATTATGCTCCGCAGACGGGTGACAATATCAGCCGAAAGGCTGGCGGTGGTTGTGCCGTAGGCGCTACTAAGGCTCAGCAGATCACTATTGCTCGATTTGCCGGAAAGGGTGCTGGTCAGGCTGGCGATGTCGGTCAGGTACTGCGTTTTATCGACCTTGTTTTTTAGCCCGCCCACATCGACAGCAATGGAGTTGCCCCAGAACGGCTTCAGCCGCACCTCCCCCGAGGGCAACCGAAACTGAATGAACCGGCCGGGTACACGCGGACGCATATTGGTATCGGAGGTCATCTCCTGACCGAACGAGATTGTCACCGACAACAGACCGGCAATCAACAGCAGAGTCTTAAAAAAGGATTTCTTCACGATAAGTTGACGTAAGAAAGGATAAAGAATAAATCAGGGAAGGGAGGCAGGCAAAACGGTTTCGACCCGAATTTTGCCGACAAACGTTTCCCCATCCGGAATCCGCAAATCCAGATAATTTACAGCGATGTTAGGATCAATATCATTGGCCGGTGTTACCCGAATGTTGGTGTCACTCAACCCGCTCTCGTGCCGAACCTCGCTCCACAGCACCACGCTGTTCAGTCCGTGCCGCAGCCGCACCGTCCCCGATACCGGCGAA
>Ga0123337_10007556_pt1 | contig 10095 bp, 6 predicted proteins | sample frozenSSSSmetaG_FD_89792 | JGI IMG/M metagenome (GOLD analysis project Ga0123337, IMG submission 89792) | Glacier valley bacterial and archeal communities from Borup Fiord, Nunavut, Canada, to study Microbial Dark Matter (Phase II) -... | ecosystem: Environmental > Aquatic > Freshwater > Ice >...
ATTAAAAAAAGCGAGAGTATTATTCCAGAGTTTTAATTATCCATTATTGATCAAATACGGTCCGGGTATGGCGGCCGCTTTACTGGATATTATTACACCCATTAAAACGCTGATACGCAGTACACTGTTTGCACAGTTTTGTGGTGGTGAAAATATAGAAGATTGCACGAAGGCTATTAACGACCTGAACAAAGGTAAAATAGGCACAATACTGGATTATTCTGTTGAAGGCGAGGAACGCGAATCTGTGTTTGATTCCACCTGTCAGGAAATTATCGACACGATTATAAAGGCTAGTCAGAACCACGCAGAAATACCATTCTCTGTCTTTAAAACGACGGGAATCGGGCGTATGGATTTGCTGACGAAAGTAAATGCAAATCAACAACTCACAGAGGCGGAAACGCAGGAGTTTGAAAAAGTCAAGGCGAGGTTTGAAAAAATATGTGAACAGGCACACCAGCATGATGTCAAGATTTTTGTAGATGCTGAAGATTCTTGGATACAGGATATTATCGACCGTATGACCTATGATATGATGAGAAAATATAACACCGCTAAGGCTATTGTATTTAACACCATACAATGTTACAGAACCGGCAGGGTGGAGCATATTGAACAGATAGTGAATGAAATGGATTGTTTTATTGGTTTTAAAGTCGTGCGTGGAGCTTATATGGAAAAAGAGCGTGAAAGAGCCCTGAAAATGGGGTATAAAAGTCCCATACAACCCACAAAGGAAGATACAGACAAGGAATACAATCATGCTTTAAAAGTATGTGTTCAACATATAGGTAAGGTGAGTCTTTGCGCCGGTACCCACAACGAAGCCAGTTCATTGTATCTGGCAGAACTTCTGGAACAGCAGTTTTTGCCATTCAATCATCCCGATGTATGGTTTGCCCAATTGTTGGGTATGAGCGATCACATCAGTTATAATCTGGCCAATGCAGGGTATCATGTGGCTAAATATGTGCCCTATGGTCCGGTAAAAGCAGTTCTTCCATATCTGAGCAGGCGTGCCCGTGAAAATAGTTCGGTTAAAGGACAGGTGGGACGCGAACTGAACCTCATCAATATTGAGCTAAAAAGAAGAAAACAATTGAATCATAAGTAATTGTATTCTTCTAAGACAGGGTTTGTTTTGTCTCTGTTATTTTGTAACTTTGCGCCACTTATTAAAAAACAATCAAATGTCGACAGAAACTAGCACTTACGTACCTTACAAAGTTAAGGATATCTCATTGGCTGAATGGGGAAGAAAAGAAATCAGGTTAGCAGAAGCTGAAATGCCCGGTTTAATGGCCCTAAGGAAAGAATATGGTCAGAGCAAACCATTGACTGGAGCCAGAATTGCAGGTTGCCTGCACATGACCATTCAGACGGCTGTTCTGATAGAAACTTTAAAAGAATTGGGTGCAGAGGTGACCTGGTCTTCATGTAATATATTTTCAACGCAGGATCACGCAGCAGCGGCAATTGCAGCAGCTGGTATCCCTGTTTATGCCTGGAAAGGTATGACTGCAGAGGAATTCGACTGGTGTATCGAACAGACCTTGTTTTTTGGTGCAGAGAAACAACCTTTGAATATGATATTGGATGATGGTGGTGACCTGACCAATATGGTGTTTGATGTTTATCCTGAACTGGCTGCCGGAATCAGGGGATTAAGTGAAGAAACTACAACCGGTGTTCACCGTTTGTACGAAAGAATGAAAAAAGGCACTTTGCTTATGCCTGCCATCAATGTGAATGATAGCGTAACCAAATCCAAATTTGACAATAAATATGGTTGCAAGGAAAGTCTTGTGGATGCCATCAGAAGAGCTACAGATATCATGATGGCCGGTAAAGTCGCTGTTGTGGCGGGGTATGGTGATGTGGGTAAAGGTTCTGCAGAATCTTTAAGGGGTGCAGGTTGCAGGGTATTGATAACAGAAATTGATCCAATTTGTGCTTTACAGGCTGCTATGGACGGATTTGAAGTAGTGCCAATGGATGAAGCTGCTGTAAGGGCAAATATCTTTGTTACTGCAACAGGTAATGTGAACATCATCAAAGAAAGGCATTTCAGGGCAATGAGAGATAAATCCATCGTTTGTAATATTGGCCATTTTGATAATGAAATAGACATGAACTGGTTAAATACTGTGTATGGTTCAAGTAAATATACCATCAAACCACAGGTTGATGTATACGAAATTGATGGTAAAGAAGTCATTATACTGGCAGAAGGCAGACTTGTAAATCTTGGCTGTGCAATGGGTCACCCATCATTTGTGATGAGTAACTCATTCTCTAATCAGACTTTGGCACAGATTGAATTGTGGACCAATATCAAGAGTTATGAAAACAAAGTGTATGTATTGCCTAAACATCTGGATGAAAAGGTTGCAGCGCTTCACCTTGATCATATCGGTGCCAAACTTGAAAAATTAGACAAAGAACAAGCAGATTATATCGGTGTGGAAATGAATGGTCCATACAAAAAAGATACCTACAGATATTAAGTCTTAGAGTTGAAAAAAACTGTTAAAATCCTTCTGGTTTATCTTTTCATTTTGCCTTGTCTGGCATTTGATACAGAAAGCCGGAAGGATTTTTCTTTTAAACCGGATGTTTCCGGAAGACATAGAAGGGAACTTTGCGATTCTTTGGTGCGGTTTGCAAAAAAATATCTGGATAAACCTTATTGTTACGGGAGTAAACCACCCAAATGTTTCGACTGCAGTGGTTTTACAGCTTTTGTTTTTAAGGAATTTGGTACAGACCTGCCTCATTCTTCAGGCGCCATGGCTTTTTTGGGAAAATTTGTCAGCTTTGACCACTCTTCACCTGGTGACTTGATATTTTTTAATGGCCGAAGCAGCGGCGAGAATATTGGGCATGTTGGTATAGTTACCGAATTTAAAGAAGGTAAAATTTATTTTATCCATGCTTCTGTGCAGGCTGGAGTTATCATCTCCAATTCTGATGAAGCGTATTACAAAAAAAGATTTATGTTTGTGAAACGCATTAAGTTGTAGATTCAAACATCAAATCTTCATATCGTCGTTCCTTTTTACGCAATAAAAATAGTATTATGTTATCAATAACCGAACAAGAATCACTTTATCCGAATCTTTCAGATTTGAGTATTGAAGAAATTGCCATGGCAATTAATCAGGAAGACCAAAAAGTGGCTTTGGCCATCAGGGATGAGTTGTCTTCCATTTCAAAACTTATACAAGCTGTAGTAGATAAAATGGAAACCGGTGGACGCTTGTTTTATATAGGTGCCGGAACTAGTGGCAGGCTGGGTATATTGGATGCCAGTGAATGTCCGCCCACATATGGTGTACCCCATGAATTGGTGAATGGTATCATAGCAGGAGGGGATTCCGCTATCAGAAAAGCGGTTGAATTTGCAGAAGATGATATGGATCAAGCAATCAAAGATTTGGAGGCATTTGAGGTGGGTCCATCTGATTTTGTCATAGGTATTTCCGCCTCGGGTAGAACACCTTATGTGTTAGGAGGACTCATGGCTTGCGAAAAAGCCGGTATAAGCACAGGCTGTATTTGTTGTAATAAGGACACCGAAATCGGTAAAAAATCCGGTTTTCCGGTTGAAGTGGTGGTGGGTCCCGAAATCATTACCGGCAGTACACGAATGAAAGCCGGCACGGCTCAAAAAATGATATTGAACATGGTCACCAGTGCGGCAATGGTGCGTTTGGGTAAAGTAGAAGGCAGTAAAATGGTCAATATGCAATTGTCTAACCGTAAACTTATAGACCGCGGTGCGCGCATGGTCATGGAAAAAACAAATTTAAGTTACGAAGAGGCTAAGAATCTTTTACTTGAAACGGGTAGCGTTAAAAAAGCTATCGACGCGTATAAAAAATAGTTGATTTTGCACGCAATAAAATTTGCGAGGGTGCGTTGATAAAGCATTGTATACTTGAGGGATAAAAATTATTTTTTTGTTAAATCATTATTTTCCTTTAGGTTTGTACGTTTAGAATCGAGTAAGCATAACAAAACACATGAATAAAATTACTATATTTTGGAGTTTAGGTATTTTAGCCTTGACATTATTAATCAGTGGTTGCGGCGGTTCCAGCCTAGCTAAAGCTGATGAGGCTAAGGAAAGGATGCAATACAAAGTCGCTGGCGATTTGTACACGTTATACGGACCGAAGGTGAAAGGACCTAATGCAAAGGAAGAACAGAAAAGAGCGCGTGAAGCTGCTGCATTTTGTTACCGTATGGCCAATGATTATGAAAAGGCGATTAAAGCTTATGAGAAGGTCATTAGAAAAGATCCAAAAAACACAGAAGCCCTTTATCAGCTGGCTTCCCTGAATATGAAAATATCGGGTGGCAGCGATTGTAATCCGGACGCCATGCGCGAAGCCAGGACTTACCTCAAACAATATCTTGAAGAAGTTCCGAACGATGAAAAAGCCCTGAAAAAACTAGAGGCAATGGATAGTTCTGAAAATTGGAGAAAAGATGCACCAAACAGCCGATATAAAGTCACTAACTTTAAAATTGCAAATACCAAGGGTATGGATTACAGCCCGATGATTGCAAGTAAAAAAGATGATGTGTTATATTTCAGTACCGACCGCGAAGGCCCGGTATCTAAAAAGAGAATTTATGGATTAACCGGTAACGGTTTTTCCGATATGTGGTTTTTAAAAGGTAAAGCTACTAAAGGAAACAAAAAGGCTGCTGCAACAAAAACATGGGAAAAACCGGTCATTGCTGAAGGAACCATCAATACCAAATTCAACGACGGATCTTGCACATTCGACCGCAAGTACAGCACAATTTATTATACACAGTGTAACGGTGCAGATGGAAAATCTACTTCCTGTAAATTATTTCAGGCTAAACTCAGTGGCACTGTTTGGGGGGACGAGCAAATGCTGGAGTTCTGTCTCAACGATACATTCGATTATGGTCACCCGGCCTTAAGCGAAGATGGAAAAACCTTATACTTTTCAAGTAACAGACCCGATGGTGAAGGCGGTTATGATATTTGGTGTGTAACTTACAATCAGAGAGCCAAATCATGGGGTGATCCGTTTAACCTCGGACCAACCGTGAATACAGACAAAGATGAAATGTTCCCTTATTGGAACGCATTTGACAATAATTTGTATTTCTCATCTAATGGTCATTTGGGTATGGGTGCCTTGGATATTTTCAAATCTGAAGGAAGTGGAACTGAATGGACTGCACCTGAAAATCTGAGAGCACCAATGAATAGTGGTGGAGATGATTTTGGCGTAACATTCGACAACAATAACCGTGACCATGGATTTTTTACATCCAACAGATGTGGAGGTAAAGGAAATTTTGATATTTATGAATTTAATATCAGTCCTTGTGTGATACAATTGGAAGGATATGTATATGAGTGTCTTCCGGGAAGACCTTCTGACGGAAAAAATATTGATATATCTAAACCGCTTAAGAATTCAATCGTAACCATCACCAATGATAAGGACTCTGTTAAGATTGTTTTAAAAACGGATGAAAAAGGTTATTATGGTTTAATCAGGTTAAACGAAAAGACTAATTACGAAATTAGTTGTGATAACAGAGAGTTGTATTATTTTGATGCACCATCTGTTCAAAGAACCACCAAAGGCGTAAAATGTGGTGTCACCTTAAAGCAGGATTTCTGTTTAAGGTCTCAGATTATCATTCAAACTGTTCCGATTTATTACGATTTGGATATGGCTAATATTCGCAAAGATGCAGCACAAGTGCTTGATGATTCTATTCTGCCTTTATTGGTAAAATATCCAAAAATGCGTATGGAATTAGGTTCACATACTGACTGTCGTTCATCTTATGCTTATAATATCGACTTGTCACAACGCAGAGCGGACAGTGCTGTGGCTTACCTTGTAAAAAAAGGTATTGACCCGCGCAGATTGATAGCTAAAGGTTATGGTGAATCACAACTGGTGAATCATTGCGAATGCGAAGGCACTAAAAAAGTACCATGTACTGAAGAAGAGCATCAGAAAAACAGACGTACAACGATCAAAACACTGGATGTTAACTTTGACCCTAAGGTAAAAGTGGCAGGCAGCAGTGACCCTAATAATGTGGATGTTAAAACCACCATTGTCAAGTTGACAAAAAAAGATGCTAATTTCCTTGTTCCTGCAGCAGGTAATGGTATAGAAGGTAATGGTCCATCATTGGTAAGTCCTGGAACAGATATCAGTATCAGCTTAATGGAACTTAAAAATCTGGTGGCTAAAGGTGTTATCAAACAAGAACACCTGACAGGTATGACACTTGCTGATATTGCAGCAGGCAGAATCAAACCGGGTGCTACGGTGAAATTGAGTACCTTGAGATTTGGTCCAAAAGACAGAGGACAAGTATTCACAAATGTGGTAGCAAAAATAACCACCAACCCTAATCCATATACATTTGGTATTGATGCACTGAAAGCCCAGAATGGCACACTCAACACAGAAGAGGGTGAGATTACATTTAAAAATGTAAATTCAGCGGCTTTACAAGGTGGGCCGATTGAAAGTAATGCGACTAAGGGTAATGGAACGACTGCTCCGGGCACTGGAACAACAGGAACTACAACGGCACCGGTAGCAGATACAGTCTCTCTGGCAGATTACCAACGAATCAACATGGTGTCTGAGAATGGTAACTTATATGTGCCTACCATGGTCAATGATAAAGACAATGTGAACTGGTTATACAACCCTACAGGTCGTAAGATTGAGATTACCGAGGATATGGCAAAACAATTGCTTGAAAGCGGAGCCATAAGCAAAAAGGATTTTGATACAGATGGTGAAAGTATCAAATTAAAAGATGGAACTAAATTGCCTAGTAATACCTTTACCATTAAGAAAATTCAAATTGGAGATGTAGTGATGGAGAATGTCAAAGTAGTGATTAATAGTAAAATTGATGAACCTACTTTTGGTGCATTAAATACAGCTGTGAAGAAACTGAATGCAGTGGTGAAAGGCAAAGTAATGTACATGAAACCAAAGGAAAAGAAAAGCAAACCGGGCGCTAAAGACGAGTAAGGTTTTCTAATCTTTGATATAAATATTAAAACGCCCGGAACACTCCGGGCGTTTTTTTGTTCTGTTTTTTAAAAATTGTTAATGGTGTCTGATAAATGAATATTCACCATATTTGCACCATGATTCAGTTGCAGATTGAAAATAGGATAGCTACTTTAATACTCGACAGGCCGGAGAAGCGAAATGCGCTTGATGATCTGATGGCGGGGGCCTTACTTAAGCATTTGGAAGACTTAAAAGACAATCCTGAGTGTAAGGTTTTGCTGATAAAGGCAAATGGCGAGGCTTTTTGTGCCGGAGCAGACCTCGAATACCTGCAAAAGTTACAAAATAATACATTCGATGAAAATCTCGCAGATTCGAGAGCTCTGATGTCTATGTTCAGGGCTTTATATCATTTTCCTAAACTAACAATTGCGCAGGTAGAAGGAGCAGCCCTTGCCGGTGGTTCAGGACTTGCCGGTTTATGCGATTTCTGTTTTGCTACTCCTGAATCCAAATTTGGTTACACAGAAGTGAAGATAGGTTTTATACCTGCTATTGTTTCAGTATTTCTAGGACCTAAAATTGGTGAAAACCTCGCGAAAAAAATGTTGCTGACTGGAGATATCTTCATGGCGGAAGAAGCCTTGAAAATGAACCTGATTACAGAAATAATTGATGGTTCCGTGATTCAGGATTATGTCATGAATTTTGCGTCCCGACTTGTTACATCAGTGTCAGAAGAATCTGTGAAACTGACTAAAAACCTGTTAAATAATATCAAAGGAAAATCTTTGGATGAACAGCTTGAGATAGCGGCCAGAGCCAATGCCGAAGCCAGAGGTACTGAGGATTGCAAAAAGGGTATTCGTTCGTTCTTAAACAAAGAAAAAATTACCTGGGCCTGAGAACATGGAATTTATAGATACGCATACCCATTTATTTGCTGAAGAGTTTATCAATGAGCAGGAAGCTGTGATCAACCGGGCACTTAAGTCCCGAGTGAAAAAGTTGTTATTGCCCAATATTGATATAGGTTCTATTCAGGCTTTAAAATCTTTTGCGGAACTGGCACCAGAGAATTGTTACCCCATGATGGGTTTGCATCCCTGCTCTGTGACTAAAAATTACGAACATGACCTTGCAGTGATTAAGGATGAATTATATTCTTCTTACCGCTATTATGGTGTTGGAGAAATAGGCTTAGACCTATATTGGGACAAAACCTTCAGAGAAAGCCAGGAAAAGGCATTTGTGAAGCAATGTGAATGGGCAGTAGAACTTGATCTGCCGGTTTCTATTCACACAAGAAGTGCGACATACGATACCATTAAATGTTTGAAATCGATGAAAAAGATGCCAGTTGGTGTGTTTCATTGTTTTAGTGGTTCCATGGAAGAAGCAGAGGAAATACTTAAACTTGGGTTATATCTGGGAATTGGCGGTGTGGTAACTTTTAAAAATAGTGCACTTCATGAGATACTTAGAAAAGTGCCCTTGGAATCTATTGTTCTTGAAACGGATGCCCCATATCTTTCTCCGGTGCCTTATAGAGGTAAGCGCAATGAAAGTTCATATATACCTTATATCGCGGAAAAACTATCAGAGATCTATCAGCTAAGTGTTGAGCGTATTGCTGAAACAACCACTTATAACGCCAAAATCATTTTCATGGTATAGTTTTTTTATCTTGTAACAAGAAATTTATTTAAGATGCTGTAAAGGCAAATTGGGTGTTCCATTGACCCGATATGTTTTAGTGCGCTTTGTTTTTCCTATTTGATGTTTTTTCGTCAGGCAAAATATAAGTGGATTCGGTTCGTTTTATCTCATTAAATCAAGACCTTATTTTAGCCTTATAGGCATAAAAAAAGCCGGACCAAATGGTCCGGCTTTTCATCTTATCGTTTACAAATTATCTTGTAATAGTAATCTTTTTAGTAGCGATTTGGTTGTCAGCAATGACTTTTACTGTGTATACACCTGAAGCGAATTCAGACATATCAATAGAAGTTGTGTTGCTGTTTACCACTACAGTTTTAACCAATTCACCAATGGTGTTGTAAACATTCACTGTCATCTCAGTGCTGATTTCCGCAGCAAGAGTTACATTGAAGATACCACCGTTAGGGTTAGGATAAACTGATACTGCATTATTCATGCTTTCTGCACTGGTCAAATCTGTAGTCAATTGCACACATTTAGTTGTTGAACACTCACAACCTGCAATGTTACGGGCTGTCATGGTTACACAATATTTACCTGGAGCAGAATAGGTATAAGAAGTACCTGAACCTGTAGAGCTCAATGAATTACCGTCGCCGGTGATCCAAGTGTAAGTGATACCAGAGCTTGTTCCACCTGTTGGTACAAATTGTATTGGAGAAGTTTTAGCTGCGTTTATTTTACCACTGATATCAAATGAGCAGGTAGTAGGCAATGGCTGAATAGTTACAGTTTTGCTTAATGAATCTGCGCAACCACCAATAATGCTTGCTTTTAGTTTTACAGTATAAGTTTGTGATACTGCTGATTTATAGGCGTGAACCGGAGCTCCAACATTAGAAGTATTGTTGTCACCGAAGTTCCAAGTATAAACGATGTTACCTTGTGAGTACGTGGTATTGTTAGTGAAAGGCACTTCGCTACCGGCACATCTGTCTTCAACTGAGAAGTTAACGTTTGGCTGAACACCTACGTTGATTTCTTTACTTTCTGAAGTAGAACAACCATTGGTTAAGTTTGTAGTTAATTTAACCATTCTTGGTCCGATTGACGTCCAGTTTTTGATTGGGCTTGAAGCGCTTGAAGTGAATCCGTCTCCGAAATCCCAAGCATAACTCAATAAAGTCTCACCGTTCAAAGTAGTTGTATTGGTGAACGGAGTCGCTGTTCTGCTACAAGCAAAAGGGAAGGTATAGTTAGTTGTTGGAATCTGTTTTACTGTAATTGGAAGCGTCATAGAATCAGAACAACCGAATTCAGAAACAACTTTTAATTTTACATTTTTAACACCCGCAGATGTGAAGTTGTAAGCTGGCTC
>Ga0123337_10007557_pt1 | contig 10092 bp, 7 predicted proteins | sample frozenSSSSmetaG_FD_89792 | JGI IMG/M metagenome (GOLD analysis project Ga0123337, IMG submission 89792) | Glacier valley bacterial and archeal communities from Borup Fiord, Nunavut, Canada, to study Microbial Dark Matter (Phase II) -... | ecosystem: Environmental > Aquatic > Freshwater > Ice >...
AAATGGAAAGTATATTAAGTGATCGTTTCATTGTAGTAATTTTTTATTTAAAAAGTAAAGGCGCAGTTGCTGCCACGTAAGTTTTTACATTCATCCATGTATGGCCACCACCTGTAATCAGGCTTTTAAAATTTACATTTTTTGTTTTTAAAAAATCCATAAACTCCAGTGTTGGTTTGTATAAAAAATCTTCGCTGCCTACACTTACCCAAAGCATTTTAAGTTGCTTGTTTGTATTAGCTGCATTTTCATAAACATACTTAAAACCATTTTCCATTTCAGCAGGTGACAAATAAGCGCTGTAGCAGCATATCCACGAAAATTTATCCATGTTGCCAAATGCAGTACGAAGTGTTTGGCCCCCACCTCTTGAGAAACCTCCGATGGCCCTGTTATTACGGTTGCTGAGCGTTCGGTATTTATTGTCAACAAATGGAATCAATTTAGCAACCAGGTCTGTTTCAAAATCCTTTGCCCTTTTTACAGCCTCTACTCCATCACGTACTGAAGGATCACCAGGTTTACTGCCACCTTTTTGATCCACAATTCTTGCCGCAATATTTCCGTTTGGCATTACAACTATCATTGGTGTTGCTTTGCCTGCTGCTATCAGGTTATCCATAATAAGATTGATGCGGCCAACTTTAAAAAACGTTTCTTCCGTATCGGTGGTGCCGCTGATAAGGTAAAAAACAGGGTATTGTTGCTTTCTGTTTTTGTCGTAACCCGGGGGCGTATAAATGACTGCTGTTCCGATAGTACCTTCTGCAGAAGGATAATATTCATAGGTTACAGCACCATGCGGCACATCAGTTAGTGCATGCACCAGTGAGGTATCTGCAGGTATATCCACCAGGCTGCCTTTAAACCGTTCATTGGGGAAAAATGCAACGTTGGCAGGATCCATAACGTTTACACCATCTACCTGGAAACTGTACGGATAAATATCAGGTTTTACAGGACCTACAGTTACCTTCCAGATGCCAATTGAATCTTTCGTCATGGGTACCTGGGTTGCTCCAAACTGGCCACCAGACAGTAAAACCTGTTTAGCAAATGGTGCCAGGTATCGGAAGGTTACCGTTTTGTCTGCATTCACTTCTGGTGAAATAACCAGTGGCCCTCTTGGAGGCTGGCCTACTGCAATGCAGCTTATACACAGCATTGACAAAAATATAGCGAGCGTAGTAATAGTTCTTTTATTCATGTTATGCTACTTAACAGATCGTCGTTTTATTTAAATAGTTTTTGTGCGATGGTTGCCAGGTATAATTTACAGTTCATCCATGTATGCCCGCCATCAGAAATAAAAGTTTCATGGTTAATTTTTTTATCATCCAGTATTTTCAGGTAATCGGCAATTACCGGGTATAAACCATCTTCTTTACCCACACCGATCCAGAATAATTTTAGGCGCTTATTGGTTAATGCAGGGTTTTGAAAAACAACTTCGTTGTTGCGGTCAAACTCCTCTTTCAGCATGCCGGGAGCAAAACCGCAAACCCAGCTAAACAGGTCTGGATTGTTCAATCCAAAATAAAGACTGGTACCACCACCGCCTGAAAAACCTGCGATGGCACGGTTTTCCTTATCGTTGATTGTTCTGAAGTTTTTTTCAACAAAGGGCAGCAGGTTATTAAAGAAATCTTTTTTAAATTCCTGCAGGTTATCCCGGTTTCTTAAACTGCCCGATGATTTGCTGATAACAGGGTATGCACGACCATAAGGCATCACAATGATCATCGGTGTAGCTTTTGTCTGAGCAATCAAATTGTCGAGAATAATATTTGCCCTTCCAACTTTTGTCCAGGTTTCTTCTGTATCGGTAGTACCATGCAGTAGATAGAGCACAGGATATTTTTTTCCGGTATTGGTTTCATAGCCGGGCGGAGTATAAATTACAACGGACCTTGTTCCTAATTCGGCAGAATTGTAAATGCGGTAAGCTACTGCTCCATGCGGCACTTTCTGCACCGTATGAACCAGCGGAGTATTACCTGTTATTTCCACCAGGCTATTCTGAAATCCTTCGTTGGGAAAAATATTGGTATTGCGGGGATCTGCCACCTGCACACCATCCACAATAAAACTATACGGATATATATCGGACTTCACTGGGCCTACAGTTACACTCCATACACCGGCTGTATCTTTTGCCATTGCAACTTGTGCTGAACCTAACTGGCCGCCGTCAAGCAAAACCTTATTGGCAAAAGGTGCCAGGTAACTAAAAGTAACTTTATTATCGGCATGAATGTTTGGAGAGATAATAACAGGCCTTTGCTGTGGTTGTGCCAATCCCCGCATGCCGGTACATAAGATTAAAAATAAAATCGCAAATTTCAATCCCTGGTATCTGAACATATAATTCATACTGCAAGTGTATTAATTTCAAATAAAAAATGACTGTATGCATTCACCCGTAATAAATATGCGTACCAGTCATAACTGTCAAAAAACATTCCGGTAAGTCACCTGCTTTCCGGTAATTTCCCACCTCCGGGTTTTAAAAAGTACTTCTTCAAATTTCGCCTGTGCTCATACGCTAACCCTTTTGCAGGGATTGGGTATATCATTATGAAACTGAATTATTGAAATGAAATAATTTAGAAAGAGAACGCCATCAGTCGGAAGAAAAATAGCTATCGGTCGCTATACTGTTGCTGGATTGAGAACCTGTGAAATTAAACCGGCAAAGAGCCGGAGTATGGATGGCTTTTAATAAACGCAACACTAATTCAATCAACAAGTTGATAATAATTGTAAATTTGACTATTGTAAAATTTTGCCTAACATTAAACATCATATAGCATTTATTAAAAATTAATTCCACCCGCCATTCAAGCAACCCGTAATACAAAGTACATAATTAATCAATAAGGGATATGTTCGGATTATATCAATTTTTTGTTCAGGCGTCTCAATTTTCAGAGATAAAAAAAAGGGTTAGATTTGCCGATATGGGCGTATCTACTATGCTCAATATATTGCTGATGCTGAAAAACAAATATTTTTTGCTATTGTCTGTGTGTTTCTTTTTCATCACACTAAGTGTAAAATCACAGTCCTATAATTTTAAGAAATACCAGGTTGAAAATGGTCTTTCCACCAATCTTACCACCGCTGTTATCCAGGATTCGAAAGGCTTTATCTGGATCGGAACAAGGGATGGATTAAACCGTTTTGATGGTAATAACTTTAAGATTTTCCGTCACAACACCCGAGATTCAAATTCGTTGGTGAGTAGCATCATCAATTGTGTGTACGAAGACAGAAATGGAATACTTTGGGTAGGTACCGAAAAGGGCTTATTTAAATACAATCCATTGAGCGAAAATTTCACCCATATAAAAGGAGGCTCTGCAAAAGTGATTGAAATGGCTGCTATCCGGGCCCGGTCAATTGTAATGGATGAACAGGACAACCTATGGTTTATAGCAGGCGAGATGGTGTGTAAGTTCAACACTAAAAATGCTGCTCTTACGACTTTTAATACAGATCAATATTTTTATGCTAGCGCAATTTGCGCATCTGAAGGCAATGTTTGGGTGGGCACCAAGGATGGCATTCTAGAAAAATACGATCCCAACACAAGTAAATTTACATCGTTCGATATCTTTAAATACTCGTTGCCCCCCTCCTCTGCATCCGGGCAAATTCAAAAAATTTTAGACTGCGGTAACGGAAAATTTCTAATTGGTACAGCAAACAGTGGAATCAAATTTTTTGATGCCCACACATACACCTACAAAGATTTGCTAAAAAAGAATCCTGATTTTTCTTTATTGTTCATCAGGGACATTATCAGGTCGTCGGAAGATGAATACTGGATTGCTACAGAATCGGGGTTGATTGTATATAATGTAAAAAGCGACAGTTCTATTTCCCTGAAAAAAGAATTTAATAATCCTTATTCTTTGTCGAGCAATTCATTGTGGTCTTTATTTAAAGATATGGAGGGAGGTATGTGGGTTGCTACCTATTCCGGTGGTGTCAATTACAGCCCAAAAGCCAATACCCCTTTCGAAATTTTTTCTGCCAGGGGCGATGCCAATTCGCTAAGCGGCAATCTTGTCCGTGAAATATGCCAGGATTACCTGGGTAACCTCTGGATTGGTACTGAAGATGCAGGCCTGAATAAGTACGATCCTGTATCAAAAAAATTTACACATTACGGTCCCCTTGGCAATAAAAAAAGCATTTCGTTTTTCAATATACACGGACTGTTACCTGTTGGGGATGAGCTATGGGTTGGAACACTCTATCACGGGCTGGATGTGATGAATATAAAAACAGGAAAAGTAATCCGTCACTATGGCCTCGGTAAAGGAAAAAATGATTTGAAAAATGATTTTATTACCACTTTGTACCAAACCCGTGCATCAACTATTTTAGTAGGCACCTGGACAGGTCTTTATATTTACAACAAAAGGGAAGACAATTTCATACCTGTGCCGAATCTTAATACACAGATTCAATCCATTCTTGAAACTAAAAACGGGGATATCTGGGTATGTTCCTTTGGCAATGGTATATTTCGATACAGCCCTTCCACAGGAAAAATTGAAAACTTCAGAAATCAAAATGGCAACAGCAATTCCATTAGTAATAACCAGGCCAATGCTATCCTGGAAGATACTGACAATAACCTGTGGATTGCCACAGAAGACGGATTAAATAAATATTCCCCCGACACAAAAAAATTTAAAACATACACCTTAGATGATGGACTGCCAGGCAATTTCATTTTAAAGTTACTTGCAGACGAGAAAAATAATTTATGGATCAGTACATCCAGGGGCCTGGCTTGCTTTAATACAAAAACAGAAAAAATTAAAGTTTATACTACCGCTAACGGACTGATCAGTGATCAGTTTAACTTCAACTCTGCCTATAAAGATGCGAAGGGAAAACTCTATTTCGGAACGGTAAACGGACTGGTAAGTTTTTACCCGTCAAGTTTTGGCAGCGACTCGTTTAAGCCACCGGTGTACCTGACAGGGTTTGAAATATCAAACCGTAAAGTTGAAATAGATAGCTTAAAATCTCCTTTAAAAATATCTATTACTTATTCAAAGATGATCACATTGCAACATGATCAATCTACTTTCAGTATTGACTTTGCTGCGTTGAGCTACACATCGCCCCAAACAAACCAATATGCCTATATTTTGGAAGGCGTAGATAAAGAATGGACTTACCTGAAAAAAAACAGGAGTGCTTATTATACCAATGTGGCACCTGGTACTTATAAATTCAGGGTTAAATCTATTAGTAGTATTAATGACAAAAATGGTAAAGACACTACGCTGATCATTAAAATTACACCACCGCTTTGGGCAAGTCCGACCGCTTATTTTTTCTACATTGTTGTATGCCTTAGCCTGTTTTATTATCTGGCAAGAGCCTATCATAAAAGGATGATAAAGAAAAATGAACGTAAAGAAGAATTGATGAAGCATGAAAAAGAAAAAGATTTGTACAAAGCAAAGATTGAATTTTTTACCAACGTGGCGCATGAGATTAAAACGCCATTAACGCTGATAAAAGCTCCGCTGGAAAATTTGATAAAGAGTGAAGGGAACAAGCCAGATACGAAAGATAACCTGGAATTAATGGAGCGGAATACCAACCGACTGATTGATCTTACGAATCAATTGCTCGACTTTCAACGGGCAGAAACCAAGCAGTATAGCCTGCATTTTGAAAGGTTAAATATTGCTGCATTCATTCAGGAAATTCACGGCAATTTTCTCCCGCTGGCCCAAAACAGGCAACTGCATTATTCCATCAACCCTCTGCCGCCACAGCTCTTCAGGGCATTTGACCCCGATGCGCTTAATAAAGTTTTAAGTAACCTATACAGCAATGCTGTTAAATACGCAGCAACAACGGTGTCGGTAGAGTACCGGTTTACAAACAACTTATTTTCTTTTGAAATTAAGAACGATGGCAACCTGATTCCATTTGAACTGTGCAATAAAATATTTGAACCCTTTTACCGGTTAGAGGAAACCGAGATGGAGACAGGAACCGGCATTGGTCTTGCAATCAGTAAATCATTGACAGAACTTCACAATGGAAGCCTGGTATTAAAAGAAAACCAGCAGGGCCTGAATCATTTTGTACTTACATTGCCATTGAAGGACCCGGAATAAAGGTTAATCTTGTAAAAAGAACAAACTAAACGATCATGGAAAAGACCATATTACTGGTAGATGATAACAAAGATATTTTAGATTTTCTGTCGAGGGATTTGCGGACTGAGTATGTTGTTTTTACTGCAAAAAATGGAAAAGAAGGATTGGATATAATTGAGCAGCATTCCATCCAATTAATCATAAGTGATATAAAAATGCCCGTGATGGACGGATTTAAATTTTGCCTTCAACTAAAATCAAGTTTGAATTGTTCGCATATACCAATCATTTTACTTACTGCCAAAAACACCTTACAATCAAAGATACAGGGATTGGAAGTTGGCGCAGATGCTTACATAGAAAAACCATTTTCGCCCGAACATTTAAAAGCACAGATTAAAAACCTGCTGGGAAACAGAAATAAAATAAAGGAATATTTTGCTACCTCGCCACTTGCCCACATGAGTTCGATGGCCTACTCAAAAGCGGATGAAGACTTCCTGAAAAGACTAAATGATTTTATATTTTCAAATATTGAAAACCCCAACATAGATGTTGATCTGCTGGCCAAAGCAATGAACATGAGCCGCCCTACCCTATATCGCAAAATTAAAGAAATCTCCGACCTCTCTCCCACTGAATTGATTGGTTTGGCAAGGCTAAAAAAAGCCGCGGAACTTTTGCTAAGCGGCGACTACAAAATTTTTGAAGTAGCGATCATGTCTGGCTTCAATTCGCAAAGCAGTTTTGGCAAAGCCTTTTTAAAACAGTTTAAAGTGAACCCCACCGAATTTCAGGTGTTGAAAAAGAATAAAGATTCTGGAGAAAGGCTAGAGGCATAATTTAGAAATAAAAGACTTCGAGTCAATTACGCCCCAATAATATTGGACGCTGCTGTTGTAAATGGCAACAGAGCGCCATTACTACTTTTCAGCACATTGCCCAGGTAGATAGCAATTCTTACAGGCGCAGGGCTCCAGCCCTGTGTCTTCTCTTTTACTAATCTTTGAACATAATAAAAATTAGTACAACCAGAAACGCTCCAATTTTAAACCAATATAATTCCATCTAATTCAGTGCAATACTAACAGGGCTGACGACGGAAAGAGCCCAACGCCCTATGCTTGATATTTTTTTGATAGCAGTTTTCAATTTGCAACGCACAGAACATCCATCAACACAGCATGGTTTATTATTTTAGCAAGTTGCAGTCGCACCCACAGTTTTTCGGCTTCAACTTTTCTGCTTCTTTTAATTGCAGGTCATTTTCTTTTAAATCTTTACCCGTCTTTGTTTCTACAGATTTGATTTGTATGTTGGCATTTCCAATTGCTTCAACAGCCGCATTGAAATCTGCCACTGTTGCGGGCTGGGGATTCATTTCAAAAGACTGCTTTTCAGCAACGATGAATTCCTTTATTGCGAAGACTATTTGCCCGCTGGCTTCTCCCAATACAAGTATATACGCTTTTGCATTTAAAGGCAGGGGGATTCGGCCATCTTTTGTGTAAAACCCATAATCGTCATTGCCGGATAGTTTACCACCCCCCAGGAATGTATTGATAACAGGTACTACCAAATTTACGGTAACAGCAGCTTTGTAATTGCCTGCAATACGCACCCTTAGTTCGGTCTCCGTTTTATCGTCAAATGAATTTAACAGCGCATCAATATTATACCAGCCAACTACACTAATTGTAAACTGGTAGTAAAGCGATTTATTCGTTGCTGCTTCCACATTATTGTCCGGGTATCTTGGGCTCACGTTGGATGGCACAGAACCAGGAGGAGACCGAAAGTCTTCTATTTTTTGTGGGACACTGTCTTTTTGCAATGCCCTTCTGCTGGCTAATAATTTGTTGATTGCTGTAAGATAATTTTCACAACTGTCCAGGCAGGATGTGAAATTATTATTGGGATAAGGCACCTGCATACGTTCGGTCTCCTTTTCAATGTAACCATAGATTGCATCAAGATCTGCATTTTCCACGTAAGGCACATTGACTTCTCCAATTGAAAAACGCTGCTTAAGACAAGCCTCGTAATAGAAGCCTGTATTGTACGTATAGTCCATTTGTTCAAGGCTATCAACTATCGGAGTGCTTTTGGTTGTATCTGTTTCGTAGCCTTCGTTGTTGAAGCTACCCGCTGGATCAACAGCTCCAGGAAGCGGAGTAGTATTAGCAGGAAAGCCATGTAGATAATGATACGCCCAGTCTTTTCCTTTTCGGTTAATTACATGAGCCAGGGCTGGTGCTTTAAAATCCACTTCTACTTTGTGGCAACTGCCGCAATAGGTTTTAAACAACAAAGCTCCCTCATCTATTTTACTAAGCCCGGGCTTATCAGTTAATGGCACAGGATTGGTCCAGTTGATGCCATTGTCCGTTTGTTCACCTTTATACAATTGCATTTTTTTATCAATGGACTTTGTTGGAACAGCCACCCTTATTGCTTTGACTATTTTAATCGTCTGCCCGCCTACTGCATTTATATAAATCATGCCGCCGCTGCTTAAAGGTTGCCCGTTGGTTTGTGTGGCTAAATTGGCTTTTATCATCTGTTCCAATGTAAACGCTTCTTTAATTTCCAATTCCACGATTGTGTCACTGGAAGCTATCGATCCATTGGGGATATCAAGAAAGGCTCCGTTGATGGTTTTTAAAACCGTGTCCTTATTTATGTTGATTTTAAAAAGCTGCGAAGGAAGTTTATCTACGCCGGTGATAGAGAAAGATTTGCTGGCAGATTCGTTGCAACTGATGATTGCAGTTAGTAAAAGCAACAAAATGGAAACTGAAAGTATCCTCATAATTACAAATTGAATTAATGGGATGCAATTGAAATAAAATTGCATAAACCGGAACATGATGTAATCAACAGGCAGGCATGTTTCGGGTTTCCGCTTGCTATATTATCTTCCTGATCATTTTAGGATTGTAAAGTTTTATCCAAAATATACTAACAGGTTCTGCAGGCTCTAAACTTCCATTCCTGTTCACATCCTGCCGGGCATGGATAAACATGATATCGTTATTATAATCGTAGGACGATCTGATGGCCGAATAGTCATTTGGCAACAGGGATATTTTTGTTTTGTTCAATTCATCGATGAAAAAGAAGCGTCTTAAATCTTTGTTGCTAATCAGTGAATCATTGTTGGTGTCTTCGTTGTAAACAGAAATAAGAAAGAAGTTTCTGCTGACTGGCTGCTTGTTTAAAGAGTCTTTCCTTACTCCAGGAAAGTAAAGTGTTTTGATCAATACAGGTCGCTCAAAGAACCAGGAAAGCGAATCCTTGTCTAAACGGTAATGACCAATATTTACCAAATTATAGCCGTGAATGATATCGATACCGGGCATAAAGTATTTGAAATCCTTTTCATCATCTGCATAATCATTATAACTTGTTCCTTCAGTGTAGGCGATATTCCTGTCCTGCTCATTCCTGATTTTATAAATTGAAAACAATCTGACGTTATTAATTCCGGTTAATATGATTGCATTGGGAGTGGTAGAAATTTGATTAAAAGAATTGGCATTCCTCAAACCCCTGGATGTATCAAAACCGTTGGATGAATCAATACCTGAAATGGGAATTGATTGTTCCTTTCTAGCGGGCTTTTTAGCGCAGGAAAAGAGCAGCGCAATTACAAGAAAAAGTCCAAAAGTTTTTAGCGTCATAAAAGGGTTATTAGATTGTTTAGGAAGTGTTGGGTAGATTGTAAAAATAGAGGAATTTTTGTAGTTTCTGTTAATGGTTGAAGTCCTTTCAGCTCCAGCACATCGTCTTTTATGTTCCTACGATTATGTTATTGATAACCAGCAACGCTCCATTTTTAAACTATTATTAGTTTCTTTAATTCAATGCAGTTGTAACAATGCAAAGACCGGACGGTGTACGGCGCCTGACTTAGTTTACGAACATCGGAAACAGAATCTACTAACATTGG
>Ga0123337_10007560_pt1 | contig 10088 bp, 8 predicted proteins | sample frozenSSSSmetaG_FD_89792 | JGI IMG/M metagenome (GOLD analysis project Ga0123337, IMG submission 89792) | Glacier valley bacterial and archeal communities from Borup Fiord, Nunavut, Canada, to study Microbial Dark Matter (Phase II) -... | ecosystem: Environmental > Aquatic > Freshwater > Ice >...
TAAGATTTACCGACCTGAGCAAGACATTCGGATGCACAAAGTTGAATTGCTCGATGGGTATTCAGGACGCACATTCGATACGCAGGTCATCACGCCCTTTATGCAAAAGCACTTTCCTACCTATGCGATGCGCGAAAGTGCGTGGCTCACGCGGTCACTTGAGCAGCCGCATCCCTTTGATGAAAACTTTCCGGGGCGTATTCGCAATAAAAGAGTTAAGCAGGCATTCCTCGCTATTTTGAAAGAAGTGCAACTGCAACCTGAAAATGTTGAACCACTACTGGTGCTATTGTTTCGCAAGCTACGAGATGCAACACCTGAAATTACAATACCGATTCTGCTAGAGCATTCCACATTTTCAATAGTGGAAACGGTGCAACTTATTGAACAACACGTCGATTCAAACTATATGGTATCAGGCGGCTCGCGCCTTCCGGTGCTTGCAATTTATGCAGTGTACCAACTAATCATGAACAGCGAACGCTATCAGGGTAAGTCCTTAAGTGCATTACAGTCTCACACGTCCGCTGATGCGCGATCTAAGGGCATTGGCGACATCGAAGTTTTGAACAGAGACGGAAGTATCTTCGAGGCGATTGAGGTCAAACACGACAAGCTGATTACAGCTCAAATGATCAGTATTGCATACGCAAAGTTCCGTACTCATGATGTGGCGCGTTACTACATTCTCACAACACGAACGCCAAACATCGATAATCTGATAGAAGCGACTGCCGAATTGGAGCGAATATCAACACTGCATCCTTGTGAAATTATTCTGAATGGCGTGTACCCAACACTCAAATATTTGTTGCGCATCGCACCATCTAGCGCACAGTTTTTACAAAATTATACTGATCTGATGCACGCCGAATATAATTCAGGTGGCGCAATCAAGGCTGATCATCTTCACAAATGGGAAATGATCCTGAGTCATTAGACGTTACGCAGTTGAACGCAGTTGCGGACATCAGGAATAGCGTTCCTACCTGACTGCTCGCCTAATTCCCACAACATGCTCCCTCTGGCATAGGAGTCACGGCTTGACTAATCCATTCTTCCCATTGTCAACTTGCCCCTTAACAATCTAGAACGCATGGTCTGTACTGTCAATCGCTGTTTACGCCGCACCGCCGTTCCGCTATAATGCCGCCGCATGAGCGCGACACGCACAGCAGGTCAACCGATGAACATACTCGTTACGGGTGCAAAGGGCATCCTCGGCGCGCGGCTGGTTGCGTACCTCGCCACGCAGGGCTTCGCCGTTACGGGGCTGAATAGCCGCGCGCTCGATGTGACCGATTACGGTGCGGCGGTGCGCGTGATTGGCGCGGCGCATCCCGATCTGGTGATCCACTGTGCGGCGCTCACGCGCGTCGATTACGCCGCTGAACACCCCGCCGAAGCGCTGCGCGTGAATGGCTACGGCGCGCACAACGTCGCGCTGGCCTGTGCGCAAAGCGGCGCGGCGCTCGCGTTCATCAGCAGCAATGAGGTATTCGACGGGAGCAGCCCGCGTCCCTACCTCGAATACGACCGGACCGCGCCCGCGAACCCCTATGGCTACAGCAAGTGGTACGCGGAAGAGGCGATCCAGCGCATCCTGCCACAGCATTACATCATCCGAACCTCGTGGCTGTTCGCGCATGGCGGCTCCAATTTTCTGCAAAAAATTCTGATGCGCGCGGGTGCGGGTGAAGCGCTGCACGTCGTCACGGATGAGGTCGCCGCGCCGACCTATGGCGAGGATTTGGTAGTGGCAATCTGCGCGCTTATCCAGACGCAGCGCTATGGCATTTATCATCTGGTGAATGAGGGCAGCGCGAGCCGCTACGCCTTTGCCCGCGCCGCGCTCGATGCCGCCGGGTACGCGCACTTCTCAATCGAAGGCATCACGCACGAGCAATTTCCGCGCCCAAGCCGCCCGCCGCGTGATAGCACGCTCGCGAATTTTGCCGCCGCTGCGCTCGGTATCCGGCTGCGTCCCTGGCAGCACGCTGTCGAAGCGTTCATCGAAGCGGAGCGCGCTGCTTCAACTGCGCGCCCATGACCGCGCTGTATAGCATCGTCATCCCCAATTGGAACGGCAAGCAGCACCTCGATGTGTGCCTTGATGCGCTGCGTCGGCAGACCTATCCGGCGCTCGAAATTCTGCTCGTGGATAATGCCTCGTCAGATGGCTCGCGCGAGTTCGTAGCGGAGCGCTATCCAGAGGTGCGCGTGATCGCGCTGCCCGAAAATCGCGGCTTTACGGGCGCGTGCAACGCCGGGTTGGAAGCTGCGACGGGCGACTATCTGTGCCTGCTCAACAACGATACGGAAGTGGTCGCGGAGTGGGTCGCGGAAGTGGTCGCGTGCTTCGAGCGCCACCCCGAAGCAGGCGCGGTCGCCTCGCGGATGATGCTTTTCGACCGCCGCGATCATTTCCATACCGCCGGGGACCTCTACAGCGTCGATGGACTCCCCGCCAATCGTGGCGTGTGGCAGCGCGATACAGGCCAATTCGACGACGAAGTGGAAGTATGGAGCGCGTGTGGTGGCTCATCAGCCTATCGGCGGACGGCGCTCGATCAGGTCGGGCGGCTGGATGACGGCTTCTTCTTCTCCTGTGAAGATGTCGATCTTGGGTGGCGCTTGCAGCTTGCCGGGTGGCGCTGTTTCTACGCGCCGCGCGCGGTCGTCTATCACAAGTTAAAGGCGAGCGGCGGTGAGACGGCCAGCTTCTACGATGGGCGCAACTTCATCTATATCATCGTGAAGGACTACCCGCGCGATCTATGGCGCAAGCACGGCGGCGCGGTCCTGCGGGCGCAATTGCGGCTTGTGGGCGAAGCATTGCGGGCGTGGCGCGGTGCGGCGGCAAGGGCGCGCTTGCGCGGGATGCTGATCGGGTTATTCGCGGTCCCGCGTCTACTGCGCAAACGGCGCGCGGTGCAGGCGACTCGCCGTGCCTCGCTTGAGGCGCTAGAATCGCGCCTCTCCCCGGCGATCCGAAAAGGATAAGCATATTGGCGACGAACGGGCCATTTCTCTCGATTATCATCCCTGCGCTCAACGAGGAGCGGCGGCTTGGCCTGACCCTGCCCAAAATCGATGCGTTTTTGCAGGTACAAGCCTTCGACGCGGAAGTGATCGTCGTGGAGAACGGGAGCAGCGACGACACGGTAGGCGTCGTGCAGCGTTTCGCGGCGCAGCATCCGTATGTACAAATTATTGCAGGCGAGCCACGCGGCAAGGGGCGTGCGGTGCGGCGCGGGATGCTGGCCGCGACCGGTGAATATCGCTTCATTTGTGATGCGGACCTCTCGATGCCGATCAGCGAGTTGGGTAAATTTCTGCCGCCGAAGCTGGCCGGGTTTGATGTCGTGATCGGCTCACGCGAGGGACCGGGTGCGAAGCGCTATGGGGAGCCGCCGCATCGCCACCTGCTTGGGCGCGTCGCAAATACGCTGATCAAGCTGCTCGCGGTGCGCGGCTTCGAGGATACGCAATGCGGTTTTAAGATGTTCACGGCGGCGGCGGCGCAAGACCTTTTCGGCGTGCAGCGCATCAACGGTGTGGGCTTCGATGTCGAATTGCTGTTCGTCGCCCAGCGGCGCGGCTATAAAATAAAATCAGTCGGGATCGATTGGTATTATGACCCGGAAAGCAAGATGCGGCTGTTTCAGGATTCGCTCGGCGTGATTGGCGAAATTATGGAAGTGCGCCGCAACTGGCGCGCGGGGCTGTATGCGAAGCACGAATGAGAAACGGGTGAAGCGCGAGTCGTGCGGCGGCTGTTGTGCTAAAATGGCGCGCGATGGTCAGCTATGGGAGTAGCGGCAATGGCACGGCGTTCAATGGTCCTTTTCGCGTTAGTATGGCTTGTCCTGAGCAGTGTTTCCGCGCGTTCCGTATCCGCACAGGCGGATACCACGGAACCCACGCCCATTTCATTGTTCCACACGGATTTCTCCACCCGCGCCGACCGCTGGCGGCTGCTCGACCTGAAAACATCAGCGGTGCGCTATCAGGACGACGGGCTGCAACTGGCCGTGACTGCGGCGAACAAGGCAGTCTGGACCTTCCCGGATAGCGACCTCAAGCCGGATGAATTCGCTATGAAGCTGACCGGGACGTGGAACAGCGGCGGCAAGGCGGCCATGTTCGGCCTCGTCACGCGCTACCGCACCGAAACCGATATGCAGATCGTCGCCGTGTCGCGCGAGGGCAAGCTGTACATTGGGAATTATACAGGCGCGTCGCTCAAGCTGATTGGTAAGACGGTTCAATTGAAGGAAAAAATCGGGGAAACGGTCGCGCTCGAAGTGCTGGTCCGTAAGGCGAAAACCGGACTGACACTGACCGTCACCATTGATGATAATGCGCCCGTGACGGTCGCGCTCCCGGCAGAGAAGAAGCCATACAGCTTCGGCCTCTTCGCGCAGAGCGGGACCGAACCCGGCCTCGCTGTGACGTTGAACACGCTCACGGTTACGCTCCCGCAATGACTGTACGCCGCGCGCCGCGCATCCGCTTGATCCCGATCCTGCTTGCGCTGGTGGTGCTTCTCGCCGCGCTGAATGGTATCCTGCTCGTGGTGAAGCCGCTGCTCAAGCCGGGCGTCCCCGCCAGCGGACAAATCCTGTATGCCAGCGGGTTCGAGGACAGCGCGTCGCCGGAGTGGGAACAGTACCGGAGTGCGGTCACGGCGCAACTTGCGGATGGTCGCTTATCGCTCATTGCGGATAGCGCGAAGGACAATATCTTTGCGCCGCTGGCGTATACCTTCCGCGATTTCGATTTGCGTGTGGCGGCGCGGCAAACCTTCGGGGAAGACCCGTTCAGCGAATACGGTGTGCTGTTCCGCTATCAGGACAAGCGCAATTTTTATATATTTCGGGTACGGTCGGACGGTTCGTACCGCGTTTCACGTGCTATTGACGGCAAACAGGAAGACCTCAGCACGAACACCGACCCGGAGCGCTTCCGCTCACCGCTGGCGGTCGGGCTGAATTGGATGAACGATTTGAGAATCGTCGCGAAGGGCGACCGCTTCCAGTTCTATATCAACGGCCAGCAGTTGACGCTTTGCCCGAAAGGGAGCGACAAGCGCAGCACATGGGATGGCGAGCGCTGCGTGAGCAACGGCGGCCAGACCGCGCTCGAACTAGTCGATAGTACCTTCGCGGATGGCCGGATCGCGCTCAGTATCTATGAAAATACGGAGAAGGTCGCGGTCGATTTTGACAATTTGGTAATGATCGCGCCATGAAAGTCTATCTGGAGACGCTTGGCTGCCGCCTGAACGAGGCCGAAATCGAGGCGATGGCGCGCGGCTTCGCGGGCGCGGATCACGAGATCGTGCAGCAGCCGGAACTCGCAGACTTGTGCGTGATCAATACCTGCGCAGTCACTGCGGACGCCGCGCGCACCAGCCGCAACCGTATTCGTGCCTTCAACCGCGCCAGCCCGAACGCGCAAATCATCGCGACCGGGTGCTATACGCAGCTTGCGCCGGATGCGGTCCGCGCCATGCCGGGAGTCGCGGCGGTCGTGGATAATCTGCAAAAGGATCGGTTGGTCCCGATAGCGCTGCACGAACCCACCGAGCCAATGGACGCCGAACCGCTGGCCGTCGATTTGCAATATCGTCCCGGCACGCACGGCCACACGCGCGCTTTCGTGAAGGTACAGGACGGCTGCGACAACCTGTGTACGTTCTGCATCACGCGGGTCGCACGTGGTCCGGGACGCAGCCGCGCAGTTGGGGAGATCGTCGCGGAAATCAACGCGATGGGTGCGGCGGGCTACCGCGAGGCAGTGCTGACGGGCGTGCAAATCGGCTCCTATGGCGAACGCGCAGGCGGCCTGACGGACCTGCTGCGCACGCTGCTCGCCGCGACGGACATGCCACGTTTGCGTATCTCGTCGCTGGAACCCTGGGACCTCGACGCGGCGTTTTTCCGGTTGTGGGAGAACCCACGTTTGCTCCCGCACTTGCATTTGCCACTGCAAAGTGGCTGTGACGCAATCCTGCGCCGGATGCTGCGCCGGACCGATCAGGCGGGCTATCGTGCGCTGGTGAATATGGCGCGTGGGATGATCCCCGACCTCGCGCTCAGTACGGATGTGATCGTCGGCTTCCCCGGCGAAACCGCTGCGGAATTCGCGATTAGCCGCGCGTTCATCGAAGAGATGGGCTTCATGCGGCTGCACGTCTTCCCCTATTCGCCACGACCGGGGACGGCAGCGGCACGGATGCGCGGGCAGGTCGAGCCGCCGCTCGCGAAGGCACGTGGTGAAATTCTGCGTAGCGTCTCGGCGCAGGGCGAGCGCGCACATCTTGCGCGGTTGGCAAATTGTCCAGAGACGGTGCTGTGGGAGAGCGTCATCGGCGCGACCGAACAGGGCTGGATCAATAGTGGGCTGACGCGCACCTATGCCCGCGCATACTGGACAGGTCCGCGCGTGTTGACCAATGAGGTGACGCACGTGCGGCTTGGCACTGTGGAGCGCGACGGGCTGGCGGTTGCAGAGTTTGTTTAAGGGGAAGGTAACGATGACAGACAGCATTTTCACAAAGATTATCAACGGTCAGATACCGGGCAAATTCGCCTATCAGGATGAGAAAGTGGTCGCGATCCACGACATCGCGCCGGGTGCGCCCGTGCATATCCTGATCATCCCGCGCGACCCCGCCATTGTGAACGCGAACGACCTCACACCGGAGAACGCGGACATTATCGCGCATATGTTCCTTGTCGCGAAACAGCTTGCCGCCGAAAACGGCCTCACGGAGCGCGGCTATCGGCTGGTGATGAACAACAACGCCGAAAGCGGGCAATCGGTGTATCACATGCACCTGCATTTGCTGGGTGGGCGGGCGCTGGGCTGGCCGCCGGGATGATACACAGCACCGCTGTTCGGAAAAGACTACGGCTTATCTTACTTGCGCTGATAGTCGTATTCAGCGCAGGTAGTTTTGACTGTACGGTGGCATCTGCCCGCATTAGCTACAGCAGCGGTGCGGATAAGCTGGCTTACTCCCTTAACAACTTTGGTGGAACACCTTCGTCCTTGATGTTGTACGATCCACAAACTGGCAAGAGCCAGAGTGTTCACACGAATATCAATTTCATTGGTTTTAGCTTTGATAGAAGCGGCCATCTACGGTTTTGGTCAGAAGGGAGTAAAAGCCGGCAGGTTTATAGCCTGGATGCTCTTGCGGCTAATGGTTCACTTGAGAAGATCAACCTGAACACGCCCCCAAATACTGATATGCTCATGTGGAGTCCAGATGGGCGATATTTGATATTGACTGACAACAAAAACAAACATCTTTATGTGTGGAATGGCAGTACGCTTGTTGACATCACACCTGACGATTTATCAGGTTTGGATAGTTCCTACCCTCCGTATTGGTTCGTCTGGAGCCGTGACGGACGATTGGCGTTCACCGTCAGCTACGATGTCGGTTATCCTCCAAAAAGCGATGTCAGCGAAGTTTATGTATGGGATGGTAAGACTACCACCAACCTCAGCCAGAACCCGACGGGCGAAGATCGCGAGCCAAGTTGGAGTGCTGATGGACGGTTGGCGTTTTTATCTTCGCGGAGCGGTGAGTACGATATATACATATGGGATGGTATCACCACAAAAAATGGTATTCCTGATGTGAGTACATACATAAACATCGCGCCAGAATTGATAACATACTATTCCTACCCAATCTGGACCGACAAAGATTTGTTGTCCTTTAAAGCCGTTGCATCAACCGATGAACATGCTCAGGTCTATTTATGGGATGGGCAAAACGCCACAAACATCAGTAAAAATCCAACGATGCACAATGGTTCTCAAGCATGGAGCGGTGACGGACGCTGGGCGTTTGCGACCTACTTTTCCCCACAGCCGTTGGTCTATGTGCGCTCCATAGATAACCAGACGCTACTCACCGCTGAAGGTCAATACCTGGCATGGAGTTCCAACGGTTACTTGATTTTCTGCACTTACACTGGACCGGAGTGGGTGCTGTCGATATGGGATGGAAACCACATATCTGAAATTGCGCGCGGGGACGAGATTGCAGCGCAGTGGCAAAGTGGCTCATCTATGGTTTGCTCAAATGGGTAAATTGGCGGCGTATCACATAACCAATGGTGCAAGTCACAGGGAAAATTGAGCAATGCTGACCTTGAACGGGTCATCCGTGTCTTTTCACTACGCCTGTTCGATACGCCGCGTATAATGTGCAAGACCAAACGACTCGGCAAGTTCAAGGGCATGACCGAGCATCGCTTCACGGTTCGGGCTGCTTTCCGGTAAATAGCGCCCGATGGTGTAACACAACTCAATCTGATCGAGCGGCATTTTGCGTTGCCGAGCAAAGACCAGTCCTTGTTGCCAGAGGTTCTGCGCCGTATCACCCCGCCCGGAAAGCTGTGCTGCAAGTCCTGTCCAGAGCAGCGCACGCGCCCTCCCAATCGGGAAAACCTTTGCATAACGGCTAATGTTCTTCGCCATCTGGCGCGCGTTGGCGGCGTACTCGGCATTTTGCGGTTCGCGACTCCACGCTTCAAACCAGAATTCAGCGAGTGCCGCATAGCCTTCCAGGATCGTCGATTTGACAGGCGCAGCCTCAGTCGTCATGACCAACGCGCGACGCCCAACTTGAAAGGCGAGGTCGGGTTGGCCTGCATACAGCGCAGCAAGCGCGATAATGCACAGACTGCGAAGCATTAGCCCTTCATGCGGATCATGGTTGCTGTCCAGCGTGACTAGCCGAGTGCCTGCCTCAAAAGCCGCTGCATATTGGCCTTGAATAAATTTTATGATGGTATCCGTCGTGAGCGACCACACCTGAAATTGCTGACTATCGGTTTGCACGCTGAGCGTGTGCAGCGGTTCCACGAGTTCACTTGCGGTCGTGATCTCACCTTGAAGCGTGAGCGCGATCATATGGGATGCGGTGCAATCTCCCAGCACACGGTAATCTGCAAACTTCTCAGCAATGATTTTCACTTCTTCATAAATTTTCTGCTCGGTTGCCCAATCGCCAATGCCTATATAGTTGACATGAATCACCCGTAAAGCCGCTGCCAGCGACGGTGGATGATTGATCTTTTCGCCTGTCTCGCGAACCAGCCGCGCATAAGACTGCGCGATACGCTGCGCTGGTACGACGCTGGCTGCAATGACTGTGCTTGCATAGGCGCGGATCAGTTCGCGCGTGGGTTCGATCCGTTCGGCAGCGTTGAGCATCGCAATCGCGGCATGAAATGCGGGAAGTTTTTGGTTATCCCAGTAGTAACGCAGCGTAATTTGCTCGTAAATACGCACAATCTCCAGTGTCCGTGCAGCATCCATGCGGCTCACCCTGCGCGTACCAAGAAAGCGATGTTTGGCTTGCCAGACGACCTGTCGAAAGGTTGCCTGTGTGAGCGCCAAGCCCGCGCGGGGTATCGGTAGGTTCAGGACCGTCGCAGCTTGTCTGAGGCTGGTATCAGCCCCTTGAACGCGCCCCAGCCCTAAACAAGCTTGCCCAATCTGACGATGCCAGCGCGCAATTTGCACCAGATCGGCAGCGCGTTCAAACGTGAGCGCACGGTCGAAGAACCCGATAGCGGCAGTGTACGAGCCAGCGGCAAGCGCCTGTTCACCCGCAAGCGACATATACGAACAGGCTTTCTCCGTATTGCCTGCTGCATCCCAGTGATGGGCGAGTGCGGGATACTGGTCTGGCGCATTCGGATAGACAGCTTCAATTGCTTCACCGATCTGTCGGTGAACGGTTTTGCGGGCTGGCTCCGCGAGGCTGGCAATAACCTGTTCGCGCAGCTTATCGTGTGCGAAGCGCCATTTACCCTCCTGCACGGCCAATACACCCGCATCGCCGCACAGGTTCAGCCAGGTTTCTATCTCCGTCTTCGGGTCGAACCTGTGCAGGATCGCAAGGTCAAGCTGCCGCCCCAGCACGCCCGCAGCCGCCAGCAACGGACGCGCACCTTCCGGGACATGCTGCAAGCGGCGCGCGATGATCCGCTGAATACCACCCGTCAGAACGCTTTTCGGGAGCGTCCGCATTCCAATCATTTCAAGGCTGCCGA
>Ga0123337_10007562_pt1 | contig 10087 bp, 10 predicted proteins | sample frozenSSSSmetaG_FD_89792 | JGI IMG/M metagenome (GOLD analysis project Ga0123337, IMG submission 89792) | Glacier valley bacterial and archeal communities from Borup Fiord, Nunavut, Canada, to study Microbial Dark Matter (Phase II) -... | ecosystem: Environmental > Aquatic > Freshwater > Ice >...
CCGACGATGGAGGCGCCCTTGAGCAGCGTCAGGTTCAGCGGCAGCGCCGGAATGGTTCCGGCCGCAAAACCCACCACCAGGTAACGCCCGCGCCAGGCAATCGAGCGAAACGCCGGCTCGGCCAGGTCGCCGCCCACCGGGTCGTAAATCACGTCGGGGCCCTTGCCGTTGGTCAGCTGCTTGATGGCTTCGCGCAGGTCTTGCGTGCTGTAGTTGATGGTGGCATCGGCGCCTATCGACGTGCAGAGCGCGCATTTTTCGTCGGTGGAAGCGGCCGCGATGACCCGGGCACCCAGCGCCTTGGCAATCTGGATGGCTGAGGTGCCGACGCCGCCAGCAGCGCCCAGCACCAGCACGGTTTCGCCGGCCTTCAGCTGTGCCCGGTCGGCCAGCGCATGGTGCGAGGTGGCGTAGATCATGATGAAGGCGGCTGCATCGACAAAAGGAAAGCTCTCCGGCAAGGGCATGCACAGCGCTGCCGGCGCAATCGTGTGCGTTGCAAAGCCGCCGGTGCCCGACAGGCAGGCGACATGCTGACCGACCTGCAGATGGGTCACGCCTTCGCCCACGGCCTGCACCACGCCGGCATATTCGGAGCCGGGCACAAAGGGCAGCGGCGGCTTCATCTGGTATTTGTTCTGCACGATCAGCAGGTCGGGGAAATTCAGGCTGGCGGCCTTGATCGCTATCAGCACTTCGCCCGCCTTGGGCTGCGGCGTGGGCAGTTCGGTCCAGTTCAGGGCGTCAACGCCGGTGGGGTTTTCACAAAGCCAGGCATGCATGGAATATCTCCGAAAAATGAAAAAGCCAGGGTTTACCCGACGCAAGGTAAGCCCGAAAAAATTGTGGGGCCTGTGCATCATAGGCAAACCAGCCCCTGCGGCACCCCGGAAAACCCGCGAAGTCTGTCTCAACCGTGACCGTAGAATCGGAGCATGAAGATTTTGATCTGTAACGACGATGGCTACCAGGCCAGCGGCATCGTGGCACTTTACGAAGCGCTCAAATCCATAGCCGATGTCGAGGTGGTGGCGCCCGAGCAGAACAACAGCGCCAAGTCAAACGCCCTGACCCTGCATTCGCCCCTGTATGTGCACACGGCTGCCAACGGGTTTCGTTACGTCAACGGAACGCCTGCCGACTGCGTGCATATTGCCCTGACGGGCCTGCTCGGTTACCGGCCCGACCTGGTGCTGTCGGGCATCAACAACGGCGCCAACATGGGCGACGACACGATTTACTCCGGCACCGTCGGCGCGGCCATGGAAGGCTATCTTTTCGGCATTCCGGCGATCGCTTTTTCCCAGACCGAAAGAGGCTGGGCCCATATTGACGTGGCGGCCCAGCAGGCACGCAACCTGGTCGAGCAGTTGATTCCCTCGCTGGAGGCCGTGGCCGAAGGCGCCCTGCCGACGGTTCCGCCCTGGCTGCTCAACGTGAACATTCCCAACTTGCCGGCCGCGCAGCTGCAGGGCTTCAAGGTGGCCAGGCTGGGGCGCCGCCATGCGGCCGAGCGTGTCATCACGCAGACCAGCCCGCGTGGCGACACCATGTACTGGATTGGCAGCGCCGGGCCGGCCAAGGAAGCCGGCGAGGGCACCGATTTCCATGCCACCGCCCAGGCCCATGTCTGCATCACGCCGCTGCAGGTGGATTTGACGGATCATGAGCGGCTGCCTTACTGGGCGCAAACCGCCGCCAAGCTGAGCCACAAGCATTGAAAAGGTACTAGCCATGAAGACCCCGTCAAAGCCGACTTTCGACGCCGCCGGAAATGTGTCTTCAACCGCAAGCCGTCCCGCGTTTCCGGTACAGCTGAATGCCGTCAAGCAAAATTCTTTTGCTCCTAAAAAAATAGCTGCTGCTGCCCGTACCATAAGCGCTACAGGTCAATATGATCTTAAACAGCCGTTTCATGCAAGCGCCTCCGACGGTTTCGGGCTGGACTCGGCCGTGCGCGCACGCATGGTGCACCGGCTGGCAGAGCAGGGCGTGCAGGACGCGCAGGTGCTCGCGGCCATGCGCACCGTGCAGCGCCACCATTTTGTCGATACGGCTTTGGCCAACATGGCCTATGAAGACACCAGCCTGCCGATTGGTTTTGGCCAGACCATCTCGAAGCCCAATGTGGTGGCCCGCATGCTGGAGTTGCTGCAGCACGGCGTGCATGATGCCAGCGGCAGGCTGGGGCGGGTGCTGGAAATCGGCACCGGCTGCGGCTACCAGGCGGCCGTCCTGAGTCATCTGGCCTTTGAGGTGTACAGCATGGAGCGGCTGCGCGGCCTGCACGACAGGGCGCGGGAGAACTTGCGCACCCTGCGTCTGGCCAATGTGCACCTGCTGTTTGGCGACGGCATGAACGGCTTTGCCAAGGGCGCGCCCTATGCTGCCATCATTGCCGCAGCCGGCGGGGAGGCCATTCCGCCGGCCTGGATAGACCAACTGGCCATGGGCGGGCGCCTGGTGGCGCCGCTGCAGGATGCCAGCGGCGCGCAGGCGCTGGTGGTGATTGACAAAACTCCCCAAGGTATTCGGCAGACTTTACTGGAGGCCGTCCACTTTGTCCCCTTAAAATCAGGCGTGGGTTGAGCTTGGGCCCGCCAACACAATGGCAGGCCAGTATCAGTCCAGGATTAAAGATGAAAGAATCAATGCGTAAAAACACACCGTCCAACAGGACGGAATCACTTCCCATTTCGGGATCCAGCCACCGCACCCGCTGGACTTCAAGGCTGGCGCTGCCCTGCGCCCTGGCTGCAGCCCTGTTGCTGGCTGTCGGCTGCAGTTCGCGCTCCCTGAACAATGTTCCCGTGGAAGACCGAGGCACCGGCCAGTTGCGTCCGGCGTCCGGAGACGTCAAACCCCTGCCCGGCGCTGAAAATGCCGGAAAACCCGGTTATTACATGGTCAAGCCAGGCGACACCATGATTCGCATCGGCCTGGAAAATGGCCAGAACTGGCGCGACATTGCGCGCTGGAACAGTCTTGAAAACGCCAACCTGATTGAAGTGGGACAGGTGCTGAGGGTCGTTCCGCCTGCCAGCGACAGCACCCAGGTGGTCACGCGGCCCGTGACGTCCGGCACCATGGCCGCTGCACAGGCCCAGGTTGCCAACGGCGCAAAGTCAAGCAACGGCTCGCCGGCACCGCTTTCTTCTGGCAGCGATGAAGACGTTGGCTGGATCTGGCCGGCCCAGGGCGCGCTGGTCGGGAGCTTCGACGAAGCCAAAAACAAGGGACTTGATATCTCAGGCAAGTCGGGCGATGCGGTAGTGGCCTCTGCCGATGGGCGCGTGGTGTATTCTGGTGCCGGCCTGCGGGGCTACGGCAACCTGATCATCCTCAAGCACAACAACACCTTTCTGACCGCTTACGCGCACAACAAGACCCTGCTGGTCAAGGAAGACCAGACCGTCAAGCAAGGCCAGAAGATTGCCGAAATGGGCAACAGCGATGCCGACAAGGTCAAGCTGCATTTTGAAATCCGCCGCCAGGGAAAACCGGTGGATCCGGCCAAGTACCTGCCTCCCCGATAAGCCCCGCTGCGGATGCAAAAGGAGCCTCGCCATGGTGCCAGGCTCCTTTTTTAATGCTTGGAAGGTTTTTAAACCGGATCGCTCCAGGAACTTCAAGGGACAGGCGCTGCAGCCTGAGACAATTGGGCATGATCGAAGAAACCCCGAAACTGCCGCCCTCTGCGCCGCCCGACTATCCGATTGATTTGCTCACCGTGGAGTCGCTCGACATCGAGGCCCAGGGCATTGCCCACCGGGCCGATGGCAAGGTCGTGTTCATTGAAGGCGCACTGCCGTTCGAGCAGGTGACCGCCAACGTTTACCGCAAGAAAAGCAGCTTTGAAAAAGCCACCCTGACGGCGATTTACCACGAGTCGTCGCAGCGCGTGCGCCCGGCCTGCCCGAATTTCGGCATGCACACCGGTGCCTGCGGCGGCTGCAAGATGCAGCACTTGCACATCGGCGCGCAGGTCGCCGTCAAGCAGCGCGTGCTCGAAGACAACCTGCGCTTCATTGGCAGGGTCAAGGCCGACAACCTCCTCAGGCCGATTGAAGGGCCCGCCTGGCATTACCGCTACCGCGCCCGCCTGTCGGTGCGCTATGTGCGCAAGAAAGGCACGGTGCTGGTCGGTTTTCGTGAACGCAGGAGCGTCTATGTCGCCGACATGACCGAATGCCATGTGGTGCCGCAGCATGTAAGCAGCATGCTGGTGCCGCTGCGCGGGCTGATCAGCAGCATGGATGCCCGGGAAACCATTCCCCAGATCGAACTGGCCTGCGGCGACGATGTGACGGCGATGGTGCTGCGCCACATGGAGCCGCTCAGCCAGGCCGACCTGGCCCGGCTGCGCGCCTTTGCGGCCGTCAATCCGGGCTTGCAGTGGTGGGTTCAGTCCGGCGGGCTTGAAACCGTCAAATTGCTCGATGAGCCGGTAGCGGAACTGAGCTACGGCCTGCCCGAATTCGGCATCACCATGCCGTTCAAGCCGACTGATTTCACCCAGGTCAACCCGCACATCAACCAGGTGCTGGTGTCGCGCGCGCTGCGCCTGCTCGACGTCAAGCCGCAGGAACGGGTGATTGACTGGTTCTGCGGCCTGGGCAATTTCACGCTGCCGCTGGCGACAAAAGCGCGCGAGGTGCTGGGCATTGAGGGCAGCGAAGTGCTGGTCGCCCGCTCGCGTGAGAATTATGAGAAAAACAGGCCTGCTTCGCCCGTTCGGCCTGCGCTGGCAGCTACGAAGTTTGTAGCAAGAAACCTGTTTGAGATGACGCCTGCCATGCTGGTCAGGGACGGCGCGGCAGAAAAATGGCTGGTCGATCCGCCACGTGAAGGGGCATTCGAGCTGTTCAAGTCGCTGGCCGCGCTGCATCAGCAATTAGTTACCGGCGTTCCGTGCGACGACGGCGCACATCAGCAAAGCCTGGCGCTCGATGGCTGGACCCTGCCGCAGCGCATCGTGTACGTGAGCTGCAACCCGGCCACGCTGGCGCGCGATGCGGGCGTGCTGGTCGAGGGCGGCGGCTACCGCTGCACGGCGGCCGGCGTGGTCAACATGTTTCCGCACACGGCGCATGTGGAGTCGATGGCGGTGTTCGAGCGGGTGTAACTCATTGCGAAGCGCATGAAAAAAGGGCCTTCAAGGCCCTTTTTTGTTGAATGACGAGACGCTTAATCGCGTTCGCCGCCCATGATGCCCAGCAGGGCCAGCAGGGCCTGGAACACGTTGAAGATGTCCAGATACAGCCGCAGCGTGGCGCTGATGTAGTTGGTTTCACCGCCATCCAGGATCTGCTTCAGGTCATACAGCATGTAGGCGCTGAAAATGCCGATCACCGCGACCGAAATCGCCATCATGCCGGCGGTCGAGCCGACGAACACGTTGACGACCGCGCCCACCATCACCACCAGCGCGCCGACAAACAGCCATTTGCCCATGCCGGAAATGTCGCGCTTGATCACGCTGGCGAGCGTGGCCATCACGAAGAACACGCCGGCCGTGCCGCCCATGGCCGTCATGATCAGCTGCGAGCCGTTGCTGAAACCCAGAATCATGCCGATCATGCGCGAAAGCATCAGGCCCATGAAAAAGGTGAAGCCCAGCAGCACCGGAACGCCAGCGGCCGAATCCTTGGTCTTTTCAATCGTATACATGAAGCCGAAGGCGCCGCCCAAAAACACCACCAGCCCCAGCCCGCCGGTCAATGCCTGCGTGATGCCGGTGGCCACGCCCAGCCAGGCGCCAGCCACCGTCGGCAGCAGGCTCAGGGCCAGCAGCCAGTAAGTGTTGCGCATCACCTTGTTGCGTTGCTCGGCCGATTGCGCCAGGCCGCCATATCCGTAGGTCCGAACGTTCTCAGTCATAATTTCAGCTCCTTTAAAGCCCGCGTATGCGGGCGACAAAACCATTTTATGGGCCATGCCGATTTTTTCAAAAAACCGGCCAGATGCAGCTCCTACTATTTGTAAGGTTGCTTTTGACTCAATTGGAGCCAATCCGCCCGGTTGAGTTCCCGAAATTTGCGTATGCTCGACACCCTTCCCCACAAATCCAGAAAGAACAAAGAGTCATGAAAACCAAAGCAGTACTTGAACAGGCCGACATCAAGGCCATCGCCGCCGCCGCAGAGGCCGAAGCGCTTAAAAACAACTGGGCCGTGACCATCGCCATCGTCGATGACGGCGGCCATTTGCTGCATCTGCAGCGCCTGGAGGGTGCCGCGCCGATTTCTGCGCACATTGCGCCAGCCAAGGCCAACACGGCCGCCATGGGCCAGCGCGAGAGCAAGGTCTACGAGGACGTCATCAACGGGGGCCGCACCTCGTTTCTCTCTGCACCCTACATTCAAGGCATGCTTGAAGGCGGCGTGCCCATCGTCAAGGACGGCCAATGCCTGGGCGCGGTCGGTGTCAGTGGCGTGAAGTCCAATGAAGATGCACAGGTTGCGCGGGCCGGCATTGCCGCCATCGGCCTGTAATTGAGCCTGGATCAGTCCAGGGCCTGACGTGAAAAAGCCGACTCTCGTGTCGGCTTTTTTGTGTCGATTGACTGCGGATCGGAATCCTCCTGGAAAAAAAAGCCTGGCTATTCGACCCGGTAAAGGCCCGTTGCTGGCAAAAACGACCTTGGGGCTGGTCGCCCGGATCGTCCCACGATGAAACTTTTGAAATGAACAGTCCTGTTCGGTCTGGCTTATTTGGTCAGGATCAGTTTGCCCAGCCGTGTGGCCTGCAGGCGGTAGGTCGCGCCGTTGTGGCTGATTTCCACGGTTTTCTGCCCGCGCAACAGATCGGTGCTGTCCACGCAGCCAGTTCGCGCGCTGGCGGCTTGAGGGGTTGATGTCTTGCTGGGAACGGGCGGGGCCGGTTTCTGGCTTGCGCTGCAGGCAGGGGGTTGCGCTTGGGACATGGGTTGCTTCCTCAGTTCTTCGGTTCGGTAATAAAGCCGATCTTGCGCAGCCCGGCCTGCTGCGCGGCCGCCATGGCTTGCGCCACGCGTTCATAACGCACGGCCTTGTCACCCCGGATATGCAGGTCAGGCTGCGGGTTCTGGGCTGCTGCGGCCTCGAGCCGGGGCGCCAGTTCCTCGTCGCTGATTTTTGCGTCGTTCACGTAATAGTGGCCATCGGCATCGACGCTGAGTCGCACCGTCTCGGGCTTGATCAGCTGCTGCTCGCTGCTGGCGCGCGGCAGGTCGATGTTGACCGAATGCTTCATGACCGGCACTGTGATGATGAAGATGATCAGGAGCACCAGCATCACATCGACCAGCGGCGTCATGTTGATCTCGTTCATCACCTCATCGGTGTCGTCCTGGGTTCCGAAAGCCATGCTCAACTCCCTTTTCTCATGACCAGCACATTGGCAGCGCCGGGACCGCTGACCCGGGCGCCGGTCACGAAGTAGGCATGCAGGTCATGGGCGAAGCGGTTGAGCTTGCCGCTGACCGACTTGTTGCCGCGCACCAGGGCGTTGTAACCCAGCACGGCGGGAATCGCAACGGCCAGGCCCAGCGCCGTCATGATCAGCGATTCGCCGACCGGGCCGGCCACCTTGTCGATGCTGGCCTGGCCATTGAGGCCAATCGCCAGCAGCGCGTGGTAAATGCCCCAGACTGTGCCGAACAGACCGACGAAAGGCGCGGTGGAGCCGACCGAGGCCAGCACGGCCAGGCCGGACTGCATCCTGGCGCTGATGTCGTCAATCGAATTGCGCAGGCTGCGCGTGACCCATTCGCTCAGGTCCAGCGCATCATGCAGTTGCGGCTTGGCATTGCCGTCCTTGTGCAGCACATGGGCCGTGGCTTCGCGTCCTTCAAGGGCCAGCAGGCGAAACGGGTTGGCCGGGTCTGTGCCGAACTTGGCCAGGCCATCGGCAAAGTCGGCGCTGTGCCAGAAGCTTTCAGTTGCCTTGGCCTGGGCCGAGAGGCGGCGCAAGTCGAGCGCCTTGGTGATGATGACGATCCACGAGGCCAGCGACATGAGCAGCAGCAGCACCGCGACGCTTTTGGTGACGATATCGCCTTGTGACCAGACATGGGCAAGGCCGAATTGGGTTTCCATTTGCTAACTACTCCAGGAAATTAATTATTCAAGAACAAAATTGATCGGGACATTGACCCACATTTCCTCGGCCACGCCACCGCGTTTTCCGGGCACATAACGCCATTTGAGGACGGTATTCAGTGCGGCCTGGTCGAGACGCTCAAAGCCGCTGGACTGCCGAAGTTCGGCTTTTTGAGGTGTGCCATCGGCACCGATCAGCACGCGAACCACGACTTTTCCCTGTTCGCCAAGCCGCTTGCTGAGCGGGGGGTAAGCCGGTTTTGGGTTTTGCAGGTAGTCGGCATTGCTGGAGGGCAACTGGACGACGGGCGGCGCAGGCGGTGCTGGAGGTGCTGGAGGTGCCGCTGGCGCTTCGGCCACCGGGGCGGGCGTGGCTGGAACGGGCGGCATGACGCTGCCTGTCGGTGCGTTGGGCGAGGGCGTCGGGTCGGTAATCGCCAGCGGCTGCGCTGTGGGTTGAACGGCCGGTTTGGCGACGGCCTTTTTCTGCACGGCAGGCGCTGGCTTGACTGCCCGCTCAGGCGGTGCCGGAGGTGCGGGCGGTGCCGGTTCCTGGATGGGCTGGGGCGGCTCGATCAATTGCGCCAGCACTTCGACGGGGACGATCAGTTCCGCCTTGCGCAGCAACAGTCCGCCTTGCAGCGCCCAGATCAGGCCGACATGCAGCGCCACCACGGCCAGCGCAATCGCGGCATTGCGGCTGAAGCGCGGGCGCGGCAGGTAGGGGCGCGGGGCAGGGTGGGTGACGTTCATGGGAGCTTGAGTCAGGGCGCATGGCGAATGCGAGCCTTAGTTTAGGGGGAGCCAGGGTCAGCGGCGAAAGATCCACCATGCAGAGCCGATCACCAGGATCAGGCTGACGGGCAGGGCAGCGATCAAAATGCCGGACTGTTCCATGATTGACTTTGCGAAAGAGGCGCCGCCTGCGTGATGTTGGCACTCGGGCATGCTGGGCTGCACTGCGCGACCACGTCACGGGCGCAACCTTCGCATTGTCCGCACTGGGTCGCCACGCCAAGCTCGAACTGGATATCGTCAAAACCCATGCCGGCGCGGGCATGGCGGGCAATTTCACGGTCGGAGACGCGGCGGCAGACGCAGATGATCATGGATGGCCTTCAGTGTTGAGGAATTCGATCAGACGGATTAATTATAAATGAGAATAGATATCATTTGCATCAACTGGAGGATTGTTTGTGACCGGCAGCATGAAAAGGCAATATTTTTTAATAAAAAATGATGTACCGCATGCTGAATGGGCATAGTTTGCTATTTAATATATAGCAGCCGTTGAAAGTGGCCGCTTGTATTCGGGAGAGTTGCAAAGACGGGTCAAAGCAACCCATTGTCAAACGTCGGCCCACATGCGCAGCAGGTTGTGGTAGCAGCCGGTCAGGCGAACCACTTCGGGACTTTCGGCTGTGCCCGGCGCTGACTGCGCCATATCCTTTTGTCGCAGCGACGTGATGGCCATGTCCATTTCATACAGGAGCCGGCGCTGGGCATCGTGGCGAACCATGCTTTCAATCCAGAAAAAGCAGGCCAGCCGCGCGCCCTGCGTGACGGGCTCGACGCGATGCACCGACGTGCCGGGGTACATCACCAGGTCGCCCGCGTCAAACTTGATGCGCTGCTCGCCATAGGTGTCCTGCACCACCAGTTCGCCGCCGTCGTAGCTGGCCGGGTCGCTCAGGAACAGCGTGCACGAAATGTCGGTGCGCACATGGCGCGCCGTGGCGGCGTGCGTGCGAACAGCGTTGTCGATGTGGTTGCCGAAGTGGTTGGTAGCGGCGCCGCCGCCGTAGCGGTTGAACAGCGGCGGATAGACCGACTTGGGCAGGGCGCCAGTCACAAACATCGGGTTGCGGGCCAGCGCCACGGACACGATGTGGCGCGCCTGCTGGGCGGCCGGCAGGTCTTCGGGCAACTGCAGGTTGTTCTTGACGGCGCCGGACTGGCTGCCGGCGGTGATGCGGCCGTCGGACCAGTCGGCCGCCAGGATCAGG
>Ga0123337_10007563_pt1 | contig 10086 bp, 8 predicted proteins | sample frozenSSSSmetaG_FD_89792 | JGI IMG/M metagenome (GOLD analysis project Ga0123337, IMG submission 89792) | Glacier valley bacterial and archeal communities from Borup Fiord, Nunavut, Canada, to study Microbial Dark Matter (Phase II) -... | ecosystem: Environmental > Aquatic > Freshwater > Ice >...
GCAGCCAGGGGGGTGGCAAAATGAAGCCGGATGTTGCGCTGAGTTCTGCCCTCCACACCTTGATGCCCAGCTTGCGCGTATCGCTTGGCGGCGTAAAGGTAGTGGAGAGCAGAGTGAACTCCGGGTCAGGTGCGTTAGCCCGCAGAAGAGAAGCTGGTACACTCAACTCGTAATTCTTACCGTACCCCTGTGTCGACGACTTTGTGCTGATCGTGCCTACTACTTGCCTGCCGAGTAGGATGGTGACGGTAGGTGGCGGCAATGTACCTTGCATATTGCTACGGTCGCCATATACGTTGAACTTGAAGTTGAAATCTGCGTCGCCAAGTGGCACTCCAAAGTTGCGGAAGGTAATAGAACCCTTACCGTCAGTCCAGCGACCATAACCGTCAGCGTCCTTGTGGTCATACCAGCCGCTGCCCATGTAGGCAAAACTCATGGAACCATCAGTGAAAAGGTATCTACCATTATAACCCTGGTAGGAGAGGGTCATAGCCGCAACGCTGACGACTAGCAGCAGCCACAACTGCCACTCGCGCAAGGCAACCTGTGGCGGCACGCCCTGCGGCTTCACTTGCTCCTTTGCACTCATACGGCGGAAGATCATGGTCTCTCCTTTCAATCTGACAGGCGGCGGTTGGGCATTTGGGCCAGCCCCTTCAGCCTACCTGTTGCTTGCCACGCCTACGCCCGCCAGCCCCCAGCTCGCGCCGCCAGGCGAAGTAGAAGATGGCGAAGGCAATCAGGATCAGCAGCGGCATCCAGATGTAGAGCAGCGGACGACCAGCCAAGTAGCCGCTACCCAGGCTCACAACTGTCCCCAGCATGATCCAGAAGACTGCTCGCTTTGGCAGATTGCGGCGCAGACCGAGGTAGCCCAGCACCGGCACGACCAGTGCGCCGAAGATAGCTAGTACTGGAGGCAGGATCAGGGTATCCGGGATGTAATCGCCATTGAGCGAGATAGAACTCACCTTTGCGCCAAACTTCAGGTTGCTACCAATTGGGCTGGTTACTGCGCTAGTCGCCAGCGTGACCGCCACATCGGGAGCCTGCCGCTGCACCAATTCGCCCGCCACCTCGAAGTCATAGAGGCCGAAGCCAAGCCTGTTAGTCTGGCTGATCACCCCGACCACCTGCCCACCCGTGCTGACCGTGATCGTATAGGGGAGCATGGTCGGGCCAGGGGACTCCCCCATCCGCTTCTCAAAATCCTCGAACGTCTTGCCCAGGCTGGTAAAGAGCGGTCTACCATCGTCTAGCCGCACGCTGATGCGGTAGCCACCCTGGCCGAGCGGGTAGCCGAAGTTGCGGAAGTTAACTGTGCTGACCTCCCGCGTCCAACGCGAGCCATCACTGCCCTGCACTGGGTTCCAGTTATCCAGGTAGCTGTCGGTGTACTCGCCAGTGGTAGCGAGAACGTAGGAGGAGGAGCCGAGTATGGAGAAGGCGAAGAACATGAGCAGGCCGAGGACGATCACCACCCAGAAGCCAGCCTCGCGCAATACTGCCCAGGGGGAGGCTGGTGGCGGTGGGCTGTCGCTGGCTTGCGGCTGGTAGCCGCTACTCTGATTAGGCACGAGACACCTCTATTCTTTGCTGGCGAACACAAGTTGTTGAACAAAGCTCAGCTTAGGCTTGGGCCGGCGTAGATGGCGTGATACTAGAAATAGTGTTCGCCGTGCTGCTGGTACCACTCGATCATGCGCCGCAAGCCGTCCCGCAAGTTTGTGTGTGGCTGCCAGCCAAGATACTCCTGGATGCGGGTGTAGTCGCCATAGTAGTCGCCGATGTCTATCACCTTACGCTCAGGGGGGAAGGGAACCAGTTCATAGTTCAAGTCTGGAACGATCTCTTGCAAGATGCGGATGATCTCCATGAAAGTGACGGGTTCGGCACCAAGGTTGAAGACTTCGCCGTTCGCTGCGTCACTAGCCGCCGCCCGCAAGAAAGCGTCCACCACATCATCTACGTAGGTGAGGTCGCGGATTTGCTGGCCGTCGCCGAAAATCTTGAGCGGCTCGCCCTTCACTGCCAGGCGCACGAACCAGGCGATGAAGCCCTGCCGTGCATCCTTGAGGTACTGGCGGGGGCCGTAGACGTTGGTCAGGCGCAGAGAGCAGGCTTTTAGGCCGTAGACGTTGTTGTAGACGATATGGTACCACTCGCCCGCCATTTTGTTGATCCCGTTCACGTCGGTGGGGTGGAGCAAGTGTTGCTCATCTACTGGCAGGTAGTCGGGCTTGCCGTATATCTGGCGGGTGCTGGCGTAGATGATCTTCGCGGTGGGGTTGCGCTTGCGGCAGGCTTCCAGCAGGGTTAGCTGGCTACGACAGTTGATGTCCAGGTCGGTGAAGGGGTCACTCATGCTGTCCATATGGCTGACCTGCCCAGCCAGGTTGAAGATGTAGTCATGACCGCGCACCAAATAGTCCATGCCGTTCGCGTCGCGGATGTCAGCAATATTGACCCGCACCTGGTCGCGGATGTCAGCGATATTGTGCAGGTTGCCGCCATACTGTGGGATCAGCGAGTCCACCAGCAGCACCTCTGCCCCCAGTTCGACCAGTCGCCGCGCTAGATTGCTGCCGATGAAGCCGAGGCCGCCGGTGATCAGCACCCGCTGCCCCCCATAGTGATGCTGGTAGAAGGGCCGCCCCAATCGGTTCGGCTCCGGCTCATCCGCAGCAAGAGAGGAGTCTGGTAGTGGATAACTGAGCGCATCTTGCCCACTCGCAGCGGGGATCAGGGGGTAGTCGTTCATCGCGTCTCCTGCTGGCGGGTTTTTGCTGCCCGCTGTGCTTTGCGACTGCCACCCCGCACTCGTAGCTTCCACCAGAGCGTAGCAAGGTTGAGCAGGGTGGCGCGGATGCGCTTGAAGTTGAAGAACTGCGACTGGCCGTAGGCACGGTGGTAGTGGTGAACAGGGACTTCGGCAAACTTGTAGCCAGCATCCTGTAGCTTCTTCTGCAACTCAACGGTGATCGTGCCAGTGTCGGCGGTTAGCTCGATAGCATCCAGGGCCGACTTGCGGATCAGGCGGAAGTCGCAGTCAGTGTCGCGCAGGCGCAAACCGAAGGCAAACTTGACCCCCCAGTGGTAGACCTTGCCGATGATCAGGCGGATGATGGGGTCGCTACGGCCAATCTTGTAGCCATTGACCATGCCGATGTTCGGTCTCGCACCGGGGATCAGGCGCACCAGTTCGTGGGGGTCATACTGCGCGTCGCCGTCGGTGTAGAAGACCCACTCCTTGCTCGCCTCGCGGAAGCCAGTACGCAAAGCCCCGCCATAACCCCGGTTCGTCTCGTGGTGGATCGCCCGAAAACGGGGGTAGCGGGCTTCCAGGTCGTCCAGCACCTCGCGGCTGTAGTCGCTGCTAGCATCGTTGACCACCAACACTTCGTAGTCATCGGTGACGCGCTCACAGACCTTGATCGCGCTGATCACCATGCTGGCGATGGTGCCGCCGTCGTTGTAGTCGGGGAAGAAGACGCTGAGGCTGGGTAGGCGTAGGGTGGGTTGGGCTTGCGCGATCATCTCCGCGCCACGCTCTTGCCACACGGGGCTGACTTGCGGGCGGGGGTTCTGCTGTTCGCTCATCAAAAATCCTTCGCTAGCTATAATCATGGTGCCGCCAGATTATACCATACCCTACGAAGCTACGTCTAACCGTATGTTGAAGGCAGCGGCCAGTTATCCTTGCAGGAGGCCGTAGATAGTACGTGCCGCGGCGGGGTTGTTGAAGGAGATAGTCAGCCGCATAGCAGTGGTCGCGCGCTGTATGGTCGGGTCTCGTTCACTCTTTCACTAGCTTCGCGTACAAGTCTTGTTGGCGGGCCATCGCTGCATGGTAAGCGGCGTAGTTGTTGGCGTTCGGCTGATAGCTGACCGTCGTCTCGCCCTCGGTGACCCCAACTTGCAGTGCGCCGACTGCTTCCAGGGCCAGGATCGCCGCCCCACGCTCGCTGCCCTCATCTATGGCAGAGAGTTGCAGGGGGCTGCCGATCACGTCGGCAATGATCTGCGCCCAGACTGGCGATTGGCGCAAAGCCCCACCGCTGGCGATGATCTTCCCTGCGGCTGGCACGATCCCAGCGAGCAAGGCGTGGACGCTAGCGAAGCGGTATGCTATCGCCTCCAACGTGGCGCGCAGCAAGTCGAGGCTGCTGCTGTTCAGGCTGAGGCCGATGATGCTAGCCCGCGCCTCACCTGCATATCCGGGGCTGCGTTCGCCCGCAAAGAAGGGCAGGATGGTCAGGCCGTGCGCGTCGGGCTGCATGGTTGCCACTGCCGCCTCGCTCTCGGCCAGGTTCATCTGACTGAGCTTCAGGTTGTTCCACAGCCAGGCTACCACCCCCCCCCCCTCGCTGAGTGCGCCGCCGTAGATGGTGCGCTTGCCATCCAGGTAGTAATTCCAGAGGCCATGGGGCAATGGCACCCGCTGCGGCTGGCAGACGACGCGCATGGCACCGCTGGTACCGATCATCAGGGCCATCTCGTCGGGGCTGGTTGCGCCAATGCCCAGGTTGTTGGCTGCCCCATCACCCACCGCCGGGAGCCAGGGCAGGGCCGCTAGCCCCGGCCAGCGGCGGGCGTAGTGTGAGCGCAGGCCACTAGCCGGGGTCAGGTCGCTGAGGGGCGAAAGCTGCGAGGCGGCGATCCCACTGGCGCGCAACATCTCTGCATCCCACTGCAAGCTGGCGCGGTCGAGCAGCCCGGTGCCGCTGGCTGTCGAGTAGGAGACCGTTGCTGCGCCAAACAGTTGCAGATAGAAGAACTCACCAAAACTGACCCAACGAGTGACGCGGGCGTAGTCTGGCTCGGTGGTTGCTAGCCAGCGTAGTTTGGCGGGGAAGTAGCTGGGGTGCAGCATACAGCCAGTGCGTTGCAGCACCGCATCCTCGTCCAGTTCGCGGCGTAGCTCTGCCGCCATGCCCTTCGCGCGGGTGTCAGCCCAGGTGTAGAGGGGGGTAAGCGGGTTGCCGTTGGCATCCACCCCTAGCAGGCTGTGCCAGAAGGTGTCGAAGCCAACCGCGACGATCTCGCTCACCTGCGCCCCCGCCCGCGCCAACACCTGGTCAACCGTCTGCTCTACATTACGCAGCAGCAGGAGGGGGTCTAGCTCCACCCCGCCGTCGGGCGTAGTCTGCACCAGGTTCGCCAGTTGTACCCGCGAACCAGGGACGAGCCGGGCGGCCCTGTCGTAGAGGGCGGCACGCAGGGAGGAGGTGCCGATGTCAATCGCCAGCACCAGAGGGGCTTCAGCCGGGGTTGGGTTGGTCAAGGTTGGGCCTCCACAGGTTGTGCCAAGATTATAGCACAACCTGCGCCCTACTAGCCTACTTCACCCGGCGCAGGAAGCGTTCGCTGCACCAGCCAGTCAGACCGAGGTTCTCCCAGCCGCTCACCTGCCACCAGTTGCGGCCCCCGACCTTGATCGGCCCACCGCGCACGGTTAGCCGCCGCCCTTGCTCTACCGTAGCTAGCGACTCGGAGTCTACGTCCGCCGCCTTGCGGATGTTCAACGCCTCGAACGTCACCTCGACTTCGGAGCCGACCACGATCTGGCGGCCAGCTTCCTCGGCTGCCGGGTCAACCCGCTGGAGGAACGCGCCGTTGCACCAGCCGACATTGCCCGCCACGTCCCAGCCGCTTACCTTCCACCAGTTGATGCCGTCCACCGCGCTCGGCCCAGCCACGATGATCAGCCGTTCGCCGCCTAGCACCATGCCAAGCGTCTTACTGTCGCTGCCCTGCCCTGCATGGATCGCCAGCCCCGCCGCAGTGACGACCACGCTGCTGCCCACCACCAGTTGGTTGCTAGCGGGCAGGGCGGTGGGGGTGAACGCGGCGGGGTTGGGGGTGGGGTAGCCGTCCTGCACCCGGAAGCTGATCACCCGCGTGCTGCTGTCGGTGATGTCTACCACCACCTGGCGGTTGGCGAAGCGCAAGGTCGCCTGCCCGTTCAGCACCACCGCGAGATCGTCTGCCGCACTTTGCACCTGGTAGAGGGTGTCGGTGCCACCTGAACCCTTGCTGCGGTCGCGCACTATTACCAGCAGGCTAGCGGCGGTGGGGGTGAGTGGGTAGTCGCTGCCAACTGCATACTGCCCCACCCGATTGACCAGCCCCACTTCGCCTGCCACCGATACGTTCCCCTGCGCGTCCACCACCAGACGGGCAGCCAGCACCTTCGGCGCACCAGCTTCGGTGGCTAGTGGGCGGACAGTTGTGGGCGCAAGCGCGACCGGGTTGGCTGGCGGGCCGGGTTGGCGAGCGGGCAGGTAGCTGACCGCCAAGGTAGCGATCAGCAGCAGCAGCGCAGCAACCACTGCCAGCCCAGCCACCAGCCGCAAGGCGGACCGCCGCGTGGCTGTGCGGTGCGCACCAGTGATCTCGCGCTCAATGGCGGGCCACAGTTGCACCACAGGCACGGCACCCGTCGCCTCCCGCTCCAGGGCGGCAGTAATGTGCTGTTCATTAACTGGCTCGTTCACGTTTGCTCCTTTACTCCTCGTTGGGGCCGACCCAGGCGGGCAACAACTGGCGCATCTTCGCCCGCGCCTGGTGCAGCCGCCACTTGACGGTGCCAGGGGCAACCCCGCCTACCTGCGCCATCTCGCTCTCACTCATGCCCAGGTAGTAGCGTTGCACCAGCGTGGCCCGCTGCTGGGCAGGCAGTTGGTCGAGGGTGGCGGCGACCACTGCGATCTCCTCGCTGCGAGCCGGGATCGTCAGTGGGTCTTCGCCAACCGCCGGGTGGCTCCACGCCAACGTCTCGTCCGCTAGCGGCTGGTGGCGGGCCTCGCGCTGGATCAGATTGAGGGTATCGTTGACTACGATCCGCATAAACCACGGAGCGAAGGGCCGCTCTGGGTCGAACTGCGCGATCCGCTCGTAGACACGGATGAAGGCGGACTGCACCACGTCCTCCGCCGTCGCTCGGTTGCGGCAGACCAGGTAGGCAGCACGCACGGCTTTGGTCTGGTAGCGTTCGACCAACGCCGCCAGCCCGCCGATGTCCCCCCGCTGGAGCCGGGTTATCGCTTCCCGCTCGTCCATGCTCTGCTTTGTTCTCGCAATCTCTTGTCGCCGTACACCTGACGCTCATTATACAGCCAAAGCGGCAAAAGGTTGGCAGTAATTTGCCAACCCACTGGAAGATTAGAATACGGTAAAACCTTCGGCTCACTGCTGCGTTCTACTGGTAGAAAGCTGTGCGCGCAGCCTCGAAAGCTCAACCGGAGTACCCGATCAAGCCTGAGAATAGAGGAGTATAGCCCGATGAAACGTACTACCACTCTGCTGGTGGCCTTCGTGCTGCTGGCGATCCTCCTGGGCAGCCTGGGGCTGCCAAGCGCAAGGGCGGCTAACAACAGCTTCGCCAACGATGCCTTTACTGCCACCTGGAGCCGTACCGACGAACTGGTAGCTAGCGGCGTAGCCAAACGCAGCTACTACTGGGGGCCAGGGCCGAACACTGCCGGTATCTACGAGCAGTATGTCGAAGGCAAGGACGGCCAGCACCTCGTCCAGTACTTTGACAAGAGCCGCATGGAGATCAACAACCCCGACGGCGAACTCGCCAGCCCCTTCTATGTCACCAACGGCCTGCTTACCGAGGAGTTGATCACTGGTAAGATGCAGGTGGGCAATAGCAAGTTTGTTGAGCGCAAGCCAGCCGACATCCCCCTCGCCAGCGATGGTGACGACCCGAACGCCCCCACCTACGCCAGCTTCCGCGACCACATCGGCCCGACTAAAGGCAGCTACATTGAGACGGTCAACCAGAGCATCGCCCGCGACGGCAGCATCCGCACCGACAGCCGCTACGCCAACTACGGAGTGAAGCAGGAATACTTCGAGCCTGCTACCAGCCACAACATCCCCCTGGTCTTCTGGAGCTTCCTCAACGCCAGCGGCCCGGTGCTAGTCGGCGGCAGGCAGCAGAACGCGAAGCTGAACGATCCCTACTTCTATGCCACTGGTTACCCGATCAGCGAGGCGTACTGGGCCAGCGTCAAGATCGCGGGCCAGGCCAGCACCGACGTGCTAATCCAGGCCTTCGAACGGCGCGTCCTCACCTACGTCCCCTCTGCTGCCGAGGGCTTCAAGGTGCAGATGGGTAATATCGGCCAACACTACTACAAGTGGCGGTATCAGGACAGCGTACCCACGATCACGCCCACCGCTGCACCGGTCGCTCTCACCTGCAATGGCAGCCTACCCAAGCGCGGCTTCGGCAAGCTGTGGGGCGAAAACACGACGGTGCAGCAGCAACTGGGCTGCACCGCCAACGTGCCAGAGAGCGTGGTCGCCTTCGCCCAGCAGCCCTTCCAGCACGGCCAGATGATCGACGTACTCTACCGCAACGGCAGCGGCTACTACGGCTTCATCTACGCGCTCTACGAGGATGGCACAAGCCAAAGGTTTGCGGATACCTTCGTCGGCAGCAAGGAAGCAGAGCCGCAACTGACTCCACCAGCGGGCCTCTACGCCCCCCGTGCGGGCTTCGCCAAAGTGTGGCGCGACGAGACGGCAGCGCGGGTGGCTGAGAAGCTAGGTTGGGCGACCGGCCCGCTCTACGAGGCTGGCCCCAGCAACAACGTCTTTGGCGCAGCCCAGGACTTCGAGTTGGGGCTGATGGTCTACAGCGGGCCGAGCAAGAAGATTTATGTCCTTTATGGTGGCAAGACCGACCGCTACAGCAACCAAGCCCCCACCAAATGGGGGGTCTACGACGACACCTTCAACGGCTAACCCCAGTGATGGGACTAGAGACGGAGGCGCGCCTGCGGGTGCGCCTTCGTTGTGGCGGTTCCGATTGTGGTAGAATGGCGGCGGAACAAACAGAGGGGGATACACCGTTTTGCCAATTGACAATCACTGGTACGACGCGGTGGGGGATGGCTGGTGGGATGCCACTGGGCCGCTCTGCGTGCTGCACGAGATGAACCCCGTCCGCTCGGCCTACTTTCGCTCTGCGATCCGCCAGGCTCTGGGTGGCCTGCGCGGGGTGCGCGTGCTGGATGTCGGCTGCGGCGGCGGGCTGATCAGCGAACAATTGGCGAGGGGCGGCGCATTGGTCAGCGGCCTAGACCTCTCTGCCAACAGCATCGCAGTGGCCCGGCGGCACGCGGCGGCAGGCGGGTTGGCAATAGATTATCAGGTCGGCTCCGTCTTCGACCTGCCCTACGAGGATGGTGAGTTCGACGCGGTGATCAGCTCCGACTTCCTGGAACACGTCTCCAATCGGCTGGAGGACGCGGTGAGCGAAATGTGCCGGGTGCTACGCCCAGGTGGGGTCTTGGCCTTCGACACGATCAACCGCACTGCCTCCTCCTACCTGATCGCTATCGTCGCCTTGCAGCGGCTGCTGGGGGCGGTGCCTGCCAACGCCCACGAGTGGCGGATGTTCCTCAAGCCCGACGAGGTGATCATGTGCCTCAACCGCGCTGGCGTGCAGACGGTGGAGGTGCGCGGCCTGCAACCGAAGCTGGCTCCACCCGCTGCCGCCCTGCGTCTGCTGCGCGAACGCAAGTTGGGCGGCTTCAAGCTGGGCCACGACCTCAATCTCTCCTATATCGGTTGGGGAACGAAGCGGGGCTAGCCCTACTTGCCAGTACCCTGCGCCGCCGCCCGCGCCAGGTTGAGGGCCAGCAAGTGGCTGAGTATCTCGCTGTCGCTGAGGTCGGCGGGCCAACCGTAGGCCGCCAGCACCGCCTGATCCAGCCTCGCGTGGGCGGCAGCCAGCCACTCGAACCCCGCTTTTGCCTTGTTGTTGTACAACGCGGTCAGGGTGCGCGTCTTCAAGGCCGCCGCCCCCAGGCCGGGCGCGTGCAGCCACTCGTCACGTTGGCGCACCAGGTCGCGGGCGGCCTCGGCTATCGCTTGCACCAGCGGCGTGTCCTGCGGCTCCCGCCCCGGCGGCCAGGGGAAGGGGTAGGTCTCGAAGGTGGTGGTTGGCGTGTAGCGGAAGCCGCTCTCCACCTCGCGCAACTGCGTTCCCATACCCCGCGCCCACAACTCGTGCAGCTTGGCGTGCAACACCCCGAAGAAGTAGTCGTCCTCGCGGGCGAAGAC
>Ga0123337_10007564_pt1 | contig 10086 bp, 10 predicted proteins | sample frozenSSSSmetaG_FD_89792 | JGI IMG/M metagenome (GOLD analysis project Ga0123337, IMG submission 89792) | Glacier valley bacterial and archeal communities from Borup Fiord, Nunavut, Canada, to study Microbial Dark Matter (Phase II) -... | ecosystem: Environmental > Aquatic > Freshwater > Ice >...
GGAAATTTTCTCGCAGTTCATCAAGAATAACGAGACCATGCTGCGGATGTGGCCAGTCTCAACGGCGTTCTTCATGCCGAACGGACGCGTTCCGCAACCCGGCGAAATTCTGCACCTTCCCGCGCTGGCAAAAACGCTTCGCGAACTTGCAGCCGCTGAAAAGAAGACTCGCGGCAAGCGTGAAAAGAAGATTGAAGCCGTTCGCGATTACTTCTATCGCGGTCCTCTTGCCAAGCGCATGGCGGCGTTTTCAGAAGCGAACGGCGGCCTGATTCGCTATAGCGACCTCGCCGGATTCCATGCGGACATCGATCAACCGCGCACCACGAACTATCGCGGTTACGAAATCGTAAAGCCAGGCTTCTGGACCCAGGGCCCGGTCATGCTGGAAGCCTTGAACATGCTGGAAGGCTACGATCTGAAAGCCATGGGCCACAACAGCGCCGAGTACTTGCACACGGTGGTGGAGGTTGTGAAACTCGCGTTCGCGGATCGCGACCGTTATTACGGCGATCCAAAGTTCTCCAAGATCCCGGAAGAAACGCTGCTCTCGAAGCCTTATGCCGTGGAGCGCAGGAAGCTCGTCGATGCGGAACATGCCTCCATGGAATCGCGCCCGGGCTCCTTCGGCGTGCCTGCCATACCCGTGAACTCTCTCAGCAGTCCGACGGTCGGCGTTCAGGATACGACGTGTGTCAACGTGGTGGATCGCCAGGGGAACGTATTCTCCGCCACCCCCTCGGGCGCATGGCTTCCTTCTGTTATCGCCGGAGACACAGGCATCCCGTTTGGCACAAGGCTACAAACACTGCTCACCACGCCCGGCCACCCGAATGTACTCGAAGGCGGCAAGCGCCCAAGAGTAACGCTCAGCCCGACAATGGTGCTGAAAGATGGCAAGCCATTGATTGCGATGTCCACCCCGGGAGGTGACAATCAGGATCAGGCGCTTTTGCAGGTGCTCCTCAACTTACTGGAATTCAACATGACCCCGCAAGAAGCAGTGGAGGCCCCCAGGTTCCAGACCGAGCACTTCTATAGTTCTTTCGCGAACCACGAGTTTGTGCCAGGCAAGCTGAATCTGGAACTCCGGATTCCGAAAGCCACCATCGAAAAGCTAGCCGCCCTAGGGCACAAAGTAAACGTCACCGGTGAGTGGAGCAACATGTCGGCCCCTACCGTAATCAAGATTGGCGATGGCGTGCTGGAAGGCGGCGCCGACCCCCGACGCGGCAGATTTATCTTCGGCAACTAACCATCGCAAACATCGCCTCAACACTGGTGGGCAAGAATAGAAATCTGGTGTTCAAAAATCGCTCGGCTGCAGCCCGGTCTTCTTTGCGATTTTCGCCAGTATAGCCGGACCTGATTCGTCTGAGTCGTGGAAAGAAAACCGGTAATCCGCCCACCCGGACCGTCACATAAGTTTATGCGATCCGATGGTCCTGATATGCTTCCATCCGAGACGGTTTAATGCAGCAAATACGCGCTTGGCTTTAGTCGAGGGCCACAGACTCACGCCGCAACATCGAACTTGGTATTTGCGGAATCCGGAGGCAATTCGCCGTGCGCAATGCGATCCTTAACGATTTCCCGAGCCGCAGCTTCAGCCTGTCGAACCGCATCCGGCCGGGAAGCTGCGTACAGCAGGATATTCAATTCCGCAATCTCGGCAATCCAACGGCCATCGATCTCCCGATCCAGGCCAATGGTGAGCTTCATAGCGCCAGTCTAGCACCGGCAGGCCACTTTACTTTAAGATCGCTGCCGGTCCCGCAGCCAAGCCAGCATCGCCTCAAGCGCCTTACCCCGGTGGCTCACCGCATGTTTCCGCTCCGCTTCCACCTCCGCCAGAGAGCACCCAAACGGCGGATACCAGAACAGCGGGTCATATCCAAATCCGCCCGTTCCCCGTGCCTCACTCAATATCTCCCCTTCCACCTCACCGCGAAATGTCTTCACTAGCCGCCCCTGTTCCGCCAGCGCAATCACACTGACAAACCGCGCAGCCCGGTTCGTAACGTTTTCAAGTTCCTGCAACACCCGCGCGTTATTGGCCGCATCGTTGCCCGCATAACGCGCTGAATAAATCCCCGGAGCCCCATCCAGCGCATCCACTTCCAACCCGGAATCATCGGCAAACAAAAGGCCCGGTGCGGACCGGCTATAGTACACCGCTTTTTCCGCGGCATTCTCTTCAAAGGTGCTGCCTGTCTCTTCCGGAGCAGCAATCCCCATCAGCGGCTCTATCGCAAAGCCCGCCCCCGCTGCCAGCCGGAACTCGCGCAACTTCCCCTCGTTCCCAGTCGCGCAATACAAGGTCACGGCAGTTGCAACAATCCGCGCTGCACCGCGATCAGTTCCGCAATACCGCCCTTCGCCAGTTTCGTTAACTCCGCCATTTGCTCATCGTCGAACGCCTGCTGCTCCGCTGTGGCTTGCACTTCCACGAACTTGCCGGCACCCGTCATCACCACGTTCATATCCACCTCCGCTTTCGAATCTTCTTCGTAGCAAAGGTCCAGCATCGCTTCCTTCCGCACAATCCCCACGCTGACCGCGGCCAGATAATCCCGCAGCGGCATCTTTTTCAACACCCGCGTGTCCACCAGTTTCTTCAACGCAATCCCCAACGCCACGTACGCACCGGTAATCGCAGCGCAGCGTGTACCGCCGTCCGCCTGCAACACATCGCAATCCAGCAGAATGCTCCGCTCGCCCAACAATTCCATATCGACAACGGCACGCAGCGAACGCCCAATCAATCGCTGGATCTCATGCGTGCGCCCCGAAGGCTTGCCCTTGTTCACTTCACGCGCGGTACGCTTCGCGGTGGCGCGCGGCAGCATGGAATATTCCGCCGTCACCCAGCCCTTTCCCTGCCCGCGCAAGAACGGAGGCACCCCGTCTTCAACGCTGGCGGCACACAGCACACGCGTCCCACCCATCGTAATTAACGTGGACCCTTCGGCCGTCGCCAAAAATCCCGTCTGTATCTCTACCGGCCGCAACTGTGCGACCGCCCGCCCATCAACTCGCATATTTCATCACCAGGAACAATAAGACGCCCACAAAAATTACCAGTCCAATTACCAGAACCACACAGGGCAACCCGCCGCGAATCTGCGGCACCTGCTTCCCCTTGGGACGCGCTAGTTTATTCGCCATACCTTACAGAAATTTCGCCACTTCCAGGAAGTATTCGTCCAACGTATCCAGGTCTTCCACTGCAAACGCGCTCACCAAACGCCCGCGCTGCTCCAGAGCAAGCTTCGTCGCCAGGAATTGCGCCATGTGGTAATCCGGTTCGTAGTGTGCCGCCTGGAAACGCGACTGCTTCGCCGCGGTCATCACGATACTGAAACAACGCCCGTGCCCAATCACCATCTCGTGATACGAATGATTCATCGCGGGCCCTTCATAAATATCCACCGGCATCTTCAACCGCGACCGGAACACACGGTCCGCAATGCGCTCCAGCTTCACCCGCAGCGCGCGGCCCTCTTCGCTATAGCGCAGATCGCCGAACCACGTGAGCTCGCCATATTCGAAATCGAGCTTGTTCAATTTATTCGCTAGTTCTCGCGGGTGCGGCATCCGCAGTTCTTGCCAGTGCGGTGTATTCGCCGTCCCACCCGCTGCTTCCGCTTCTTTATAAATCTCACTCGCAATCGATTTATAAAGCTCCACCGAAGGCTGCGTCACAAAATTCATGCAGCGCAAATATCCCAGCCCGCCCACCACATAGTGGATGTATTGCATGTAATACGAAAGCGGCTTGGCCGCCGCGCAGGTAACAATCGCAACCGCATACCCCGCATGCCGCAGCGCTGTGATCTGCTTCGCCTCCGGATGCGCCTCGCCTTTGCGCTGGAACACTAGAAACACGCGATCCTGCTTGGCATCGTCAATGCGCCGGAAGCTGCGAAGCCGAACCTTCTCATCGATCACGATTTTGATGCCGAGCGCCTCACTCTTGCCCAGGCTCTCTTCCACATCCTGCTTAGTCCAAAGCCCCGCCGCGCTCCAAGATTCCGGCAGCAGCAGTGAAACCTTATCGCGCCCCTCCAAACCCTGCGCATGCAGGAATGCTGCCAGCTTCCAAGCCTCTGCAACCTCCTCATCGCTCAATTGCGCGCCCGCAATCCACTGCTCCAGATCCACACCCGCGAATGCCAGGGGATACAGACTGCCGCGCGTCAAAGGAGCACTATGCCGGCCCGCTGTCGAGTTCCGCCCGTCCGGTTGCAACGTGATGCGCTCAAATCCGCGCGGCCCGGCAAAGTGGTCCAACACGGAATCCGGCAGCGTCATATAGATGAAGTTCGCCCGCGCATCCACCTCATTGCGCTCGAACAATTCAGCCAGCCGTTGCAGATTCACCACGGGTTCATAGCTGGTCATGCCCATGGCCATGCCCACCACCAGCGTGCTCTTCAGCAGGGCGCCCAGCGGCTCGCCGGAACGTCGCTGCATGTCTTCCACAATCGCGCGCAACTTGCCTGGGTCTGTGGAATCGAGTGAGTACAGCCGGGGTCCGCCACGCAACAAATGCGCCGCGTTATACAGCGTCTTGTCCTCAATCGACCCGCCCATCCCGGCCCAAATAATGAACCGCAGCGGAACGCCTTGCGCCTCTTCTAAACGCTTCTGAATCGCCTGCGTTTCTGCCTTCACCTGCGCGGCCCATTCCGGGTGCTCAAGGGCTTGCCACGGCAGATCGTAGATGCCGAGTGAGCACTTGGTGACCAGGCCTTCGGAATCCATCTCCGTAACCAGCGGGATCAGTGCATCATCCGCGGCCTTCAGGCTTTCAAGCGACATCCGCGCACGGCCCGATATCTCGCGCAATCGCGCCAGCACGCCTTCAGTTGCAAATCTTTCAGCGAAAATCTGTGTGGATTCTCTTTGTGGATCGTTAAGAATGGTTAAGGACAATGAAGATCTTTTCGATGTGTTTCCTCTCTATCTTACTGGTTAGCTGTGCCGGTTCGCCCACGTTACCGCCAAAACTACCGGAAAGCGCGAGTTTCGGTTGGAAGTTGAAAGATATAGCCGAAACTAATCCCGATGCCGCTCCGGACAGCGTGCGCGGTCTCGGCTTCAGCAAAAGCTGGCGTGCCCAATACACTGGGCCCGGTGTTGCGAACGTAGATGTATACGCCCTCAAATCCGAAGCCGCCGGGCTAGAGATGACGCAGAAATGGCGCGCCTCCGCGCAAACCGTTACCGTGTTCAACGCGAAGTACTTCGTCGTCATTCACTGGCAGATGGCGGACAATGCCTCCGCTACCGCCCTGGTCGGACAAATCGAACGCAGCTTGCCCCGCTCGCCCCGCTCGCAATAACTCGCCAGCCGCTAAACTGGAAATGTGAAGCAGGCAGTCGAGCGTTTCTTCCAGCTTTCGCTGCTCGGTCTGGTCGCCGCGGGTTTCCTGGCAGTTGCAGGTTCCGGCTTCCTCGATACCCCAACTGTAATCCTGGTCGCCTTCGGCCTCGCTCTTCGCGCCGCCACCGTCGCCGGCTGGCTTAAATTGCACCTGCCCGATCTGGTCATCAACGCAGTCACTCTCGCCTACATCGCGTTCTTTGCCGCCGATTATTTCTGGCTCTCACGCGGCTTGCTTGAGGCCACCGTCCATCTGGTTTGCTTCCTCGCCGTGATCAAAGTGCTCACCGCGCGCACGAATCGCGATTACCTGTACACCGCCTCCATCGCATTGCTGGAACTTGTTGCCGCCGCCATGCTGTCGGTCAATCTGAACTTCTTCGCCTGTCTTGCCGTGTACCTGGTATGCGCTATCGCGGCGGCAACCAGCGCGGAAATTCGCAGAGGTTTTCAGAAGCCCGGCCTCGTCGCGCAACGCGGTGTGGGCCGCATCGGTCCGCGCCTCAGTCTCACGGCGGCGCTCATCACCTCCGGCATCCTGGTTCTGGGCGCCGCTTTGTTCATCCTGTTGCCGCGCTCCGCGAACGCAGCGTTCCGGCACCTGGTTACGGCGCGCTACCACTTGAGTGGCTTTTCAAATGAAGTCACACTCGGCGAAATTGGAGAGATTCAAAAAGATACCCGCACCGTCATGCATGTGCGTCCGTATTCTCACCACATGCCGGGGAACCTGAAGTGGCGCGGTGCCGCGCTCAGCCGCTTCGACGGGCACAAGTGGACCGATCCCGATTTCGCCCGCCGCGAAGTGCTGCCCCGCAAAGCACCTGTCGAAGTCGCCGATCTTCTGCAGCGCAGCCGCCGCGATGGCATGCGCTTCTCATACCGCGTGGATCTCAACCCCAGTGATTCCGATGCCATCTTCGTCGCAGGCACGCCAGAATTCCTGAACCTGAGCGCCGGGCGCGTCCTCCGCACCGCTTCTGGCGGCTTCCGCTTCGCTTCAGGCGCTCCTGAAAATCTGCGGTACGAAATTTCGAGTTTTATCCCCTATCCGTTACGTCCCGCGTCTCTGGCAACACTCGCTCCCTCAGATCGCGCACGTTATCTGGAATTGCCGCCGCTCGATCCGCGCATTGCTCCTCTCGCGCGCGAACTGGCAACTCCCGCAAATATCGAACATTACCTGCGCACACAGTTTGGCTACACGCTCAGTCTGCCCAGCAACACGAATCCAGATCCCCTCGCCAATTTCCTCTTCGAACGCAGGAAAGGCCACTGCGAATATTTCGCCTCCGCCATGACGGTCATGCTGCGCACGCTTGGCACCCCCGCCCGCATGGTCAATGGCTTCCAAAGCGGCACCTTCAATCCCATCAACGGGCTCTACATCATCCGCGCCTCCGATGCCCATAGCTGGGTGGAAGCGTGGCTCCCCGGTTCCGGCTGGACCACCTTCGATCCCACTCCCGCCGTCTCCCGCGCTCCCGCCAACGCTCTGCTGGCGCGCCTCGCCTTGTATCTCGACGCTGCCCAAACGCTCTGGCAGGAGTGGGTAGTGAACTACGATCTCAACCAGCAAATCACGCTTGCGGCGCAGCTTCAAGAGACTACCCAGCAAGTGGGCGCGAACTGGAATCCTAACTTCAAACTCTGGCGCGCGGAATGGACCGCGTGGGTTTCCCTGCATAAAACGCTCCTGATCTGCCTCGGCGTGCTGCTCTGCTCCCTTCCCTTCGCTATGCCGCTCGCCTTGCGTCTGGTGCGCCATGCACTGCACCGCTATAAGGTCCGCAGTGGACGCATCACCCATGCCGACGCCTCCATCCTTTACCGCCGCATGCTCCGGATTCTGAAATCGCGCGGTTACGATAAACCGCTGTCTTTCACTCCGGCAGAGTTTGCTTCCTCCCTTCCACCCTCTAAACTCGCCGGCGCGGTTCATGAATTTACGCTTGGCTATCAGGCATTCCGTTACGGCAATGATGCAGCTGGCGCTAGCTCCCTCATTGCCCTGCTCCGCCAGATGCGAACTCTGTGACACAATCAGCCCAATCATGCGTAATCGAATTGCGTGGCTCTCAGCCGCCGCCCTCGTCATCGCCGCAGCCGGCTTTACCGCTTCACGCCCCTCCGATATTGAATTTGAAAAACACACGCTCGATCTAGGCGCGAGCGAAGCATGCGCCACCGCCGATGTGAACCGCGACGGCATCCCGGACCTGATCAGCGGTGAAAACTGGTTCCAGGGCCCCAATTGGACGAAACACAAATTCCGCTCGCTGAACTACACCCAGAACTACATCGACGATTTCAGTGATCTGCCGATTGACGTCAACGGCGATGGCAACACCGATATCGTGAGCTGCGCCTGGTTCGCCAAGAAACTCTGGTGGAATGAGAACCCTGGCAAAAGCGGCGGCGAATGGAAAGAGCACGTCATCGATACCGGCCACAATATCGAGTTCGCCTTCCTGGTAGACCTCGATAACGATGGCAAAGCCCGTGAGGTAATCCCGCAATTTGGAAGTGCTACAACGGCCGATCCCGTGGCGTGGTACGAGCCGAAAAATGGGGAATTCGTGAAGCACATAGCCAGCCCCAAGTCATACGGCCACGGCATCGGCGTGGGTGACATCAACCGCGATGGCCGAAACGACATCATCACCCCGAAAGGCTGGCTCGAAGCTCCCGCCGACCCCCGCGCGGAGAATTGGACCTTCCACCCGGATTTCGATCTCGATCAGACCGGCTTCATCTATGTGCTCGATGTCAACGGCGATGGCCGCAACGATCTGGTCACCTCCATGGCCCATAACTACGGCGTCTTCTGGATGGAACAAATGGCTGACCATACCTGGAAGAAGCATATGATTGACGATTCCTGGTCGCAGCCACATGCTATGACCATGGTGGATCTAAACGGCGATGGCAAAATGGATTTCGTCACCGGAAAACGCTTCATGGCCCACAATGGCCGCGACCCGGGCGAGCGCGAACCGCTCGGTATCTATTGGTATGAATACTTCAAGAATTCCGCCGGCGAAATCGAATGGGCCAAGCATGTGATCGATTACAGCACCCGAACCGGGGCAGGCATGCAGGTAGTGGTTGCGGACCTGAATCGCGATGGCGATCTCGATATAGCAGTTGCAGGCAAGAGCGGTCTGTACTTGTTCGAAAACCTGACCAAAGCAGGACGTAAATCAAGATGACCGATACCTAACGCAGAGTCTTTCTCGCCACCGGAAGCGCCGCGCTCCTCAGTGCGCAATCGCCGAACGAAACCATCCCCGTGCCAGACGCCGGGCAGGACCGCACGTATCTTTCCCTAGCCGCTTTCATCGCCAACGCCAAAGGCAAACAGAAGCCATTGAACGATGCCGAATCGGCCCGGCGCTCTACGCTCACCGCCATGCTGGGCCACAAATCCATCTATGAAAAAAGAATCGTAGAATGGAAGGGCTTGGACGTATGAAACTTCTGCTCTTCCTGCTGTTCGCTGCCGCCGAACCCGGCTTCGCACCTCTGTTCGATGGCAAGACCCTGAACGGTTGGCACCTCGAAAACGGTAAAGGGCCCGGCTATGTCGTGGAACAGGATCGCATCGTGTGTCCAGCCGATGGTGGAGGCAATCTCTTCACTGAACGTGAATACGCGAATTTCATTCTCCGCTTCGAATTCCTGCTCACTGAGGGCGCGAACAACGGCATCGGCATCCGTGCTCCCTACGAAGGCGATGCCGCCTACAAGGGCATGGAAATTCAAATTCTCGATCATGACGCTCCGGTCTACAAAGGCAAACTCCGCCCCGCGCAGTTCCACGGCTCGATTTATGACGTGGTGCCCGCAAAAACCGGATTCCTGAAACCGACGGGCCAATGGAATCAGGAAGAGATCCGCGCCGAAGGCCGTCAGATTGTCGTGACCTTAAATGGACACCAGTTACTCAACGCCAATCTTGATGACGTCAAAGACCCCGCCGTCTTAGCGAAGCACCCGGGCCTTGCGCGTACAACCGGGCACATCGGTTTTCTAGGGCACGGCACGCGCGTGGAGTTTCAAAACCTGCGAATCAAAGAGCTACACTGAGGCCCGCGCGCTAAGATCCAAACATAGACACGCTGCGTGTGCTAACGCCAGAGCAATTGAAGATAAGAGGAAACGCATCTTCTCAATCCAGCTACCGGCAGCCGCATCGCAGCCGCAAAAGAGCACGGCATCGATTTGACTTTTGCAGCGGCTTTCGAAAGTTGTCAACCAGATGCGAAGACCCGCACTGAGGCGCGTTTGATGGTTTCGAACGAACTAATATCCAATCGCAATCCGCACATGATTGCTGCTTTCTCCGCCCGCTACCAGGTAAAGATCCGCTAACCCCGCATCCAGCAGCGCCGGAATGCGTATCTCCACCAGATACATCCCCACGTACCCTGGGGCAAGCGTAGCCTTAGTCACTTCCGCGGGCGAACCGTTCAAATAAGCCCGTACCTCTACCGCCACCACGGGAACATTAGTAAGTGGTGCGGGCGTACCGGTTGGCCACTCGGGCGAAACCTTTCCTAACCCTGTCGCCAGCAACTGTACTAAAGCGCGCGCCTCAGTGGGCTGCGCCCCGTCCAGCATCATGCCTGTGTCCGGGTCCAGTAACAACGGCGCGCCATCCTTGTCCACAAAAACCGCCGGCGCCACCGCCTTCA
>Ga0123337_10007565_pt1 | contig 10085 bp, 10 predicted proteins | sample frozenSSSSmetaG_FD_89792 | JGI IMG/M metagenome (GOLD analysis project Ga0123337, IMG submission 89792) | Glacier valley bacterial and archeal communities from Borup Fiord, Nunavut, Canada, to study Microbial Dark Matter (Phase II) -... | ecosystem: Environmental > Aquatic > Freshwater > Ice >...
CTGCGCGGTGCGCCCCTCGAGCTCCACGATGGCGGTGTTGCGGATGTCGTCGTGACTCATCGCCGTCAGGTCCCGCCGGGTGCGGAAGCCTCCGAGCAGGAGCACGCCGCGCAGGGGGAAGGAGCGCACCGCCCGGGGCACGATCTCGACGTCGACGAAGTCGAGCGCCGGGTCGACGCCGTGGTACCGCAAGGCGAAGCCACCACGGGCGTAGGCCCAGTCGGTCTGGCGCTGGTAGAGGGACAGCGGCGCCACCCCGTCGTAGCGCACCCGCCCGTCAGGGTTGGTGGAGTGCACGACGATGCCGGCGGACTCACCGGACACCCCGGTGTCGTAGCCACCGCCCCGGCGCAGCTCGAGCGTGAACACCCGACCGTCGAGGTGCGTCGACGGGATGGTCACCACGACAGCCGGCTGCTGGGGCCTCGCGTCGTGGTTCCGGGCCCAGATCCGCACGGTGGGTGAGGTACGCAGCTCGGTCAACCCGATCTCGCGCAGGAACGGGCTGCCGACGAAGCCCGGAATCCGCAGCAGCTGCGCAGCAGAGACGAGGGCGCCGACCTCGCGCTGCGCTCCGTGCCCGAGGACCACGGTGTCTCGCCTGTCAGTCCAGATGTCGCCCTCCGGCAGCTCCGGTAGGGAGTCGCGCAGGAACGTCAGGGTCGTCGTACGGCTGCTCATGCAGGAGTAGGGCGACTGGTACTCCCTCCCGTCCACGTCGAGCTCGTGGTCGAGACCAAGGCTGTGACCGAGCTCTTGGCAGCAGTCGACGAAGGTGGACGCGACGTCGCAGACGGTGACCGGCACGGTGCGGTCACCGGCCGGGCCGGGGATCGTCGCGGACCCTCCGCCGAAGAGGTCGGTGGGCTGGGCGAAGTGCAGCAGCAAGATGTCGATGTCGCTCCAGTCGACCTGCGCGTTCGTCCCGGCGGCGACCGCCGCCTTGATCAGCGCGTCTCGGAGCTCGCCATTCGTCTGGCCCGGCTGGCGGGGGTCGGCCATGACGACGGCCGGATATACCCGCGGCTCCACGGTGGCGAAGCCGTAGGTGGACTGCCACCAGTAGCTGGCGAGGCTCCACTGCCGCAACGGCTGCATCCAGTTGGTGATCAGCTCGTCCGACCACACGGTCGCCGGGTCGGTGTTGGTGTCGAAGCGGACGCGCAGGACGCCGACGATCATGATGATGCCTCCAGGGTGGGGACACATCCGGCGGACGCGTCGTTGACCTCAAGGAGGACCGACCCGCCGCCGTGGATACATGCTGTGCCCCGAGATCGGAGGGCGGGTGAGTCGGGGGGCGCTGGTCGACATGGTGTCGCGACCCTCACTTGACGACGTGATGGCGAGGGCTCGGGTCGCGGCCACTGGCACGTCCGTGGACCGCGAGTGGGTGCTCGACGCGTTGGAGGCTGACCGTCGGTGACGCCGGAGACGGTCGTGTGCGACGCCTCGACCCCCCTGATCACGCTGAATGAGCGCCTGGCCCGGACGCACGGGCTGCGTTGTCGGGCCGAGGTGCCCTGAGGGCGTCGTGGTAGCAGTCGAGCCCGCCCGACATCGTCAACGTCGACGGGTGGTCAGATCTGGGGGAGCGGGCGGTCAAGTAACGCCGACGGGACGGTCGACGACGCTCCGTCAGACAGGGGCGATGTCCAGCAGTTCCTCGAGTCCCCGCAGATCCTCGGCGTTCCGCGTGTAGAGCCTGGCGGAGTGAGCGTGTGCGGTGGCCGCAACGAGTAGGTCCATGACCCGAGCGCGAGGCTGTCGCCCGGCTGCCGCCACCGCCGCGGCCAGGGCGCCGTAGCTCGCAGCGACAGCTTCATCGACCGGAAGCGGAGAGAAGTGAGCTTGCAGGACGGACAGCCGCCGCAACCGTTCGGTCCTCACGTCGAGATCCCTCGCTACCAGGACCCCGAAGTGGAGCTCAGCCAGGCTGGCTGAGCTGATGGCCAGGTCACCCGCCAGGGGTGGGACGTCAGCGGCGATAAGCACACTGGTGTCAAGGACTGCGATCATGTGCCCTGCGCCCAGGGGTCGCGGAGCGACCCGTCGATCAGCGCACGGTCAGCGGCCCAGTGATCGTCAGCGGGTCCGTCGAAGATTGCCGAGATCTCGTCCCACTTGAGCCACTGGCGCGGGGCGGGGGGCACCAGCCGCGCGGCGGGGCGCCCGGCGACAGTGATCTCGATGTGCTCGCCTGCTTCCACGCGCCGCACCAGTTCCGAGGCGTCCTGGCGCAGCTCCTTCAGTCCTACGGTCGTCCTCATACCACCGAAGGTAGCACGAATGCTACTTGCTGGTGTGACGCTGCGAGGGCGCTCGAATAGGTCGGGCGACGACCTTGGCGACCTCGAAGTCCCGCGGGGGCATCGTGGTGGTCCCGAACGCTAGGCGGGCAACGCGCGCTCGACGTCGGTGTGCCCGAAGTCGTCGCCGACGAAGAGCAGCGGGCGTCGGGTCTCGATTGCGAGGGCGTAGGCGAAGCAGTCCCCCAGGTTGAGGCCCGCAGGGTGGCCCGAGCCCTTGCCGTAGTCGCGGTAGGCCGCCCGTCCGATGGCGACCTGGGCCGCGGTGACGTCGTGGACCACGATCTCCTGCCTGTCGAGGAAGGAGTCGAGGCGCCGGGAGAGGCGCGCGTCACCCCGTCGGTCGATGACGATGCCGAGCTCGAGGAGGGTCCCGGCTGAGATGCCGCGCTCGTGAGCACCGTCGAGCGCGACCAGGAGGCGCTCACGGGTTGGTTCCCCGACGAGCACCGCGACGACGGCGGAGGTATCGACGATCACCGGGGGAGGCCGGCGTCGTCGTACAGGTCGTCCGTGGTGATCGCTCTGCGAGTCTCGTCGGTCATCTCCGCGTCGACCAGGGCCAGGAGAGAGTCGACTCGTGCCCGCCTGCTCGAAGCGTCGTCGCGCGTGAGGTCGGCAAGGTAGCGCTCGAGGGCGCTCTCGATGACGTCGGTCTGCGACCGCCCGGTGATGGCTGCTGCCTGTCGGGCAAGGTCTTGAACCCGCTCGCGTTTGATGTTGATGGCCATAGGTACCATGGTACCTCCTGCAGGTACCCATGCCGCAGATCGAGCGTGGCCGCGCTGACCGCGCGCCGGTGGCCATGACCATCTTCGCGGTGGGACGTTACCGCGGCAGCTTCGCCTTGTTGAGCTCCTTCAGCAACAGGCGTCGCCGCTTGTACGTCGTGCGCAGCTCCCGGATCTCGGCGTCGAACGCGGCGCGGGTGCCGGCGGCGTCGTACAGGGTGCGCATCGCTACCAGCACCGCGGCGACCATCTGGTAGCTGCGCTTGTCGGTGTGGCGGAGGTGGGCCCCGAGGGCGGGGCGGTGGAGCTCAGCGGCACGCGCCGGGTCGGTCTCCTCGACGGCCTTGGCGAGGATCACCCACGCACCGCCGGCACCGAGCTCGTCCACCACCGAGAGGGCCCCGTCGATGTCGCCCTCGGTCAGGAGGAGAGTGACCAGCAGGCCGCCGTGACCGTCGTGCTCGGCCCGTGCGCGGGCGTGCTGCATCGCCCAGTCTCGCTGCTCGTCAAGTGCATCGACCCGAGCCGCACACCCGAGCAACACCTGGTACGACTCGTCGCTGGGCTCGCGGACGAACACGGCGCGCAGCGCGTGGAGGGCGTCGTCGGGTCGGCCCGCTGCGAGATAGCGGAAGGCCACATCGCTCGGGTCGAGCCACCGGTGTCCGCCGAAGACGCCGCTGTAACGCAACGACACCCGGTCTGCCGCAACCGCGTGGTCGACCACGCGCAGCGCGTCATCGGCCCGGCCGGCGTCGTCGAGGCGAGCCAGCAGCACACCGTACGGCGGGTCCGTGGTGTGCCCCATCAGCGAGAGGTCGGCGTCGAGGTCAGACAGCTCCAACGTCGTCTGGCCGACGACGTGCTGCGGCTGGCGCGCCGGGCCTCGGCGACCGGGTTGTGCGGCCCGACCCCTGCGGGTCGTCGGCTCGCGGAAGGCAGACAGCCAAGTGGCGACATCGTCCCCTTCAACGTCTGCATCCTCGCAGGCGTGGGCATACAGGTCGGCGGCGTGCTGGCCGGCCTCGCGGAGCATGCCGTCCTCGTCGTCGGCGTCAGCCAGGAGGTCGTGCAGCAGGGTGAGCGTTAGCTGCAGGGGAGCGACGACCACCTCGGGGTGGCCGTCGACGAGGTGGGCCTCCAGCTCGTCGACCAGCTCGCCCGCGTCCTCGCCGACCATGTAGCTGTCGGAGGCGTCGAGGTGGCCGTCGGGGGCCAGCGTCTCGCCCACCTTCTCGAGCAGGTCTGCGACGAGCTCGGAGGTGTCGCCCGTGGCCAGGGCGGCTTGCGTGGTGAGGACCCGCAGGCTGTCGGGGCTCGCAGCGGCGAGGTCCCCGACGAGCGACCGTAGCTGCTCGACGGTGAGACCGGCGACCCACCGATCCACCGGGGACAGCTCGGGTGGGCGGAAGAGCTCCGGCTGCTGCCGGGCGTGGTCGAGCGTCGCCAGCCCGACGGCGACGACGTGGCGGCACAGCGTGCCTGAGGCGGGGACCCCGCAGTGGCACCCGCCGCCGAGCAGGCCGCTCGACCAGTCGACGACGGCCGACAGCACGGGCGCCCCCGGGAGGAGCCCGGCGGCCCGACCGGGTTGGAGGAGAATATCGTCGACGAGCTCAGCGAGGTCCTCACCGGCGGCGTACTCGTCGGGGGTCGCGTGGACTCTGAGCGTCTTCGCACTGAGGAGTCCGTCGATCACGAGGGCCATGGGCACATCCTCGCGCACCACGGATGTCGTATGCCGCGCGGCTCGCTCGCCCTACAGTGCCGCCATGACCATCGGGGACGTCAGTGGGCCGGCCTTCCACCAGCTGGGGGTCGCGACACGCTGACCTCCGGCGGGGCGGGTCCACCTGCCTCCATACGCAACGACGAGGTGGTGCTTCGAGGGCTGGTGCGCCGGGGGTCGACGGTGGAAAGGTGGGTGCGTACGGGGTCCGCGACGGCTGGGCCGCGCCACCTCACCGACAGGGAGAACGCTGATGTCCGACTGGAACCAGCAGATCATCGACGAGTTCCGGGCCAACGACGGGACGGTCGAGACGATGGGCTTCGGCCGCGGCCTCGTCCTGCTGCACCACCGCGGGGCGAAGACGGGGACGGAGCGGGTCACCCCGCTCGCGGCGATCCCGACCGACGGCGGGGGCTGGCTCCTCGCGGCCTCCAAGGCGGGCGCGCCCGACAACCCCGACTGGTAGCACAACCTGCGGGCCCACCCTGACGTCAGCCTCGAGGCGCCGGGCGAGGGAACGGTGGAGGTCCGGGCGCGTGTCCTCGAGGGCGAGGAGCGCGACGCCGGCTACGCGCGCTTCGCAGCCGCGTCGGAGGGGTTCCGCTCCTACCAGGAGAAGACGACCCGGATCATCCCCGTCGTCGAGCTCTCGCGTCGCGGGTGATGATGGATGGGCCGGCGGGTGATTCTCCCGTGAAGCCTACGGTGGCGGAGGTGCTTGCCCAGGTGGCCCGGCGAGACGAGCGCGCCACCGTCTCCTCCACGGAGGTGGTCAGATCGGCCAGAGACGAGCGGTCAGGCGGTTGCGGGGTGGGTGGGCGTGAGGACGAGGCCGCGCAGGAAGGCGTTGGTCGGCCCGTCGGTTGAGTAGATGCTCACTCCCTGCATCCCGCGGGTGAGCAGCACCTTGTAGACGTTGCGCACCAGCCGGTCGAAGTCGGGGTCGGAGACCGTGGTGCGGTTCCTGAAGTCCGGGTCACGGTTGGCGCTGCGCACCGGGAGCCAACGCCCCTCTCGCCACACGAGATCCGGCCCGATGATCACGCCGGCGTAGTCGTACTCGAAGCCCTGCGCGGTGTAGACACACCCCACCTGACCGAAGCCCGCCGGGTCGGTCGCCCACAGCGCCGCGGCCGGGGCGCCGCCGACGGACCGCTCGCCCTTGAGGTTCCACGGCCGCGACCAGCTGCCGATCGACACGTCCGGGACGAGCGTCCCGTCACGGCCGGGGTCGCTCCAGGGCCAGCAGTAGCCGGCGGCCAGGCGGGCTCCGTACCCCTGCTGTTGTCTGGTGGCGAGGACGTGCTCCAGCTCGGCTGGGGAGTCGACGACCGCGACGGTGAAGTGGGGGTCGCCCTGCCAGGGGATCGGGCCGCCGGGCTCGAGCCCGAGGAGGCGCTGGACCCAGGTGACGAAGGCCTCGGATCCGCCGCAGCGGAACTGCTGGTCGAGGCTGATCCGCTCCACGGGAATGCCGAGCTGCGCCGCGTACTTCTCGATGTCGTCGACCGTCCCGAGCTCGCCGGGGCGCACGACCTGGTGCTCGTCGAGGAGGAAGACGGGCACCCTTGCGGCGGCGAAGAGCTCATCGATCTGTGGGCGTCCGGTGCGCTGGTCGGCCTTGGTCCACCGGTTGACGGAGGTCTCACGGATGCGGTGGGCCTCGTCGAGGATCAGCACGTCGAGGTCGTTGGGCTCGGCGCCCATGAACGAGTTGAAGTACTGGAACATCCTCTGCACTCTCGGTGCTCGAGCACCGGCCACCTTGCGCAGCGTCTGGGTGAAGGACCGAGAGCCCGTCGCGTGCAGCACGGACCGCCCCTGGCGAGACAGCTCACCGAGGAGCGACAGGGCGATGACGCTCTTGCCACTGCCCGGGCCGCCCGTGATGACGACCGCCGACTTGGAGTCTTCCCGCCGCGCACGGTCGACCGCGTGGAGGACGTGGTGGTAGGCGTCCATCTGCTCGGCCAGCAGCACGAACACCTCCCGGCTCTGCACCTCCTCCGCCGCGACAGCCAGCAGCTGCCGGGAGGGGGTGATACGACTGCCCAGCAAGGCGTCTCCGTACGGAGTGCCGTCGACCCCGCTCGCGAAGCGCGAGCGCAGGAACGCGACGAAGTCGCCGCGCCGCTGCCCGGTGAAGAGGCGACCGTACTGGTCTGGCGCCATCCTCAGCAGGTCGGCGACTCCCGCGTCAGTAGCGTTGTGCAGGTAGGCGACTCCCGCCAGGGCCGCAGGCTGGTCGGCGAGGGCGGCAGTGAAGTCGCGCAGGTAGTCGCAGTAGCCGCGCACCTGCAGGACGGGGTGCGTGACCGGGCGGGCGCCGTACGCGTTGATGGTGACGAGCGCGTCGTCGCCCTCGAAGAGCGCGGCGTCGCTCCACTGCTTCAGCTCCACCACCAGGTATGAAGCCCCGCCCGCCGGGTGCTGCCCGGCGAGGACGACGTCGGCGCGCTTGCTGGTGAGCGGCAGCTGGTACTCGATGAGCATCTCGACGTCGCCGAGGCCGGCGGTGACGAGGTCGGCGGCGAGGGCGGGCAGGCTGCGCTCCCACGACAACCGCTCACCGGGGCTGGGGGTGCGTCCGGCCTTGATGCGCATCTCGCCGACCAGTCGCGCGACCAGACCTTGCTCCACGGGTGAGAGGGCACCGGCGGTGGTGCGGAAGAGCGTCACTGGTTTTGTCCCCGGGCAGCACGATGTCGTCGTGCGGGTGGGGGCATGTCCTGACGGAAGCCTGTCGGGCCGCGTTTACAGGAGCGACCCTAGCCTTCGCCGCCGATGTGCGCCGCCCAACATGCGCCACAGCGCCATACCGGCCCGTCCGTCCCGCCTTGGGGCGCGGCGCATGTTGGTGGGGTGCGACGGCCTACCTCATCGACGGGGGTTGGCTGTGTGGCGCTCCGTCATCCCGTAGTCTCGTCGTCTTCGCTTGTGACCAGCAGACCGGCCGTGACTGTCCTCAGTCGATCTACGGACGGGGCGAGTGCTTGGCCACTCCACTGATCCCTGCGGGTGCCCGAGTGGTCAGGCCGGGGTGAGTCAACCGAAACCCGGTCCCAAGCCTCCGTAGTTATCCACAGGGAGGGCATGGCACCAGGCACCGTCAAACATGCGCAAGGGCGCTTTACCTGCGCTTCTGTGCTTCGTGAGTGCGCGGCGCATGTTCGGGGGTGCGACGGCCTCCCCCTCCAGGCAGCCCGGCCTTGTTGAGCTCCGTCGTAGGCGCCGGCTGGCCAGCAGAACCAGGCGACCGCCTGGGGGTGGCTTCGCGGCACTGCCCGCTACCCTGGCGACGACCATTGCCTCGCGCCCGGCGCTCGACAGGCCGTGCGTACGGCGTGTCGCCCAGGGCAATGGTCGTCGGCGTACGGCGAACTGCTGCGCTGGCTGCCGCTGACCGGTTGAAAGGTCCCGACCGCTTGATGGGGTGGCATAAACGTGTTGATGGTGTGCCGCTCGAGGTGCCTGCCTGACGAACGAGAGGTGCTCGACGTCACCCCTGTCGGCGCTACCGGATAGCCTCGGGCCCGACCAGTTCGACGCGGGGGTGCGTCGACGACGAAGAGCACGAAGGAGCGGCCGCAGTGACTGCTGGACAAGGAATCGAAGGCGCCCTCGCGGCGACCGAGGAGGAGGTGGATGCAGCGCTCAAGGCCGCCGCCGCGGTCACCCGCGAGCTGCGCAAGGCCAAGGCCGGTGCCGCCAAGGGACAGGTGCGAGACCTGCGTCGGGCCCTGACGGCGGCCGCGGGGCTCGCCGGGGAAGCCGCGCGGGCGACGACCACCGCCGAGGCGTCCTTCGACTTCGACGAGAAGGAGCACCTCGAGTCGGGCGGCTTCGCCCAGGAGCTCGTCTCCGCCGCAGCGGTTCGCGACGTGACGATGGTCGAGCGTGACCAGCGCCTGCTCTGCTACCCGTCCCTGATCAAGGTCCTGCCCGCCGATGCCGCGGTCGAGATCGACCGCCGCCGCGAGAAGCGACTGCGGCCCTCGGTGCTCGTCGACCTTCTCGCGTCTGCGCAGAAGAAGCCGCCACGCTTCCGGGCCGAGGTCTTCCTCGAGAGTCTCGAGACGGCATACGGGCTCGTGCGCAGCCAGCAGGACAAGCGCGACGGCGTCGTGCTCCCACTGGTCGACCTGTGGTCGGTGCTCACCCTCCTGCCGGGCCAGCAGCGGGAGTACACCAAGCCCGAGTTCGCACGTGATCTCTACCTGCTCGACGCCAGTGGTGTCGCCACGACCAAGGCGGGGCGCCTCCTGCGATGGCACGCCAGCACCGGCACCCGGGGCGCCGGCACGCTCGTCACCGTGGCCCAGAGCGGCCAGCAACAGCTGTACTGGGGCCTGTCCTTCACGGAGCCCTCATGAGCGCGGGCAGCGCCGTGAGCGCCGTGAGCGCGGGGAGAGCGGGCAGCTCGGGCCCGGAGGGTGTCGCGGTGCTCGGTGGGGGAGTGATGCGCTCCGACGACTACGTGAAGTTCCTTGCCGACGAGTACCTGGCGGGCTACCTCCCGGCCGGTGGTGGGTCGGTCAAGCTCGTGGTCGCCGGGGATGGCGACGTGGCGGACCGCTTCGCCCAGTCGCTGCACGCCGCGGCTGTCGAGGCGTCGTGCCTGCCGGTGCTGGTCTCGGCCGAGTCGACCAAGGCGCACCTGGTGGACCAGGTGTTCTTCGCGGTGGCCCGTCAGGTCGACTGGGACCAGCTGGCCGCAGCGATCGTGGTGGCGGCCTACGACGCCATCGCCTTCCCCGCCACCGACGGTCGGCTGTCGGTCGCCGAGGTCGCGCAGGACCACGACATCGACCCGCGTGAGCTCTACCGCAGCGTCAGGCGTCAGCTCGAGCGCACCTTGCTCCAGGACACCAGCCTGCCGCGCGAGCTGCGGCGGGCGCTGCTGCGCCTGGCGCAGGCCGCCCTCGGCCACGGCGACGTCAGCCCCCACGAGGCGCAGGTGGTGCGCGACTGGCTCGTCGGCGAGCCAGTCGCACTGCGTGACCTGAAGGACGCCCTGATCTACAGCCGGATCGGGCGGCACAACGCGCGCGACCTGCTCACCTGCGTGGGTCGGTTGCTTCTGCAAGCCGGACACGGAGGCCTCGTGCTACACCTCGACCTCACCCGCCTCGCCGAGGCGCGCCGCCCGCCGCTGGCCGAACGCACCGGCATCTACTACAGCAAGGCGGCGGTGCTCGACGCGTACGAGCTGCTGCGGCAGCTGATCGACGCCACCGACGACCTCGAGGGCACCCTCGTCGTCGCGCTCGTCCCGCCACAGCTCGTCACCGACGAGAACCGCGGCCTGCCGTC
>Ga0123337_10007566_pt1 | contig 10085 bp, 12 predicted proteins | sample frozenSSSSmetaG_FD_89792 | JGI IMG/M metagenome (GOLD analysis project Ga0123337, IMG submission 89792) | Glacier valley bacterial and archeal communities from Borup Fiord, Nunavut, Canada, to study Microbial Dark Matter (Phase II) -... | ecosystem: Environmental > Aquatic > Freshwater > Ice >...
ATTGACATGAGTGAATACCAGGAAAAACATACCGTCAGCAGACTGATTGGAGCTCCTCCCGGATATGTCGGTTATGACGAAGGTGGGCAACTGACGGAGGCCGTGAGAAGAAGACCATATTCTGTGATATTGCTTGATGAAATAGAAAAAGCACACCCCGATGTCTTTAACATATTGCTACAGGTGCTTGACGATGGGCGACTAACAGACAATAAAGGGCGCACGGCAAACTTCAGAAACACCATTGTGATTATGACGAGCAATATTGGTTCAACCGTGATACAAGAGAATTTTGAAATATTAAATGATGTCAATAAACAAGAAGTTGTTGCGCGGACTAAAAATGAAGTTTACCAGATATTAAAAAACACTATAAGGCCGGAATTTCTGAATAGAATTGATGAAGTCATTATGTTTGAACCTCTGAGTAGAGATGACATACACAAAATTGTAAAGATACAAATGAGCAGTATGATCAAACAACTGGCTGATGCCGGGTTCATTCTTGAAATTACAGATGAGGCTGTCGACTGGCTTGCGCAACTGGGGTATGATCCACAATTCGGAGCAAGACCGCTCAAACGTGTTTTGCAGAAAAAAGTGCTCAATGAATTATCTAAAAAAATATTAATGGGTGAAGTCAAAAAAGAAAACCCTATCATTATTGATTCCTTTGAACAGCAGATAGTATTCAGGAACTGATAAAATCCGAAAATAATCTTAAAATCAAACCGGCAGTGGTATATCCTGCCGGTTTTTTTTGTTTATATACTTCCATTTACTTTATATTTTACGGTCTGATAAAGATGTAAAAACAGGTAAAACACAAAATACCCCCTTATAAATATATCTTAAAAAGACATCTATAACAATGATATACAATACTTTATAGTGTTTATATAAAAAATTACTCAATATGATTAGTTATTTTACTCAATATGATTAGTTATTTTACTCAATATGATTAGTTATTTTACTCAATATGATTAGTTATTTTACTCAATGTGATTAGTTATTTTACTCAATGTGATTAGTTATTTTACTCAATATGATTAGTTATTTTACTCAATATATTGCGTAAAGTACAAAATTATAGTATATTTGTCGTGAATTATGCCACAGATAGAACGTTTAGGACAGCAACTCTTAAAAGAACGACTAGAAGAACCACGTTCATTTATTCAGGTATTACTTGGTCCCAGACAAGTGGGTAAAACTACAATGACCCGGCAATTACTGGAAACAGTCAACACGCCATATACTTACATTTCTGCCGACAATATTTCAAATGCCGATGGATATTGGCTAGCCAACCAATGGGAGACCGCGCGGATATTACAAAAGAAAAATCCCGAAAAACCTTATATACTGGCAATAGACGAGATTCAGAAAGTGGACAACTGGAGTGAAGCAGTTAAACAATATTGGGACCAGGATACCGCCGACAAGATCCCACTAAAAATACTTTTACTGGGTTCATCCAGAATACTAGTGCAGCAAGGATTATCTGAATCCCTGCTCGGCAGGTATGAAAAACACTATGTTCCACACTGGAGTTTCACAGAGATGCGGAATGCGTTTGACATTAATCTGGAAGAATACATCTGGTTTGGTGCCTATCCCGGCGCTGCCAGCCTGATGAAAGACGAACAAAGGTGGAAAAACTACATCACCGATGCTATCATAGAACCGGCTATTTCAAAAGATATTCTAATGCTGACACGCATAGATAAACCTGCCCTGATGAAAAAACTATTTGAGTTGGGATGCAGTTATTCCGGACAGATATTATCTTTTACAAAAATACTCGGTCAATTAAAAGATGCCGGCAATACCACCACCCTATCCAACTATTTACATTTACTGGAAACCGCGGGCTTATTATCAGGACTTGAAAAGTTCTCATTTAATAAAATCAGACAACGAAATGCCGCTCCAAAATTTCAGGTGCAGAACACGGCTTTGATGAGTGCATATTATCCACTTACCATCGCAGATGCTTTAGCAGACAGGAAATTATGGGGCAGAGTAACAGAATCTGCTGTAGGCGCTTACCTATACAATCAATCCATCAATGGCAGATATGCCATGAGTTATTGGCGGGAAGGCAATGAAGAAGTAGATTTTGTTCTGCAAAAAGATCAAAGAATTGTTTGCATTGAAGTAAAAAGCAATACAGCCAATACCGACGTTAACCACAGTGCATTTATGAAACAATATCCAAAGGCCAAAACCATACTCATTGGAGGTCAGGGCATACCTTTGGAAACCTTTTTCACCATGAATCCTTTAGATTTATTCTGAGTTTTCACTTTCCTGAGTCAGATAGGCTCCTCAGCATTTAGGTTGGTCAAATCGGGTCGTATCCTTCACTGTTATACTGTATCCGGATTTTCATCCACTCAAATTCTGCATGGATCATCCGATGAATTATTTGATAATTTAAAAAATTAACTGTTAATTGCGCTGGAAACAAAGCTATTCATGATTGTAAGAAATGATACTAAGGCATACCGCAGATTAAAAAAAATAAGTGGTGCTTCTTTCCTTTTCAGGTGCATTGATATTCATGTTTTGTTCTGTATATCCGGTCAGTTTCAAAACTTCCCTGATTTTCAACACTAATTAACATTTATGGCAATAAACTTAACAAAAGGACAAAAAATTGATATCGGCTTATCCAAAATCAGTGTGGGTCTTGGTTGGAACCCAAATGAAGGTACAGGTCATGATTTTGATCTAGATGCATCGGCTTTTATGTTGGATACTAACCGTTTAATTCCTGCTGAAGAATATTTTGTTTTTTATGGCAATACCGACTCCCCTGATGCTGCCCTGCATCATACCGGAGACGACCCGACAGGTGGCAATAGCGCTGATGGTGATGATGAAATCATACAGGTAAACTTAAGCAACGTCAATAATGCCATACAGGAAATCCTGTTTGTAGTGACCATCCACAATGCCATGGAAAGAAAACAGAATTATGGACAGGTGAGAAATTCTTATATCCGCATAGTGGATGATGCAAACGGGCAGGAAATTGCCAAATATGAACTTGGGGAAGACTTTTCAATAGAGACAGGTGTTGAGTTCGGACGTTTGTACAAGCGCGATGGAAATTGGAAATTTGAAGCTTCCGGAATTGGTTATAAGGAAGACCTTTCTTTTTTTCTTGAAAAATATTTTAAAGGACAGATTATTAAGTGATAATTTCGCAGCCAGCTATGCTAGGACATCTCTATATTCAAAAAGCCGGTTTTCATCAGATTAAAACCCTTACAATCTGAATATGCAATTCTATGCACATTACTCTTTTGATCTTTGGCTTACCCTCATTAAGTCCAATCCATTCTTTAAAAGAGAAAGGGTGTTGTTCTTTTTTAAATACTTAAACCCACGCCAAAAAACAATTGAAGATATCACTGAAATATTTAGACATGTAGATTTGATGTGTAACCATATCAACCAGAAGACCGGTGGCAATATCGCATCAACTGAAATGTATCTGATGGTGATCAGCATGATGAATGATTATGACAATACATTTGAAGATATTGATATCGTTTGGGTAGAAAAAGAAATGGAAAAATTGTTTTTCTCCTATATGCCCAATATATATGACAAAGAGACCAAAAACACTTTGCAACAGATTAAACAATCCGGAAATAGTTCTTTAAACATTCTGAGCAATACCGGGTTTATCAAAGGTACGACACTGCGCAAGCTGCTGTCAATAATGGAAATATCTGACCTATTTGATTTTCAGTTATATTCTGACGAAGCAGGCATGTCTAAACCCAACAGTCATTTTTTCCAATTGATGTTGAATGAAGTATATTTACTAAAAAAAGACAGGGACATTAACTTAGACCGTATCATCCATGTAGGCGACAATATCATTGCCGATATCCACGGTGCGCAAGCAGTTGGCATTAACAGTTTTCATATTCATACAAATAATCAATCCATATTAAGTCTCATTCATTAATGCGCAGCAGCTTTTCTTTATATCAAATCCAACAGCCCGATGACTTCCAGTTTTCTCCGGAAGAATATAGCAGATTTAAGTTTGGTGATGAGCTGATTGCCCGCAAATATGGCATCTCTCTGGCTAAAGCTTTTATATCAGAATATCTTAAAACAAATCCCATACAGCATCAGATTGTGGTCATCTCCAGTCCTTATTCTTTTATACCTACTGCCACCTTTGCGATGAAAAACTACTTTGTTTATGAGTTAAACAAATGGTTATCTGAAAACAATTTTCCGGTTGTACAAGAGACCAAAGTACACCGCAGTATCACTTACAAAGAGGATTATGGCGAGTTGGATGCGGAAGCCAGAATTCAACTGATAGGAAACGATGAATTTCATATTGACAAGGATTTTTTATCCGGAAAGACCTTGATATTTCTGGACGATATCAAAATTACCGGGAGTCATGAAAAAATGATTTTAAAGATGCTTGACGCTTATGGATTGCAAAATGATTTGCACTTGCTTTATTTTGCAGAATTACTCAATAAAAGTATCCATCCCAATATCGAAAACTATTTAAACTATAAATCTGTAAGCTCTATTTTTGACCTCGACAACATCATCAAAAGCGGAAACTTTTATATGAACACAAGGATTGTCAAATATATATTAAACACAGATTCTAACACTTTCAGTATCTTTATTGAAAGCCAGTCAGATGACTTTATCAATCTTTTGTTCAATATGGCACTTGGCAACAATTATCATACAATAGAGGCTTATACACAAAATTTAAATCACATAAGAGACTATATAAATACTTACAATTTAAAACAATTACAAAATGGCAATTAACTTACAAAAAGGGCAAAGAGAATCTATCAATGCTCCACGTTTTACAATTGGTTTGGGCTGGGATACCAATACCTCAGCTACCGGAACCGCATGCGATTTGGACGCTTCAGTTTTTATACTCGGAGAGAACAAAAAACTCTTAACTGACCAGCATTTTATTTTTTACAACAACTTAAAATCACCTGACAGTTCAGTTGAGCATACCGGAGATAACCTTACTGGAGATGGTGATGGTGACGATGAACAAATCAAGGTTGATTTATCCAAGATTGACCCTAACGCCTCCGAAATTTGTATTGTAGTAACCATACACGATGCGGAAAACAGAAAACAAAATTTCGGACAGGTTCGCAATTCCTTTGTCAGAATTTTTGACACCAGTTCTAATGCTGATATTATGAAATATGAATTGGACGAAGATTTTTCCGTTGAAACTGCGGTTGAATTCGGCAGATTATATAAAAGAAACAACGAATGGAAATTTGAAGCTGTAGGCATGGGCATGAAAGGCGGACTAGAGGATTATCTGGCTAAATACAATTAATTTAAACAAAAAAACATAAACACGTATGGCAATAAATTTAACCAAAGGTCAGAAAATTGACCTTAGAAAAGAAACAGGCGCATCACTCACCAATTTTTGTGTGGGTGTCAATTGGGGTGCAATTGAGTCCAAAGCATTTTTTGGTCTTTCAAAAAGCAAAAAAGATGTGGATTTAGATTTGAGTTGCATTTTAATAGACGACAACAATAATCTGATGGATCATCTTTATTCGCCTTTGTACAATATCGATGTGCTGCAGAAATTTGGTTTACCTAAAGGTAAATTAGTTTCTCTTGACAGCGCATTAAGACATACCGGAGATGATTTAAAAGGCGATTCAGGTGGAGATGATGGTCTTGACAATGAAATTATCACTGTAGACCTGACTAAGATTGATGCTAAAGTGTCAAAAATATTCTTTTTCCTTAACAATGTTGGTGAAGAAGATTTTTCACAGATTCCCTATGCCAAAATCAGGATGTACGAGGGTACACCAACTGTTGTAAAATCAGTTTTTGCCTCTTATAACGTATCAGCAGAAGCCAGTTACTCCGGTAAAAGAGCCTTGATTATGGGTAAACTGTACAAGAAAAATAACGAATGGAAATTTGATGCAATCGGAGACCCGACCCCTGACCGATTTTTAGGCGAAACCATACACCTGATCATTAAATCATATCTGTAAGCATATGAACATTAAGAATATTGAAGGTTTAACGGGTGAACAAATCAGGAATCTGGTCGCTCAGGGTGGAAAGTTTGTGTTTTACAAATATTGTATTTCCATTGTTTTTATGACGTTTAACCGGAACACAGACGTGCATTTTATCCCTCCGGGCAAAAGCAGTGTAGTTCCGGGAATCGGGCCATTGGTAACGAATGTTTTTCTGGGTTGGTGGGGTATCCCCTGGGGACCTATCTATACCATTGGAAATATTGGTAGAATCCTGTCGGGAGGAAAAGATGTCACGCAGGAAATATTGAGTCAGATTAACCAAAACGACCCAAGCTACGGGCATGGCACAAATTACAATATCCTGGGTTCAAATTCCAATTCTGCAAGCTCAACGAGCACCTACAACATTCCCCAGTCGGGCAATTCCCAATCCGGTGACAATTCCGGCAATACTTACAATATTCCAAGATAATAATTTAACAAAAATGAGAAGACTACCAGTATATCTGTTATTGGACACATCCGGTTCCATGAGCGGAGAACCCATTGAAGCCGTTAAAAACGGGGTTCAGGTGATGATCAGTTCCCTGAGGCAAAACCCTCAGGCTATCGAAACCGCTTTTTTAAGTGTCATTACTTTTGATACCGCCGCTCAACAAGTCATCCCGCTTACCGATCTTGCCTCCTTTCAGATGGTGGACATCAAGGCCAGCGGTGTGACTGCATTAGGCGATGCATTAAAACTATTGGCAGGAAAAATCGATACCGAAGTTCAAAAAACCACAACAGAGCAAAAAGGGGATTGGAAACCGCTCGTGTTTATCATGACGGATGGTATTCCTACCGATGACTGGCAGAGTGGATTGAACGAATTCAAAAAACGTAAAACTGCTTTTACCGTGGCATGTGCAGCAGGAAGCGGTGCCGATACCAATATCTTGAAACAAATCACTGAAAATGTAGTCAGTTTGGATACCGCAGATAGCGCCAGTATCGGGAAATTTTTCCAATGGGTAACCGCTTCTATCGGGGTCACCTCTACAAAAGTGGAAGATGGAGGAAAAGAAGTTCAGGGTCTGAATGAATTACCACCACCACCTTCTGAACTGAATATCGTTGTTTAAAAACAATATCATGTCTGTGGGCTAATGGATTCACTCGAGTTTAGATTCAACTTTGGGTGGATGACTTGATGAATAAATCCATGCTTAAAGCGTGATGACATATGATGAAAATAATAAAAAGATGAGACGCTTACCAGTATATTTCCTTTTAGACACCTCCGGGTCAATGTATGGAGAACCCATTCAGGCATTAAATAATGCCTTAAGTGGCATGATTAATACTTTAAGGGCTGATGCTCAAGCATTGGATTCCCTTTGGTTAAGTATTGTTACCTTCGACAGAGAAGCCCGGGAGATTGTACCTCTTACAGAGCTGGCTTCCTTCCAATTACCCGAAATTACCTGTCCCCAGAGCGGACCTACACATACCGGTATGGCATTGGAAATGTTGCATCAAAAAGTACAATCAGAGGTCATTAAAGGCAGTCCTACACAAAAAGGAGACTGGAAACCCCTTTTATTTTTGTTCACCGACGGTAAACCCAATGATTTGCAGCGCTACAGGGAAATGCTACCCAAAATAAAAGCCTTAAACTTTGGTGCAATAGTTTGTTGTGCTGCAGGACATTTAGCTGATGACGGTTTATTAAAAGAGCTGACAAATGATGTGGTGCATCTTGACACGGCTGATAGTTCAACTCTGAAACAGTTTTTCAAGTGGGTATCAGAAACCATAGAAATGGGGAACAAAAGTCAGGGAACGGGCGAAAGTATGGAACTACCTCCTCCACCAAATGAAATCACTTTAGTCATTTAAAGGATGTTAAAAGTTCTATTTATTTCTGTTTGCCTCATGGCTTTAATTGTCAGGGTGATTTATAAGTCGGTGAATAAAAAAAGTATTGAAGGTTTATTCAGAAAAGCAAAACTTAAACCTGAATTTGCAGATTCATTAAGTCATGAAATCGACCTGCCCTATGGTAAATATGAATACGTTGCATTTGACCTTTCCGAATTTAAAAACAAAATCAATCATAGAACTTTAGGTAAATATAAAATCATTGATAGCTTTCAAATCCATCACAAGTTGCTTTTGCTTACCCAATGTAAATTTGTTGATTGGGGCACAGATTGGAAAGGAGATACTGGTCACATCCAAAAAGAACAATATCACTTTTTCGTTGTATCAAACAATATGACTGAGAAAAAAGTGAGAATTTTTGGCGAATATTATGAGGGCAATAATGATAAATTTATGAAGACAGAATTCGCAGAACTATTAATCAAGGACATACAATAACATGCTCATTTTACAGATTTTTTTAAATATACTGGTAGTGGGTTTGTTTTTATATTCAAAACTTTTGCCTTACAAAGATAAATTAAATGCCCGCTATCTGGGTATCTTTAATTTTTTCAACAGCATTTTTACCCCCGTTTTTAAGGCTTTAAAATCCTTTATCAAACCCTTTCAGGTCGGTCAGGGATTATCTGTAGACCTTACCCAAATTGTTTTATTAATTGTATTGTTAATTTTAATTAATTTATAAACACATGAGAAGATTACCTATTTACTTTCTGATAGACATTTCTGAATCAATGGTTGGAGAACAAATCCAACAGGTAGAAGATGGAATGGCCACTATCATCAAAGCAATTAAAACAGATCCGCACGCTATTGAAACCGTCTGGATTTCAATTATTGTCTTTGCAGGACAGGCAAAGACGCTGGTGCCATTGCAGGAAGTTGTAAGTTTTTACCCACCTAAGTTTCCTATAGGTGGCGGAACTTCACTGAGTAAAGGGCTAGGACATCTGATGTATGAGTTAAGACAGAACACGGTAAAAACCACCCTTGACCAGAAAGGTGACTGGAAACCCATCATTTTCCTTTTCACGGATGGTGTGCCAACAGACGATACTAAAAATGTGATTGCTGAATGGAAACAAAACTGGCAGCGCGCGGCCTATATGGTGGCAGTGTCATTTGGTGATGAAGCAGACACTAGTATTTTAAGTGAATTGACAGAAAATGTACTTCATTTTAAAAATTCCACTGAAGACGATTATAAAAAATTCTTCAAATGGGTAACAGATTCCATTAAAACAAGCAGTGTCAGTGTTGAAAATAATCAATCAGGATTTGAATTGGCTAAACTTGATGGGGATACTATTTCCAAAATAGATCTGGCCAAAAATCCGGCACCGAGGCGATACGACAGTAATTATGTGGTTTTGGCCGCCAAATGCCAGAATACAAAAAGACCCTATCTGATGAAATACAGGAAAGTAATCAATCCTTCCGAATTGGGCGGACTGAATCTGCAAACAAGATCCTATCGTTTAGTCGGCGGATTTCAAGTAGACAATTCTTATTTTGAACTTTCCGATGAACAGTCAGGTTCAGTGAGTGTGAGCAGTAATGAATTGATTGGGGCCCCCTCCTGCCCATGTTGTGGCAATCAATATGCCTTTGCATTATGTCAGTGTCAAAAAATTCATTGCATCGGTACTGAAAGTGTCAGCACTTGCCCATGGTGTGGTAACCAGGGCAGTTATACCTCAGGTGAAGGTGGATTTGACGTCAACAGAACACAGGGATAGAATTAAAAAAAAAATGGCAGATATTGGTAACTACATGCGGGGATTATTAAAATCCAAAAACATTGATATCAGCGGAAAACGCTCGCGGGTATTTGATGAATTCATCAATCAGGAAGAAAACATGCTTGATTTTTCGCAGATTGTAAGCAGCCAGAATGCCTTAATAACAAAATTTATGTATAAAACCAAAGTCTTTGACATTGTCAACCAACATTTACCTATACCTAATGGCACTGTAGGAAAACCCTACACTTATAAATTTGACATCAGCAAACTGGGTCATGGAGAAATTATTTATACAAGAATAGACCATCTTGAACCTTACGGGCTTGTATATGATAATGAAACCGAAACCATATCA
>Ga0123337_10007570_pt1 | contig 10081 bp, 10 predicted proteins | sample frozenSSSSmetaG_FD_89792 | JGI IMG/M metagenome (GOLD analysis project Ga0123337, IMG submission 89792) | Glacier valley bacterial and archeal communities from Borup Fiord, Nunavut, Canada, to study Microbial Dark Matter (Phase II) -... | ecosystem: Environmental > Aquatic > Freshwater > Ice >...
AAGAGTGAGCACTAGCGTGAAAGTGGCTGGGCAAACCGCTCCGCATCTGTGGTACTGGAGTGGAGAGGTGGAAATACTCCCCCTGGCGGGCTAGAACAACGCACAGTGAAAAGGTGTGTACATCCTACCGTGCTGGTGGTGGAGATTGCACAATTATCCTGTAGATGAGTTACCTCAGAATATCTGGAAGAAATTTTTGAGACAAGGATCGTTCTCCAGATTCCACCAGTAGCACGATGAGATGTACATTAAGGTAACTGCCTAAGTCCGGTGATGTTACCGTCTGCGTCCTTTACCCATGCAATCAGCATCCCCCCACCGACATCTTGGACCTCTTGCTGTATGTGCGCGCCAGCTTCTAGGAGGAGTTGTAGACTTTTATGAATGTCGTTCACGCGCAAGTAGCCAATAGGCCCCGTCATTCCTTTGTTATGACCATTGGGGTCTAAACCTATTTCTTGCTCTCCAACCCGAAAGCCAACATAATACGCCCCATCCGCATAAGGCTCTACACCTAAAAGCTTGCTGTAGAGCATCTTTGCTTGAGCTAAATCTTTGACGGGGTAGACAAATAAGCTAATACCTTCAGACATGAAAAACTCCCTCTGGTGTCTCTTTGCTCTCTGTTTTTTCGATAAAGCTGAATCGGGATGGGCAGCATCCCGATTTTGATCTTGACGGGTCGGCCACCCAGCACATTCACGAGAGCTGATCTCCCTATCACATCAGTTGGGTTTCGCTCGTCACTCCTATGACGCAACGCTTCAAAGAAGTGTGACCCATGACGGTGCTTTCCAGGAATATTTGCCCTTGCTACTTCTCCTACGTAAAAATGCTTGTGTGTATTGTTCCAGCCCGCCAAGGGGGGGTATTTCCACCTCTCCACTCCAGTACCACGGATGCGGAGCGGTTTGCCCAGCCACTTTCATGCTAGTGCTCACTCTTCAGGGTATTTACCACTTACGTGAAATAGGCACATCTGCTCAATATCAATCGAACTATACCATACTTTCTCGTGTGCGGCAAACCTTAGATTCTAGGACACACTTAGTGTGCCTGCTTGCTTGAAAGAGGAGCCTCTCTTATCATAGAATAGAAGCAGTATCACTTAAAGGAGTTCGGTCAACTTTTGCTGAAGCTGGAAGGGAAGAGCCGATTGGAGCAATGGAAAGCAGCATTGCGCTTGAGTGGGATTACGGAACGCATCCGTTTTGTCTATGGACTAGCCGACGATGAAGCAACAGTGGCAAATGCTTGCATCGAAACAAAGAGAGGTGAGAAAAGATGCTGACGCTATTCTATTCCCCACACTCCACAAGTGTGGATAACGAGGCAGGACGTGCTTCAGGTCACGCTGATGTCCCACTTTCTGAGTCTGGTTGCCTGCAAGCGCAAGAGCTTGGACAACACTATGCGACGGAAACGCTTGATGCCGTATTTTGCTCTGATCTTCAGCGCGCATGGACCACAGCAGAAATTGCATTTGCAGAGCGGACACTGACTGTTGTACAAGATGCTCGGCTTCGTGAATGTGATTATGGTGAGATGACACAACAGCCATTTGTCGAAGTAGAAAAAGAGCGTACAAGGCGCATTGTGCAGCCGTTTCCTGGTGGAGAAAGCGTCCTCATGGTGGTGCAACGGGTGGGGACTTTTTTGCGTGATATCTTCCATGAGTATGATGGAAAAAAGGTTCTGGTCATCGGGCATGGAGCGACCAAGTATGGGCTTGCATACTGGTGCGGCGGTGCTTCAGTTGAGGACGTTGTACACAGTCCGTGGGAATGGCGCGATATTCCTATCTGGCGTTACGAACTTCATGTAAACAACCTTGAAAGAAGTTTTATTGTTCGCACTCTCTAGCAAGCAGGCACACTAATGTGTCCTAGAGCCACCTTATTGCATGATTCGGCAAATCATTCGGGTCTTCCGCTCGTTTGGTGCTGCTCGCTTTATACATTCATATTCATGAATCGTTCTACAGGAAGAAATAATCTTGTAAAAAGATAATCAGATGCAAATAGATGTGTCTTTAATGCTCTCTCTTCCTGATGGGTTAGAAGTTACCTCAATAGCAGTCGCTGACCTGGTTCTGACTATCCATATCGTCGCGACAGCGAAAAGCAGCACCTGCCCGTTGTGCACTCAGGCAGCAATGCGCGTACGCAGCTACTACACACGCTTGGTAGCAGATGTGCCATGTGGAGGTCATCAAGTCCAATTGATCTTCCATGTCCGAAAATTTCGCTGTGAAACAGCAGATTGCCCTCGCCAAGTTTTCACGGAGAGGCTTGCTCCTTTTCTCGAACCATAGGCAAAGATGACGACTCGACTTAGCAAAACGATTGAGACCATTGGTCTGACCACATGCGGAGAGTTAGGCGCACGATTTGCTCCACATCTGGGAATTCAGACCTCACCTACAACCATCCTTCGCCGCACGATGGCTCTTCCTACCTGCCCACCAGAACAGGTGTCACAGCTCGGCATTGATGACTGGAGTTTCCGCCGAGGCCGCAAATTCGGGACCATTCTGGTCAATTTAGTAATGCATAAAGTGATCGATCTGCTCCCAGACCGAACGACGGAAACGGCTACGGCTTGGATGCAGGCACACCCTGAGATTGATATTGTCGGTTGTGACCGAGGAGGAGATTATGCCGCTGCCGCACGAAAGGGAGCACCCCAGGCCATTCAGTGTGCAGACAGATTCCATCTTACGCAAAACTTGACAGACCGCATAGAAGTAATCCTCTCACGGTGCAGTCCAGACATCCGCAAGGCATTCCGAGGACGTGACTCGTCTGCCTTCTCAGAGGATCACTCAGGAGGCAACGGTAAAGAGCTAACCTAGGAACCCAACGAATGGTCATCGGCTCCAGTTCCTCTTGCAGGAAGCGCTCATCTTGCTCATCGGGGAACATCTTTATGCTTGGCTGAGTTGCGTGAGAGCGAGTCAGATCCCTGAATTGCAATCATTGGTAAAGAGCATCGAACGGGACAAAGCAGCAGTTCTTGCAGGTCTCACCCTACCGCACAACAGTGGTGTCGTTGAAGGAAAAGTCAATAAATTAAAGCTCATTAAACGCATGATGTTCGGCAGGGCAGGGTTTGCGTTACTTCGCCAGCGAGTCTTACACTTCCTCTAAAGAAAGGATGTCCAACAACTGGGGGAGCATTATTCCATGATCTGCAATCAATGGAGGAACGGCGTGTGGCAATAGAGTCCAGAAAAACTCGAAGGGAATGGGCTTTTGTGCTGAACTATCAGAATGGTAGCACTCTTCATGTTGCCAGGTCGTGGGAGGATACCCATGACAGCGAAGATGATAGAAACGGCGATGATGAACCTCGTCACGACCAAAATCAGACATATCTCGTTCCTGCTCCCCGAGGAAACAATTCAAAGTCAGGTGAGTCAATCCTGTTTCTTCATAGGCTTCTCTCAAAACAGCATCTTCAGCCTGTTCATGTTCTTCAACCGTACCTACCGGAACTTGTATCCCCGCTTCTGGAGCATCTAGGTGACGGAACACAAGCAAACGATGATGATGGGTAATGTAAGCCATGACTTTATACTTGACCTTCCTCACACCAGTATACCTCTCTTCCTCGTTCAAATATCTCAAGTAGTATACCATAAACTCTCGCTCTTGAAGAATGGATACAGAGTATTTTGAGCCTTTTCGCTAAGCGAGGGAGCAGCACCAAACGAGCAGAAGACCCGCAACTGCTCATTTTCTTGTGATGGATGAATAAGTTTTCATTAGTAAGCTAACCCTCTGTCTATAGGGCTACCCATCCTCCTTGTAGAATTTATTATAGCAGTCGTTCTCATGGGCACAAGTATTTCTGCACTGTTTCGCCCCATTTCACCCCTGGTGAAATCCCTACACACGCTCACTGTTCTACTCAATATCCCTCTGGTTCTCTTTCTTGTGATATTCTCGATGTTTCGTAGGGCCGGAGGAGTAAATTGGTCTGGTGCAGACATTGCAGGTCCTGGCCTGTTGCTCCTCGTGTTTGTTGCCCTTGTAACGGTGATTGGCGGCGTGATCTCTTATCTCATCGCAGAAATTGAATATATACATCAGATGAAGCGAAACCGGCCCTCATAGTAGTGAGGGTTATTTCGTCAACAAATTTGTAGGCCATGCGTTAAGATGGCCTAATACGCGCGAAGCAGCTTCCAAATGCAAAGGAGACATTCATCTAACGTTTGTATTTACACGTGTGCACCACTCGTTTTCTCAGGTTTGTTGAAGAGGCTTTCATGTCTCCAGCCTCGTCTTCGGCTCACGATCTATGCGTTTGGCTTTAATTCTCGTTCCACAACCTGGCGATAGGACAGAGGTGGTCGAGGCAAAATGGCTCGTATCGGCATGGGATCGCCAATCAAATCCGTCGTTAAGCCATCTACAAAGGCTTTGATCGAACCTGGCGGGAACTTGCTCACTTGTTCGACGAGTGGTGCAAACACTGCAAGCAGTTTCTGCGGGATGGGAAGCTTGAGAGGGTGAGTTCGCCCTAGAACATCGGCTATGATGTCAATCATTTGATTCGTCGTCAATATCTCATCACCACCCACGTCACTCTATGATGAAAAAGTGGATAACACCAATATGCCCGTTGAGCAACTCGTCAAGTGGTTTCTGGCGCGATACCCTGAACTCAGTCGGTAAAAACTCTTTGTTGTTCAGATGAAGGCTTTGATTTCTCGGTTCTTTGCGAGTTTCGCGCGAAGTTCATTGATGGGCAGGCTGAATATCGCTTCTTTGATATGCTACTCAATCGCCTAAAGCACACGAAACCGTATGCGCGGTTCAACGTTTCGCAGAAAAAGGGAAAGCCCATGAATATGAACCGGTCAGGTTCATATTTATGGGCCTGATACTACTCTCTGTACGAGTGCGAGCACTTAATCCAGAGCGGGTTTGCGTGTGTTCCCTTTACAATGGGGTCGTCCTGCGATCCTCTGGGGAGAGAACCACCCAGTGCTTGGTTTCGGACAGTGCGCTCTCCTTCTTCACTCTCGTGAACAGAAGCGTCACACTACTTCTTACGTGTCTGTCGGAAGGGGCGGAAGAAGGCACGCAGGTCCTCAGCGACCCGTTCTGGCTCTTCTCGCTCTAAGAAATGCCCACCAGAAGGAATCTCCGTCCATCGCTGCACATTATAGGACCGCTCAACCCACTCGCGAGGAGTGGAAAACATGTCTTTGGGGGACATCAACATGGCTGTTGGCACCTCGACACGTCCCCAATGTCCTGGGTTGCGTACCGTCTCATAGTAGAGGCGGATCGAGGAATTGATGGTCTGGGTTGCCCAATAGATGGTCAGATTGGTCAGAAGGTCATCCTTGCTGAACCGCTTCTCGATATCGCCATCGCAGTCGCTCCATGCACGGAACTTCTCGACAATCCATGCCGCCAGTCCTGCTGGAGAGTCGTTCAAGCTATATGCCAGCGTTTGTGGCTTACTGGCGTGTTCCATCGCATACGCCATTTCCTGCTGATTCCAACGCTCTGCGTTCGCCACGAACTCCTGCTCTGCCTTGGTTAGGTTGTCTGGGATTTGTCCTATATAGGGATTGGTTCCGCTCTGATGAATGCCGATCAACTGCTGTGCATGCGTCAACGCCAGTTGTTGTGAGACACCAGCACCCAGGTCGCTTGCGCGCGTTGCAAAGCGTTCGTAGCCCAATTCCTCCGTGAGCAGTTTCGCCAAGAGGTCTGCAATGCGCCCGATGCCCATTCCCTTTTCGCTGGGTCGATCTGAGAACCCGTATCCGGGAAGCGAAGGAACGATCACATCAAATGAATCTGCGGCATCTCCTCCGTACCGTGCTGGATCAGTGAGGAGTGGAATGATCGTGAGCATTTGCCAGAAAGAACTCGGCCAGCCATGCAGGAGGACGAGTGGCAACGGATGGTCGCCCTTTCCTCGCTCGTGGATGAAATGAAGCCCGAATCCATCCACCTGGGCATGAAAATGGGAAAACGCGTTGAGGGTGCGTTCTTGCGCTCGCCAGTCAAAGTGATGCTGCCAATAGTCTACGAGTTCCTTCAGGTAGACCAAATTCGCTCCGTACTCCCATCCCGCTCCCGATACCTCGTCTGTCCAACGAGTGCGAGCCAGGCGCTCCTGCAAGTCCGTCAGCGTTTCCGCCGTGATGTCGATGGTAAATGGTGTAATGCTCATAAAAGCTTTCCTTTTCTTCTCAATGCATCTCTGTGCAACGTCTTCATAGTTGTATTTTACTCCGAAAAGATGGTAAAATTGACCCTAATTAAAAAGAATGTGTTGGAGGAAAAAGAAACGTGGTGTATCGCCCAACTGCCCGTGTGCTTACCGTCCTCGAACTCTTACAGTCGCATGGACGCATGACGGGCGCGGAACTTGCTCGACGGCTAGAGGTCAATATTCGCACCGTGCGAGATTATATTGAGATGCTTGCCGATCTGGGTATTCCCGTGGAAGCGGAACGAGGCCGCTATGGAGCCTATCGTCTTCGGCCTGGGTACAAACTTCCCCCCTTGATCTTTACCGAGGAGGAGTCTTTTGTGCTGACGCTCTCGCTATTGATGGCACAAGAGCAGGGGTTTGCCCAGGCCTCGCCTGCCTTTGAGGGAATCCTGGCGAAAGTGATGCGTGTGCTGCCTGAAACCACGCGTACTCAGGTTCAGGCGGTAGAACAGACGGTTCTCTTTGAGGATCGTTCTTTTCGCGTTGCCCCTTCCTTGCTTGCCGTGAAGGTGCTCAGTTCGGCTCTCCAGGCTGGTCGGCGTGTGCAACTGCACTATCGCACTCCACAGGGAGAAATCACTGAGCGCGGATTTGATCCTTATGGTGTTGTCTCTCACGAGAGGGTCTGGTACACGATTGGTTACTGCCACTTGCGACAAGGGCAGCGTCTCTTTCGCCTGGATCGTATAGTACAAGTCGAAATGGCAAACGAAACGTTCTCTCTCCCAGTCAACTTTGATGTACATAAGGCGGTGCAGCGGGTGCTGGCCTCTGTCCCCAAAGAGTGGCAAATCGAAGTGTGGTTGAAGACAACACTTCTGGAGGCACAACGGTCCCTGCGTCTTTCACAGGCGTTTTTTGAGGAGAAGAGTAGTGGAGTTCTCCTGCATGGTGAAGCTGAAGATTTGTCCTGGGTGGCGCAAAAGCTTGCTGGTCTGGGCATGCCTTTCATCATTCATCGACCTCAGGAATTACGTGTTGCGATGAGCCAGTATGCACAAAAGCTCGCGAACTATGCACAGCAGATTAACACAGAAGGGATCGAGTAGGAAAACGCGAAGCAAGATATCAGACGAACCGCGTTTTGCCCACATACTCTGGCCGAGCAGCAAAATGAAGCCCTCGTTTCCAGCTCGTATCGACAACTGACATTTGTCGAAAGGGGCTGGATTGTACTGTGGAGAATGGTGAACGTTTCTTCAATTTCCCCTGCGTGATTCATTGGTGCGATTGGTGTAAGAAATTATGACCAATCCTTATTGGAGGAAGCCGTACCACCCGAAAAGAGATCGCTGAGAGGTTGCCCCTGACCCTTGAAACGCGTGATACGTTCCCGCGAATGCGAGTGAACCTGTTTCGTCTGAAAGAAGATACCCCGTAAAAATCATCATCCGCGAGAGGTATTCAGGGGTCGCTGTTTTGTCATTGCTAGAGGGGTTTGTGCGGAGAAATGTGATCTTCTGTGAGCCTTCATCCCAAAATCCAAGTATGTTTTCGAGGTCTAGCGTAACGTTTGAGAAATTTCCCTGTTCATCAAACGCCGCAATTATGAGTGTAAGATGAAGAAAGTCACCTTGAATGTTCCAGGTTCCAATTGGACTTGGCATGTTCTACCTTCCTCTACTTTCCTTGTGTGGCATCCCTCGTGAAGCTTGAGTACGTGATACCTTCTCAGAGGGTCCCTTTAGAAGACGGTGCAGGAGAAAATATCTGGGCTATTTCGTCCTGCACAATATCTCCAAGCTAATACCACTTCTTTCAGAAGAAGAATATTTTGCTAGCTCACCCGCACGTCATCAAAAAGTGTGTAGGTTGGATCGCCAGCATAATTGTCGTCATGGCTTGTAAGTGTCAAAGTCACGGTATGACCCGCCGTTACTCCTGCTGATGCCTGTACCCAGGTTGCATTGTTGGTACACGTCTTCGTGAGCATCGTGGTGGTCGTCCCGTTTGTTGTATCTTTGAGTGTCGCTGTTGCCCAGTCATACGCTACCGTATCTGGACAAGACACCTGATACCAGAAGCTCAAGGAACTGGCCCCACTGGGGATGGTAAATGTCTGGCTGATGGAGCTATCCCCATTGGTCTGTGAGGTCGAGCCAGTACCCGTCCAGCCGATGAGGGTACTCATCTCAAAGTCTCCATTGACAAGGCTGCTCCCGCCGCCGCCACCGCCGCTACTCCCATCGAATTGAATGCCGATCACGGCGTGTAACTCGACTCCGTTTGATGCAACTCCTGTCTGACCATGTTGAAAGTCGAAGAAGCCAACCCCCGTAACGGTTACAGGGACGTTGGCGGCCTGAAAGCTCCCTGTGACGCTATACTTCGCATCGAATGCAGCACGAGCCGCCTGGATACCAGAGAGCAATGGGCTGGAAGACCCAACGCAGGCCGGAGCAGGAATCTCGCCAATCATCGTATTGCCAGATGCATCGTTGAGGATCAGATGATAATCGGAGTCGGCTTCCAGCTTATATTTGGTGAGCGTGGCGTGGAGCTGGAACACCGTTGTCTCGGTTGGCTGGACGCGGTTGTTGGCTGGCAAGGTGCTTGGGGCTGGGAGCGCGGTGAGCGAGGGAATTGTGGTTTGCGTAATGGCTTGGAGATTAATCAGACCCGCGTCCGCGTCAGTCCCAGTCTTTACTGACCAACGTTCCACTCCGCAAGACGCAGCGGGAACGCTTCGGGGCTGGTGCTGGTTGACACTCGCATGTGCAGTGGATGAAAAATGAATACCTGCAAACGCAAAGAGGAGCAAGAGGACGGAGGCCAGAAAAAGAGGTATTTTCATCAGTGACTCCTTTAACAAAATAGAACTACTCTTCTAAATAAACGGAAAGAGAGAACAGTTTTGATGTGAAAAAGGGAGGCGTTTTCTTGCCGCTATAAAGAAAGTATGCACGGAAAGTAGTATATGTATAGTATCACAATGTCAAAATATACGTTTCTTGAGAATTTGGTTTTGCTTTAAGATATCAACAAAGTGTTGTCACGCGCTCTATTAGCGAGTGACAACACGATAGCGTGAGGAAAATCAAAAAATGCGCACTTTTGTATCAGCACATTTTGCGTAAGTAACTGTTCAAGGCAAAATTTTTGCTGCCTTGAAATACTTTACTCATGGCCCCTTGACGGCTCGGAGTTTTTCTTTGGCCTGCTCCCGGCTCGCTTGGATAGAGCGAACTGTGGTCTGAATGGCAGGGAGTCCTTTTTTTGTCATGCGACTGAGATGTTAGGCGACTTCTTCAAGCGACTATCCGGCGGCTCGCACTTGATCTGTTACGTAGGTGTGGTGGTACAAACGTTTTATTCTCTCGAATACTGCGTTCTGGATGCCCTCGTGTCCTTCCTATACACATCCTGCCGCCCACTATTGAGCCGAACCGCCTGTCATTATCTAGCTGCTTCCCCTAGTATTGGGAAGCAAAAGATTGGTACTGACCATTTGTTCGCGCAATCTGTCCACTTGTTCGGTCATGACCTGTGCCATTGTCCCTTGCTGTGGCTTGGCAATCCAACGCATCTTTGAAGAGACGAAGAGTTCTTTGAGATAGGCAAATGAGAAGCCTTCGGTCAGATCACTGACCGTGTTGCTCTCTTCCTCTGCGAGACGTAGCGCAGGTTTGAGTGCCTCATTCCAGAGAGCAATATACGCCTTGCGCTCAGTTCGCTCTGGGAGATTAAAGGGATATTTGCGATCAAAACGGCTGGGACGCTCAAGAATTGCCGGATCAAGCCGCTCTGGGTGGTTCGTGGTGGCAAGCGTCAGGATGCCGATATTGGCTGCGAACCCATCCAGCTCGTTCAGGAAAAACGAACGATTCTGCGGCGT
>Ga0123337_10007571_pt1 | contig 10081 bp, 13 predicted proteins | sample frozenSSSSmetaG_FD_89792 | JGI IMG/M metagenome (GOLD analysis project Ga0123337, IMG submission 89792) | Glacier valley bacterial and archeal communities from Borup Fiord, Nunavut, Canada, to study Microbial Dark Matter (Phase II) -... | ecosystem: Environmental > Aquatic > Freshwater > Ice >...
CCGAACCCGACGACGATGTTCTGGTTTTTCTCAAGTTGCACGCCATCGGTTTTGCCCATCTGCAAACCCTGCAAAGCCGCCGTGCCGGACACTGGAACCTGCTGTTCAACCCGCTCCGCGCCCTGCGTCCCCCACGCACCAGCGGGCTGAAATTCCAAAGCCTGCTATGCCCGTTTGACCCGGCAGGGTTCCACTTCAACCGCCCCTTTCTGGCCAGGGAAATTTTCTGGCAAGGCGACCTGGCGGGCAAACCCGCGCGCCTGCTCTACAACAAATTCCCCTTCGCCCGACTGCACGGCCTGCTGGTGCCGGAACCCCTGCGCCAGTTGCCGCAATACCTGAGTCCCGAACTGCACGGCTGGGCGTGGGAACTGTGCGAACAAGCCAACGTGCCCGGCCTCTGCCTCGGCTACAACAGCATCGGCGCGGGCGCATCGGTCAACCACCTGCACTTCCAGAGCCTGGTGCAAACCCGCCCGCTGCCGGTGCAGGACGCGCGCTTCGTTCACAACGGCGGCGACATCCCCTATCCGCTGCCCTGCCAGCGCTTCTCCGATCCGGCCGCCGCCTGGTTCCAGCTCGACCAGCTTCACCAGCGCAACATCCCCTACAACCTCGTCTACAGCCAGGCTGTGCCTGCACCTCATCCCCCGCGTTCCGCAAGACAGCCACAAGCTTAACGACCAGAACCGTGGCTATGGCTGGAGTGAAATGGCGGGCGTCGTCACCCTGTTCAGCCGCGAAACGTTTGAGGAAATGAGTGCTGAGATGTTTGAGACGGAATTGGCAGGCTTTGCGCTGTGACCCGCTGAACCATTGAAGCCCCCCGGCAATCCCGGCGTGTCCTAAGCTGAACCCATGCTTCACTGGAGAATGCCGCGATGCCCACCCTGCTCGATGCGATACACCAACGCTACGCCTGCCGCCAGTTCGTCGCCGGGCAGACTGTTGGCGCCGGTGAACTCCGCGTATTGCGCGAAGCCGGCCGACTGGCGCCGTCCGCATTCGGCCTCGAACCCTGGAGATTCATCACCGTGACAGGCGAGACGGAGCGCGCGACCCTCGCCCGCGCCTGCTACGACCAGCCCGCCGCCGCCACGGCCGCCGCTCTCATCGTCATTGTCGCCCTGGTCGACGCGCTCGACCCGGATTCGGATTACGTGCACGCACGTTTCGAGGCCGAAACGCGAGGCCAGGATACGGCGTCCATTTATGAAACCTATCGGGCATTCCATCATGCGGAAGACGTGTCTGCCTGGGCTCGGGGCCAGTGCAACTTCGCCGCTGCACACATCCTGTTGCAGGCAGCACACCTGGGGTTGGGCAGCTGTCCGATCGGCGGCTTCGACGAAACCGCACTCAGGGCTGCACTGAATATTTCACCGGGTGAATCCCCTGCGTTGGTGATTGGCTTGGGGCAGTGTGCCTACACGGCACCGCAGCGGATGCGCAAGGATAGTGATTGAAATTGGTGATCTGTTCGCTGGCACAAGCGCGATTTCGCAATAGGGGTTGATGTCGCTGTTCGGCCAGGGATAGACCCTCAGCGTGTTCTACATGGACGTCCGGTAGCTGGCCCCAAGTTGCCAGAGGGCAGAAACCGTGCGGTTGTGAGATGAGACTCACGAACGCACTTCTGTTCCTTCTGTGGGTGGCGAGCTGATACAGGCGACCAGCACCTTGTCTACCCTGTTCTTGTCCATGTCCATCACTTCAAAGCGACAACCGCCCCAGTCAAAATGGTCGGTCACGGCAGGAATACGCCCCAGCACATGCATGACGAAACCACCGAGCGTAATGAAGGCGTTCTCCTCTTCACCCGGTAAATCCTCATCGATTTCCAGCACCGACTTGAATCGTTCGACCGCTACACCGCCGTCCATCAGCCACGAGCCATCCTCCCGCTTCACAACGTCCTGCTCCTCGTTGATGTCCTCGGAAGGGAGATCGCCGACAATCGACGTCAGTACGTCGGTGAGGGTAACCAGACCCTGCAATTCGCCATACTCATCCACTATCAAGGCGGATTGCAGCCGTGCCTTGCGGAAGTTTTCGAGCAACTGCGTGGTGCTTACCCCGGCTGGCACATAGAGCGGCGGGCGCATCGAATGTTCGACATCGAGTGGATCGCCTTCCAATGCTGCCTTGAGCAGATCGGAGGTTCGCAATATGCCTACGATATGGTCGAGACCGTCACGGCACACGATGATCCGCGTATAGGGACTCTCCGCAATGCAGCGGCGAATTTCCGCATCCGTCTCGTCAAGGTCGAGCAAATAAATATCTTTGCGGGGCGTCATGATCGACTCGATGCGCTGCTCGTCAAGCCGCAGCACGTTGGAGACGATCGCCTGCTCGCTCTCATGGAAAACGCCGGCCTCGGAGCCTTGTTCCATCAGTCCCCTGATTTCCTCGTCCGTCACCGGTGGTTCTTCCTTCCGGCGCGCTCCAATCAGGCGCAGCAGCAGACTGGAGGTGGAAGATAGCAGCCACACCATGGGGCGCGCAGCGCGTGACAGCCAGATCATCGGCCGGGAGATGAGGGATGCGATGCCTTCTGGGGCCATCAGCGCCAAGCGCTTGGGCACCAGTTCCCCGACCACGACGGCAAAATAAGTTAGCCCCGCCACCACAACTGTAAGCGCGATACCCTGAGCATAGGGCGCGATCAGCGCGAAGCCGGACAGCCATGCAGCCAAAGGATCGGCCAGCGCCGATTCGCCGATAGCGCCGCTCAAAATACCGATAGTCGTAATACCCACCTGGACAGTGGACAGAAAGCTGGACGGCTCGGCATGAAGTGACAAGGCTGAGTGGGCACCTGGACTGCCGTCTTCGGCCAGCCTTTGCAGGCGGGTCTTGCGGGAAGTGACAACAGCGATTTCCGACATGGCGAAAACGCCATTAAGCAGGATGAGGAACAGGAGTAACGCAATATCCACGGTGAAGTCGCCCATCGCCTTAATGGCGCGCGACCCCGGATTGAAGGGGGATGGATTTTAACATTCGCGACGGGGTGCTCTAAATTACCTTGCCAGTCATCTTTTAGCCTCAAATTCGGGCGTCCGCTTGGGTCGGAAAATCAGACATGTAAACTTTAGCCCGGCAGACCGTAATGGGTCGAAAGCACTCAATCATCCCCCCAGCGACCCAATCAATGCGCACGGTTTTTAACTCCCACGCCAAAAAATTCACGCTTCAGAAAATCCTCGAGCTCGGCCGTGTCTTCTTCGCGCGCCGACAGCACGACAACCTGCCCGAGCCGTTGCGATTCCCAGTTGAAATCGCCCTTGAAGTAACCGCGTATCAGGCCAATCATCCGGCGGATGATGGCCAGCTGGATATCGCCGTCTGATCCGGCGCTGACGCTGATGGTTTCGCGTTGCGGGTTGCTGGCGTTGGTGGTCCAGGAGCGGAATGAAAAGCGCGCGGTGCGCGGTTGAATATCCAGTATCTGGAATATGCCGTTGGTGCCCGCGGGTTGCAGGTTGCGGCGGATGTTGGCCATGCGGATTTCATCTGCGCTGGCTTGCTGGGCGCTGCTGCCCGCATCTGATTCCTCGGCCTGGCGACGCGCTCTTTGCGCGTTGACGTAAGACATCATGTCGGTCGGCGCGGGGTCGACCGGGCGATCCAGATCGAGCGGCAGCGCGGGCCTGGAAACCGGTTCGGGAGGCGCGGGTTCAGGCTGCGGCGGTTTGGGGCTGGGCGGCGCGAGTCGGGGGGCGCGCAGTTTTGGCCGGGACATGGCCTGCGGTTGCGGTTTCACGGCGGCGATCGGTGCCGCTTTGGGTGCCTCCTGGGCGTCGGCCAGTTCGACCAGTCGCGCGTCGATGGCAGCAGGCGGCGGGGCAATCGGGGGCGACTTCATATAGAAACCCACTCCCCACAGCAGCGCCAGCCACAGCAGCGCCGCCAGGGGAACAGGCCACCAAAATGATGGCTCTTTCGTCATCATTCCGGGCATGTTCACCGCAGCATCATTGATGTTTGACGGCGATCAAAAAATGCACGGCGCCCGCCTCGCGCGCCCGCAGCATGGCCTGGACGACCAGACCCTGCGGCGCATCGTTGTCGGCAGACACGACCACGTTCTGCCCGGCGTCGCGGATCAGCGGCTTGAGCGTGGCGGCAAGCGTGTCGAGTGTGACGGGCGTCTGGTTGACGAGGATGCGGCCATCGCCGGTGAGGGTCAGCGTCAGCGGCTGATCGATCTTGAGTTTTTCGGCCTTGCCTTGCGGCAGGTTGACCTTGATCGAATCCAGGTTCTGCATCGACAGCGAAGCCAGCATGAAGGTGGCGAGCAAAAAGAACATGACGTCGATCATCGGGATGATCTCGATCCGCCCCTTGCGGTAGGTGCGCAGCTTACGGCGCTTCATGCGTGCGGCCTTCCTGGTCGAGGCGGATGTGGTCGATCAGGCGCGTGCCGAGGCGCTCCATTTCGTCCATCGTTTGCGACTGCAGGCGCGAAAAATAATTGAAGCCGAACAGGGCAATCAAGGCGATCAACAGCCCCATCACCGTGGCAATCAGCGCCTGCGCCACACCGCCGGTCACGCCGGTGGGGTTGACCACGCCGCTGCTGCCGATGATCTGGAAGGCGTCCATCATGCCGAGCACGGTACCGACCAGGCCCAGCAGCGGCGCGGCGGTGACGATGGTTTCCAGCACCCACAACCGGCGGGCCAGCGAGGCCTCGATCAACTGCGCTTCGTCGGCCGCGCGCGACTCGGTCCACCACGCGGGATGATTGCGGTTGGAAATCACCACCTCGAAAAACCGCTTGAAGTAGTGGCTGCGACTCAGTCCGGACAGAATCTTTTCGAGATCAGACCAGGCAAAGCCATAGGTTTCGACCAGGTTCAGCACGTCGCCCGAAAGGCGCGCATAGCGCCAATACACCACTGCTTTTTCCAGCATGATGGCCAGCGCAATGACCGCCAGCACGGACAGGGGCAGGACGATGAATCCGCCCGATTTCAGTGCCACCCAGCTTTCGTTCAATTCTTGCATATTGGATTCCCGGGTAAACGGCTACGACACGATGGATGCGCGCGAGCATTGAGACTATCGAAGTGGCTCAAGGTTCGCGCGTTCAAGTTGAGGAAGTGCGGGCGCGACCGATTGCCGCACAAGAAAAAGACAGCGCGCAACGCTGCGCGATGCCGTGGCTGAAACCGGGCAACCTGCGCCCGCATCGAGCGCAGGCTCAGCCGAAGGTCAGCCCCATTGCCTCGCGCACGTCGCGCATGGTGTCGCGCGCCAGCTCCTGCGCCTTTTCGCTGCCATCGGCGAGGATGTTGCGCACCTGATCCGGGTTTTCTTCGTAGAACCGCGCGCGTTCGCGAATTGGTGCGAGTTCGGCCAGCACGGCGTCGATCACCGGCTGCTTGCATTCGAGGCAGCCGATGCCGGCGCTGATGCAGCCGGCGGTGGCCCATTGCCGCACGCCATCATCGGAATACACCAGATGGAACTGCCACACCGGGCAGTTGGCCGGGTTGCCCGGATCAGTGCGGCGTACGCGTGCGGGATCGGTCGGCATGGTGCGGATTTTCTTCGTCACCATGTCGGGGTCTTCGCGCAGGGCGATGGTGTTGCCATAGGACTTGGACATTTTCTGGCCGTCGAGCCCGGGCATTTTCGAGGCGACGGTGAGTAGCGCTTCGGGCTCGGCGAGAATCATCTTGCCGGAACCTTCGAGGTAGCCGAACAGGCGCTCGCGGTCGTTCATCGACAGGTTCTGCGCGTCGTTCAACAGCGCCTGGGCGGATTCGAGCGCCTCGTCATCGCCCTTTTCCTGATAGGCCGTGCGGCACTCCTCGTACAACCGGGCTTTTTTCGAGCCGAGCTTTTTGACCGCCGCCCGCGCCTTGTCCTCGAACCCCGGCTCGCGGCCATACATGTGATTGAAGCGCCGGGCCAGTTCGCGGGTGAATTCAATATGCGGAATCTGGTCCTCGCCCACCGGCACCAGGTTGGCGCGGTAGATCAGGATGTCGGAGCTCATCAGCAGCGGATAGCCGAGGAATCCGTAGGTTGAAAGGTCCTTGCTGGTCAGCTTTTCCTGCTGGTCCTTGTAAGTCGGCACGCGTTCCAGCCAGCCGAGCGGCGTGATCATCGACAGCAGCAGATGCAGCTCGGCGTGCTCGATCACCCGCGACTGCACGAACAGCGTGGCCTGCGCCGGGTCGACACCGGCGGCCAGCCAGTCGACCACCATGTCGCGCGCATCTTCCTCGATCGCCTGCGGGCTGTCGTAATGCGTGGTCAGCGCATGCCAGTCGGCGATGAAAAACAGGCACTGGTATTCGTTTTGCAGGTGCAGCCAGTTTTTAAGCACGCCGTGGTAGTGGCCAAGATGCAGGCGTCCGGTGGGACGCATGCCGGAAAGTACGCGGTCGGAATACATGGTGGGTGAGCGGTAAGCAGTAAGGAGTGAGCGGAAAAAGTCAGGACAGCACGACCTGGATCAGGCCGAGCAGCTGCGGGGCATCGAGGCCGGTCACCAGCGCGGTAAAGCCGATGAACAGGCTGATCAGCGGCCACATGATGATGCCCAGGATGCCGCTGAACATCAGTCCGAGCAGGATGAAAAAACCATAGGGCTCGATCTTCGAGTAGCTGATCGCCTGCTTCATCGGCAGCAGGCTGACTGCGATGCGGCCGCCATCGAGCGGCGGCAGCGGGATGAGATTGAGCACCATCAGGATCACGTTGATGAACACGCCTGCTGCGCCCATCAGCATCAGCGGCGTGCTGAAACTGTTGGCGAGCGCATGGCCCAGCTGGATCATCAGCGCCCAGAACACGGCCATGACGAAGTTCATGCCGGGCCCGGCAGCCGCGACCCACAGCATGTCCTGCTTGGGACGGCGCAACTGCGCGAAATTGACCGGCACCGGCTTGGCCCAGCCAAACAGGATCGCCCCACCGCCGAGCAGTTTGCTGGTAAGCAGAATCACCAGCGGCACCAGAATGGTTCCGACCGGGTCGATGTGCTTGAGCGGATTAACGGTGATTCGCCCCTGAATGGCGGCGGTCATGTCGCCAAAAAAGCGCGCGACATAGCCGTGCGCGGCTTCGTGCAGGGTGATGGCAAAAATCACCGGCAGCGCAAAAACGGCAATTTTCTGGATCAGGGTCAGCTCCACCATGGGTCCCGATCAGTCCTCGGCATCCGTGACTTCGCCTTTGCCGTAGCGCAACACGACCGGCGTGTCGGTGGTGAGGTCGATCACGGTCGTGGGCGTGAGGCCACAGGCGCCGCCGTCGATGACCAGGTCGATCAGGTGTTCGAGGCGCTCACGGATTTCCCACGGTTCGGTCAGCGGCACGTCTTCACCCATCAGCAGCAAGGTGGACGACAGGATCGGCTCGCCCAGCTCGGCCAGCAGCGCCTGCACGATGGGGTGATCCGGTACGCGCAGGCCGATGGTGTCGTGCTTTTTGTGCAGCAACCGTTTAGGCACTTCGCGGGTGCCACGCAGAATGAAGGTGTAGGCGCCTGGGGTGCGGGCTTTCAGATAGCGAAACTGGGCATTGTCGACCTGGGCATAGCGCCCCAGCTCGGACAGGTCGCGGCAAATCAGCGTGAGATCGTGGCCGGTATCCAGGCCGCGCACCGACAGCAACCGCATCGCCGACTCCTTGTCGCCGATATGGCAACCCAGCGCGTAGCAGGAATCCGTGGGATAGACGATGACGCCCCCGCGCTTGAGGATGTCGACCGCTTGCTGGATGAGCCGCGGCTGCGGATTGTCGGCATTGATATTGAAAAACTGCGCCATCATTAATCGGTGCTCGTGTTCAGGATGAATAAGAAGCCAATTCCGGCCAGTCTTGCCACACCGGCTGGCAGTAATACGGCAACGCCGGCAGGCAGCCGATATCGACGCCCTCGCCCGGCGCGTGAAAATCTGCGCCGCGCGAGGCTTTAAAGCCGAACGCACGCGCCAGCTCCGCGTATTTTCCGTATTCGGATGGATGGTGGCTGCCGGTGATCACTTCGATGCCCTCACCGCCAAGCGCGCGGAAGGCATCCAGAAACAGGTGCAGCTGGCGGGCATTGAAGGCGTAGCGGCCGGGGTGGGCGACCACCGCCATGCCGCCGCTGGCACGGATCCAGCCGACAGCGTTTTCCAGCGTGGTCCACTCGTGTTCGACATAGCCGGGATGGCCGCTGGTGAGATACCGCTTGAACGCGCTGCGGATGTCGGACACGTGCCCCTGCGCCACCAGCCAGCGCGCAAAATGCGTGCGCCCCACCATCTGCTTGTTGGTGGCGTAGTCATAGGCGCCTTCGTACGCACCCGCGATCCCCGCGCGCGCCAGATCGTCGCCCATGCGCTGCGCACGTTCGATGCGCCCGAGGCGAATCGTGTGCAGGCCGTCAGCCAGCGCCGCATGAGCGGGATCGATGCGCAGGCCGACGATATGCACGGTCTGGCCGCTCCAGGTGACGGAAATTTCCACCCCGTTGATCAGTGTCATCCCGGCTGCGTCCGCCGCCACCTGCGCGGCGGCCAGCCCCGACACATCGTCGTGATCGGTCAGCGCAAGCGCATGCACGCCATTGGCGGCCGCGCGCGCGACTACATCGGCGGGCGGCAGCACACCATCGGATACATTGGAGTGGCAGTGCAGATCGATATTGAGCATCGATGATCAGGTTCGGACAACCCGTGCCTAAAGCACTTGGTCAAGAGGGAGAATCATAGCAAAATAAGCGCCCACCCGAATTGAGCTGCGTGGACCACCCGGCCGACCCTGATCAGAACCAACCGCAATAATGAAAAAAATACTGTTCGATCTATTCCCCGTCATCATCTTTTTCGTCGCCTACAAAATAGGCGACGCCAATGCCGAAGCCTCTCGCGCCTTGATGGCATCGCTCGGCCTCGCCATGAGCGCAACCGAAAAACCCGGCATTTATCTGGCCACCCTGGTCGCCATCATCGCCAGCATCGGCCAGATCGGCTGGGTCAAACTGCGCGGTCACGCGGTCGAAACCATGATGTGGGTCAGCCTGGGCATCATTGTCGTCTTCGGCGGCGCCACCCTCTGGCTGCACGACGAAAGCTTCATCAAATGGAAGCCGACTGTGCTGTACTGGCTGTTTGGCGCAATCATCCTGGGCTCGATGCTGTTTGGCCGCAATGTAATCAAAAGCCTGATGGGGTCGCAAATGGAACTTCCTGACCCCGCATGGAGTCGACTCAACCTCAGCTGGGGTGGATTTTTTATCTTCATGGGGCTTGCAAACCTGTTTGTTGCCTTCAACTTCAGTACCGACGACTGGGTCAACTTCAAACTGTTTGGGAGCATGGGCTTGATGTTGCTCTTCGTGATCGGTCAAAGTCTGATGCTGAACAAATATCTGGATGTAGCCGACCAGGACCAGGCCAAGTCAAACAAGAAAGAAAACGAATAATGCTTTATGCCATCGTCGGACAAGATGTAGCCGACAGTTTGAACCAGCGGCTCGCCGCACGCCCCGCTCACCTCGAACGCTTGCAGGCATTGCAGCAGGCGGGTCGCCTGCTGCTGGCTGGCCCCTTTCCTGCGCTCGACAGCAACGACCCCGGGCCTGCAGGCTTTACCGGTAGCCTCATCGTCGCCGAGTTCGACGACCTGGCGACGGCTCAGGCCTGGGCGTATGCCGACCCCTACGTTGACGCTGGCGTCTACGCCAGCGTCAACGTCAAACCGTTCAAGAAGGTCCTGCCCGCATGAGCACCGAAGATTTGATCCGCCAACGCCTCGCCGCGCTGGAACCCGAGACCTTTACCCTTGAAGACGAAAGCGCCCAGCATCGCGGACACGCAGGTGCCGCCTCGGGTGGCGGGCATTTCCAACTCACAATAGTGTCACCAAAGTTTCGTAATCTCTCGACCCTTGCCCGTCATCGGCTGGTCTACGAATCCATGGGCGAACTGATGCAGCGTGAAATCCACGCGCTTTCGATCACGGCCTTAACCCCTGAAGAACTCTGAAAGGAAACCTGATGCGTATTGCTCCCCTTACTGCCCTGATCCTGCTGTCGCTGTCCCCGCTCGCACAGGCGCAAACGCCTGCC
>Ga0123337_10007577_pt1 | contig 10078 bp, 6 predicted proteins | sample frozenSSSSmetaG_FD_89792 | JGI IMG/M metagenome (GOLD analysis project Ga0123337, IMG submission 89792) | Glacier valley bacterial and archeal communities from Borup Fiord, Nunavut, Canada, to study Microbial Dark Matter (Phase II) -... | ecosystem: Environmental > Aquatic > Freshwater > Ice >...
CGATTGGGGTTGGTGGTTTTAGCAGGATTTTGGGAGTTGCCAAAAGAGCTATCGTATTTGGCTCTGGCAGAGAGCCACAAATCCAAAAACAATCGGTCAGTGTTCTTACTAATTTTATTGCTGGCCGCGCATATCAAATATGACTGTCCTACCACTTTATGACTGCCCTACCGCTTGTTATCGCTTCGAGCTTTTTGATTCTACTTTCACTGATCGTAGGTGAGCCTTTTATAACCCGAGCCGGAGCGCTGGTTCTTCTTTTTACTGCTTTAACTTTTAACTTGATCTTTTGGAAATGGATTGGAATCCATCGTTGTAAAACTACGAGAGCGCGACAAGTTAACGCTGTTCTTAGTTTAATTTGCGTAGCGATATTTATCTCAGTTCCACTGACACATTGGCCTTTGCGCTTCGCCTACAAAATCTCCCGGCCAGCATTCGATAAAATCGCCAAGTCCCTTCAAGCTGGAACAAAGTTCCGACAGCCTACAAGAGCCGGTTTGTTTATGATTGAAAAAGCAGAAATCTATGACCGCAATGGCAAAGTATGTCTGTGGACAATCGCAGATCCGGCGGGAAGTACAGGTTTTACTCAGTGTCCACCCGATGACGTTCCGTTTAACCTCTGGTCGATGATTGAATTAGATGGCAAGTGGCAATTTGTATCAGAAGATTAAAATGGAAAGGACTGATTTACACGTTAAATCGAAAGTGCATCACGTCGCCATCTTGTACAATATATTCTTTCCCCTCAACCCGCAATTTCCCCGCTTTTTTTGCACCAGCTTCGCCGCCTAACTCGACGAAATCGGAAAACGCAATCACTTCGGCGCGGATGAATCCTCGCTCGAAATCCGAGTGAATCACGCCTGCCGCTTTTGGTGCGGAATCGCCGACTTCAATTGTCCAGGCGCGCACTTCTTTTTCGCCCGCAGTGAAGTAGGTTTGCAGGCCGAGCAATTTATAACCGGCGTGAATCACGCGATCTAAGCCCGGCTCGGTCATGTTCATTTCGGCGAGAAATTCCATTTTTTCCTCGCCGCTCAAATCCACGATTTCCGATTCGAGCGAAGCGCAAACAGGAACCACAATCGAGCCTTCCTTTTCGGCGCGCTCGGCGACGCGTTGATAGTACTCATTCTGCGTCGGGTCGGCGTCGGCGACGTTGGCCACATACATCACAGGCTTGGCCGTCAGCAGCGCGAAGGATTTGAGGTGATTTAATTCTTCATCGCTCAAACCGGCGGCGCGGACCGGCGTGCCTTCGGTTAAAGCAGCGAGGGCTTTTTCCAACGCAGCGGCGACGACAGCCGCATTCTTATCGCCGAGCTTGGCAGTTTTAGCGATTTTCGGAAGCGACTTTTCCACCGCCGCTAAATCGGCGAGCGCGAGTTCGGTGTCAATGACGTCGATATCGGAAAGCGGATCGACTTTGCCCGCGACGTGAACCACATCTTCGTTTTCAAAGCAGCGCACTACGTGCGCGATGGCGTCGGTTTCGCGGATGTTAGCCAGAAACTGGTTGCCCAAACCTTCGCCTTTGGATGCGCCCGCGACAAGTCCGGCGATATCCACGAATTCCACAGTCGCCGAAAGCGTGCGCTGCGGATTGACGATTTCGGCCAATTGATCTTGGCGTCTATCGGGAACTTCGACAATGCCGATGTTGGGTTCGATCGTGCAAAACGGATAATTCTCCGCTGGAATGCCAGCTTTGGTTAAAGCGTTAAACAGAGTACTCTTGCCGACGTTTGGCAGTCCGACGATGCCGCATTTTAAACTCATAATAAAAGAAATCCTGAAGAATTGGTGACGCGCGTTTGCTTTACTGAACGCGCGTCGAGTTGGTGAAAATAATTGTGTTTTGTGCTGTGTTGCTTTGCTTAAAAAGTAAAAGAAAGAATTGAAATTTTCATGGTGTCATTCAGAGGGAGCTTCAGCGACCGTGGAATCTTGTATCGCGCCAGTAGATTCCACGGTCGCTGAAGCTCCCTCTGAATGACAGATTATTACTTTTCGCATTTTCCGTACAGGCTTTTAGATTCTGATTTGGTTGTCTGGAATGACACTCGAAACTGAACTTTTACGATCTCAATTTATTTCGGCAATTGGGCGCGTAATTCGGCCAGAACTTTCTTGTTGGCGGCGCTCAAGTTCGGCTGATCGGCCAGTTCATTCAGCGCTTTTTTCGCTATCGGCCAGTTCTGCGCGCCAACTTCAATCTGCGCGCGATTGATCAGAAAATCCACGAATGGCAAACCCCAAACGTTTTGCAGCGCCGATAAAATGTTGCGCGCGGCGGGCCAATCTTTGGCGGCGTAGGCTTGCTGCGAAAGCGTGATGGCGTTCTGGCCCGCCGAAACATCGTTGGCCGGGCTATTTTGCTGCGCACCCACCAAAGCCGTCAGCGCGTTGGTGCGCTGCTGCGAGGCCACGTATACGGCGGCCAGTGAAAAATAAATCTGGCGCGCCACGGCGCGATGCTCATTTTCGGTCAGGCGAAATTCCTTGGACGCTTCAATTCCCGCCAGCAATCGGTCGGCGGCGGCTTTGTAATTTTTCGTGTCCACATCCAATTGCGAACGCGCGATCAAAGCTTCGATGCTGTGCTGCGGGAGTACTCCCGGCACGCTCCAGGCGGCTTCGTAGGCTTTTTTTGCTTGCTCTAATAACGGCGCGGCGGCAGCGGAATTGGCCGGCAAAGCGAGGCGCTGGCGATTGCAGGATTTGGCGATTTCCATCCATGTTACCGATTTATCACCGGGCGTGATTTGCGGCGAGGCAATCAAAAGTTGCAGTTCCTCGCGCATTTTTGCTTCGTCGCCTTGCGCGCTGAAAGTGCTGGCGCGATCCCAGCCGCGCCAGGCCAGCATTTCCGGCGTGGCTTTGGGAAACGCGCCCACGCGATCCGCCGTGGCGAGCGCGCCGGTGAAATCTTTGGCCACGCGCTGCGTGCGATTGACCGAACGCAAAATCTCCGCGCGCGCCGTAATCGGCAAAGCCGCGTCTTCGGCGACTTCATTCCACAACGCCATCGCGCGCACTGCTTGGTTTTGACTGGCTAAGATTTGCGCCCAATCGTTTTTGACGCGCGCGGCCTGTAACGGCGCGGTTTGCAGCGCCAGATACGGCGGGAACAAGCGTTCGCCGAGCGCCAAAGTCGCCGCGTCGGGTGCGGCTTTTTTCAGGTTTCCGAAAGCGCGTTCGAAATAAGCCTGGTGTGCTTTGGCGTTATTGGCATCCAAAAGCGCGAGGATCTTTTCACTTTCGCCAGCCGCCAAACCGAACGCGCCTTGCGCCATGTCGAGTTCGGTGAGCATGTTGTGCGCTTGGATTTTGGTTTCCACTGATGCGTCCGGCAAAGCCAGCACAGCCTCGATATTTTTGCGCAGCGCGTCCGCAATTTGCTTGGTGTCGCCGCTTAACCGCTGGGTTTGATACTGCGCCCGCGCGCGATTTAACTGCGCCAAAGCTTTCTGGTCGCCGGAAATATTTTTCAATTTCCCAGCCGTCTCGTAATAATTGGCGGCGTTCGCGAAATCGTTTTGCCCTTCAGACATTGACGCCGCGCGCGACAAAGCGCGGTATTTTTTATCGTCGTCCGGCGCGACTTTCACGGCCTGCACGACCAGTCCAACCGCCGCTTTCAAATTGCCGGGCTTGCCCGTTGTGGGCTTCAAAGCCAGTTCAGCCTGACGCAAAAGCGCGTCGTAGTTGCCCGCCGGAGTACTCGGCGTGGGAATTGTTGGGATGGTTGGCGTCGCAGTGACAGGTGCAGTCTGGGCTTGGCCGTCGAAGGAAAGAAGCATACAGGAAAGAAGGCAAAAAATACCGGCGGAACATTTCGCGGAACAATTCATAAGGCCGTAGTTTAATGAATTGCGCCCGGATGGATGCGGAGTACTCCAGGCAGCTTGAATGAATTGATTATCACGTCATTACTTATCTTAGACCACTTTCCACTCGACATCTTTCAAACCGGCTTCATGCATCAAACGCTCACAATTCTCAATCGTATTTTTAGCCGAGAATTGTGTATTCAAAAAATATCCATTCTCCAAGTCGAAATAAGCAAAGTTAAAAGGAGTACTCTTCACTAAATGTGGAATTTTGTTTTCTAAAATGGAAAAATCTATTCCTCGTTTTACAAGGAAAAGCGCGATTTGACGATATGCTTCGCGCCAAAAACGAACTTCAATAATCTCGCCGTCTAAATGCAGCGCAACCGGAGTACTCCCGCTGCCAATTTCACTTGTTTCGGCAGCCGGAGCAAACGACGGCCAGATTTCTAAAATCAAGTCTGTCAACCACGCGGCGCGTTCTTGAATTGATTCGGCGTCCCAGCTTTCAATTTCAGGCGTGAAGTACTCCGAGTTGAATTTCAATCCGTGCGCAACGAGCTTACTTTTCTTTTCGGGAAACGAATCGTTGGAAAGCGATGAGTTATAACTTTGCGTTACCAGCGCCAAATTTCCCACGGTGTGCTTCCATTCGTTCGCGATATTTTCCGCATTTTCGCCCAGATGATTTTGCCACCAGATTGAAAGTGTTTGCGGCAAAATATGTTCGATAGTCGGCGCACTTTCCAAAATCGGAATCACGTCGCTGCCTTGATACAAATGGCGATTGACAGTTTCAAAAAGCATCACCACGCGCGCGCTGATATTCGGTTTGTTATACAAAGCGCGCGTCGGGAAAAGCTGGCGAACGCGCGCGTCCGATGGATATTTTTGAATCGCTAAATGCGCGCGCAACGACGGCAGAAAATTGTTCCAATCTAAAGCACGCGCGGCGGCGGCGAACATTTTATTGGTGCCGTGCGTGGGCGCATCAATCAGAAAACGGCGCACCAGATAATTCTCGATAATGGCGCAGCTTTCCAAATATTCCTCGGTGGAAATCGCGCCGTTTTGGTGGCGATCCGCAATTGCCAGAAGAAGCGGAAACGCTGTTGTCACATCCAAAACCTGCAAGCGTTTCAAAGGCGCTTGCAGCGCGGGCGGAGTACTTTCTTCCGGTCGCAAAAAGGTGTTGTAATGCCCAGCGAAGCGGCGCAAACCGGCCAGTTCGGCGATTAAATCCGTTTCGCTTTCGACGTGTTTCATCTCGTCGCGAAAGCGCGCGTAAACGTGATTTTCCGAAGGCAGCGCGCCACTTTTCATCGCGTCATAATGGCGCAAAAACGCCGTCAATTCGCCGATGCGCCCGACTTGCCGATTGTCGTCCAGCAAACTTTCAATCGGTGCCCAATGCTCGTGATAAACGCTTTCCTGCCTGCCCGAAGAAAGCCGCATCGCGATGTAGTTGCGCACCAAATCCGATTGTTTGAGCGGCTCGGCTTTGTTATTCAAACTCTCAAAAATCTGATACGCGTTTTCGTTGGCATTCAAGCGAATGCAAACCACCTGCATCGCTTGCGTGAGTACTTTAAAAAAGCGCGCGGCATCTAAATCGTTGCGCGCCATGCGGTCTTTAAGAACTTTGTGAAAGTACTCGAATGCGCCGGGAACACGCGACTGATTTTGGGGAATCGGCTTGTCTTGCAAAACGGCTTGATACGCCGCGCGGTCGCCGTTTTTTACCGTCGGCAAAAGTTTAAATTGCGCGTCGCCGTCTTCTTGCAAATTGAAAAGATAAGAATTGATCGCAGTGGAAAATCGCGGATGAGAGGGCGCAACCAGCTTTCCAAAAGCGCACAACAAAAGCGAAATCGTCGTTAGCCGCTGCTGACCGTCCACTAATTTGTGAACCGCAACATCCAAGCCGATATTGCCGTCGGGCAAGACGACTAACGCACCTAAAAAATGTTCGGGAATGGCCGCATCGTTTTCTTCAATGCTTTCGTAAATCTGAAACGCATCTTCGAGAAGCGTATCCCAGTTCTTTTTTTCCCAGCGATACTCGCGCTGAAAATGCGGCAAGACATAATGAATGTTGCCGCCCGCGCTAAAGACTTTTGAAATTGTGTAAGAAAAAACGTCCATGCTGAATTACCGAATTACTATTGGATTAACTTGAGCGTTTTATCGTACTCATTCTCGTTATTTTTTCGCAGATTTTACGCACGCAGTTGATGGGTAAATCCTTTAGTGAATGAATTTGCCAGCACGAGTAAACCGTGAGTACTCAGGGCGCGGCGGCAATTTGTTTGCGCAAAACCTGCGCTTCGATTTTCTGTTCATCTGTCGGCGTGGCGGCATCGAAATTAGCGAGGGCTTTTTTGGCCTCTGCCCAGTTTTTCGCGCCGACTTCGATGTGCGCCAGCTTGAGGAAATAGGTTCTTTCCGGCAAGCCCCAAACGTTTTTCAAAGCTAATAAAACCACGCGCGCTTCGTCCCATTTTTTGGCGAAGAACGAAGCGTCCGAAACTTCGACCGCGCTTTGCGCGGCGAGGTCATCGCCCAAGCCGCTGAATTTTTGCGCGATGATGAGAGCCGCGATCGCCTTGGAATAACTTTGTTCGCTGTGATAAATCGCGGCCAAAGCGAAGTAAAGTTCGCGCTTAATCGACATCGCTTCGCCCGTCGTATCTTCCCACGGCTCCACCACTTTTAAAACTTCCAGCAGCCGAGTACTCGCGGCCTGCGTGTCGTTGGCTTCCAGGTCGAGTTGCGCGCGGTCGAGCATTGCAATCACGCGCGTTCGCCGCAGCGCGCCTTCCACTTTCCAGGCGTTTTCGAGCGCTTCTTTCTGGCCCGCAAGCAAAGCGGGAACATCGGCTTTGGGCTGCGCGACGGTGCGTTCGCGTTGGAATGATGCGGCGATTTGCGACCAGGCGATGGCTTTGTCTTCCGCCAACACGTTGGCGACGCCGAGAATTCCCGACCATTCTGCACGCGCCTTGGCTTCCTGTTGCTGCGCAATGAAAACCGCGGCTCTATCGCGAAAACGCAGCGCCAAATAATGCGACGTGACGCCCGGCAGAGTACTCAGGCGGTCGGCGGTTTGAAGCGCGGCATCCCAATTTTTCTGCGCCATCTGGTTTTTGTGAATGTCGCGCAACGCTTTGGCGCGCGCGTCGAGTGTGAATTTTGGCGAACCCGCGATTTCATCCCAGAATTTAATCGCGCCCGCGCGGTCGTTTTGTTTTTCCAGCAAATCGGCCCAGGCATCTTTGAATTGCGCGGTTTCCGCATCGGTTTGCGGCAGCAATTTTAGCTTTTGATTGAGCGAATTAACTGCTTCCAAAGCGCGCGGCGAAGCCTTTTCGTTTTTCAATCCGGCTAAAGCGCGCACGAGATAAGTTTTTTTCAAGGCGTCGTTTTGCGCGTTTGGAAGCGCGAGAATCTTTTCATATTCCAGCGCGGCATCGAGCGGCCTTTTTTGAATGAGCCACAACTCGGCGAGTGCTTCGTGCGCCTGCAAACGTTGTGGCGCGTCGAGTTCCGCCAGTGCGAGCGCGACCTCGTAATCGGAAAATATCTGCGAAAACAAACCTTCGATCTTGTTGTTGGATTTGGCTGCTTGATGGCGCGAAAACGCGTAGCCGAAATTGGCGCGCGCTTTCTGGGCGTTGGAAATTGTGGGCAATTTGCGCGCAGTCGCGAACGAAACAACGGCCATCGCAAACGCGTTGAGCTGCACTTCAGTTTCGCCCTTGCGAATCAAAGCTTCGGCTTTTTTGGCGTCGTCGGGCGCGATTCTCTGCGCGCGATTGAAAAGCATCATCGCCTCGCTTTGAAAAGCCACTTTGTCGTCGCTAGCTTGTTGCAGTTTGGCTTCGGCCTGCTTCATCACTTCGTCGTAAGATTGCGCGCCCGCCGCAGCCGGAGTACTCGGTGCGCCCTCTGTTTGCGCCAAAGCCGGAAACGACAAAGTTGAAGTCGATAAAACCGTAACCAGCAAAAGTGAGCGGATTTTCATAGTTTTCCCAATCGAATGAAGATGACGAAAGTACGGATGCAGCAGGGCGAAGTCGCTCCATCTTAACCGAAAAGCGAAGGCTGTACTTCCACTTTTTCCGGCTTCTTTTTCGCGGCGCTCGACGTTTCCAGTTGTATCACTGGCGGCACCACGAAACCGGCTTTGCGCTTGTAATTTTCTTCCAGAAAAGAAATCACGTTTTTCAATTCTTCCAGCGTCATCGCCACGCGGTTTTTGCCGAAAACCGTGACCACGCGCTTGTTGGTTTCACCCCATTTGGAATTGAAGGCGATGGCGTCCACGCGACGGCAGTACTCTTGAATCTTCTGCCGCAAATCGGCTTCAATTTCCGAAGGCGTGCGCGTGCTGATAAGCGGAGTACTCGCTAAAGGCGTGGCGTTGTTTTGCAAACCGACGCGGTTCCAGCGGCGTCCCATCGCGCCGCTTTCGACCGGCGTGATTTTGCTTTTCTCGTCAGCGGGAGTATTCTCGGCCAGCATTTCATCGAGCGGGTCGCCAAAATCATCGTCTTCGGCTTTCTTGGTTTTGATGGACGCGATCTGGTCTTCCTGCATCGCGCCGATAATCGCGCAAATGTTGCGGTCGTCGGGCACGTAAATGAACGCGGTTTGTTCTTCCCATGGCCCGGCTTGCGGGTCGTAACGCGTGGCGCGCGCGATCATTTGCTCGATCCACGGTTTGCTTCTGATGTGCGTCAAACACGCGATGTGCGTGACGGCGGGAACGTCCAGACCTTCATACGCCATGGCGACGGTAACAAGCGCATCCAAGCTTTTCAGTTTGTCGTTGCTTTTGAATCTTTCAATGTTGCGCGCGGCCAAGGCCGAATCATCGGACGTGGCAATCGCGGCGAAAATGTTTTGAGAGGTGAGATGCTCGACATATTTTTTCGCGTCATCGATATTAGCCGTGACGACCAGCAGTTTCGCGCGCGGATGCGTTTGGCGATATTCACTCCAATTACCGACGCATTCATCCAAAAGATGCGTGCCGAACTGCGTTTTCAAAGCCGTGTAAAGCGCTTCATTGACATCTTTATGCGCGCCGGAAAGCGTGGTGGAATAGGTTTCTCCATCGCGGCCAATCCACTGCGCAGTGCCGTCCATCAATTCGAAATGAATCGGCAAAACCGCGCGGTCGAGCAGGGCATCGCGCCGCGTGTATTTGATGGCGCGCGTGGTTTCTGTGTTTTCCAGATCGACGACCACGCCGTCGCGCGTTTCGCGATACGGCAAAAACGCGATGCGCTTGCGGCTGGAGCGTTCCAAAGTTCCGCTCATAAAAACCGTCAGCCGGGCGCGTTGAACCAGCGGCGTAATCGATTCTTCCCACGAGCCCTCTTCTTCCAGATGGTGCGGCTCGTCTAAAATCAAGATGTAGCGATGATCGACAAATTCCTGAATGAAATGCTTGTTGCCAAAGCCAATAGCCTGATAAGTGGTGACGAAACCAGACAATCCGCGCGATGGCTCGATCTGGTTATTGGAGCGGCGAATGACGTGGTTGTGCCCCAGCATTTCGCGCCCTCTCTGGTGCATAAATTCGGCTTCGGCCTGTTTTTGCAAACTGCGGCGCGGCACGACCCAGCAGATTTTATCGGCGACTTTGGGAATGAGCTGCGAAGCCGCAATGAGCGGCAACAAACTTTTGCCACCGCCGGGCGTGACCGCACAAACGACGCGGCGCACATTGGCCGCGCGGCCTTCAGCGATTTCGAAACAAATCTGGCCAAACTGATCTTGATGCTTACGGAACACGGGGGAATTATCTGGGAAATGACTGAATCGGTGAAAAATCTAACTGGACTTCGACTTTAGATTATAGCGAACCCGGAGTACTCCTGATGCGCGGCGCGCGCGCCTTCAGTTTGCTTTACTATGGCCGCAAGAATTAAACAGAGAACTCTATGGCACAGGCAATGATTCAAGTCGAAAATCTTTCCAAGCACTTTTCGCGCAACAGCGGAATGTGGGGTGATAAATCCGGCGTCGTCAAAGCCGTGGACGACGTTTCCTTTGAAATCGCGCCCGGAGAAGTACTCGGATTGGTTGGCGAAAGCGGCAGCGGAAAGTCCACCACAGGCCGCTTGATTCTGCGCTTGATTGAACCGACTGCGGGCCGAGTACTCGTGGATGGCAAAAACGTTTTCGAGCTTCCTAAAAACCAGATGCGCGAGTTGCGAAAAGAAATGCAA
>Ga0123337_10007579_pt1 | contig 10077 bp, 10 predicted proteins | sample frozenSSSSmetaG_FD_89792 | JGI IMG/M metagenome (GOLD analysis project Ga0123337, IMG submission 89792) | Glacier valley bacterial and archeal communities from Borup Fiord, Nunavut, Canada, to study Microbial Dark Matter (Phase II) -... | ecosystem: Environmental > Aquatic > Freshwater > Ice >...
CTGCTCAAGGTGCTCGGTCAAGCCCGCCTGCGGTACGAATGCTTTACCGGCCTTACCAGGCGTATCGCGCCGCGCCACCGCCACGCTGCCCTTCGCGACATCCTTCGGCCCCACTTCGACCCGCACCGGAATACCCTTCAGCTCCCACTCGTTGAACTTGAAACCAGCCGTGATCTGGTCGCGGTCGTCGATCTTGAAGCGCAGCCGACCCTTCCACTCGCCGGTGATGCGCGCCACGGCCTCCATCACGGCACTGCGCTCGGTGTCGTTCTTGTAGATCGGCACGACCACTACCTGTGTCGGCGCGAGGCGCGGCGGCAGCACCAGCCCCTCATCATCGGAGTGGGTCATAATCAGCGCACCAATCAAGCGCGTGCTAATGCCCCAGCTGGTTGTCCAGGCATGCTGAATCGTATTGTTGCGATCAGTGAAGCTGATGTCGAACGCTTTGGCGAAATTCTGCCCCAGGTTATGTGAAGTCGCGGCCTGAAGCGCGCGGCCATCCTGCATCATCGCCTCAATGCAGTAGGAGCGCAGCGCGCCGGGGAACTTCTCATTCTCGGTTTTGAGGCCACGAATTACCGGCATCGCCATCTCGCGCTCGGCGAAATCGGCGTAGACATCCGCCAGAATCATCAGCGTCTCGCGCTCGGCATCGGCCTCATCGGCGTGAACGGTATGGCCTTCCTGCCACAGAAATTCAGCCGTGCGCAGAAATGGCCGCGTCCGCATCTCGGCGCGCATCACATTCGCCCACTGATTGATCAGCAGCGGCAGATCACGGTAGCTGCGAATCCATTTGGCGTAAAAGTAGCCAATAATCGTCTCGCTGGTCGGGCGAATAACATACGGCTCAGCCAGCTCTTCCTTGCCGATCCGCGTCACCTCGAACAGCTCGGGCGCGAAACCCGCGACGTGCTCGGCCTCTTTCATAATAAAGCTCTTGGGAATCAGCAGCGGGAAATAAGCATTCTCGTGGCCGGTCTCTTTGATCCGGTCGTCGAGCCCGCGCTGCATGCGCTCCCAGATCGCGTAGCCGGTCGGCTTGAAGACGATACAGCCCTTCACGACCTCGGCATAATCGGCCAGCTGCGCCTGCTGCACGATATCCAGATACCACTGCGAATAATCTTTGTCGCGCGGGGTAATTCCTTCTTTTGGCATTGATTTCCTCTTTAAGGCGAGATATTACATAGCTTTATTGTTGACAGGATGAACAAGATTGACAAGATCGGCAATTTCATCATCTCAATTCTGTACATCCTACTCAGAAAGAAACATATCTTATTCAACATACGGCAGCGCCGCCGCCACCTCAACCCGCGCGACATCGAGCCGCTCGACCCAGCGCTGCGGGTCGGCATCGAGTTGGGCCATCCAGGCATCCAGCCCACCCGCCGCCGCAACCTGATCGCCATAGCGATCTGCGGTCTCGAATTCCAGCCCCTCGGTGGTGCAATAGCCGATTGTAAAGCCAGTGCGCCGTTGGATGAACAGCGGCCAGGCCACATCGGTGCCGACGCTTTGCTCGTGGCAATCGGCCAGAATGGCCGCAGCGGCTTGGCGCGAAAGCCCACGAGCGGCGGCAGTGACATCCCAAGCGTGGCCGCTGACCGACGCATAAACCGTGTTCACAATCGCCTCGGTGTCGCGCTGGATGCGCGGGTGCGCTGCGAAAGCGCGCTCGGTGCGCCCTAGCACAGTGAAATCGTGCGCCGCCAGATCGCGCACAACGCGGATCAGCTCGTCGGGGTAGCATTCGGCCCAATGCAGCGCGCGGTCGAAATCGCAGAACAGGATCGTCGGCGTGTCCAAGCGCAGGGCGCATTCCAGCGCATCCCGCCGCGCGCCGCCTAGCAGAATAAGGCTACTCGATTGCGCGGATTCTTCCTGTTGTACCAATGCCCCCGCGCCAGTGAGCAGATCGAGCGAGCGCTGCTGGCTTGCCTGCGTGGCCTGGATTACGATTGCGCTAAAGAGCCGCGTAAGCTGCGGCAGCCCCCGCGCAGTCTGGTCGTACAGCCGGCCTTCAGGATCGTGGTGGGTGGCGGCGAGCACGACCGGGAGCGTAGATTGTAGATTGTAGATTGTAGATTGAGTCACATAGGTAGCTTTTAATCCAACAAAACTTTTAGCCACCGAGTACACAGAGTCTATACGCCTCAACCTTTATCGCGGTGCGCTCTGTGGCAAGCGAAAGTTCATTCATTGTAGTCCTAATTACACGCTCGCTAACGCATCGCGCATGCCCTGGATCGCCTGTGCAACGGTTTGCTTCGCGCTGAAAATCGCCGACCCGGCGACGATATTCGTCGCACCGGCGCGCACGACCTCGGCCACGTTGCTCTGATGAACGCCACCATCGACTTGAATATGTATATGACCCAGACCGCGCGCATCGAGCATGTGCCGCAGCCGCGTGAGCTTGTCGTTGGTCGTCGGAATATATTCCTGGCCGCCAAAGCCGGGATTCACGCTCATCAGCAATACGAGATCGAGGTAGGGCAGAATCTCCTCAAGCGCGCCAAGCGGCGTCGCGGGGCAGAGCGCCGCGCCAGCGGTAACGCCCAGCTGCTTGATCTGCTGGATGGTGCGGTGCAGGTGCGTGGTTGCCTCGACATGGACAGTGATATGGTTCGCACCGGCCTTGACGAAATCGGCGACGTAGCGCTCGGGCTGCACAATCATCAAGTGGCAATCGAGCGTCAGCCCGACGGCGCGGCGCAGCGCAGCGACGACCGGCATACCAAAGCTGATGCTGGGGACGAATACGCCGTCCATCACATCGATCTGGAGCCAATCGGCACCGGCGGCCTCGGCGTCACGGGCCTGCTCGCCCAGCCGCGCGAAGTCGGCGGCGAGCACGGAAGGGGCCAGTAGAATTGGATGTTGGTTGAACTCGGCGAGCGGCACACACATCTCGATTCAGCAGGATGAACGGCTGCACGCGGCCCATTATAGCACACGGCGATCACTCGTAGGGCGACCCGCGTGGTCGCCCACAATGCCCACAATGCGATGCATCGCGGGCGATCAAAGGAGCATCGCGGGCGATCACAAGGAGCCGCCCCTACGATTGTGATGGTGGGCATTGTGGATGGCAACGATAGCAAGATATGGGTGAGCAATGTCCACCGAAAGAAGACGTCAAATGTCCGCTTTCCCAGCAGGAGTGGGTGAAAGTAAGATCCGCACACACACTACGACGCGCGATCAATCGAAGAAGCGGTATTTCAGCAGCGCCAGAACCGCATATAGGCCCTGGCTGGGCTTCATCTTCTTGCCCTCTTCGTAGGTGCGGCCAAGGTAGCTGACTGGTATTTCATAAATACGCTCGCCGCGTTTGAGCACCTTCGCAACGATCTCCGGCTCCAGCCGGAAGTCGTTGCTTTCCAGCCGCAAGTCGCGCATAATCTCGGTACGCATCACTTTGTAGCAGGTCTCCATATCGGATATCCAGCAATTGAACAGCATATTGGTCAGAAAGGTCAACCCTTTGTTGCCCAGCGCGTTCCAAAAGTACATGCCGGTATGCCGGCCGTGAAAGCGCGAGCCAAAGACCACATTCACCCGGCCTTCGGCGATCGGCTTGACCAGCTCGTAGTAGTCCTGCGGGTCGTATTCCAAATCGGCATCCTGCACGAGCACGATCTCGCCTGATGCGCGCGCCAGGCCGCTCCGAACCGCAGCGCCTTTGCCGCGATTGTTGGGGTGGCGAATGACGATCATAGTCGGGTCGGCGGCGGCTTCATGGCACAGAACCGCGTAGGTATCGTCGGATGAATTGTCGTCCACGGCAATGATCTGTTTTTCGATCTCGACCGCGCGAACTTGGGCGAGGATATCGTGAATGGTTGTCGCCTCGTTATAGCAAGGCATGATCACGGAGAGCAATTGTCACCTCACCTCATGGACAGGAGCAGGATCGGCGCGGCAATCAGAGCGACCACCAGCAGCAGCCCAACCAACAGTTTGATCTGCTCAGCGCTGCGCCGGGTGGCCAACTGTTCGCGTGCAGCCGGGGCATACGGCACATTTGGCTGCTCAGCGAACAGGATGCTTCCGAGTGTGCCGGGTGAATGCATCAGGCCATGCGTGATCGCTGTGATCAGCTGGCGAAACGTCACCAGCGGCGCGGCCCAGTATGCTTCCTCGGCGCTGACCGGCACGCCCGTGAGCGCGCAGTACAGCTGCTCGTGAACGATCTCTTTCGTGGTTGGCTCGGCTGTGGCGTAATCGATTGCCATCGTTACTGCTCCTGTGCTTGAAAGAATAGATTGTGTTAAACAAACGCTTTATATGGCCCGCGAACTGGGCGAACGGGCCGTGCGCTACGTGATCGAATGAACGAACTTGTCGATTCGATCTAGCGCGATCTCGATCTTATCCATGGACGCCGCATAGCAAACGCGCACGAATCCGGCACCGCTCGCGCCGAATGCATCGCCGGGTATCACGGCCACTTGCTGCTCGTGCAACAGTCGCTCAGCGAATTCCTCGCTGGTCAGGCCGAGGTGGCTGACCTGCGGGAAGGCGTAGAACGCGCCCTGCGCCTCGAATGTTGGCAGGCCGATCTGATTCAACCCGCCGACGATCACGTGCCGCCGCCGGTCGTACTCGGCGACCATACCCTGCACCGCCGCCTCGCCATTGCGTAGCGCTTCCAGCCCGGCATACTGCGCGATCGTCGGCGCCGACATGATCGCGTATTGGTGAATCTTGCGCGTGGCTGCGGTGATGTCATCCGGCGCTGCCAGCCAGCCCAAGCGCCAGCCAGTCATGGCATAGGCTTTAGAAAAACCGCCCAGCAGGATGGTTCGGGTACGCATGCCCGGCAAGGAAGCGAAGCAGGTATGCTCAACGCCATAGACCAGTCGGTCGTAAATCTCATCCGAGAAGACCAGCAGATCGTGCTTCTCGGCCAGCGCCGCGATCTCAAGCAATCGCTCGCGCGGCATGACTGCGCCGGTCGGGTTGTTCGGGTAGCCGATCAGGATCGCGCGCGTGCGTGGCGTGATCGCCGCCTCAATCGTCGCAGCGGTGACTTGAAACGCATCCGCGACGAAGGTTGGAACCGTGACCGGCGTGCCGCCCGCGAAGACCACGCTGGCCGGGTAGGCGACAAAGCTCGGCTCGGGAATAATCACCTCATCGCCAGGGTTGATCGTCGCGAGCATCGCGTTCTGCAACGCCTCGCTGACGCCAACCGTGATCAACAACTCCTGTTCGGGATCGTAGGCGACACCGTAGAGCTGCTCCAGATGCGCGGCCAGCGCCAGCCGCAATTCAAGCAGACCCGAATTCGATGTATAGGCGGTATAGGTGGTGCTGCCGACTTCTAGCCCACGCATCGCAGCCAAGCGAATATGTTCCGGTGTCACGAAATCCGGCTCGCCAATACCTAGCGAGATCACATCTGGCATCTGCGCAACAATGTCGAAAAAGCGCCGGATTCCCGAAGGCGGGACTTTCGCCACGCGCCCCGCAATACGTTCGTGCCCCATGCTGATACTCCTCTCATCGCAGGTAGCCATCGGCTCCTGTTTACGCGCCTAAAGGTCGCAGAGAGGCTTTCTAGCGCCCATCTTAGCATGGCGTCGCCAGGCTGCCTAGCTCTGCGCGGATGACTGTAGTACTATTTTTTAACGAGCATTGGTACCGCTGGCGAGTGACAAATGACCAAGGACGAACGACGGACACCGACGAAGAATGTCTCGTTTGTCGTTGGTCGTTGGTCCTGCGTCTAAAAGGCTCATCCCACCAGCCGGATGACTAAACGCGACAAACTCGGGATTGGGCTGGAAAGAATGGCGAGCGCGCGCGCCTGCCAGGGAATCACCACTTCGCCGTGCGTGCGCCGCTGGATGGCCCGCACCGTCGCATCAGCGACCTGCGCGCTGGTGCAATCAACCAGCCGCGTGATACGCGGATATTTAGCCGCATCGGCGTGCTGCTGGAAGCTAGTCGGCGCGTTGCCGGGGCAGATCAGCGCGCAGCGCACGCCGGTGCCATGTAGCTCAAGCATGAGCGCGCGTGATAGGCCAATCAACGCGAATTTACTGGCCGAATAATAGCCCATTTTCGGCGTCGCAATCAGCCCCGCAATCGAGGCCATGATCACCACCTGGCCGCTGCGCTGCTGAAGCATGCTCGGCAATAGTGCCTTGACGCAGCGGATGGTGCCAATCAGATTCACATCGATCATCGCCTGCAAATCCTCAATTGGCGCATCCGCGATTCGATCCAGCAGGCCGAAACCGGCGTTCGCCACCAGCACATCGGCACGACCAAAGCGCTCCAGCGTTGTCGCCGCCAGCCGCGCAACATCGGCAGCGGATGTGACATCGGCAGCCACGGCCAGCGCCCGCCCGCCGCGCGCGCGAAGCTCCTGCGCTACTACCTCCAGCGGCTCAATCGAGCGCGCGGCCAGCACCAACTGCGCGCCGCGCTGGGCGCACCGCCGCGCGATCTGCTCGCCGAAGCCGCTCGATGCGCCGGTGATCACAATCACTTTGTCGCGTAAATCCAATCGCGCCCTCCAGCACGAAATTGAGAATTGAAAATGCAAAATTGAAAAGTTCAGGCCAGCTGATTCTCAATTCTCAATTTCGTGATCCAGCCCGATCCAGATCTGGTAGATCAGGCTTTTATTCAGCCCCAGCTCGCGCGCGAGCTGACGGGATGCCGCGCTGCCGCTTTTGCCCTGGTCGCGCAATGCACGCAAACGCGCGGCGAGATCGGCCTCGCGGGGCAGCAGCTCCTCGTCGGGCAGCGCGGCGTGGTCGGCGGCGGGCGGCGTGGTCGCGTTGGCCTTGCGGCCAGGTGTCGGCCAGTTGCGACCTTCGATCACCAGCGTAAGCTCGCCGCGCGGCCGGTGATCTTGGAAGTATGCGATCGATTGGCCGATCCGTTCGCGCCGAAATTCCTCATGCGGCTTGGTCAGGTCGCACGCGATTGTAATGCGCCGGTCGCCCAGAATCGCCAGCAGATCGGTCAGCGCATCGAGCAGGCGATGCGCGGCTTCGAAGCAGATCAGTGTGCGCGGCGCATCGGCCAGGGTTTGCAGCAGCGCACGCCGCGCAGCACCGCGCGGCGGCAAAGATCCCACACACGTCCACTGGTCGGCCGACAGCCCCGATGCGACCAGCGCAGCGATTGGCGCGCTGGCACCCGGCACCGGCACGACCGCGAATCCGGCAGCGATACAGACATTGATCAGCTCGAACCCCGGCGCAGACATGGCCGGTGTGCCAGCATCCGCGACCAGCGCGACATCGCCATTCGCCAGCGCCGTCAGCACATCATCGAGCTGGGCCAGCTTGTTGTGCTCGTGATAGGATAGGCTGGGTGTGTCGATTGCATAGCGATCCAGCAGCCGCTGCGTCTGGCGCGTATCCTCGGCTGCGATCAGGCTGGCCTCGCGCAGCACGCGCAATGCCCGCAGCGTAAGATCTTCTAGGTTGCCAATCGGCGTGCTAACGAGGTACAGCGTTCCCATCGCGAAGCTCCAGAGCGACCATTCGTAAGGCGCAAGTCTACGGACTATGCACGTTTGTGTCAAGTTAGCGGCAGAGATTTTGGGTTTTGGATTGGGGATTTTGGATTAGGAACGCACTCGCCACTCGGCACCGCCTGTCCAAAAGACCAGTTTCGAAAGTATTTTCTTGACAAACTCGAAACGTGAGTGCTATACTCATGGCGTCAGAAAGAGATCGAGCAGGTGAATGGAGTAGATCGGCGCATGACCTTAGACCATCGTGAGCAGGGCGAGACACGCGAGCAGATTCTGGCGCTCCTTCGGCGGCAAAGCACGATGACTGCCGCCGAGCTGAGCGATGCGCTGGGAATCGGCGCGGTTGGCGTGCGGCAACATTTGGCGCTGCTTGATCGCGATGGCCTGGTGCAGACCACTGGCGTGCGGCGCGGGGTCGGGCGGCCGAGCCATTTGTACGCGCTGACCACCAATGCCGAGGCGCTGTTTCCAAAACGCTACGACCGAATGGCGATGGATGCGCTGGCATTTGTTGAGGCGCGCGGTGGTTCAGAAGCGATCGATCAGCTATTTGCAGAGCGCCGACGCAAGCTGACAACACAATACGCGCCGCGTCTGGTCGGCAAGAATCGCGTCGAGCAAGTGACCGAGCTGGCGGCGATTCTGACTGAACAGGGCTATATGTGTGAGTGCGAGCAGCTACCCAATGGCGAAATGGTGCTGATCGAGCACAATTGCCCAGTCGATTGCGTGGCGCGCGACTATCATCAAGCCTGCGAGCATGAGTTGAAGCTGTATGAGGATGTGCTGGGCATTCCGCTGGTACGCGAGGAGCTAATCTCGGCGGGTGGCAACTGCTGCCGCTACCGCATCAGCGCCGAGTAGCCAAGTGTTGCGTTTCGGGCAATCCGCGAATTGCGCGCGTGAAGAAAACGAAGATCAGCCATATTCACGTTAGTCGCGCAAGACTATGTTTGTGTGAGCCGCGTGCGGATTGTCCGCGCGCAGGTTGTGAGTATAAGGAGGAGATCGACATGGCATTCACATTACCGCCGCTACCGTATGACTACGCCGCTCTGGAGCCGCACATCGACACGCAGACGATGCAGATTCATCACGACAAACACCACGCTGCGTATGTCAACAACCTGAATGCGGCGCTGGAAAGCCACCCCAATCTATCCAGCCAGAGCATTGAGGACATTCTGCGCAACATCGGTGATGTGCCCGAGGCAGCGCGCCAGGCGGTGATCAATAACGGCGGCGGACACGCCAACCACACGCTGTTCTGGGAGATCATGGGGCCGAATGGCGGTGGCGAGCCGACCGGCGCGCTGGCCGATGCGATCACCAGTGCCTTTGGCAGCTTTGCCGATTTCAAGGCTAAGATCAACGATGCTGGCGTGAAGCGCTTCGGCAGCGGCTGGTCGTGGCTGGTGCTGGATAAGGGCGGTGCCCTACAGGTGCTCAGCACGGCCAACCAGGATAGCCCGCTGATGCAGGGCCAGACACCGCTGCTGGGCGTGGATGTGTGGGAGCACGCATACTACCTGAAGTATCAGAACCTGCGACCGAAGTACCTCGAAGCCTGGTGGAGCACGGTCAACTGGGCCGCGGTTGCCAAGCGATTCGGCAAGTAATCAAGCAATCAGCGCTTGGAGATGAGCGATTGGAAACACAATCGCTCATCTCCTTTTTCATGCCTACAGCGCTTGCACATTCCTGTTCGATCATTGTCATCCTGAACCGCCGCGCAGGATCGCTCATTCTTGAAACAGAGATCCTTCGCTGCTGAGCGCCCGCTGGGCGTGTGATGACACGCCGCCAAAGGCCGTTGAAGGTATACTCTACGCGTAAGAATCGGACATTCGCCACCGAGCACACAGCGGCCACCGAGATAGGCAACAAGCGCTTCTGCTCGGTGCGATCGGTGCGCTCGGTGGCGCGATTTCAGCGTTTGGAGCACATAACGATGCCTGTCACGATCCATACTGCCAGCGAAGACGATCAATTTGTAATCACAGAGATCGTGCGTGCGGCGCGCATCAACCCGCGCGATCTGGATTGGCAGCGCTTCCTGCTGGCGCAGTGGGGCCAGGATATTATTGGCGTAGGCCAGGTCAAGCCGCACCCGGATGGCAGCCGCGAGCTGGCTTCGCTGGCGGTCGTGTCGGAATGGCAGGGCAATGGCGTTGGCGGCATGCTCATTCGCGCCTTGCTATCGCGTGAGACTGGCCCGCTGCACCTGATGTGTGTCGCCGAGCGCGAGCGATATTATGAGCGCTTCGGCTTCCAGCGCCTTGAGCGACACGCTATGCCGCCGTACTTTCGCCGCTTCGTGCGAATCGCGCCAGTCATACGGCTGCTCAGCCTCAGCCGGCTGCGCCTGATCGTGATGGGCCGGGAAGGGCTAGCGGGGAGCGGGTAAAGCCATTGCCTGCATTGCTTGCTTTGAGCCTAACTCATACTTCGTAACTTTGAACTTTGAAGTCGCTTGCGGCTCGGAGCACATTCCGCAGCAGCATCACATTCGTCACCGGCCCGGTTCCGCCCGGCACAGGCGTAATCGCACCGGCTACCTCGGC
>Ga0123337_10007580_pt1 | contig 10075 bp, 11 predicted proteins | sample frozenSSSSmetaG_FD_89792 | JGI IMG/M metagenome (GOLD analysis project Ga0123337, IMG submission 89792) | Glacier valley bacterial and archeal communities from Borup Fiord, Nunavut, Canada, to study Microbial Dark Matter (Phase II) -... | ecosystem: Environmental > Aquatic > Freshwater > Ice >...
CATCGTTGATCAAGCAGGCTCCGGCTTCAACCGCCTGCCGTGCTACCGACGCCCGGAAGGTATCAACCGAAATCAACGCGCCAGGGAAACTACCCAGAATCGCGTCGATGGCGGGCAGTACCCGGTCGGCTTCTTCGGTGGGGCTGATGTCGGCGGCACCGGGGCGGGTTGAGTACCCGCCAATGTCGAGGAAGGTAGCGCCATCGGTCAGCATTTTTTCGGCGGTGGCCACAACAGAATCGACGGATGTGCGGCTACCGGCGTAGAACGAATCGGGTGTGAGGTTGAGGATGCCCATGACCGCCGGTGTGGTCAGGTTAACGAGCCGTCCCCGGCAGTTCAGGGTTTTCTTCGTACTTTTGAACATTGGCTGCGCCGGTCCGCCGGTGCGATCATTTATCGTCATTGGTTGTTATGGATGGTCATTCGTGGCGAAACTACCGATGATGGCGACTAATATCTCTAATGACGGTAAAATGACCAACAATGACAACGAATAGTACCGAAATCGACTATCAACAGGTTATTCTGCGCTGCAAAGATTTATTCCTCAAAAAGAACCGCGACTACGGTACAGCCTGGCGTATTTTGCGATTGTCGAGTATAACCGACCAAATTTATATCAAAGCCCAGCGCATCCGAACGTTGCAGGAAACGGGCGTCAGTAAAGTAGGGGAGGGCATCGAACCGGAGTTTGTAGGTATTGTTAATTACTGCGTCATGGCCCTGATTCAGATGGAGTTGGCGCGAAAAACGGATAATACTCTCGATATTGCCGTTGATGAACTTGAACGCCTGTACGATGAACAGATTGGCCGGGTTACTGAGTTGCTGTTTGCTAAAAACCACGATTATGGTGAAGCCTGGCGCGAGATGCGCGTGAGTTCAATGACCGACATTATCCTGATGAAACTCCTGCGTACCAAACAGATTGAAGACAATCAGGGCAACACGCTGGTGTCGGAAGGTGTTGATGCCAATTACATGGATATGATCAACTACGCCGTTTTCTGTCTGATTAAACTTAGTGAAGCGTGAACACAACCGTCCCTCAACCCAAACTAAAAACCGGTACCCCGCCCATGTTGTGGGCTGCCCGGATTGCCCGTTTCCTGGTGGGTGGTGTCTTCATATTCTCGGGACTCATCAAACTCAATGATCCCGTTGGTACCCAGATAAAATTTGAGGAGTACTTTGAAGTATTCGCGCAGGATATACCGTTGCTACACAATTTCTTTATGGCCCTGGTGCCGTTTACACTGGTCATGTCGGTACTGTTCTGTGCTGCTGAGATCATTCTGGGAGTAGCACTGCTGGTGTCATATAAGCCCAAACTAACTACCTGGCTGCTGTTGCTGCTCATTACGTTTTTCACGTTTCTAACGTTTTATTCAGCCTATTTTGACCGCGTAACGGACTGCGGCTGCTTTGGCGATGCCATTAAACTTAAACCCTGGACTTCGTTTACGAAAGACGTAGTGCTGATGGTGCTGATTCTATTCGTGATTGGCCACCGCAATCGGATCAAACCGCGCAGCACGGGCTGGATTGTGGGCCTGACTACGCTACTAACCCTCGGTCTGGGAATCTACGCCATTCAGTTTTTGCCCCCGCTCGATCTGCTACCGTATGCTGTGGGCAAGAATATTCCGGCACAGATGAAGCCTTCCGAGCCGCTCCGCTACACCTATACCATGGAGAAAGAGGGAAAAACCAGCACGTTTGATCAGTACCCAACCGATACGACGTATAAATTCAAGGAAATGGTGCTGGTCAATGAAAAGGCCAAACCAAAAATTACCGATTACCGCGTCTGGACCGATGATGCCGATTTTACGCAGGAGACGTTTACGGGTAAGAAATTATTCGTGATTGTGAAAGGCACGAAGGACATCGACGCGGGCAGTATTCCGGCTATCCGCTCACTGGTTGAGGGGTTGAAAGGCTCTGACGTAACCCCCGCGATTCTGACATCGGTCGGCGACGATGAGATTAGAAAATTCCGCACGGAGTTTCAGCTGGTCGATCTGCCGTATTATAAAGTCGATGCTACGGTGCTGAAAACTATTATGCGCTCCAACCCTGGTACGTGGCTTTTAGAGGATGGCACGGTGCGCGGTAAATGGCACTACAATACCACCCCTACGGCGGCAGAGGTGAAATTAATTGTGAATGAATGAGTGAATGAAGAACATCTTCCTGATTGGTATGCCCTCGTCGGGCAAGAGTACGATTGGTAAGCGTATGGCCGACGCGCTGCATTATCATTTTCTGGATACTGACCGGATGATTGTGCGGGGGGAGGGACGCTCCGTAGCCGATATTTTTGCGCAGGACGGCGAGGCCTATTTCCGCGAAGCCGAACGGCGCGTACTGCGTACCATTAAACCGGGGCAGAATCTGGTAGTCTCGACCGGGGGCGGTATGCCCTGCTACCACGATAACATGGGCTACATTAACGCAACGGGCGTATCCGTTTTCCTCGACGTACCCGTGTCGGCTTTAGTCCGCCGGATACTGGCCCACAACGCCAACGACCGTCCGCTCTACCAGCCCAATAATCCTGAACTGGCCGATGCCCTGCAACAAAAATATGATGTCCGCCTGCCGTTTTACCAGCAGGCAGACATCATCATTCCTGGTGAAGCCGACGCTGAAACCGTATTACATAAAATAGGAACGTGGCTTTAAAAGAACGTACCAACCGACAGTGTTACGTTGGTGCTGTTGTTTGTGATCTGTGCCGAACCATAATCCGCTGTGTTGGGCAACGTATAAGGCGTGAAGGCTGATTTGAAGGTGTTGTACGTACCCGACACGTCGGCGAAGAACCGCTCATTGCGAATGCCTACGCCACCCGACAGTAAGAGCCGGCTCCGATCTATGTTATCGAGCTTCTTTACGTAGGGATCAGGCAGGTAGGCTACCCCCGCCCGGACCCGGAACAGCCCCGCCCGCACTTCGGCCCCGCCCCGCACGTTCACAACACTTTGATAAGTACTTTGTACGGAGTTGCGAACGCCATTCTTGAAGTCTGTATTACTCTGCGCATTACCATTGTCTGTGGTGCTGGCCCGTAAGCCGCCGTAGCCAACGTACTCTGCCGAAGCGGTCAGGAAGCCAATCTTGCCCTTCCCCAGAAATACTGTAGTCCCACCCGACGCCCGAAACGGCGTGGTAATGCTATAGTTAAAATCACTTGGCTGCACGTCAACGCTGTTATTGTTCAGTGGTAATTTTGGATCACGGGCAACAACGCTAAGGCTTTGATTAAATGTCTCGCGAATGCTCATGAATGTAGGCGTCGCCACCGTTGCGCCAATCTGTATGTCAGGGGTCAGTTTATAAATCGCACCAATTTTCAAATTGAAGCCATTACCCTTCACCGTTAGCCGGTCGCGCTGTGCGTTGGTGTCGAAAACCTGTCCGTTCACAATCGTTTCGGTCAGGACGTTATCGGTATTATAGCGTACCGTTGCAAGGCCAAGGTTAGCACCCAGGTACAGCTTGTCATCCAGATTGCCCGCGTAGGCAAACGTCCACTGTGACTGTGATCCGGTCGAAGAGAAGGTATTACGCTGGTCACGGGGGCGGGTGGCATCGAAGCGGGTGAAGGGGGCACCGCTGTCGTTCGTTCCTACCGGAACGCCGTTAACCAGAAAAAGCTGGTAAGCAGCCGCCAAAAGGTCCGTAGCCTGATTTGTGTTCGGGTTGTACTGCGCGTCAATCTGGCTACCCAGTACGTTTCGCCGGTTGGCATCCTGCAAAATGGGATCAACGAACGACGAGCGGTTGTTGCGGCCTTGAAACGAGAACTCGTTGAAATAGTTGGCGTTCTGGTTGTATCCAACGCCAAAGGTCGTTCTGCGCCAGCGGCTGCCGTTGTTATCGCCACCAGCAAAAATCAGCCCCAACTGCCCCACCGAAAATTTGGTACCGTTACTGAGCGAATTGTTACCCAGATAGGTAGCGTCGTTGCTGAGAATATTGACCGACGGGCTAAGGCTAAGTTCTGAACGGTTGTAGAAAGCAAGACCGGCGGGATTGCCAAAAAGATTGCTGGCATCGCCACCGAGGGCCGCCTGATTACCGCCAATGCCCCGAAAGCGGGCCGTGCCGGTCTGCTGAATTTCGGAGAAGCGAAAGGCTTCGCCCGCGTAAATGTCGCCGGTCTGGGCAGAGGCCGCTCCCGCGCTGAGGAGTAATCCGGCCAGTAATAGGTGTCGAGTAGTCATGGGAAATAATCGTCGTGGTGGTCGTTTTTTTGTTAGAGTATGGCCACGGCCCGCCGTTTAACGGCCTCAGTATCTATAACGAAAAATCCCGCCGTTTGTCGCAAACAAAAGCCAAATACCCTAAATAGCTTATAATCAATAACTTCTAACATAGTCGCTAAAACACTACTAAAACACCACAGATAATCTTATAAATACCAGCCCCGAGGATAACGTTCTCGGGGCTGGTTTGTTTTGGTTACAGGTAAGCGTTAAAGCCAAAGTTATTCCAGTGCCAGACGTGATATTCGTCCTGGAGGTCAAATGCCCGCTGCGTCATTCTGTCAACCAGATCATGCAGCAGGTTGTAATCCCATTTGTAGGGCCACGGCGGGCCGCTGTGCCAGTTCTTCGGTAGTTGACTTGCGTAGCGGCTACGCAGGGCCACGGCCCGTTCGTAGCCCTCGAGGATTAGTTTTTCGCGCCGGGCAAATCCGGCGTGTTCGTTTGCCTGTGTCTCGGTCAGGGGGTTTGTCTTTGTCGATTCCATTGGTCTGTGGTTTATTGGGTTGTTACCCTACGGCGTAGATGTTGTTTTTGTCAGGGTCCACCAGCTCAAAAGCCATCTGCTCGGGAGACGTGCATTTTTGCACGGCCACCGCCCATTCATCGTACCGGTCTGCGGTCGTGTGGGAGGTACTCATACTCTCGACAGACAGCTTTATTCGTTCGGTGAGGTCCGACTCGATGGCCACCTCCCGAATGACCCGCATTACGCCCGTGGATTCGTCAATCAGCATGAGCGTAATGCTATCGCACGGCCCCGCCATGAAACCCGCCAGGGCGTCAGGGCTAAGTTTTTTACCGTTTAAAAAATGGTCGATAACCAGATTCTCCCTCGGGAATCCAAGCACGATAAACGGCGGGCAATAGTCACTCCAGATGCCGACGATGCAGCGCGAATCGCGCCAGACCGACTCGTCGGTCTCAACGTTCCGACTGTAAAAGGCGAGGGTAATTCCCTGGTCGTTGGTAATGAGTGCCGCCCTTTCTGCGCCCGGTTCGGGGTTCGCAAAGGGAAATGTCTCGCTCACCACGTAGTGAGCGGATGGTATGTATTTAACGTAAGGCGTTTGCATGTTACTGATTTATTTACGAGTTGAAAGATGAATGCGTAAAAGGGTGTTTATCTGCGTTCTAAGCGCACCGATACGGCGGGCGCGGTCTTTATTCAGGAAGTCGCCCAGCAAAGGATAGTCGGCATTTTTGAGCTGTTTTAGCTCGCTATTAAGGCTGGTAAGTTGCGCCCGCAACTCCCAGACTTTTGCGTAGATAGTCGGCTTTTGTTTCATGCTTATTTAGTTGATAATGGTTTGCTCAAAATACGTCCCGGTCTCCCGGTCATAGTGCAATAGAATCAGCCCGCCCGTTTTACGCTGACATTTGCAGCAGCGCAGGCGCAGGTCAATCACGATGCTTATAAACTCACATAGGGCGGGCGTCAATCCCGTAATGTATAGTTTAATCGTTTCGCCGTTCAAGAGTCTTAAACGGGCTGTATTGTACGCAGACGGGTTTGGAGTTGCGCGGTGTTTCTTCCAGTTGTAACCCGTATATAACGCGCCCAGATTCGGCGGCAGATTATGCCGTTCATCGAACAGGCAGAACGCCGGAATGTCTCCGGGTTGTGGTGGTGAATTTTGTAGGGTTTGCATGAGTATAAAAAGTAAAGGAAACGCCCCGTAAATTTGATTTACGGGCCGTTTGTGGCGTGGCTGATAGATTGGTCAATCGGGTATTAGAATCTCCTCAATGCCTAATTCTTTTAGGTATGTATGCGGATCAGTTGCCGGTCTGGCGTAATACCTGTGGAACCGTTGGGAGGGGAATGTTATCACATTTGGCTCCTCCCGTTGCGGGGGAATCTCCTCGTTTAGTTCGTAAAATTTGTCATAACCCTTTGCGTTCAGTGTATCAAAGAATCTTGTACAAAAATAAAGGGATAACTCCGACAGGGCACCGCTCAGAAACATACTGCAAAACTGCGATATGTTTAAAGGTTCGTGGGTCTCTTTTACCGTGAAACGGGCTAAAAGATGGGCGTTTTTGTCCGTAACATGACTTAATTCAGCAACCAGTTTGCAGCGGGTGCCGTGCCGCTCTAAGTAGTCTATAATTTGGCAAATCATGCCAAAATAGCTCGGCTCATTGCCAACGGCAGCGGCCCGCAGGTATATGGTCAGAAACTTAGTCGGCTTTTGCGGCTCATAGTCAACCATGCACTCCGGCTCGCCCGTTACATATCTGCCAACGTCAACGTATGAGCCGGAGATTTGATGGTAAAAGTCGGGCGTATCAATCGGGGGAATGATTCGCCGATCCTGCACCAACTGCGAAAAATGTTTTTCAAGTTTTTTGTTCGGGGTTTCTATTGCCCGCTGAAAATTATCTAAACACTGGTTAAAAGGTAGGTTGAATATCTGCCCTCCGATGTCAGTCCCTTTGCCCAGCGTTCTGGCGTATGTATTGAACTCCGCAAAGGAATCAAAGTTGCCCAAAAATACCCGATGGGTTAATTTGCCCAGGACCCGTACCTGTTTTGTTTCCCGTATGTGTTTATTTCCCAGCTCTGACAGGTGGGGCAGGTCCTCGTATTGTGTTTCTGTTTTTTTGGCCGTTTCCATAGTTGTAATGATTAACGATAAACGGCCCACAAATTCGATTTGTGGGCCGTTTATCAAGTAGATGTGTTTGGAGTTATGACAACAGGAAACCGGCCCCACAGTCGCTTAAAAGCGTTTCAATGCGTAGCGCGTCAAATTCGTCTGGCGTATAGTTCCAACGACCTTTAAAGTAAAGAGACGGGAGGGTAATGTGATCCGGTTTTTGATGAAACTCAAAATCAGGACACAAATCAACAGAATAACCTCTGCCGTATAAGCCGGGAATTATTGTCTCGTGCGTGTTTGCTACGTGGTGAATAAACAGCGGATTTAAACAAATAGCGGCGAATAAGGCCATATTAAAAGGCTCCTGATAAGGCTTAAACATGACCGTAATGGCGTGGGATTCGTTTCGGTCATTATGGCATAGATCGTACTTTATGCGTACCTCGCACCGATAGCCGGTATTTTCTAAATGGTCTATTAAATCCATCATTATTCCGTTGTACCGCAGGATAGCTTCGTTATCAGTCCCGCCCGGTCTCATTGGCTGAATGTCAACCTTTAAGAACTTTGTTTCGGCATACTGATTGTAGTCAACCATGCACTCCGGTTCGCCCGTTACATATCTACCCACATCAACGTATGAGCCGGAGACGTCGTGCCCGATGTTATCGTAACTGCTCACGCCGCCTAAACCGCTGCATTCCTTTTTAAACGCTAAGTACTCATTCAGCGTAAAATTATCGCCGGTTTTTACCAGTTCCCGCAGTTTATCCGTGGCCTGGATTTTGTCCATAAATTCCGATGGAGTATAAACGCCGTGGTCCGTATGGATTCGCCCGTTATATTGAAGGTACGGGGTTTCTTTTTCCGTTTGTTTGGCTGCTTTTTTCATTTGTTTGCGCTGCTTAGTGAGTGAGCAAAAACAGGACCGTAAACCGCGTTTCTTTGCGTTCTACGGTCCTGTTTTTGAGTTGTGAATGATAGTTATGCTTTCCAGTTCTGACGGTTAAACACTTCCATAACTCGCTGCTTTAATGCCTGACTCATAGAGTCTGTAAAACACATTTCAGTAACTTCCAGCGGGCTAAATTTTTGAGCGAGTAATTTGCAGCCATCATAGGTGGCTCGTGGTGAAACAATAACCCGCTCACTTTGCAGCTCATACCGTACGGCCTGCACAAATTTGCACCATGTTTTACTGGTAGCAAGTTTTGTCTCCAGAACTTCATCGTAAAGGAAATTAACCCGACGAAAACGGTCCAGCGTAGCTCCGTCTAACTGGTTTCTACCGACATAATCATAAGAGGCACCTGTGCCGTATGTGTTCGCTCCGGTTATTACTTTGAAATCAACATGTCTGTTAACGTTCTTATCAGCGAATGAGCAGAACCCATTATCTAATGCACTATTTAAAGCCGTTAGTACGTTGGGGTTACCTGCATCAATTTCATCCAAAAGGAACAAACCGCCATTTTCGTACATCTCGCGAAACGGCGTGCTGACATATTTACCAGTTGCGTCGTTATAGCCTAAAAAGTCAGATTTTGAGGTTTGGGCGTTCACACTAATAGCCCGGAAATCCAAACCTAAAGCCTCCGCAATTTGCCCGGATATTGTTGTTTTCCCTGAACCGGCAGGACCTACCAAAAACGGCTTAACACCTGCGGCCACCATGCGCAGAATTTTGTCAAAATCCCGATGCACCAGACCTTTTACCGGTTTGGCGGGCTTGTCGTTCACCTGAACGGATAAGGTTTGAACGTTGGCCGTTTTTACGGCGTTTAGTTCATCTTGTAACATTCGCTGGCCAATGACTAAATCTTTTGTCGCGTCGCTTACTGCATCTTGTATCAGTTGCAGCAGTTTATCCATGTCGATAGGGTTTGCCGTTTGCGGTTTGGGTTTGTTAAGCAAACTCATAGCTTGTGCCAACAAGTCAGCCGCTTGCTTTTCGTCGTCCGTAGTTTCGGTATTTTCGCCCATGTCGCCAGTTTTGGCCGTTTTCCCGCCCGTGGCGGACGTCGTTACTGGTTTGGTAGGAATATTATTAACATCGTCCACGTCGTCAGAATCCAACTTTTTAGCCGCTGGTTTAGTCGGTGCTGGTGCCGGTTTGTGCTGGAGGGCATCGAGCGCGAGAACTACGTGGTACTTGATTTAACCGTCACCAGCGGCTTCTGACCCATGCACGACGTCCTGCGCATTCAACGCCCCATCCGCCCCATACTGACCCTGAAACGGGCCACGGCGGGCGACTACGGCCCGGCCTTTCAGCTCTCCCGGCGCAGCGGGGCCGTGGTGCAGATGATTTTGAACCGGGGGCCGATCTCCTACACCTCCCTGACGGTGGAGGAGGCTACGACGCAGGTGGCCGCCGTGCCGATCTCGGGCGGGCGGCTGGTGCGCACCACGGAGGCCGGGGTGGCCTATTACGATCACGCGGAGCTTTCCCACGCCTACACCCTGCTCGGCGTGTCCCTGAACGGGGCCGATACGGGCGGGGAGGTGCGGGTGCAGACGCGGGGTGTTGTCACGCACATCGGCTGGGGGCTGACCCCCGGCCTGATCTACATGGCGGGTACGAATGGATTTTTAATACCGGCCAGCGATAGCGGAGGGGCCTTCTCTCAACTCGTTGGCCGGGCAACCGATAGTAACACGTTAATTTTTTCACCACAAACAATTTACAATAATGCCTAAATACCAGACATTGATTAACGGAGTGCCGACCGGCGTAGATTCGGGCGGAACGGGCGGGGCCACCGACGCCAACAAAATCCCCAACCTCGATGCCAACGGGCGCATTACAGCCCTGATGCTGCCCAACGGCATCGGCGTTGACGTGGTTGGCGTTACCGCCAGCGAAGCCATCGCTGCCGGAGACTACGTGAACGTGTACAGCAACGCTGGTGCATTCGCCGTGCGCAAGGCAGACGGAGCCTCGCCAGCCAAATACGCCAACGGCTACGTGCTGGCAGCGGTAGCCAGTGCGGCCTCGGCCCAGGTGTACACCGACGACCAGAACGATCAGGTGACGGGCCAGACCGCAGGCGATGTGTTCCTGAGTGTGACGGTGCCCGGCAAGACGCAGGCTGCGGCCCCTACGGTAGCGGGTCAGGTGTCGCAGAAGCTGGGCTTCGCGGTCAGCGCAACGCTTATTAAGGTGAAAATCGACCAGCACTACGTCGTCTA
>Ga0123337_10007581_pt1 | contig 10075 bp, 8 predicted proteins | sample frozenSSSSmetaG_FD_89792 | JGI IMG/M metagenome (GOLD analysis project Ga0123337, IMG submission 89792) | Glacier valley bacterial and archeal communities from Borup Fiord, Nunavut, Canada, to study Microbial Dark Matter (Phase II) -... | ecosystem: Environmental > Aquatic > Freshwater > Ice >...
CTCGGTCGCCGGCACCACGATCGCCGACGACGGCACCCAGTACCGCGTCGTCGCCAGCAATGCAGCGGGCAGCACGACCAGCTCGGCGGCCGTGCTGACGGTGGTCGCACCGCCGCCGTGGGACGCCGCAGGCAATTTTTCCGCGAAGGCCAACCCCTCCGGTGCCTGGAGCTACGGCTGGTACCCGCGCAAGAATCTTCCGGCCGACCCCGTGCCGCCGCTGCATCTGTACGTGTCCGCCAACACGTACAGCGAGATCGACTTCTGGCACGACCCGGCCAACCTGAACGGCGGCGCGCCCCTGGTCAGCCACAACCCGACCGCGGCGACGATCACCTCGATCACGGCGCCGTGGACCGGCGGCGTGGCGCAGACGAGCATCCCGGTGCCTGCCAACGCCGTCCTCCTGCACCCGGGCCCGATGACGGTCATGGCCTTCAACAGCTCGTGGAGCGTCGTGCGCTGGACTGCACCGTTCGCCGGCAACTACCAGGTGTCCGCCTCGTTCGCGTTCGCCGACCCGACGCCCACGGGAGTCGATGTCCACGTCTTCGTGAACGGTTCGGAGGCAATGGGCAGCGAGCTCGCCGCAGCGGGTGTGCCACGCACCGATTACGTGTCTGACGCGATCGCGATGTCCGCGGGCACGACCGTCGACTTCGTCGTCGGCCCGGGCGCCAACGGCAACTACTCGAACGACAGCACGTTCGTGTCGGCGATGGTCCAGGCGGTCAGGTAATGATGCTCGCGCTCAACTGTGCCCCACGACCGCATGCGGCACGTACGGCGCCTCGAGCTCGGCGATCTCTTCTGTCGACAACGCGAGCGACAGCGCCGCCACTGCGTCGTCGAGCTGGCTCAGCTTCGTGGCGCCGACGATCGGCGCCGTGATGCCGGGCTGGGCCAGCAGCCACGCCAACGCCACCTGCGCGCGCGGCACGCCGCGTCGCAGCGCCACCGCCGCGACGGCATCGACCACCTTGCGATCGGCCTCGGCGGTCTTCGCATAGAGCGAGCGGCCGAAGCCGTCGCTCTCGGAGCGGGCGCTGGTGTCGTCTGAGGAGCGCGTCAACCGGCCGCGCGCCAGCGGGCTCCACGGGATCACGCCGATGCCTTCGGCGCGACAGAGCGGCAGCATCTCGCGCTCCTCCTCGCGGTAGAGCAGGTTGACGTAGTTCTGCATCGACACGAAGCGGGCCCAGCCGTGCGCATCGCTTACCGCCAGCGCCTTCGCGAACTGCCAGGCGAACATCGACGAGGCGCCGATATAACGCGCCTTGCCGGCCTTGACCACGTCGTTCAGCGCCTCCATCGTTTCCTCGATCGGCGTGGCGTCGTCCCAGCGATGGATCTGGTAGAGGTCGACGTGGTCGGTGCCGAGGCGCTGCAGGCTCGCGTCGATCTCGTGGAGGATGGCCTTTCTCGACAGGCCGGCGCCGTTCGACCCCGGCCGCATGCGGCCGTGTACTTTCGTGGCCAGTACGAACTCGCTGCGCGGCGCGTAGTCGAGCAGCGCCTTGCCGACGATCTCTTCGCTGGAGCCGAGCGAGTAGACGTTGGCGGTATCGAAGAAGTCGATGCCGAGGTCGAGTGCCTTCTTGATGAAGGGCCGCGACTCGGCGGCGCCGAGCGTCCAGGGGTGGTTGCCGCGCAGCGGCTCGCCGTAGCTCATGCAGCCGAGGCACAGGCGCGAAACGACGAGGCCGGTGCGGCCGAGGCGGGTGGGGTTCATGTCGGTCATCCGATCAGCGCCGGCAGCCAGGTGGCGATCGCCGGAAAGAAGAACACGAGGGCGAGCAGCAGCACGCTCATCGCGAGGAAGGGCACGACGGCACGGAAGATGTGCAGCATCGTCACCTCCGGCGGCGCCACGCCCTTCATCGTCATCAGCAGCAGGCCGTGCGGCGGCAGCAGCAGGCCCATCTGCATGCAGATGAGAAAGAGCACGCCGAACCAGACGAGGTCGACGTTGAGCGTCTGCACCACGGGCATGAAGATCGGCAGGGTGATGAGCATCATGCTGACCTGGTCGACGAAGATGCCGAGGAAGATGAGCAGCGCCATCATCGCCGCGATCACCGCCCATGGCTGCAGGCCGGTGCCGGTGATGGCCTGGGCCAGACCGTTCGAGGCGCCGGAGAACGACAGGATCTGCGCGAACGTGGTGGCACCGAGGATGATGAACAGGATCATGGCCGAGATCGCTACCGTGCCTTTGAGCGACGCCATCAGGATGCGCATCGTCAGCGCCCGGTAGACGAGGGCGAGCACGATCGTCGCCGCCGCGCCGACCGCGGCCGACTCGGTCGGCGTGCCCCAGCCCGCCGCCATCGCGCCGACCACGACCGCGAAGATCGAGACCAGCGGCACGACGTAGAACAGGAACGGCTTGAAGCGGTCGAAGCCGTGGTGGCGAACGAGGGCGACCTCCGGCGCCAGGCTCGGCTTCATCTTCACCCGCACGATGATCCAGGCCACGAAGGCGATCGCGAGCAGCACGCCCGGCACCACGCCGCCGATCAGCAGCTTCGAGATCGAGATGCCCGACAGCGAGCCGAGCAGCACGGTGAGCGCCGACGGCGGGATCAGCATGTCGACGGCGCCGATCGCCATCACCGGGCCGGTGGCGAGCGTGGGGTGGTAGCCGCGCGCGATCATCACCGGCACCATCAGCGAGCCGAGCATCGCGGTGGTCGCGATCGTCGAGCCCGAGATCGCCGAGAACACGGTGCCGGCAACGACGGCCACGACCGCGAGCCGGCCGGGCACCTGCGCAATCAGGCGCTCGATGCCGTCGATCACCTTGACGGCGAGGCCGGAATGGAAGAGCAGCTCGCCCATCAGCACGAAGAGCGGGATCGGCGTCAGCGAGAAGCTCATCACCGAGCTGACGCTGTTGCGCGCGAGCTGCGCCAGCCCCGGCTCGCCGCCGAGCCAGAGCCAGGCGCCGACGAGGTTGATGACGAGAAAGGAGAACGCGACCGGCAGGCCGAGGAAGAGCAGTACCGTCGAGCCGCCGAGCAGCAGGCAGGCCGCGAATGTCCAGCTTGTCATGGCACGCCGTTCCGGCTCATGCCGCGCTCACCGCTTCGTCGCGCGGCCCGACGTCACCGGCCGCCAGCCGCCGCATGCGGAACACGAATTCGATCGCGAGCAGCGCAAAGCAGAGCGGCAGCGGCACCAGGAACCACCACTCGGGCATGACCAGCGTCTTGATCGATTGCGCGCCGCTGGCGAAGCTCTTCCAGGCCGCCGTGCTGCCGTAGGCCAGGAGCCAGAGGCAGCACACGAAGCCGAGCATGTCGGCGATCCATTCGCAGGCGTAGGCGATGCGCCTCGGCAACGCACGCAGGACGATGTCGACCCGGATGTGGCGGCCCTCGCGCAGCAGCCAGGGCGCCGCGAGCAGGGTGATCGCGTAGAGCAGCAGCTCGGAGATCTCGTTGCTCCAGGCGATGCCGCGCGGCAAACCGGGCAGGGCGACGTTGCGGGTCAGCACGTCGCCGCAGATGATCGCGACCATCGCCAGCAGCGCCAGGCTGGCGAGCAGCGCCAGGCCTTCGATCAGGCGACCGAAGCCGTGCTCGAGCCGCTGCGTGGCGAGGTTCACCGCGGGGCTCACGCCGCCATCGAGTCGCGAGCACGAACACTGCGCTCGATATCGGCCCGCGAGGAAAGCGTCTTCAGGTCGAAATTGGCCTGAAGGACAAGCCACGACGCAGCATCTCCACCGAAGTACCTGGCCAGGCGCGCGGCGGTGTCCGCGGTGATCGCGCGCCGCTCCTTGACGATTTCATGGATGCGGGTCGCCGGCACGCCCAGCGCCAACGCAAGGGCGTTGACGCTCTGACCCAGCGGTCGAAGAAAGTCTTCGCGCAGCACTTCTCCGGGATGCACGGGGCGCATACGATCGACGGGACGGTTCATGGCATGTCCTTAGTGATAGTCGACGATCTCGACGTCAGCTGGTCCGGACTTCGACCAGACAAAGCAGATTCGCCACTGGTCATTGATGCGGATGCTGTGCTGACCCTTTCGATCACCACGCAGCGCTTCAAGGCCGTTTCCCGGTGGCGAGCGAAGGAACTCAAGTGTTTGCGCTGCGTGAAGTTGAGCGAGCTTGCGTTCCGCCACGGCGGCAATCGCCCGAAGCCGTTTCGCAGCTTTTCCCTCGAAGAGCCCCTGCGTCTCTTTGCACCTGAACGTCAGGATCATGCTGAGAATATTACGCTAAACGTAATACGTCAAGCAGAACCCGTCCGCAACGCGCCCTCACTTCGCGGTCAGCGTCTTCAGCTTCTTCGCGAACTCCGGGTTGGCCTTCATCGCACCCGCCCAGCCGGCGTCGTAGGCCTTGTCGACGAAGCTCTTGGTGCCTGCCGCGTCGAACCGGATCGCCTGGATGCCGGCCTTCTGCTGGCGCGCCGTTTCCTCGACGCCGTAGCTCGTCCAGAAGCTGTTCATCGCCTCGAGCGCGAGCGCCTGCTTGTCGAGGAAGGCCTTCTGTTTCGGCGTCAAACGCTTGTACGCATCGAGGTTCATGACGATCGACACCTCGGCGTCGTAGAAGCCCGGGTCGACGCGGAACTTCGTCTTCTCGTTCCAGTTCAGGTCGAAGATGCCGCCGATCGGCCAGCCGTAGCCGTCGACCACGTTGCGCTCTAGCGCGGTGTAGACCTCGCCGGGCGGCATGGTCACATTGTTGGCGCCGAGCGAGGCGAAGAAGTCGCGATACACCGGCGTGATGCGGATCTTCATGCCGGTGAGGTCGGGCTTGTCGACCTTTTTGTTGAGGTAGAGGTGGAACGGCTGGTTCTCGACCATCCGCGCCAGGTAGATCATGTTGCCCTTGTTCATCCACAGCTCGTTGATCGCGGCGAAGGCGCCGTTCCTGCGCTGCTCTGCGACCGGGATCTGCGTGAGCTTCAGGAAGTCGGCCTCGGGCATGACGTTGGTATAGAAGGCGCCGGTCGCGAGCGCCATGTCGACGACGCCGGTCTTGACCGCATTGCCGGCTTCGAATGCAGGAATCGCCTTCGGTCCGCCGATGAAGTTGATCTGCAGCGTGCCCTTGCCCTCGGCGTTGAATTGCTGCACCCACTTCTGCATGTGGACGACGTAGATGCCGTTCTCGGCGAAGGCGCTGACGAGCCTCAGCGTTGCTTCCTGGGCCGCGGCCGGCGCGGCCGCCAGGGCCGCCGCGATGCACAGCGCCGAGAGCACGGCGCGGGTGTGGGCGTTCTTCATGGCATCTCTCCGGGTCGGGGGCAGGGCGCGAAGTTGCGACGAGCCCGCACTCTGCCCCGGCCGGGGGCCCGTGGGCAGAGGGGTTTGTCAGGAGCCGGCGGCGCCGCGCTCACGAAAACGCCAGAACGCCGTCGGCGACGCGGCCGTAGCGCAGCGTCATCAGGTCGGCCAGATAGCTGCTGTTCAGCTTCCAGGGTCGCGTCGTGCCCTGTTTTGGCAGATGGGCGTAAGCGCGCTCGAAGTAACCCGACGACAGGCCGGCCCACGGCGCCAGCGGCATCGCCGGATTGGCGATCACCGGCACGCACTTTCGCGCCCCGGTCACGCGCATGTGCTTGAGCAGGCGGCAGACGAACACGGCGGTGAGGTCGGACTTCAGCGTCCACGACGCGTTGACGTAGCCGAACACCGAAGCGAGGTTGGGCACGCCGGCGAACATCGCGCCTTTGTAGTTGACGAGCTCGGCCGGCGCGAGGGCGCGACCGTCGACACTGAACGTCATGCCGTTCAGCACCTGCATCCTCAGGCCGGTCGCGGTGACGACGAGGTCGGCGTCGATCGTGGCGCTGCTCTCGAGCTCGACGCCGGTCTCGGTGAAGCCGCGGATGTGGTCGGTGACGACGCTGACGCGGCCGGCGCGGATGGCGGCGAAGAGGTCGCCGTCCGGCACCAGGCACAGGCGCTGCTGCCACGGGTCGTAGCGCGGCGTGAAGTGGGTGGCGACGTCGTAGCCGGGCGCGAGTTGCTTCTGCACCAGCCCGATCATCCAGGCCTTGATGCGCGCCGGCTTGCGCTTGCAGAGACTCACCACATACATCCCGAGCAGCACGTTCTTCCAGCGCGCCAAGGACGTCCCGATGCCGCGGCCGAAAGCGCGCGACAGCCCGCCGGCGACGCGGTCGACCGACGGCCGCGTGACCATGAAGCTCGGCGAGCGCTGCAGCATCGTCACGTGCGCCGCCGTCTTCGCCAGCTCCGGGACCAGCGACACCGCGGTGGCGCCGCTGCCGATGACGACGATGCGCTTGCCGGCCACGTCGATGTCGCCCGACCACTGCTGCGGATGCACGACCTCGCCGCGAAAGCGCTCGCGGCCGGCGAATGCGGGCGCGTGGCCGCCGGAATAATCGTAGTAGCCGCTGCAGAGCAGCAGGAAGCCGCAGCGGATGCGGGCTGTGCTGCCGTCGTCGCGCTCGGCCTCGACCGCCCACTCCGCGCTCGCCGACGACCACGCCGCGGCGCGCATGCGGTGGCCGTAGCGGATCCGCTTGTCGACGCCGTTCTCGGCCGCGGTCTCGCGCAGGTAGCGCAGGATCGAGGCGCCATCGGCGATCGATCGGGCGCCCGGCCACGGCCGGAACGAGTAGCCGAGCGTGTACATGTCGGAGTCGGAACGCACGCCGGGATAGCGGAACAGGTCCCAGGTGCCGCCCGAGGCTTGGCGCGCCTCGAGAAGCACGACGCTGCGGTCCGGGCAGAGCCGCTTCAGGTGACAGGCGGCGCCGATGCCCGACAGGCCGGCACCGACGATCAGGACGTCGACGCGCTCGCTGCCGGATTCACTGTGGGGCTGTTCCATGCGTCGCCGATTCAAGCACATCGGCCGACCGGTGCGAGGTGCCCTCGACCATTTCGCAGAAGCTGCGTTTCTCGCTCAGGATGAATCGCTGCGCCTGCGCCAGCGCAAAGTTGGTGCGGCCTTCGGGGTCGGCCGTCGTCGCGAACGTCGGTCGTCACCGGGCCGCGCGAAGCGGCGATGCGGCGGGCTCGCCTCTGCTGCGACCACCTGGCGGGCCGCGTCGGCGTCGCTATCGTCGAGCGATTGCAGGCCGACGGCTCGGTCGTGATCGAAGGCGAGCACGCGCGCGTCGAGGCGCCTTCTGTGGCGTCGCTCGCGAAGCTCGGCCTCGACGTGTCCGGCAGCCTCGCGTCACTCGCCGCATCGAAGCGGCCGGCATGCCGGCCCTGCCTCGACTGGAGCGAGCGCAGCTGTCACCTCGCCGGCAGCCTCGGCGCGCTGATCTGCACCCATTGCATCGATCAGCGCTGGTTGCTGCGCCGCACCGGCTCGCGCGCCCTCGACGTCACCGCACCGGGCCAGCTGGCGCTGCGGCACTGGCTCGGCAGCGAAGCCTGGGCCAAGGTGGCCTGACCGTCGCTACGGCGCTGCCGGCGTCAGCGTCAGCGTGCTCACCGCCGGACCCGGCAGCAACGGCGCGGGCCTGCCCGCGACCCAATCGGCATGCCCCGCGAGGAAGTACCGGCTCAGCGGATGCCCGCTCTGGCCGCCCGGCATGTTGAAGATGCCGCTCGCTTCGCGGCCCGGCGCCACCACCATCCGCTCCGACTGGCCGAAGTCGGGCGCGGCGACGCGCGGCATGTGGCTGTCGCCGGCCATCGGCTGCGGCGGCACCGCCAGCCAGCGCATGCCGAGCGGCAGCACCGCCGCCATCGGATGGACGATGCGCGTGGTGTTGGCGCGGCCCCACGACGCGTCGGCAAGGGCCGTGCCGTCTTTCGTGACGGCAGCGATGGCGTCGTCGATCGCCGCCAGTTGCACCGCGCGCCAGCTGGCACTGCCCGCGGGCAGCCAGGCCGGCGGTTGCTCGTCGAGCAGGCGCGCCACCACCGCCGGCCAGCGCGAGCTGGCGCGCGCGAAGCTGGCCTGCTTGTGGGCGGCACGCAGGGTGTCGTCGACGCCGCCGAACAGGCGCAGGTAGAGGCTGCCGACGAACTGCTTCGTCAATCGGTAGGCCACCGAATCGACGCTGGCGCGGCCGCTCCACGTCGTCTCGAGCAGGCGCTTGAATTCGGCGCGCTGCGGATGGGCGGCGGCATCGGTGTCGCCCGCGAGTGCCTGCAGGGCGCGGTCGCGCCACGGCGCGAGATAGAGGGCGCGGTCGTCGAGGCCAATGCCGTAGACGGCGGCTTCGTCGGCGCCTTGCCCACCGCTGCCGAGGGCGGTGAGGTCGTCGCGGACCTGGCGCGCCCGGGGCGCGAGGTCGGCGCCGCCGTCGCCGATCGCGGCGTAGCCGGCGCCGGCGAGCTGGCGCGAGTTCGCGGTCGAAAGTTGGCCCGACGGCGGGTCGATCACGGTTGGATGCGAGGTCGGTGCGGCCAGCGCCGTCCAGCTGTGGCTGGCCGCGGAAGACGCGACTCCCGGGAAGGTCGAGGCCCAGCCCGCGCTGCGTGCCGGCAGGGCCCCGGCCAGCGTCCAGCCGATGTGGCCGGCGGCGTCGCCGGCGACCATGTTCTGCGCCGGGATGCCGGAGCGCTGGCCGATGGCGAGCGCCTCGGCCACCGTGGTCGCACTCTCGAGCTGCGCGGGTGCGAAGTTGACGGCGCCGGGATCGTGCGCGACCCAGTGGATCGCGTAGCGCCGGCCGCCGCGCTCCCAGACCGGCCCGAACGCGCTCTCCTGCAGATGCAGCACCTCGGCCTCGCCGCCGGCGACCTCGATGCGCTCGTCGACGATTCTGAGCAGCCCCCAGTCGCTGCCCGGCGCACCGGCGATGCGGTATCGCGTCGCGTCTTTCGCGTCGAGCTCGAGCTCGAGCAGATCGAGGTAGGCGCCGTAGCTGTTGGTGAAGCCCCAGGCAACGTTGCCGTTGCTGCCGGCGACGACGATCGGCGCCCCCGGCAAGGTCACGCCGACGATCTGCCGCGGCGGTGCGCCGGGCGCGTCGACTGCGAGCACGGCGCGGTACCAGATGTGCGGCAGCCGCAGCGACAGATGCATGTCGTTGGCGACGATCGCGGCGCCGCTGCTCGTGGCGGATTTCGCGCGCGCGCCGGAGATCGCCCAGTTGTTGCTGCCGACCTCGGCGTCGCCGACCGGGCCGGCCGACACGTCGGCGTCGGCAGCGGCATCCGCGCTCGCGACCTGCACCTTGGGCGGCTTGCCGAACCAGGCCGGTGGCGCGGCCGGCATCGGCGCGGCGATCTCGTCGATGGTGGCGGCGTCGAGCGGCGCGTCGTAGGCGGTCGAGGTCGGCAGCAGGAAGGCGAGCTGCTCGGCGGTGGTGGCCTGGTCGCGCAGCCAGCCGCGCGAGAACATGCGGTGGAGCTGGCTGTCCTGCAGATCGAAGTACATCGCCCAGGTCACGAGCATCGTGTCTTCGCCGCGCCAGGGTCGCGGCGCTTGCCGCAGCACGCCGTACTCGAAGGGCCGCGCCGCGAGCGTGGCGAGGCCGGCGTTCACGCCCGCGGCGTAGCGCTCGATGACCGCGCGCTCGGCTTCCGGCAAGGCGGCGAGGGCGGCGCCGGCGCGCGCAGCGAAGCGGTGGATGCGGCGGTCGCGGTCGACCGGCAGCAGCGTCGGGCCGAGCAGCGCCGCGAGCTCGCCGCTGGCCGAGCGGCGCAGCAGGTCCATCTGGAAGAAGCGCTCCTGCGCGTGCACGAAGCCGGTCGCGTAAGCCACGTCGCCGCGGTCGCTGCCGCGGATCGTCGCCACCCCGGCCGCGTCGCGCGTGATCGTCACGGGCGCGCGCAGGCCGGCGGCGGCGATGCTGCCTTCGAGCTTCGGCAGGCTGCCGCGCATGAACGCATAAGCGCCGGCGATGGTGGCGATCACGAGGACGACGATCACCCAGAGCAGGACCGAGAGGCCGCGGCGAATGCGCCCGCGCGTTCGTGGCGCTCGTGGCGCTCGTGGCGCTCGTGCCGTCGTTGCCTGTGCCATGGTCCGCCTCCCGGATCGAAAGGGGCGGAGTCTAGCGACGCTCGCCGCAGTCCAGCGTGTGAGGGGCAGACGACGAAGCGCGGAAAATCATCGTCCAGACACGGCGAAGCCAAGGACCGTCGTCATGGAGATGCGATGAGCAAGACA
>Ga0123337_10007583_pt1 | contig 10074 bp, 5 predicted proteins | sample frozenSSSSmetaG_FD_89792 | JGI IMG/M metagenome (GOLD analysis project Ga0123337, IMG submission 89792) | Glacier valley bacterial and archeal communities from Borup Fiord, Nunavut, Canada, to study Microbial Dark Matter (Phase II) -... | ecosystem: Environmental > Aquatic > Freshwater > Ice >...
AGCGTGTTGTGTCCGTCGTCAATCAACACCACATGCACCATCCCCGCCTGCACCGTTTCGACGTTGAGATAGCCATCGTTCAATTGATGATAGCTCTCAACATGATACCGCTTGCCCCGCGCGTCTATCTTGGTTTGACTGTGATAGAGAATATACGCGCTCCATGAAAGCGTGGCGGGTAAGAGAAAAGCCTGTTTCGCCGCTGATGGCGTTTTCATAATCCGTACAGTCGTAAAGGTCGCAACCAGCACAACCACCGCGGCCATCAACAGACCCGCTAGTTGGAGCGTATGTGTGCGTCTCTTCTGACTACTAATCGGCATGAAGCGTAATACACGTCCCCGCTTGCTCTGCGCGAGCATCGCATCCATGACCGCTTTATCCACACGGGCGGACGGACTGGACATTTCTAGTGTGGCAAGCAAGCGTGTTGCCCGACTTATCACAAGATGTTCAGCGGTACACGCGGGACAAGAGCGCAGGTGCGCCTCGACGCGCTGTCTCTGCTCTGGCATGAGGTCGTCCCAAACCCCGATAGAGCGACGGATAGCTTCACAGGCGGTATGGTCTGGCTCTTCCGGCGAGATGTTTGGGCGGAAAGAAAGATTGTGTTCGCTCATTGTACTTTCTCCTGATTTCCACCGTCTTTATTAAGGCGTTGATACTGCTCAATAAACATCCGTTTCGCGCGCGAGATACGCGTTGCCGAAGCGTTCGCAGAAATACCCATAATTGTCGCAATCTCTTGGTATGGTACACCCTGGGCCGCGCTCAACACGAGGGCCGTCGCGTATTCCGGCGGCAGCTTGGCGAGCGCGAGGCGGATCATGTCGCGCTCCGCAACCTCCGGTATACCACCGTTGTCGGCGAGAAAGGCAAACGTGTCTTCACTCGCCTCCTCCTCGCTATAGTCATCGTTACGGTAACGATGCGAGAGCGACCACCACGTGATACGTTTGCGCCGCCGCAGTATATCCACGCACAGGTTTGAAGCGATGCGGTAGAGCCAGGGCGAGAGTCGTTCCCGTTCATACAAGCCATTCCAGGAGGTGCAGGCGCGCACAAAAACCTCCTGTGTCACATCGTCTGCGTCCTCTTGATTGCCGAGCAGACGATAGATATAGGAGTGAATTGGCCGTCGAAATTGCTCATAGAGTTGAGCAACCGTTGCGATAGCGTTTGCCTGCGCCACAGTGTTCTCTACCTGGGACTCAACTGGCTTGTCTACGGTCATGCTGGCTCTCTCTTCTTGGGAAGTGCCTTCATCGCTCTCTCTCCCCATGCCTACCTGTAGTATACCAGTACTGACCGCCAAATAAAACATACTAGCTCCATTATAGCCAAATTTTGTAGAATAGTGAATATAATAGCAATAGACTCGCTTCTACCACGTTTCTCACTCTCTATTTTTACGATATCCGCGCAATTCTCTTGTGTAGGGCTAGTACCATCTTCCTACCCTTTCTGCTTCACATAAAATACTGCTATTCTGTGTGTACTGTATACTATGCATGATGACGAAATAGAGAGGTTTGGAGGCAGGGTGTATGTTGGATATAAAGGAGGAATTCATGCATTGGTTTCGCGCTCGAAGCAATAGTCGTCAGCGCAGGTCACACACGCTTTTTCGCACCGTAGCACTGCTTGTGTGTGTCTGCTGCGTCGCCCTGTTCGGTCTCCTGAGCTACAGGGAAGCAGGTGCAAATAATACGCCCAAGTTTAGAGGCCACCCCGTTGGCATGAAGACCATTCCAGGTCAACATCCGCCTGTGACGGTCAACTATAATAAGCCGGTGCTGGCATTCTACTATATGTGGTATCACCACGCCGATTGGTGTAGCTGTCATATGTCCGACTTGCCCAACCCACAGTATGACTCTAGCGATGACGCAACGGTTGATCGCCAGGTCAATCAGGCGGTGGGCGCGGGTATTACCGGCTTCATCAGCTCGTGGTGGGGGCCTGGCGACAATACCGACAAGAACTTCGTCAAGTTGCTGGCGCACGCCACAAGTGTCGAACAGAAGACCGGCTTTCACTTCGCATCTTCGTTTTATATGGAGAGCGACGCGCCAGCACTCAACACGCAAAACAAGATGGTTGCGGGCCTACGCTTCGTCGCACAACACTACACGGGGAACAATCACTTTTTTCACTGGCACGGCAAGCCAGTCTTGTTTTTCTGGAATCCGCTCGGCAATGGCCGCACACTTGGCGAATGGGCCACAATTCGCAGTCAGGTTGACCCTAATCACACGATGATCTGGTCGGCGGAAGGTGTCGATATGAGCCTGTTGGATGTTTTCGACGGCATTCATCTGTTTAGCGCAGGCTACTGGGGTATCCAGCACGGCACAATGCCACAGGTCGATCAAGGTTTTCGTAACGAAATTAACGCGTACAACCAGGCACATCACACGCAAAAAATCTGGGCGGCGGGCGTCCTTCCCGGCTACGACGACACGCGTGTTCCAGGACGGCAGGGGACATATATTGTTCCGCGCAACAACGGGGCCACGTACCAGACAAGCTGGCGGGCCGCGATGGGCAGTAGTCCAGAATGGATCACCATTACCACGTTTAACGAATGGTTTGAAGGGGCGATGATCGAACCAAGCGTTCATTACGGCAATCAATACCTGAACCTGACACAGCAGTTCACGAAACAGTGGCACGGCTAAATTCGAGGTTCAGAAAACGGTTCTTACTTGTCATCGCATGAGGTTAGGTTGAAAGGGAGGAATTTTCATGCCAACATGGAATCCATTGGGCATGGGGAGCGACCAGAAGCGTTCTGGTCGCGTACTTTTTATTGTCATAGCACTGTTCGCGCTTTTGTGCCTCGTTGGGGTCGGGACGTTCCAGTTTCTACAGTTCGCGCCGGTACACGCAACGGCGGCGAATACACCTGTTTCGTTTCCTACATCACACCCCGCGATTATTAAGCACAGTCGTGCCAACGGGCAAGCAAACGCACAGCAACGCATTTCGCTCACCATTGGGTTACGGATTCCCAATCAGGCCGCGCTGACACGTTACGTCGCAGATATTTCACTGCCCAACTCGGTCAACTACCATCGGTATCTCACGGGGGCGCAATATGAAGGCGCGTTCAGTCCGAGCAAGGCAACATACAGTGACATGGAGCAGTATCTGCGAGCAGCAGGTTTCACCATCACGCACACCTATAGCCATCGTCTGCTGATCGCGTTTAGCGGCACGGTGGCACAGGTTGAACACACATTTGGTGTCACGCTCAACAGCTACACCGCTCCCGATGGGTATCGTTACTATGCCAACGCGACGGACCCACAGCTTCCCGCGTGGTTCGCCAACGCCACGCAGAGCTTCACAGGATTGAACGACGCGATACGCTTTCAGCATCCACCACTCCACAGAGCGACGGTAGGAAAAGCAGTCTCGGCAAGTCTGCAACCGAGTTGTTTGTCCACCGACACAACTGGAAGCTATCTCACACCGGCACAAATGGCGACAGCGTATGGTCTGAGCGACCTGTATAACGCTGGCTATCACGGCGAAGGTCAGACCGTCGCGCTGTTCGAGCTGGCGACCTTCAACATGAACGATATTACCGCCTACACGTCGTGCTATGGTCATAGCCATACCCCTATTCAAACGGTTGTCACCGGTTCATCTCCGGTCATCTCCGACGGTGGCATCCAGGAGGTCGAGCTTGACGCGCAGGTTGTGTTGAGTGCCGCCCCCCAGCTTGGGCGGCTCGTGGTCTATGAGGCAGGCAACAACGCAGCGGACTATCTCGCGGAATGGGGACAGATCGTGCAGGACGCGGTTCCTGTTGTAAGCACCAGTTGGGGTATCTGCGAACTTGTCGTGGACACAACAGAGTTGCAGCAGGAGAACCTTCTTTTCGCCACGGCAGTCGCGCAGGGGCAGAGCATTCTCGCCGCATCGGGCGATAGTGGCAGTGCTGGTTGTGCCTTTGATCAGACAGGCAATGGCTCAACCCCCCCACTTACCTTGAGCGCAGGTGATCCGGGCGCACAACCATTTGTCACAAGTGTAGGTGGCACAACGCTTTCGGTGAATAGCGCAACGGCGGCCTACGCTGGTGAAACAACGTGGAACAACCAGCCCGATCCTTCAAAAGCCTATACGGGCGGAGCCTCTGGCGGCGGTATCAGCAAATACTGGGCGGCTCCAGCGTGGCAAAGTGGGCCAGGGGTGCGAGGTGGCGCGACATCCGCGACCCCCTGTAACGCGCCTGCTGGTGGCTTCTGTCGTGAGACACCGGACGTGTCGCTCAACTCCGACCCCACGAGCAACAGTTATCTCACCTATTGTACGCCGACGCAGGCGGGTTGTGACCCCGTTCATCCCTGGAGTACGATTGGTGGAACCTCGGCTGCGGCTCCTATGTGGGCGGTCCTGGTTGCGCTCGCTAATCAAATGTCGCTCAAGCAGGGCGGCTTCAATCTTGGCTTTGTGAACCCACTTCTGTATCAGGTCGCTGGCGACGCCACAAAGTATGCCGCGAGTTTCCATGATATCACGACGGGCAACAACGATTATAACCATAACAACAACAATCTTTATCCGGCGACAAACAACTACGACATGGCAACGGGTCTGGGTAGCTACAAAGCCTTCAACCTTGCCACGAACCTTGTCGCACAGGCCAAAAGCGCGATGCCGACCCGCACCTCACCGACAAATACCACATGGTACTTTGCGGAGGGGAGCGTTGGCAAGGGATTTCAGGAATTTATCACGCTCCAAAACCCCAGCGCGACCCAGGATGCAACAGTCACCATTACGTATCTTTTTGAGGGAAGGTCGTCCATTGTTGTCAGCCATACCGTTCCCAAAAGCGCGCGGGCGACGGTCAGCGTCAACAGCGACATACATGTGCAGCCAACCGATGCCCAGCAGGCACTTTCGGCGATAGTGCAGGTCATCAACAACGGCCCCGGCATCGTTGCGGAACGCCCGATGTACTTCACCTATAAAGGTATTGCGAGCGGAACCGATGTCGTGGGAGCGACCAATCCGCAGAACACCTACTACTTTCCAGCGGTAGACTCGCGCAACGATGGGCGTACCTACCTGAGCTATCTCACGATGCTCAATCCCAGTAGCACCCAGGCCGCGCATGTCGCCGTGACGTATTACACAGGTGTCTGTGGCAATACAGGCGAAATGGCATGCCCCACGCAGATGGTGACGATTGAGCCGTTGCACCGCGGAACCGCAACGCCGCTTACACTCAATCTGTTTGGGCAGACCTCAGTCACCGTGCAGAGCGATCATCCCGTTGTGGTCGAGCGACCAACCTACTTTAGCGATAACGTCGCAACAGCCGGCGGAGCAATCACTGGCGCAGCAAGCGTGGTTGGAGCCACCAATCCAGGCAAGGATTGGCTCTTCGCGGAGGGCTACACCGGAAACAACTTTCAGGAATACCTGGTACTGGCGAACTTTACCACTGCCGCGACGAGTGCCGTTGTCACGCTTGAGTACGACAACGGCCATCGGCAGGCCGTTTCCGTGAGTGTACCCGCGCTTGGTCACACATACGTTGACGTGAACAGGGCCAACGCGTCACCGACTGGCACGTGTGATATCACGCCGTGTCAAACGTCGGTGGCCTCGTCGGTTGAAGTCACTTCGGCGGCCAACATCGTCGTTGACCGCATGATGTACTTTCACTATGGAAGCGCACACATCGCGGGCGCGACTGAAACGGTGGGCGAGGCTGGCCCAGCCGCACACGGCGTCTATGCCTTCGCGGAAGGCTATACAGCCGGCTCGTTCCAGGAATACCTCACGCTGCAAAATCCCACACACAGCGACGAGACCGTAGCCATCACCCTCTTCGTGGACACCTATGTGGTACAAGAGCAGGTGACGGTTAAGGCGCAGAGTCGTAAGACGATCAGCATCAACGCGCTTGTCGTCCCCATCGCGCAGGCGTACAACAACATGGGAAGCGATTCCTACGCGGTCTCGCTCACCGTGCAGGCATTGGGAGCAAACGCGAAAATCGTCGCGGAACGTCCGATGTACTTCGACTTTCATGGCGCAACAGGCGGCAGCGACGTGCTTGGCTATACACAGAGCATAAACTAAGCGCGTCAAAACACCAAAGCGGCCCACCTTCAACGTTGAGGGTGGGCCGCTTTGCTTGTACACTAGAGATGTTTGGATCCGTTGGTGCTTATGACCCTATAGGGTACTACTCCACCTCTTCTGTACCCTCTTCTACCTCGTCGGTCTCATCCGTTTCGTCTGCCACAACCGTTTCGATGGTGTCCTCAACGGTAAGCACGTTTGCGTCCAGTTCGCTGGGTAGACCCTCTTCGACTTCGCTTCCCTCTTCCACATCGCCGGCTTCTTCTAACTTCTTACCATTGGTGGTGGCAACGGCGACGACGGTATCACCTTTGCCGAGGTTCATCATCATACGCCCCTGCGTGGCACGTCCACCTCGGATAATCTTTGCAACGTCCATGCGGATAACCACACCCGCCGCAGAGATAATCATCAGGTCGCTATCCCATTCCGCGAGGATGATACGCGCCGTCGCAACCTGACCGGTCTTCTCGTTGACCCGCGAGGTGATGACGCCGCCGCCGCCTCTGGTCTGGCGTGGATAGTCGTCGATGGGGGTACACTTGCCGTAGCCAAACTCGGTGACGATTAGCAATTCGCTGTTCGCGGGCGTCAAGTTGAGCGAAACCGCCTTGTCGCCCTTGCCGAGGCGAATACCACGCACCCCGCCACTGGTACGCGAGGCCGAGCGCAGTTCCGCGACGGTGAAGCGAATAGCATAGCCATGCGCCGTGATGAGGAGCGCGTCATCGTTGGTATGCGCCAGCTTCGCCCCGATGAGTTCGTCGTCCTCTTCCAGGTCCATCGCAATCAGGCCGTTACGTCGCACACTCTCGAACTCTTCCAGCGCGGTCTTCTTGACCTCGCCCTTCTTGGTGGCGACAATCAGGAAGTCGCGGCTTACCCCTTTTGGTACACAGACAATCGCGCTGATACGTTCGCGCTGCTCAATCGAGATCAGGTTAATCAGATGCTCGCCCTTCGCGGTGCGGCCAGTATCGGGCAATTCGTACACGCGCAACTGGAAGGCGCGGCCCCGATCTGTAAAGAAGAGCAGGCTATCATGCGAGTGCGCGACCAGCAGATGCTGTACCGCGTCGTCCTCGCGCGTCACCATGCCGGTGATACCACGCCCGCCGCGCCGTTGGGCGCGATACGTGTTTGAGGGGAGACGCTTGATGTAGCCCTTTTCCGTCAAGGTGACAACAACCTCTTCGTTGGGAATCAGGTCCTCGTGCCTGAAATCGCCCGTCTCATCATCGACAATTTCGCTGCGGCGTGGGTCGCCGTACTTCACCATGAGTTCTTGCAGGTCTTCTTTGATGAGTTTCCGAATTTCGTTGATGTCGCCCAGCAACATGTTATAGTAGCTGATATGTTGCAGCACATCCTTGAGTTCGTCTTCGATCTTCTGACGTTCAAGTGCGGCCAAACGCGCCAGACGCATATCCAGAATGGCCCGTCCCTGCTCTTCCGAAAAATTGAATTGTTGACGCAAGTTTGTCAGAGCTTCATCCGTCGTCTGTGACCCGCGAATGAGCGCGATCACTTGGTCGAGATGGTCGAGCGCGATCTTCAAACCATCCAGGATGTGTCGCCGCGCCTCAGCCTTCGCCAGCTCATATTTCGTGCGGCGCGTGATGACAACCTCACGGTGGTTGATGTGATACTGCAAAAAGTCTTTGAGACGCAGGGTGCGTGGTTGCTTGTCCACCAGTGCCAGCATGTTGGCATTGAACGCGCTCTGCAACGCCGTATATTTGTAGAGCGTGTTAAGAACGCTTTCGGGACTGGCATCACGCTTCAACTCGATGTACATACGCATCCCGTTGCGGTCAGATTCGTCGCGTACCTCGGCGATGCCCTCGATTTTTTTGTCACGCGCCAGTTCCGCGATCTTCTTGACCAGTTCGGCCTTATTGACCTGATAGGGCAACTCGGTCACGATAATGCTGGTACGTCCGCGCTCGGTCTGCTCAAAGTTTGTACGGGCGCGAACAACAACGCGCCCACGTCCGTTAAGATAGGTGTTGCGAATACCCTCACGCCCATGAATGATGCCGCCGGTTGGGAAGTCGGGGCCGCGCACGATATGGGAAAGTTCTTCAGTCGTGGCCTCTGGATTGTCGATGAGGTGAATGATGCCGGTACACACCTCGTTCAGGTTGTGCGGTGGGATATTGGTTGCCATACCAACGGCGATACCCGTTGAACCGTTCAGCAGCAGATTGGGGAGACGTGCGGGTAGAACGGTTGGCTCAAGATTCTGGTTGTCGTAGTTGGGGACAAAATCAACCGTGTCTTTGTCGATATCGCGGAGCAGTTCATCGGCAATCGCGGCCATCTTCGCCTCGGTGTAGCGCATCGCGGCTGGTGGATCGTCGTCCTGTGAGCCAAAGTTGCCCTGACCCATTACAAGCGGGTAGCGCATCGACCATGATTGGGCCATACGCACAAGAGCGTCATACACTGCGACATCGCCATGTGGGTGGTAGCTTTTGAGAACCTCACCTACCGTACCAGCACACTTGCGAAACTGCTTTGTCGATTGGAGACCCATATCTTCCATTGCATACAAAACGCGCCGATGCACAGGCTTCAGGCCGTCGCGTACATCAGGCAATGCGCGGCTAACGATAACGCTCATAGAATAATCGAGATATGCGCCTGTCATCTCATCAACAATACTGACTGGCCTAATATTGCCAAGTTCCATAAATCATCCTCACCAAAAAAGAAGTAGACATAGCCAAGCGGCGATATCGAGTTTGAAGTGATTGCATAGGGCGGAGGGGTCTCGGAGAACGTGATCCTACCTCTCATATTATAACATATTCTGCATCTCACGGCAATAATTTACGCCGAAAAGCTCTTTTTTGGCTCTACCATGAGTGGCAAAAGCGCAACATATCATGTATTATGGATGCGAGAAATGTAACCCACTTTTGGCAACCAAAGTACTATGTTTTAGCAGGAAGCTGTGGTATCATTAGGTGCAAGAGCGGAAGTTCAGGAAGCGTCTATAGAAGTACGTTCGTCACCAGTAGGGTTCTATATTTATCAGTCAGCCCTAATGTCGTGCGGTATTAGCTCTGATGCCAATAGGGGGGAGTTCCAAGTGCTGTCATCCTTGCCGTTTACAGATTTCCAGTGTTTTTTTGTAGCGATCCTTGCATTTATTATTATCGGCTTTCAACGTGGTTGGCGCCGTGAGTTAATTACGTTAGTGTTTGTACTCCTCGCGGTCATCCTGATTCGTCCCAATGGAGACGGTGGGAAGGCGATTAGCGACCTATTTGCGCGTATCCCAGCCGTGTTTGGCTACCTTGCAACGGGTTCTTCACAACGCGCGAATTCAACAACCGCAACCGCAAACAGCTTTTTGGGTCCCTGGGGAACATTGCTGGGCTTTGTTGTGATTGTAATTCTCGGCTATGTGATCGGCAACCGTGTCTTTCCAAAGCCGGCCAATCCCACGGAGCGTTTTATCGGTATCGTGCCGTCTATCGTTTCGGGTGCATTTATTCTCGGCTATCTGACCTCTGGCAATTTCTTTGCGAAGAATCCGCAGGGGCAGTCGTTTTTTTCCGTTGTCGTGCAGCCGCCCGACCCAACCAACTATGTACCGGTCCTTTTTGTTATCGCGGTTGTCGCGGTAATCATCGGTCTCATCGCGGCAAGGACGAAGAAAGCCGCTCCGCCAGCCGCCAAGAAGTAGTCCGTGTGCAGCATTGCGACGTATAACACAAACGGGAGAGCAGTTGTCGTGTACAATAGTTTTGTAGACATCACAAAGGTAGGAAAAATATTCTTTATGCATCGTTGAGGTGATGAATGGCTGAAGCATCTAAACAAAAAGTCGCGGCTCCGGCAAAGCCTGTAGATCGTTGGCAATCGGGTCGTCCACGTTTCAATATCCAGGAATTTCGTTTTGGCAAAGATAGAAAGTGGCACTTCTCCGGTCAAGAGCCGGACGAAGAGGTA
>Ga0123337_10007584_pt1 | contig 10073 bp, 10 predicted proteins | sample frozenSSSSmetaG_FD_89792 | JGI IMG/M metagenome (GOLD analysis project Ga0123337, IMG submission 89792) | Glacier valley bacterial and archeal communities from Borup Fiord, Nunavut, Canada, to study Microbial Dark Matter (Phase II) -... | ecosystem: Environmental > Aquatic > Freshwater > Ice >...
GATGAATTTAACCATAGGTAATCTCTTAACCACCCCATAATATAATTCGAGGATTCATTAAATTGTGCAGGATTTCCTTGCCAAATTGTAACGTGTTTCCAATGCCAATAAAAAGTAACCCACCCAATGGTGTTTAGCATCCAAAACATTGATAAATAAAAAGCATCCCAAGCGGAAATATCACAAGTACCGCCACGGCCTGGACCATCACATGGAAAACTATAACCAAAATCTTTTTTATCTGGCATTAATTTAGATCCACGAGCATCTAATGCTCCTTTTACTAAAATTAATGTTGTTGTATGAAGCCCTAAAGCAATTGCATGGTGTATTAAAAAGTCACCAGGACCAATTGTTAAAAACAAATCATTTTTTTCACTGTTAATAGCTTCTAACCAACCTGGAAGCCAAATAGCACTACTTGCAATGCTTGCGGGACTATCCGGAGAAGATAATAAAGTATCAAAACCGTATAAAGCTTTTCCAGAAGCCGCTTGAATAAATTGAGCAAAAACTGGTTCAACTAAAATTTGTTTTTCTGGTTGACCAAAGGCAACAACTGTATCATTATGAATGTATAAGCCTAAAGTATGAAAACCTAAAAACAAACTCACCCAACTTAAGTGTGAAATAATTGCTTCTTTATGTTCAAGCATACGTGCTAATACATTATTTTTATTTGCTTCAGGATCGTAATCACGAACAAAGAAAATTGCGCCATGTGCAAATGCCCCTACCATTAAAAAGCCGGCAATATATTGATGATGCGTGTATAAAGCTGCTTGAGTTGTAAAATCCTTTGCCATAAAAGCATAAGGAGGTATAGCATACATATGTTGTGCCGTTAAAGATGTTGCCACACCTAAAGCAGCTAGGGCTAACCCTAGTTGCATATGTAATGAATTTGTTATCGTATCAAATAAACCTAAATGACCTGCACCTAAACGTCCTCCAGGAGGACGGTGAGCATCTAAAATTTCCTTAATATTATGACCAATCCCAAAATTAGTTCGGTACATATGACCAGCTACGATAAAAACCACAGCGATAGCTAAATGATGATGGGCCATATCGCTTAACCACAATGATTGAGATTGAGGATGAAAACCTCCTAAAAAGGTTAAAATTGCAGTCCCAGATCCTTGATCTGTTCCAAAAATATGTTTTGCTGTATCTGCATTTTGTGCATATACATTCCAATTTCCACTAAAAAATGGACTTAAACCCTCAGGATGTGGAGGTGTAGTTAAAAAATTATCCCATCCAATATGAGTTCCACGTGATTCCGGAATAGCTACATGAACTAAATGGCCTGTCCATGCTAAAGAACTTACCCCAAATAATCCTGATAAATGATGATTTAAACGAGATTCATTATTTTTGAACCATGATAAACTGGGTCTAAATTTTGGTTGTAAATGTAACCAACCAGCAAATAGTAGTAAGCCAGATACTAGTAAAAGACCAACAGAACCTAAATATAAATCATTATTTGTTCTCATTCCAATGGTATACCACCAGTGATAAACACCTGAATAAGCTATATTTACTGGATAAAAAGCTCCACCTTTTGTAAAGGCCTTAATTGCAGGTTCCCCAAAATGAGGGTCCCAAATTGTATGAGCAATAGGTTTAACTTTTAACGGATTTAAACCCCATTCCTCAAAATTTCCTTGCCATGCTACATGGAATAAATTTCCTGCTGTCCATAAGAAAATAATTGCTAAATGACCAAAATGTGAAGCGAAGATTTTTTGATATAATTTTTCTTCTGTCATTCCGTCATGAGTTTCAAAATCGTGAGCCGTTGCAATACCATACCAAATTCTTCGTGTAGTTGGATCTTGTGCAAGAGCTTGGCTAAATTTTGGAAATTTAGTTGCCATAAATATCTTTACCTCTTTTAATTTATCCTACAGAAATAATTCTTGCTAAAAAGAAAGCCCAAGTTGTACCGATACCACCTAGTAAGTAATGTGCTAAACCTACGGCTCTCCCTTGAGTAATACTCAGTGCGCGGGGTTGAATAGCAGGAGCAACTTTTAATTTGTTGTGTGCCCATACAATAGACTCAATAAGCTCTTGCCAGTAGCCTCGACCACTAAATAAAAACATTAAACTAAAAGCCCAAATAAAATGTGCTCCTAAGAAAATTAAGCCATAAGCCGATAAAGCAGACCCATATGATTGTATTACTTGAGAAGCTTGCGACCATAAAAAATCACGAAGCCAACCATTGATCGTAATAGCACTTTGAGCAAAATTTCCTCCAGTAATATGAGAAACAGCTCCTGTTGGTGTTACAGAGCCCCATACATCTGATTGCATTTTCCAACTAAAGTGAAAAATAACAATGGATAAAGAATTATACATCCAAAATAAACCTAGGAACACATGATCCCATGCTGATACTTGACAAGTACCACCGCGACCTGGACCGTCACAAGGAAAACGGAAGCCTAAATTTGCTTTGTCAGGTATTAATTTTGAACTTCTTGCATATAAAACACCTTTTAATAAAATTAAAACTGTTACATGAATGGTAAATGCATGAATGTGATGAACCATAAAATCAGCCGTCCCTAATTTAATTGGCATAATAGCTATTTTTGAGCCAACAGAAACAACTTCACCACCAAAAACATAACTAGCAGTTGTAAGAGTATTTGGTGCAGTACTACCGGGTGCAAGTAAATGTAAATTTTGAATCCATTGCGCAAAAATCGGTTGTAATTGAATCGCTGTATCAGAAAACATATCTTGCGAACGCCCTAAAGCTCGCATTGTATCATTATGGATATACAAACCAAAACTATGAAAGCCTAAAAAGATAGATACCCAATTTAAATGAGCAATAATTGAATCTCGATGTCTTATTACTCGATCAAGTAAATTATTATAATTTTTTGCTGGATTGTAATCACGAACCATAAAAATTGCCGCATGGGCTGCGCCACCTACAATACAAAACCCACCTATCCAAACATGATGTGTAAACAATGAAAGCTGTGTTGCGTAGTCTGTAGCAATATAAGGATAAGGAGGCATTGCATACATATGATGAGCAACAATAATACTTAAAGAACCTATCATAGCAAGATTAATTGCTAACTGAGCGTGCCAAGAAGTAGTTAAGATTTCGTAAAGACCATTGTGTCCCTCACCTGTGAATGGACCCTTGTGAGCTTCAAGCATTTCTTTTATACTGTGCCCAATACCCCAATTTGTTCGATACATATGACCAGCGAATATAAACAAGACTGCTAAAGCTAAATGATGATGAGCAGTATCACTTAACCAAAGACCACCTGTTACTGGATTTACTCCCCCTTTAAAAGTTAAAAAATCAGAATATTCTCCCCAATTACCGCTAAAAAAGGGTACTAATCCTTTTTTAAAACTTGGATATAATTGCGCAATTAAATCACGGTTCATTATAAATTCGTGAGGAAGAGGTATTTCTTGAGGAGCAACACCAGCATCTAATAATTTATTAATTGGGAGTGCTATATGAATTTGGTGTCCAGACCAAGATAAACAACCAAGACCCAGTAATATAGATAAATGGTGATTTAACATAGATTCAGCATTTTGAAACCACTCTAATTTGGGTGCCGCTTTATGATAATGAAACCAACCAGCGAACAGCATTAGACCAGACATTACTAAGCCACCAATAGCTGTCCAATAAAGCTGAATTTCACTCGTTATCCCTTCAGATCTCCATAACTGAAAAAATCCTGATGTAATTTGAACACCTTGAAAATTACCACCTACATCAGCATTTAAAATTTCTTGTCCTACAATTGGCCAAACAACTTGTGCGCTTGGTTTAATACTTGTCGGATTATTTAGCCAAGCTAAATAATTTGAAAAATAAGCGCCATGAAAGTACATACCGCTTAACCATAAAAATATTATTGCTAATTGTCCAAAGTGTGCACTAAAGATTTTTCTAGATACTTCCTCTAAAGAATTTGTTTGAATGTCAAAATCATGTGCATCTGCATGCAAATTCCAAATCCAAGTAGTAGTTTTAGGCCCTTTAGCCAATGTACGAGAAAAATGCCCAGGTTTTGCCCATTTTTCAAAACTTGTTTCAGTTGTATTTCGTTCAACTAAAATTTTAACTTTTGTTGCTTGCTCTTTTGAGCTCATATGTTTTCTCCTTTTTGAAGACAAAAGATAAGAAACGCTCAAATTTTAAAAATATTAAATATTTTGAGATGAGTTTTCAAAATTTAATTATACTTTAAGTTTACTAAAAAATTTAGATTAAGTTTTTTGATTCACAAAATAAAATTTTTTAGGAATTAAATATAGGAATTAAATAAGAGAACATTAAAAAATAATGTTGAAAAAAATTCTAAAGCACGTTTAAAATTCCTTTTTTAGCAAGTAATTAGCAAGTAAAAAGAATCTGTTCGAGCAAAAAATAAATTATTATAATACTAAGATTAACAATAGAAATATATTAAATATGATAATTCATAGCGATTTCGAGAAACTTAGCCAAGTCTTTCCAGATTATATAAAAAAAAGCCTAAAAAAAACTACAGATAAATCTAGACTTATCGAAATCATCCTAGATTTAGGTAGACGGCCAGAAGGTCGTTTTTCAGTAGAATCAGTTTACCTTTCCGAACAAATTGTATCTTGGCAAGATCTAGACTATACTACGAAACGCTTGGGTAGATTTAGTAATGATAATCGTGCTGGAATAGAAAGAACCCTTCATCGAATAAGCTGTATTAGAAATAGACAGGGAATTATTATTGGTTTAACATGTAGAATTGGAAGATGCGTTGTAGGGAGTATAGATATTCTTAGAGATCTACTTGATTCTGACCATTCTTTACTTCTTTTGGGAAAACCGGGGGTGGGTAAAACAACATTAATTAGAGAAATTAGCAGAGTTTTGTCTGATGATATTCAAAAGCGTGTAATTATAATTGATACTGCCAATGAAATAGCAGGGGATAGCGATATACCACATGCAGGAATAGGACGTGCACGCCGTATGCAAGTTTCCCGTACTGAATATCAACATAATTTAATGATAGAAGCTATTGAAAATCATATGCCTGAAGTAATTGTTGTTGATGAAATAGGGACAGAATTTGAAACACTTGCTGCTAGAACAATTGCCGAACGAGGAGTTAAACTTGTAGGTACAGTTCACGGAAACTCATTAGAAAATTTAGTCAAAAATCCAACTCTTTCTGACTTAATAGGAGGGATCCAATATGTGACTCTTAGTGACGAGGAAGCACGAAGAAGAGGAACACAGAAGACCATTTTAGAGCGAAAGTTTTTACCTGCCTTTCCTATTGCTATTGAACTAAACAAAAAAAAATTTTGGACCATCCATGAAAAAGTTTATGAATCTATAGATAGATTATTGCAAGGTCAAGAATCCAAGGCCCAAAGTCGATCAATAACAAAAGAAGGTCGCCTTAAAATTAGATATTCATGTCTTGCTGGAAATACAATTTCTGATTTAAAACACCTTATGAAAGGTACAACGCAAAATAAACCCCCCGCGATAAAGAAAAAACAAATAATAAAGTCTAGTTTGCAAAGCTTAAAACTAAAGAATGAAGCTCCTAATAAATTAGTAATATATTTGTCTTACTTATCTATAAATAAAAAAATGAAAGTCTACAAGTCTTTAGAAGGAATTTTTGTTTTTACGAAGACGATCGAAACTGCTAACATTATATTAATTCCAAAAGTATACTTAAATAAAAATCCAAACCTCCAAAAAAGAATAATAGAGAACAAGATTTCAGTTTTTATTTTTAATAATAATATTAAACTGAAATCTTTGTTTCAACAAATTCTTCTACGGTACGCAGAAGAATAAAAAGCTTTCACTAAAATATAAAAGAACTAAAACTAATAACTTAAATTGTTTTTATTTCTATGCTTTTTGAAGTTAATATGTATTTTCATACTAAAAAAACGCTTTAAAAATTTAGAAGGTTTATTTTTTAGATTTTGGAGTTTTCATTGACAGAATCTATTTAAATCTAGTAATTTCACATCAGAGAACTAAAAAAAAATTCAATTTTTGAATATGCAATACATAATTTTGGAAGCAGGCGGCAAGCAATACTGGGCCGAACCGGGGAAGTTTATCGAAGTCAATGGCTTCAACCTAAAATCAGGAACTAAAATTTTAGTTCGTCGAGTTCTGTTTGGTAGAAATGAAGAAGAAATTTTAATAGGAAAACCATATTTAAGCCAACTAAAAGTTGAGGCTACTGTAGGAAAACATTTTTTAGGTTCAAAAGTACTAATTTATAAAATGAAGCCAAAAAAAAAGTATCGACGAAAAAATGGGCATCGACAACAATTAAGCCGTTTGCATCTTGAAAAAATTACTTATAATTAAAAAATATTTTTTATATTATGGCACACAAAAAAGGGGCGGGAAGTACAAAAAATGGTCGTGATTCTAATGCTAAACGTTTAGGAGTCAAATGTTATCAAGGTCACTTGGTAAAAGCAGGTAGTATTATTATTCGTCAACGTGGTTTAAAATATAAAGTAGGCGAGAATGTTGGAATTGGTAGGGATTTTACCTTATACGCGTTAAAATTAGGTTCTATCAAGTATCAAAAATTAAAAAAACAAACATTTGTCTCAGTAATTCCAATTAATAATTAGAATTTAAAGTTAAGGCTTTAAATAGGATTCTATTTCTATTTTTCTATTTATAGAATATAATGTAAATAGAAGTAAATTTTAGATAAAAAACAATAGATACTCAAATAGTTTTGATTCTAACTTTTCTTAATTTTAAAGGTCTTCTAAATTATGGATCAACGTCTTTTTATAGTTTTTGCGCCTGCTATAATTGCAGCATCATGGGCCTTATACAACATTGGTCGTGTTTTAATTCAACAACTACAAAAAACATTAGCAAGGTAAATTGTAGGGCATAGTATATATTAAGTAGCTAGGCTAATCTTAGCCTTGACAACGTCTAGCAAAATCTGTGATATTTTGTAGCATAAGCTTTTAACTAGGAAATATTATGGCAGTCCCTAAAAAACGAACTTCAAAGTCGCGTACAAGAGCAAGAAAAGCTGTTTGGAAAGGACAAGCAAGAAAAGCAAGCCAAAAATCTTTATCTTTAGCAAAGTCAATTTTTAAAAATAAAACAACAAGCTTTATTTATAAAGAAAGCATAGATATCGACTCAGGCAAATAATCTATTTCAGTTTTTGTACAAAAACTGTACAAAAACTGATATTTTTTAACTTCTTCTAGAAATTTTGAACTTAAGTTCAACATAAAAAATAAATGCGGACGTGGCGGAATTGGCAGACGCGCTAGATTTAGGTTCTAGTAAGTATATCTTGTGAGAGTTCAAGTCTCTCCGTCCGTAATTTTATATTTCTGATGAAATAAAACAAAATTAAAGATTTTTAATCTTATTCTTTCCAAAATTTAAATTTGATCATACACACCCTTCAAACAAATATATTCAATTTTAATATCAATTTTTTGGCAACTGATACATTAAAAGATTAATAGACTGTAGAAGTTAAAAGAAAGCCTATAAAAAAATAGCAAAAAATTAAGAAATTTATAATTTTATCTAAATTTTTCTCGGCACTGGCATAGCTATCAAAAATTTTTAATGGCCCAAGCCTTTCTTGAAGACTTTGTTCATTAGGGCTTCTTATTAAGATTAATAAAATCAACAAAATGTTGATAATTAACCAAAGAGTGTTAAGAAATTTCACTGAATTCTCTGTTTTTTTTATATTGTATGTGAAAAATTTAAAAATTTCCTGAAATTTTTCAGTAAATTTTTATTCTCCTTGAACTTTTAGTAGCAAAAATCCTAAAGAAAGACCTAGTAGAACCATACTAAAACATCCCGCACTTGTTAATAAAATTTCTTCTAGCATAAAATTTTTTTATTCTTTTACTTTTTTCTTAAAAACCGTTTCGTCCCCAAACAACAAGTGAAAGCGAAAATGTGAAACATACCATAATAGTTGCCCACCCTAAGCTAATAATATCCATAATTGATTTTTTACCTTGAATTGTTCTCTTTTATTAATTTATTCGTTGATTTTTTAGACTAGATTCTAATCTATAGAAAAATAAAAATAGTTAATAATAATAGTATAGTATAGTATTATACTACAATTTATAAAGAAGGTTATAAAAAAAAATTTCATTTTAATTTTTAGAAAACCAAACAATTAATATATTTTCTTAATTTTAATAAACTTATGGTAAATTCGATTGCTAATAAGACAAGAGTATCTATAAAAGCACCTTCTGAAGAATCTTTGTTAACTCCTCGTTTTTATACAACAGATTTTGAAGAAATGGCCAACTTAGACGTTTCTTCAAATCGAGAAGAAATTGAAGCTATCAATGAAGAATTTAGATTAGATTATAATCAACATCATTTTATTCGTGATAAAGAATTTGTTAAATCTTGGAAAGATTTTGATCAGAAAACAAAGGTTTTATTTATTGAATTTTTAGAACGATCTTGTACAGCTGAATTTTCTGGCTTTTTATTGTATAAAGAATTATCAAGAAATTTAAAAAAAACAAATACGCTTTTAGCTGAAGGTTTTGCATTTATGTCCAGAGATGAAGCTCGTCATGCAGGTTTTTTAAATAAAGCCATGAGTGATTTTAATTTAAGCTTAGATTTAGGATTTCTAACAAAAAGTCGAAAGTATACTTTTTTTGCACCTAAATTTATTTTTTACGCTACATATTTATCAGAGAAAATTGGTTATTGGCGTTATATTACGATCTATCGACATTTAGAAAAAAGTCCAGAGTGCCGAGTTTATCCGATTTTTCGATTTTTTGAAAGTTGGTGTCAAGATGAAAATAGGCATGCAGATTTTTTTGCTGCTGTTATGAAATCACAACCAGATTTATTAAATGGATGGAAAGCTAATCTTTGGTGTCGGTTTTTCTTACTTTCTGTGTTTGCAACAATGTATCTAAATGACATCCAAAGAGCAGGATTTTATGCCACAATTGGCTTAGATGCAAAAAAATTTGATATCCATGTAATACGGAAAACAAATCAAAGTTCTGGGCGTTTATTTCCTGTCATTTTAGACGTGAATCATCCTTCTTTTTTTGATTCTTTAGAAATTTGCGCTCAAGCAAATACGAATTTAATTAATATTGATCAAAAAGTACTACCCAAAGTAGTAAAATTTCTTCAAAAAGTTCCAAGCTATAGTATCTTAATTTTTTATCTGTTAAGACTATTTTTAATAAAACCCATTGATTGTAAAAAAGATTGGAATAAAATTTATTAACTCATAGAAAATTTTTTATCTATTTCTGCAGGAGCAAACCTTAGTTAAATTTATGGGCGGGCTTTTATTGTCAAAATAGTATTCAGACTACCTTCTCTTTTTTCAGTTAAAAGTAAAAGAGAAGGTGGCTCAATTTTTGAATTTAGTTTAATTAAAAGCAAATTATAAAATTTTGCCTTCCTTAATTTGTTACATGTAGGTAAAAAAAATAATAGAAGTAATCGTATGGTTATGGAATGTCTAAGTAAGTCCAACGAACGCCTTCGTGGGTGCTTGGAAGGCTCTAATGTGCAAGCTAAATTATCGTGGACTAGAATCTCATGGCATGGTATAAAAATAATAGATGATGTGGAAAAAACAAAAGATCTAAATCAGGATCTTGATTATGATTTAAACAATTTGAATTGAAAAATATATGTTTTTTAGTTTTAGGCTACATAGGAGCGGAGCATAAAATCAATTTTTTTTAATCAGTTCTTTGCTCCTATGTGGTTTAATTCGAAGATATGCTTAAATTTTTTCGACCTCGAGCTCGACGTCTTTTAATAACTTTTTTACCATTTTTAGTTTGCATACGAGCACGGAAACCTGATTCCCTTATAACTTTTAAGTTCGTTCCGCCTAATGTTCGTTTTGTCACTTGTTCCTCTTTGTTTTTAAAATCAAGTTTAGGTTTTTTTATAAAAATAACCTTTTAATCGATAGCTTACCATAAGTCTACCATAAGTCTACCATAAGTCTACCATAAGTCTA
>Ga0123337_10007585_pt1 | contig 10073 bp, 5 predicted proteins | sample frozenSSSSmetaG_FD_89792 | JGI IMG/M metagenome (GOLD analysis project Ga0123337, IMG submission 89792) | Glacier valley bacterial and archeal communities from Borup Fiord, Nunavut, Canada, to study Microbial Dark Matter (Phase II) -... | ecosystem: Environmental > Aquatic > Freshwater > Ice >...
AAACAAGAGATAGTTCGAGAACACCAAGCGCGCGGAGAGGTGGTTGCGTTCGCCGGCGACGGGCTGAACGACGCGCCGGCTCTTGCCGCGGCCGACATAGGTATCGCCATGGGCACCGGCACCGATGTCGCCATGCACAGCGCCGGCCTCGTGCTCGTGAAAGGCGATCTTCGCGCTTTGGTGAAAGCGGTTCACCTGAGCCGTGCCACGCTGGGTAACATCAAGCAAAACCTGTTCTTCGCCTTTTTCTACAACGGACTTGGAATCCCCGTGGCTGCAGGCCTGCTCTATCCATTCACCGGATGGATGCTCAGCCCGATGCTGGCCGGCGCGGCCATGAGTCTCAGTTCCCTGAGTGTCGTCGCGAACGCATTGCGCCTGAGGAATCTGAAAATGTGAAACGCACGATGGCAGAATGATTGGCCATTTTAGGCCAAACTTCCGTCCGCCCATTATGGTTTTAGATACGCGAGTTGTGCGTCCTGCGTTTTCAGTTTCTTCCTTTGCGTGTCACGGAAGCTCTGAAACTCAGAAAGATGTTCTTTTAATTTCTGACAGGTCGGTCTGGCCGTATTTACGGCCGCCGCATGATCGTGGGCATCGATGGCATCGGAACACTTTGTCATCCCTCCAAAGACAGCGGCAATGGCGTCCGCATCAATGACCGCTCCGGTCAATCGGAGCGTTTTGACCGCCTTGTCGAACCGGCTGACCACTTTGTTGAATAGCAATTCCTCGATTGACCGTTCCCATGTTGACCGAAGCAAACCGTAGAAGCGGTGACATGTCATATCGAAAGCCGCGATGTCGGACGCCTGTTCATTTTGTTGGGCGGTTTTCAGCCATTCCTGAAGGAGTTTTTCGCGGTCTCCGATCCCCATTGCGTCGATGGGTTCACCACTGCGCACTATCCCGACCGATGGCCCGAGTGCGTCAATTGAGCGAATCTCGAAGGGGACTGTCGTAATCGTGGCTTGCTCCTTTAATTCGCAATAAAATGCGAGATCATGGGTGAAGACGATCACCTGGCGAGTCTTCGCCAAGGCGACAATTGCGGTCACCACATTGGAGCGGATACTATGGTCAAGGGATGTCACCGGGTCGTCGAATACCACACCCGGAGTAACCGTAGCATCACCCAGCTCGGCTAAAAAATAAGCCAGTGCGAGAGCGGTGCGTTCGCCTTCGCTGAAAACCTGTTCCGGGGTGGCGCCAGCGTGCTTGATGCCGTCTATAACCACGGAACGGGAAAACTTACCTGCTTCCGTGCGGGTATTAATGGAAGGCACCGCACGAGTCAGTCCGAGAGTCTGCGCGTTGCTCCTTACCTGATCGGAAAACTCTTCGGTAACATATTTTTTCTGGAGAGCGGTGATTTTGAGCGAAATGACATTGGTCGAGATTTTGCCCGCCGCTGCATTTAGGGCCTTCGCCCGCACCAAGCGGTCATGGTGCTTGAGAATGGCGCCACGATTCTTGGCCACATGCTTGCGCGCAGTAAGCCCCTTTACCTTTCCGGCCAGTGATTCGAGTTCAGCCGCCGCCTGCTTGGCGTCGTTCAGGGCCCCCTCTTTTTCATTCAGGCGCTGCACTTCCGCTTCGCAAAGCTCGGCCAAGGAAACGGGTGCGCCCGGAACAGTGTCCCAAGCGCCCGACTTTGCCGCTTTCACTACGGCGTCACGTCGAACGGCCAGCGCTTCAAAGTGCTTGGTCGCTTTTTTCCAAATGGCAGGAATCTCTTTTTTGAAGTCATCCTCCAGTGCAAGCAGATCATCCGGCGTCGAGTCAGGAACCCGGTCAAGCGGCTTGAGCAGCGCCGCAAGATCGTTCTGCGCCGTGGTCAATTTCTGGGCCGCGTCATCCTGCAAGAATGACCAGAACTTCTTCAACCGCTCGTGTGCTTCCGGTTCGAGAACTTGTTGGCAAAGGACGCATACGGATTCGTTGACGGTCCCAGGGAATTTTCCCCTGGGCTCAACTTCGGAAGCAAAAAAAGCGGCCGCCGCTTGCAATAACTCCTCCCATCCCGTGGTTCCCACCCCTTCAATCAACGATTTTCCAAGGGCGGCCTTTGCAGCCGCGTCCTTCTGCTGTTTACGTTGTTTGCACAGTTCTTGTTGCTTCTGGATGATCGCAATTTTGTCCGTCGAAATGAGCGCCTCGGCCCGGTTGAGTTGCTGCGCAAGGTTGCGTGTCCGTGAGCGCCGTTGCTGTAATTCCTGACGGAGGGCAAGCGGGCCTTGGGATTTGAGCTTCGCGTGCTGCTTATCGAAATCGGTCAGGCTGGCCTCGTCGTCATCGGTCCAGACAAAGGCATTTTCCAGTGTCTTCTTGGGTGTTTCCGAGGTGATATTTTCAACAATTTCTCCGATGGCGGTGTCATCGATGTAGCTGTCAAGGAAGTCGTCGTCGGGTTGCTCTTGTTCGGCCGCATCCAGCAGGCGTTGTTTTACCTGTCTGGTGACCTCGGTCAGGAGTTCCAATTTGGCGAACATAGCGGGCATCACCGTGACTACATTTTTCTCATTCAGATAGCTGCGGGCCGCGCGGGAATCGAACGCTACAAACCGCTGCAAAATAGAATTCCGCGGCGCACCGTCCTGCCATACCACGGTGTGCTTTGAGCCGTTACTTTCAAATTCGACGGTTGCTGATGCTGATGTCGCCTTGCCCGATCCGGCATAAACGTTTGGCAGTATCTTTTCCACCGCCCGCTCATGGCAGCGGCATGCCTGTTTGAGGACACGGACATAACCCCGATTTTCCCGCACCGTTGCCGCCATAGATCACCGTGAGGGCCGGCCCAAAATCAAGACGCTGATCGGTCGAAAGCCGGTTAACATGGCTCAAGGAATGCAACGATGTGAGCAACGTGGTGGCTGCTTCCACCTTCGGGGCTACCGGCAAATCATAATCGGTTAATTTGGCCGGCAATTTCCCGCTTTTAGCGTCCAGTCCAAGCTCTTGGCGTGCGTGAGCATAAAGCTCATCAAGATCAGATGGGGTGCATTTGCCCTTGGTCAGAATTCTTCTGAACGCTTCATGCTGCCACGAGGGCATATCCTTGAACCAATCCAGCAGATCCTTGTTGATGGCAGCGGTGATGATCACGGGGATAGATCGTGTTGCTTCCTTCTTGGACGGGTAGCAGGAAGAATTTCAAAGTATTCACCGGCAACAATGATCGCAAGAAAACTCGGTCCGATGGGCTGTCACTCCATGCGGAAGATACTTTTACTGGTCGCGGTGTCTGAATTTTGGAGCCGACGCACGCATGGAACGGCCTAGTTCAGGCTGGTTTCTCTACAGGATGCCCCGGGGGCTGTGGGGGCGAATCAGTGGGTTTTTTCCGATAGGGAATTTGCTCCCGGAGGGCTTGCAGAAAATTCGGCAGGTGGTGCTCGCCCCACGCTTTTGGATCAAAAGCCTTCGCCGTGGTTTGTTCACCCTGGGATGTTATTTTCAGTTCTTGATCGAGCACCTTGCGGATTGAGCACTCACTTATTCCCCTAAGATCTGCGCTCTGGTGAACATAATTGACCAGAAATTCGGCCATTTGCTCGTCTTCAAAGGGTGCGGCGACCCCCTTGATGACTTCCCCTTTTATGATCAATATCCACTTGGAAATATGACCGCGTTTTTCGCGTTCGAAATCGAAGATATAGGCATGGTCTGTCTTGTTTTGGTTTGAGATTTTATACACGAAAATCCGTCTCGGTCTTTCCGTCCCGTCGCCGAGTTTTATCAAAGTGATATGTCGTGCCGCCTTGCGGTATGGGAAGTGAAAATACGGGCCGGGATCGGCGGGGTCGCGTTCGCCCGAATAGGGAGTAAGGTGATAGCCTCGGTCGATCAAGCTGGACAAAACCCAGCCCAGGCGCTCTGCATACGGCCCACGCCTTGCATTTAATTCGTCCGTTATCATCGGCTTGATTTGAGCCTGGGCGCTCCCGTCTGCACGCGGAACGCCGGTATCCGACATTTCCCTCGGATTTGTTGAGAATACGGGATGCGCGTCTTTTGGACGGCGTTTATATCTTCCTTTGGCCGGTCGTGGTTTGGCCAGATAAACGGGCTTCTTTTTAATCTTACACTGGCTGAAATATGCGCTCCGGTATTTTGTGCTTTTGAACCGGGCGCTTTGCTGGCCTTTCAGGGAGGCAGAGCGAAAGTCGGGTGTGAGATCTTGCCCGGCGGGTATATGGGGGGCAGGCGCTGGTTCATGCTTTTTGCGAGGAGGCGGTGGCGGGGTGTCGCGGCCTTCATCGGGTTGTTTTTTATATTCGCGCTGAACGGTTAACTCCTTGATCGAAATCTCGGTTGTCAGCTTGGTAATATCGAGTCCCAGGAAAATCCGCTGGTCGTTATCGCCCTGCAGTTCAACGCCGCGCAATGTGCAGTCGAACTCGCCGGAAAAGGGCAGGTGGGCCCTGAGTTCAAAAGAGTCATCGAAGGAGCGGTGGTGCGAGGATTGACGAACGATCCTCATGGATGGAATTCCCCGCTGATGGGCGATCAGCATGGCAATCGCCCATTCATCCTGCAGGAGCATGTCAGGATGGATAACGAGATGGAATTTTCCCGTAGTGGGATCGAACGTGGTCAATTTAGGGTCATACAAATGGTTGTTTTCCCCTTCAAAATCTCCGAATAAAATGTGTTGGGCGAGCCGATCAGAGATATAGAAAATGCTGTGGAAGACGCTGGTGCAGGGAACCACCGTCATTGACGGTTCGGGTAGGTTATTGGCTGATTTGACCGGTAGATGGACAAAATTGCTTTGGCAAAACATCGAGCTGGGTGCCGGCCAGCGCATATCGGCATCAATGAAGGACGGCAGACAACGTTGGCCCTTGATGGTGTAGAGACGATCCAGGAGGGCTTGTCCTGAAATAAACGACCAGTCGGAGGGTTTGATCACGCCACGGAAGTGCCGCGTGGTAAGCCAGGTTGTGCCGATTTTTCGTCTGTTTTTCCAAATGGTGCCAACGCGGGCATGCACCAAAAACAAAAACGGCAGCCATGCCGTGCGGACAGTCGACTCCCCGAGGACGCCTTTCAGGGAAGCATAGTTCAAAGATTTCTCGGCCTTGATTTCTCGGAAGGCGATTTCCACGAGGGGATCTTTCGTGTGACCCGAGGTTGGATGTGGTTTTAATGGGCCTACCCATATCACCAAAAACGAAGTGTCGTCTGGTAGTTTGACTACATCGGGAAGGAGTATCTCTGCGTTTTCCCCGGACATAAATTCTCGCGATTAAGTGAACTCAGATAATTCCTATTATTTAATAGGGTCGTTTCATATCTGATTCTTATGTCAGCATTTTCAATTCTGATGTTTCGTTAACAGCATTTATTTGCACCGATTGGTATGCGAATTCCTACGAATTCTTGTTCTTACCAGGGAGAAAGATTTCAACTCATTCACTGCGACAAAGTGGGACAAAAACGGGTGCGGACGGTGGCGGGGTGGCGTTGAGATGGGACAGGTTGGCGCGGATTTCGCCGTCGGGCGGAGTGGGGAAATGAGACGGATTTATTTTAAGATGTTATGGGATAGTTGATAATGGGATTAATGGGCGACTGCGCATGTGCATTGCTTAGAAGAGTGTTACTATGAGCCGAATTCTTGGTATCGATCTTGGAACCACCAACTCCTGTATGTCCGTGATGGAAGCCGGCGAGCCGGTGGTCATCCCTAACGCTGAAGGCGCCCGCACGACTCCGTCGGTCGTCGCTTTCACTAAAACTGGCGAGCGTATCGTCGGTCAGGCCGCCAAACGCCAGGCCGTCACCAACCCGCGCAACACGATTTTCTCCGCCAAGCGCCTGATCGGACGCAAATTCTCCGAAGTTGGCGAAGAGGCGAAGAATCTCCCCTACAAAGTCGTGGCCGGCAAAAACGGTGACGCCGTCATCGAGGCCCAAGTCGGCGACAAGACCGAGCAGTTCGCCCCGCAGCAGATCGCGGCGTTCGTCCTCGGCAAGCTGAAGGCCGATGCCGAAGCCTACCTCGGCGAGAAGGTCACGCAGGCCGTCATCACGGTCCCCGCTTATTTTAACGACGCCCAGCGTCAGGCCACGAAGGACGCCGGCAAGATCGCCGGTCTCGAAGTTCTCCGTATCATCAACGAACCTACGGCCGCCTCGCTCGCCTACGGTCTCGACAAGAAGAAGGACGAGAAGATCGCGGTGTTCGATTTGGGCGGCGGCACCTTCGACGTGTCCGTCCTCGAAATCGGCGACGGCGTCTTCGAAGTGAAAGCCACCAACGGTGACACCCACCTCGGCGGAGACAACTGGGACGAGACCCTCATCAACTGGCTTGTTGACAGCTTCAAGGCCGAGCAGGGCATCGATCTCCGCAAGGACCCGATGGCCCTCCAGCGCCTGAAGGAAGAAGCCGAGAAGGCCAAGATCGCCCTCTCCTCGACCCTGTCGGTCGATATCAATCTCCCGTTCATCACCGCCGACGCCTCCGGCCCGAAGCACATGAACGTCACGCTTTCCCGCGCCAAGATGGAGCAGGTCTGTGACAGCCTTTTCGAGCGCACGCTTCGTCCTTTCCAAAACTGCTTGAAGGACGCCGACCTCACTTCCGCCAAGATCGATGAGCTCGTGCTCGTCGGTGGCATGACCCGCATGCCCAAGGTCGTCGAGATCGCCAACAAGCTCGCCGGCAAGCCCGCCCACCAAGGCGTGAACCCCGATGAAGTCGTCGCCATCGGCGCGGCCATTCAGGGCGGCGTGCTCAAGGGCGACGTGAAAGACGTCCTCCTCCTCGACGTGTCCCCGCTCACACTCGGCATCGAGACCGCCGGCGCCGTGTCCACGCCGATGATCGCGCGCAACACCACCATCCCGACCAAGAAGTCGCAGGTGTTCTCCACTTACGCCGACAACCAACCGGGCGTTGAAATCGTGGTCCTCCAAGGCGAACGCTCCATGGCCCGCGACAACAAGAACCTCGGCACGTTCAAGCTCGATGGCATTGCTCCCGCGCCCCGCGGCACCCCGCAGATCGAGGTCACCTTCGACATCGACGCCAACGGCATCCTCCACGTTTCCGCCAAGGATCTCGGCACCGGCAAGGAGCAGAAGATCACGATCCAGGGTTCCTCCGGCCTCACTAAGGAAGAGGTCGAGAAGATGACCAAGGACGCCGAGCTTCACGCCGACGAGGACAAGAAGCGCAAGGAAGGCGTCGAGGTTCGCAACCAGCTCGACAGTTCCATCTACGGGCTCGAAAAGACCCTCAAGGAAAGCGGTGACAAACTCCCCGCCGACGTGAAGGGCAAGATCGAGACCGCGCTTGTCGACGCCAAGAAGGACCTCGAGTCCAACGACACCGATAAGATGAAGGCCGCCATGGAAAACCTCCAGAAGGTGGGCGCCGAACTCTACGCCGCCGCCCAGGCGGCCGGTGCAGGCGCCGGGGCCGCTCCCGAAGGTGAAGCCCCCGCGGGCGGCGACGCCGGTTCGTCCAAGAAGACCGAGAAAAAGGCCGACGTCGTCGACGCCGATTTTGAAGTCGTGGACGAGGACAAGAAGAAGTAATCCTCCCAACCCCTTTCGCGTGCCCGAGGCAACTTTGCCGGCGGGCACGCGTCGTTAAACAACGAACACAACAACTCCTCAGCAAAAACCCAAATCCATATGGCTAAAGTTAAAATTAAACCCATCGGCGATCGCGTCCTCGTGAAGCATCTCGATGACAACAAAGAACAGGTCCGCGGTGGCATCATCATCCCGGACTCCGCCAAGGAAAAACCGCAGGAGGCCGAAGTCATCGCCATCGGCACCGGCAAGAAGGACGAAAACGGCAAGTCCGTCGCCTTCGAAGTGAAGGTCGGCGACAAGGTTCTGATCAGCAAATACGGCGGCACCGAAGTCAAAATCGACGACGTCAAATACACGATCGTTCGCGAAGACGACATCCTCGGCGTCATTGGCTGATCCGCTTCCGCGTAATCAGAAATCAAAACTCTCAAATCATAAATTTATACCATGGCTGCTAAACAACTCCTGTTCGACGAGGCTGCTCGTCAGAAGATCCTCCGCGGTGTCGAGCTCCTCGCCCGCGCCGTCAAAGTCACCCTCGGGCCCAAGGGCCGCAATGTCGTCATCGACAAGAAATTCGGTTCCCCGACCGTCACCAAGGACGGCGTGACTGTCGCCAAGGAAATCGAGCTGCCCGACGCCTACGAGAACATCGGCGCCCAGCTCGTCAAGGAAGTCGCTTCCAAGACCAACGACGCCGCCGGTGATGGCACCACCACCGCCACCGTGCTCGCCGAAGCCGTCTACAAGGAAGGCCTCAAGCACGTCACCGCCGGTGCCAACCCGATCTACCTCAAGCGCGGCATCGACAAGGCCGTTGAGGCCGCCGTCGCCGAACTCGCCAAGATCTCCAAGAAGGTGAACAACCGCGAAGAGATCCGTCAGGTCGCCACCGTCTCCGCCAACTGGGACAACACCATCGGCGAGATCATCGCCGACGCTTTGGACAAAGTCGGCAAGGACGGCACCGTGACCGTCGAAGAGGCGAAGTCCATCGAGACCACCCTCGACGTCGTCGAAGGCATGCAGTTCGACAAGGGTTATCTCTCCCCCTACTTCTCGACCAACGCCGAGAGCCAGGAAGCGATCCTCGAAGACGCCTACGTCCTCATCCACGAGAAGAAAATCTCCAACCTCCAGGAGTTCCTCCCCCTCCTCCAGACGACCGCCAAGACCGGCAAGCCCCTCCTCATCATCGCCGAAGACGTCGAAGGTGAAGCCCTCGCCGCCCTCGTCGTTAACAAGATCCGCGGCACGCTCAACGTCGTCGCCGTCAAGGCCCCTGGTTTCGGTGATCGCCGCAAGGCCATCCTCGAAGACATCGCCGTCCTCACCGGCGGCCGCCTCCTCTCCGAAGACCTCGGCATCAAGCTGGAGAACGTCCAGCTTGCCGACCTCGGCAAGGCCAAGCGCATCGTGGTGGACAAGGAAAACACCACCATCGTCGAAGGCACCGGCAAGTCCTCCGACATCCAGGCGCGCGTGAAGCAGATCCGCCGCCAGATCGAAGAAACCACCAGCGACTACGACAAGGAGAAGCTCCAGGAGCGCCTCGCCAAGCTCGCCGGCGGCATCGCCGTCATCAACGTTGGCGCCGCCACCGAGTCCGAGATGAAGGAAAAGAAGCAGCGCGTCGAAGACGCCCTTCATGCGACCCGCGCGGCCGTTGAAGAGGGTATCGTGTCCGGCGGTGGTGTCGCCCTCCTGCGCACCGCCAAGGCCATCGACGCCGCCATCGCGTTGCTCGAAGGCGACGAGAAGCTCGGCGCCCAGATCATCCGTCGTGCCGTCGAAGCCCCTTTGAAGCAGCTGTGCTTCAATGCCGGTGTCGAAGGCGCCGTCGTCGTCCAGCAGGTTCTCGCGAGCAAGGGTGCCAACGGCTACAACGTGGCCACCGGCAACTACGAAGACCTCGTGAAGGCCGGTGTCGTTGACCCCACGAAGGTCTCCCGCATCGCCCTCCAGAATGCGGCTTCCATCGCCGGCCTGCTTTTGACCACCGAGTGCATCATCACCGATGCCCCTGACAAGAGCCCGGCTCCCTCCGCTCCCGGCGGCGGCCATGGCGGCGGCATGGACTACTAAGTCTGCCTGCTCCCCGAGTCGCGTTTCGCGATTCCTCCAAAACCGGCGCGCCCGCAAGGCGCGCCGGTTTTTTTGTGCATGCAGGAGCGGGTTTTATCGCGGAAGCGCGGAATCACTGAAAAGGCAAAGAGGGATACACCTTCTGGAGGATCGATTTGCTTCCGTGTTTCCGTCCTTCCGCGCTTCCGTGATGAAAATCTGAATCCCTTTCGGCTTCTCATCTATCGCTGTGCAGTATTCCGTGGGGCACCATGGAAGTCATTTTTTTAGGCACCGGCACTTCGCAGGGTGTTCCCATGATCGCCTGCGACTGCGCGGTGTGCACTTCCACTGACCCGCGCAACAAGCGCACGCGCACCTCCATTCATGTCGTGATGGACGGGCTGCACATCCAAGTGGACGCGGCGCCGGAGTTCCGCCTGCAATGC
>Ga0123337_10007587_pt1 | contig 10071 bp, 9 predicted proteins | sample frozenSSSSmetaG_FD_89792 | JGI IMG/M metagenome (GOLD analysis project Ga0123337, IMG submission 89792) | Glacier valley bacterial and archeal communities from Borup Fiord, Nunavut, Canada, to study Microbial Dark Matter (Phase II) -... | ecosystem: Environmental > Aquatic > Freshwater > Ice >...
GGTTGGTCTGTCTGAAAGGAAACAGCATCAGGCGCGATCCAGGCAGGGATCATGGGCGTAGCACACCGGAGACACGAGCGGTTGAGATTACGAGGTGAAAGCGTCGTCAGCCGCCGCGTAGGTTGCGGAGTAGCGGTTTCCTCGCCCGGCTGATCGAAGCGGCGCGTTGGATGATCCATCAGATCCTGATCCTTCTAACGCGGCTCGCCGTCTCCATGGTCAGCAGGCCGCGCTTCCCGAAAATACGCATTACGCAATACGCATTACCGTCACGCATCGCGCTCGGTGGGCAGAGGGGCGTGACCGTTGCTGCGCGGGCACCAGTGGGTGGGGCCAGTGAGGGGCGTGTTGCAGAGCGGGCAGCGCGGGCGACCAGAGGAGACCACATCCAGCGCCTGCCGACTGAGCGTTTGCATCTGTTCGCGCGTGGCCTGACAGCGCACCTGCGGCCCCGTCTCCTGGTCGGGATCTTCGGTCAGTTCGCGCACGATCAGGCTGACCAGATCGCGGTCGGCATCGTAGCCGAGCGCCAAGCGCCCGATGCTAAACTCAACCGTCACCTGATTGGGGAAGGGCAGCGACCCACCGCTACCCGGCACCAGACGGCGCGGTTTGGGCAATTCCGACAGGGACTCCTCAATGGCAACGGCCAGCGCCTGCAACTGCTCTTTTTCCAGCCACAGCCGCGCCGCACCCGCGCCGGAGTGAACATGGATGCGGAAGGTGCGCTGGCCGGGCACCCCGACCGATTCAGCTTGCAGGCCCAACACCGGACCCAGATCGGTATCTTGCGGCAACATGGTCTCCCCTATCCCGTGCGGTTACAATGCCTCGTTGGCGGCGTAGGTCGCTTCGATCTGCGCCACGCGGGCGGCGTGTTGGCGGTCTTCGTGCAGCACGATGACTATGTTTTCCATGGCCGCCGGGTTGCCCAGCGTGCGGCGGATCGTATCCATCAGCTCACCGGCGGCGACAGCGCGGAACTTGAGCATCCGATAGAGGCCCATGCGCGCCAGTTCGTTGCGCTCCACGTTGACCGCGCGGATCAGCGCCTCGATCCAGGCGCGACCTTCCATCGGCGGCGGCTGCACCTGCCCGCCCAGGTCACGGATCATGCGTTGCAGGGCCAGGACGTGGTTTTCGTCCTCGCGCGTGGCCTGATCAGCCGCGTTCCGCAGGTCGGCATAGCGCGAACGGCTGACCAGCATCCGCTCGACTTCAATAATGCCCTGTTCCAGCACCAGCGCCTCGTTCAACTGGTTAATCACAAAGGTCTTATCCATAGCGTATTAGCAACCGCCTCCTGCCAAATTGGGATCGATAACCACCTGTCGGTTGGCCCCTGGCAACACGGGTCACGGTGGAACAGCCCGCCAGAGCAACAGCAACTATTGTACCAGAGTTTGGCCCGCCTGTCAGCCGGCCACGTCGAGACCGTGGAAGCGGCAGACGGCCGGCCCCTCGTAGTTGCCCAGCCGCACCGTTTCGCGGCTGAACTGCGCGTGCAGGAGGGCGGCGAACACATTGCCGCTGACCGCGCCGCCCTTGATTGGCACCCGGCCATCGCGCGTAATCCGATAGCCCAGCCGGATCTCACCGACAAACTCGCCGGTGATGTCGTCTGGGTTGAGCCACGAGAAGGTGACGACCTCGATCAGCGGCCGGTCGCCCGGCTGCAACAGGGCGGCGGCGGCGCGGAGGCCGGGTGCTGGCACCCAATTGGCGACCCCACCGGTGGCCTCAATGCCCAGGTAGTCGGCATAGCGTTGGCCGGCCCAGTAGCGTTGCAGCCGGCCGTCGCTGATCAGGCTAAAGCGGCGGGCGGGCAGGCCGCCGTCGTCGAAGGCGCGCGTTTCCAGGCCGTAGGGCAGCGTGGCATCGCTGGCGAGGTCCAGCCGGTCAAACGGTCCGCCCTCGGCACTGCGCTCGGCTATCGGCGCGCCCACTTGCCAGGGTGTGGCATCGCGGTAGCGCGCACCGGCGGAGCTGCGAAAGGCCACAGCCTCGAAGAAGGGCAACATGGTCTCGGCGGGCAAGACGACCAGCGCAGCCTCGGCGGGCGGCAAGGTGGCGCGCAAGCTGTCGCGCGCGTAGCCGGCTTGGCGCACGGCCCGCCCGGCGGGGTCCAGGTCGGCGGCGCGGCGGCGGGTCCACAGGTCGTGGGCCTCCGACTCCGCGCCCGCCGCGTCGTGCGAGGTGACGACCAGTTCGCACTCGGCGCGCGTGCCCTGTCGTGTGGCGGCGACCCCGGTGCTGGTTCGCAGCACGATAGTCGCGCTGTCAAGAAACAGTTCCATGCTGCTCAGACGCACGCCGGTCTCGTCGGCCAGAGCGACGCGCACTTCGGCAGCCAAGTCGCGGGCCACTTGCGCTGCGGCGGCGGGCGTGCCGATGGCTGCGTCCCACGATTCGATAGCGGGGTAGGTGGCGGCAGCAGGGGGCAGGGTATAGGGTGGGTTGTGGGTCAGGCCGGCCAAATAGACCGCCTCATCCAGCCGCGCCGCCAGCAAGCCCAGTTCGCCCGGTTGCAGGCTGATGCCGGCTGCGCCACGCCCACCATCGTGGTCATGATAGATGTCGAGGTCGTAGCGCATTGTGTGGGCCAAGCGGACGGCTTCCGGCTCAGTTTTGATCAGGTAGAGTTGGGTGCTGTCCTGCTGCGTTTCGCGCAGGGTCCAGTCTTGCACGCCCGGATGGGCTTCCAGCGCCTGCTGAATGCGGTCTAATGCGGCGGTTTCCATAGCTCATCTCCGATCTAGCGCCTGATGGATCTAACTGAGCCGAGCGCGCAGGCGCAGATGGGGGCCGCCGGAAGAAATGCGGACCCACTCTTTGTGGCCTTTGCCGCAAAAGCCGGTGTCTACGGCAAAGTCGCTGCCGACTTGGCTGATGCCGGCGAGGACTTCGGGCACGCTGCCGGTCATGCCGACCTGGGGGAAGACGCGCCCGGTGAACTGCCCATGGCGGATTTCGCGGCCATAGTGCATGACGAGCTGAATGCCCCAGTTTTTGGGGTCTTCCATGCCGCTACTGAGTTGACTGAGATAGATGCCATGGTCCACGCCGGCGATCATGGCGGCGAGAGGGGTGCTGCCGGCGCGGAAGTAGGTGTTGGACATACGGGCGTAGGCTTTGCGGTCGAACGATTCGCGCCGCCCGTTGCCGGTGCGGGCGATGCCCAGGCGCGCCGCCGAGTAGAGATCGCTGATGCCGCTGACAAACACGCCGTCGTCAATGATCACCACGGGGCGGGCGAGGGTGCCTTCGTCGTCAAAGAAGTAGCTGCCGTAGGCACCGGGCAGGGTGGGATCGTCAAACATATTGACTTCGGCCCCGGCCATGCGTTGGCCCAGGTAGTCGGCGGCCAGGGCGCGCTCTTTGAGAAATATATCGGTTTCGACTCCGTGGCCGAAGCTCTCGTGGGCCACGGTGCCGGAGACATCGGGGGCGCAGATGCAGTCGTATACGCCCGGCTCAATGCGCGCGGCGGTGAGCAGGGCCAGGGCCGATTCGTGCAGGGCGGCCAGGGAGCGCGGGTAGGCAGGGCTGTCTACCTGATCGAACAGTTCGCAGCCCAGCGAGCCGCCGGCGGTGTCCCAATCATATTGGATATTGCCCGCCGCGTCGCGCACCAGCAGGGTGGTGGTGAGGCGCAGGCGGGTCAGGTTCTGGTGCAGCACGCGGCTCTGGTTGGCGAAGACCGTTTCCTGCACGCTTTCATTGTAGGCCACGGTGGCGTTGGCGACGCGCCCGCCGAGAGCTTTGGCCTGGGCCTGACGAGCGGTGAAGCGGGCAAACTTGTCTTGCAGCGACATCGTAGCCGGGTCAATTTGCATGGGCGTGGTCCAACTGCCGCGCAGGGGCGGGCCGGGATCAATCGCCAGCGGCGGGCCGGCGGGCGGGGGCAGGACCAAGCCGGCGACCCAGGCGCGGGCCTCGGCCAGCAGCCCGGCGCGGTCGAGGGTGGTGGTGGCATATTCTTCGAGATAGTAGCCGTTGGCGGCAGTGAGGACCACCCCGCTGCTTTCGGGGTTGCGGCTGGCCTGCTGTTCGCGATTGTCCACGCGGATGCTGAGGCCGCCGCTCTGCATCGCCAGGGCCGCGCCGTAGGGCATTTTCGCTTCGATAAGCGCCACGACTTCGGGCAAAAGGGCTTGCAATTCGCTGCTGTTCATGGCCGACCTCCTGAGACGCGCCTACTTGGCGGGGGTGCTGACGGGCGTGATGACCAGGGGCTTGGTGAACTGCACCGCTTTGCCGAAGTCTTTGAGGCCCACGTCGGCATTGATGACGATGGGCGGGATGGGCGTGGGCGTGGGCGCGCCAGGCACGAGGGTCGGCCCGGTGAACGCGGAGGCCGCCGACATGAGATCGGTCAGATCCAGCTTGAAGGCGAGGCGGTGGACCAGCTTGGTGGTGGGGTCAATCCAGATATCGGCATAGCCGAGCGGGGTTTCGCCGGGGGTGGTGCTGCCGCCGGCCCCCATGAGGTTGCCGAGGAACATGGGCACGTTGTAGTGGGTGACGATGAAGCCGTCTACCGACTCGGTGCCGACCCGGTTGGCGGTGTTGATGCCGGCGGCGAAGCGACCCACCAAGCCAAAGATGTTGCTGGCTTTGCTGGGGTCGAGGCCACCGGCCATTGCGCCGAGACCGCCCATGCCGCCGCTATCGCCGAGACCGGCGCTTGCTCCGGCGGCGACAGCGCTGATGCTGACGGCGTGCCAACTGCCGTCGGGGTTTTTGACGTAGCTGGTGTCGCCGATGTTGATGATCTCTTGGCTGCCATTGGCGGTTTTGATAAAGAGATGGCCTTTGTCGGGGTTGAGGTAGTCGCCGTCAATGGTGCCGTTTTGCATCATGCCGGGCACGTTGAGCGCGGCGCTGAAATGGTAGCTATCTACTTTGGTGGTGGCGGTGATGGCCTCGTTGATCAGCTGGACATCGGCGGCGGTGCCGGGCTGCCCGGCGGCTCCGCGGGGGACGGGGCGGGCGGTGGGCGGCAGGGCAGGCGTGGGGGGGGTGGGCGGCAGCGGGGTGGCGCTGGGCGGCACGGGCGAGGGGGTCGGATTGCTGTCGCAGGCGGCGATCAGGGTCAGCCCGCCGACGAGCAGGAGTAGCAGGGTCCAGTGGCGTAGGGTGTTCACGTGATGGTCCTCCTCTGATAGTGCGGCAGGCAGGGTTCGGGCTGCGCTGGCCCGCGTTGCATTATGTCGGTTGCGCGCTCGGCTTGTCAAGTGACTACAGTTCAACACGGAGACACGGAGACACGGAGAACGCGGGAGTTAGGGTGATGAGTCGGGAGCGAGCCTTATTTTTACCCCTCTATATATATACACATCCAGCGCGGGGTTTTGGGACATTGTCGAGATTTGGGCTGCTATTAGGCTAGTTGATTCCAGGGTTTTTGGCGAAAAGGGGTGAGTTTTCACTGTTTATTGAAGTGATTAAGAGGTTAGGGGGCTGATCTCGCGGGGCGGAGCCCCCTCCCACAGCCCCCTCCCGCAGCCCCCTCTCACAGCCTCAGCCCCTGGGATCGCGGGGCGGAGCCCCCTCCCACAGCCCCCTCCCACAGCACGCTGCTTGCGCCTATGCGCCGTCCCAGCGGCGGAAGAGGACGGCGGCGTTTTGGCCGCCGAAGCCGAAGGTTTGGCTGAGGGCGACGCGGATGGGCAGGCGGCGGGCTTCGTTGGGCACGTAGTCGAGGTCGCAGGCGGGATCGGGCGTAGTGTAGTTAATGGTGGGCGGTAGGATGCCGGTTTCGAGCGCTTTGATGGTGGCGATGGCTTCGACTGCGCCGCAGCCGGCCAGCAGGTGGCCGACCATCGGCTTGATGACACTAAGCGGGATGCGGTAGGCGTGGTCGCCAAAGACTGCTTTGACGGCGCGGGTCTCCATCGAGTCGTTGAGGTCGGTGGCGGTGCCGTGGCCGTTGATATAGTCTACGTCTTCCGGGCGCAGACCGCTGCTTGCGAGCGTGCGGCCAATCGCCAGGGCCGCGCCGCGCCCACTGGGGTCGGGGGCGACGATGTGGAAGGCATCGCAGGAGCCGCCGCTGCCGATGACTTCGGCGTAGATGTGCGCGCCACGGGCCAGGGCATCGTCGAGCCGTTCGAGGACCAGCGCGCCCGCGCCTTCACCGGCCACCATGCCGTCGCGGTCGGCGGAGAAGGGACGGGCGGCATGGGCCGGATCGTCGTTGCGGGTACTCATGGCGCGGGTGGCCGAAAAGGCGGCGAGGCCCAGTTCGCAGAGGGGGGCTTCTACGCCGCCGGTGATCATGGCGCGCGCCGCGCCGCGGCGGATCATGGCGGCGGCCTCGCCGATGGCGGTGCTGCTGGCCGCGCAGGCGCTGGTGGTGGTGGCGTTGGGGCCGCGCAGCTTGAAATGGATGCCGAGTTGGCCGCCGGGCATATTGGGCAGCACCATGGCGCAAAAGAACGGGCTGACTTTCGGCCCGCCACCGCGCACGATCTGGCGCATGGTCTCTTCGGTTTCGGGCAGCGAGGTGGTGCCGGAGCCGATCAACACTCCGATGTCGTCGCGGCCTGCGGGCGGAATGGGGAGGCCCGCGTCGGCCAGCGCCTGGGTCGCAGCGGCGACGATCAGTTGGCTGGAGCGGCTCATGCGGCGCACTTCTTTGCGGTCAATGTAGACCGTGGGGTCGAAGTCGGGGATTTCGGCGGCGATGCGGGACGGGTAGGCGGCGGCATCGAAGCGGGTGAGCGCACGCACGCCTGACCGTCCGGCCAGCAGGCTCTCCCAGAAGCCCGGCACGTCGCCGCCGACGGCGGTGATCGCGCCCATGCCGGTGACGACGACGCGGCGGGCGGGATCGGTCTCGAAGGCCAGCCCCGGCTGGGCGGGCGGTGCGGGCGCGGGGGCCATGCGGGCGGCCAGGATGGCGGCTACCGCGTCGCCGATGGCGGCGGTCAGCGTGGCGGTATCGGGGGCTGCGTCTCCACCTAAAAGGGTGGTCAGGCGGCCTTGTAAGGTTGCTTGTTCGACGGGGGTTAGCCCCGCTTGCGAATTGACGGTCATGCGGTCCTCACGAGTTGAAATGCAACAGGTCTCGCTTGCCGGGCCATTCCCCAGCGCCCGGTCGGCGACCCGCAATGGGGCCATCCTATTGTACAACATTGGCGGGGTGAGGCGAAAGGGGCGTGTCTGGCGGGGCAGGGCTTATGCGTTCTCGCGTCGGCGGGCTTAATAGGGGAAATGTCCTGGACGGTGGGAGCGGCCTCCTGGCCGCGATTCGCCGACCGCACCGCGATCTTATCCTCTCGCCACCCCTGATAGGTGGGGTAAGGGTAGCCTATGGCGGCCAGGAGGCCGCTCCCACCGTCCGGTAGGTCAGCAAATGTGAGAACGCATAAGCCCTGTCTGGCGGGGGTGGCTTAGGCGTTCTCGCGTTGGGAGAGCAACAGGGGGAAATTGCGGACGGTGGGAGCGGCCTCCTGGCCGCGATGGCGTGGCGACCACCCCGATCTGCCCGCCCGCCACCCCGCCGTGCGCGGTAAAGGTAGCCTATCGCGGCCAGGAGGCCGCTCCCACCGTCCAGTAACTCCTTAATCCGATCCATCAATGCGAGACCCTGTCTGGCGGGGGTGGCTTAGGCGTTCACGCGGTGGCGGACCTGCTTGAAGGAGCTACCGGAGTGTAGGAGGCGGTTCCACCCGGCGACCCCGGCCTTAGCCCAGCGGTTCCCCGTCCGGCAGCAGAGCCTGCGGGCAGAGATTGCGGTCGGGCCGACTTCGCGGGGCGGAGCCCCCTCCTACGAGTGCGGAGTGCGGATTGCGGATTGCGGAATGACGACGTGCGGGGGGCCGGCTTCGCGGGGCGGAGCCCCCTCCTACGAGTGCGGAGTGCGAAGTGCGGAGTGCGGAATGACGACGTGCGGTGGGGCCGGCTTCGCGGGGCGGAGTCCCCTCCCACAATTCCCAAGATCGGGATCGGGTTGGCCTCGCCGGGTGGAACCGCCTCCTGTTGCAGCGCCACAGGGCTATTGCGTATACTGGGGCAGATGGATCGTATAGCGGGGAGGAACAGCTAATGGTGCTTGAGATTGAGACTTCGGCCATGCAGTTGCGCTTGGCGGGCGATCTAACCGAGATCGATCTGGCTGCGCTCCAGGGACTGTGGAGTGAAGCCCAGTATTTGCGGCTGACCGCGCATACGCTGCGCCTAATTGAGTTTACCGACGGTGTATTGGAGGTCTTGCCAATGCCCACGCGCAAACATCAGGCGATTTCGCGCTGGTTACTTTTCGCGCTGGTGGCGATGATCCACCCCGCCGGCGGAGATGTGTTTTATGCGCCGTTGCGGCTGCGGGTCGGGCCCGGCAAGTATCGGGAGCCGGATCTGCTGGCCTTGTTGGATCGGCGCGATCCGCGCAATGGGGATGCGTTTTGGCTGGGGGCCGACCTCGTGGTGGAGATTGTGAGTCCTGATAATCCCCTGCGCGATACGCAGGTCAAGCGGGTGGACTATGCCGAGGCGGGGATCGCGGAGTATTGGATCGTCAATCCGCTGGAGGATAGCATCACGGTGTTGCAGTTAGCGGGGACGGCGTACCGCGAGCATGGGGTGTTTGGGCGTGGCGAGGAAGCCACGTCCGCGTTGTTGCCGGGCTTCGCGGTGCCGGTGGCGGCGGTGCTGGACGCGGAGTGAGTATCGGGACCGGGCAGCAGGCAGGCAGGGCAGTGACGGACGAAGCCTATATGTTTCCGCCGGGCAGCGCGTTGCCGCAGATCACGCGCGAGTTGGCCTTGCTGCTGGGGGGCGGAAGGGCGCTGTTGCTGCAACTGGCACACCCGTTGATTGCCGCCGGGGTGGCCGATCATAGCCGCTTTCAGGATGCGCCCCAGGCACGGTTGGAGCGCACGCTGGACCTGATGCTGACGCTGTCGCTGGGCACCTGGGGGGCGGGGCGACCCATGTTGCGGCGCTTCCATGCGGTCCATGGGCCGATTGTGCAGGGGCGGGGCACCGCGCTGCATTAGCCCCGGCGCGACGGGCGTGATACTAGACGGCGACCGGCTGACGCAGCAAGGCTTGCACCGCGTCGAGTAGGCGCGGCAGATCGTGGGGGATTCGATTGATCAGGAAAGCGCCTTGCGCGCCGGCGGGGCCCATCGTGTGTGGGGTGGTGAAGCGCAGCAGGGGGGCCGCGCGGATGGCGCGCATGAGGGTCGTCAAGCCGCTGCCTGCGTGCCCGGCATAGCGTAGGGTGCCGACATCGGCCAACACCAAGTCGAACAGGAACAGATCCAGCAGATCGAGGGCTTCTTCGGCATCCGCTAACGACATGACGATGAAGCCGGCCTCGTGTAGCGCGTGACCCACCTGGGCCTGGACCGCCGGATCATGTTCGATGAGCAAAACACAGTGCGCCATCCCATGGCCCCTTCCTATATCTATCCTAACACCCCACCTGAACTCCCACTTAGATAGTCCTCTATGTATGTTAGTATAGGCGCGCATGGTTAAGAGAAGGTTAATATGACCGCCGCAAAAGTTAACGTTTCGCACGGGAATCGCAGCAGACCGGCATAGCGGCGGTGCAGAACAGGGTAGTCTTTAACATCCTCTTAACACTGCCATAAAATCTATGCTTTATGATAGTCGCCGGGCAGGGTGCGCTGCCGGAAACCGGCGGTGGCCTGGCACACAGGGGCTGTTGCGAAAAGCGCCGGAGTTTGGTACAGTGGACGCGGCATACGCGAAGTGGCGAGGGCCAATAGCTACGAGGAGGATGGGAATCATGGCTTTATGGACACGCAAGCGAGTTTCGACGCTGGGGTTGAGCGTACTGCTGGGCGGCAGCACGCTATTGGCCGCCTGCGACAGCAACACAGCAGCCCCGGCCGCGACGGTGACCGGCAACAATGTGGACGCGCTGGTGGCGGCGGCGAAGACCGAGGGCGAACTGACCACGATTGCTCTGCCCCATGACTGGTGCGGCTACGGCGCGCTGCTGGACGGGTTCAAGGCCAAATACGGCTTGAAGATCAATGAACTGAACCCGGACGGCGGATCGGGCGACGAGATCGAGGCGATCAAAGCGAACAA
>Ga0123337_10007589_pt1 | contig 10070 bp, 11 predicted proteins | sample frozenSSSSmetaG_FD_89792 | JGI IMG/M metagenome (GOLD analysis project Ga0123337, IMG submission 89792) | Glacier valley bacterial and archeal communities from Borup Fiord, Nunavut, Canada, to study Microbial Dark Matter (Phase II) -... | ecosystem: Environmental > Aquatic > Freshwater > Ice >...
TCGCGCAATTCGAGTGCCGGCACCACACCGTCGGCCTGCCAGCCGTTACACGTGCCGACATCCATGTATTCGATCAGCCGCACGATGTGGCCGCCGCCGCGAAAATGCGCGATCAGATCGAGTATCTGCGCATCGTTGATGCCACGCATCACCACGCTGTTGATCTTGATCCGGGTGAACCCGGCGCGCTCGGCGGCGGCGATGCCGGCCAGCACTTCGCTGACCTCGCCGCGACCGCCGCTCATGCGGCGAAACGTATCGGCATCCAGCGTATCGAGACTGATCGTGAGCCGCTGCAAACCCGCATCACGCAAGGCTTGCGCTTGTTGCGGCAGCAGCACCGCATTGGTGGTCATGGCCAGATCTTCGACGCCGGGAATCGCGGCGAGGCGTTCGATCAGCAACGGCAGATCACGACGCAACAAAGGCTCGCCGCCGGTCAGGCGCAGCTTGCGCACACCTAGTTCGACGAAGGCGCGTGCAAGGCGTTCGATCTCGTCGAAGCTGAGGCGATCGGCGGCACGAAGAAACGCATGATCACGCGGATATTGATCTTCCGGCATGCAGTACGGACAACGAAAATTGCAGCGATCGATCACCGAGATACGCAGGTCGTGCAACGGCCGCGAGAGGCGATCGAGCGGCGCCGATACAAGCAACTGCAAAGGGATCGATTGGCTCATCAGACGATTGCACTTGCCGATGTATCAGCGATGACGGCAAGCTGCGGCGCAGTCGGCGCGCTTAGCACAGCATTTTCGCCGCGCTCGATCACGCGATAACCGCGCGATTTCAATTCCGCACCATCGGCCGCGCTGCCGTAATGATAAAGCCGCAGCCGGGCGCGCAATTCGGCAGGATATTCGCGGTCGAGATCGTCGACACCGGTATGCGATGGATTGCCTTGCACACCGCAATCGTGCGCGACCCATTCGTTTTCTTTCGCATATTCGGACAACATTTCCGGGATCGGCCGGGTGTCACCCGTGTAGACAAAACTGCCGCGCAAACTCACGCCGAACGAGGTGTTCGGCGCGTGGTGGCGCGTCGGGAAAACCGCGAACCACAACCCGGCGTGCCAGAAACCCCGCGATACCGGAACCAGCTGGAACGAATCCCAGAAATTCGCGCCACCCTCGGCCAGCACGTCGGGATAATCGGCAACCCGCGACTGCAGAATCGGCACGAGCGGCGCCGGTACATACAACCGAATTTTTCCGCGCAGCGTGGCATCGAAATAACTGCGAAAGAACAATCGCTCCAGTCCACCGACATGATCCATGTGCGCATGGGTGATGAACAAAGCGCGTGGCGCATCGCCGTAACGCGCCTCGTACGCGGCGGGCACATCCGGCCCAGCATCGATCAGCAGCAGCGGTAATTCATCGCGCTCGAACACGGCGCTGGAACAACCGAGTTCGTGCGCATGCGCCGCACCGACGCCGAGAAAATGCAGCCGGTAATTCACGCCAACCCGCCGTTGCCCGAAGCATCCGCAGACACCGAAGTATTGTCACCGAGCGTGGCGTGATACGCGGCCAGCAGCGGATGCCAGAAACCTTGCTCGAACGCACTGTCGCCGGCCTTTGCGCCGAGCTTCAGCAGCGAACGACGCAGGCGATCGATATTGGCCTGTTGCCAGTGATAATCGGCACGACGCCGACGGCCGCGATCAAAGTCGATCAGGATCGGCTGGCCGCCGGCATCGAGCAGAACATTGTGTGCGTTCAGATCCGCGTGCCAGATTCCGCGCGCATGAAACGCCGCGATGCAACGGCCGATACGAATGCCCAACTCGCTATCCAGCGATTGCGCGGCGAGACGTTGCGCGAGGGTTACGCTGTTGAGCACCTGGCGCGTGATCAGGTCGGCGCGATAACGCAAACCGTCGCGCTGGTAGCGCGCCGCGACCGGCACTGCAACCGGCAAGCCGGCCTCGTGCAACTCGGCCAGCAAACGAAATTCGCGGAACGCGCGCGTGCGCTTGGCACCGATCCACAGATAATTGTCCGCATTCAAACGCGCCATCAAACCGCCGCGCCGGTAATGTCGCAACACACACGGACCGAACGGCAGATCGACGAACAACGCCTGGCCACGACCCGCCGCGCCCAGCACGCCGCGCGCGCGCCACGCCGCCGCGTCGAACCAGGCTTCGTCGGCGTGCGGAGCAACGGCGGTATCGAACAGGATCGCGCCGGTCGCGGTAGGTTGCAGGTTTGTCTGGATCATCGGGATGGGCTTGAGTACATTCTATTCAACGCCAGCAGACCGTCTGGCTTTGTGAAGTCTAACAAGCCGCGATGCCCGAAATCTCATTTTCCGCCAGCAATCCACCGCAATCGATTTGTCTGCTGCGCACCTCGGCGCTCGGCGATGTCACGCACGTATTGCCATTGGTGCGCACATTGCAGGCCGCATGGCCCGAGACCAAACTCACATGGCTGATCGGAAAACTCGAGCACAAATTGCTGGGCGATATCCCCGGCATCGAATTTATCGTGTTCGACAAGGCGCGCGGCTTATCGGGATATCGGGATGCCTATCGCCAACTGCAAGGTCGACGTTTCGGCGTGCTGTTGCATATGCAGGTGGCGCTGCGTTCGAATCTGCTCAGTGCGCTCGTCCGCGCGCCAGTGCGCATCGGCTACGACCACGCACGGTCGAAAGACCTGCATGGCTTGTTCGTGAATCGACGCATTGCGGCGCGCATTGGTGAACATGTGCTGGAAGCGATCGGCAGTTTCGCCGAACCGCTCGGCCTCAAACAAAACTCGGTGCGTTGGGATATTCCGATTCCCGATGCCGCGCGCGAGTTCGCCGAAACACATCTGCCCGGCGCGCAGCCGACCTTGCTGGTCAGTCCGTGTTCGAGTCATGCGCTGCGCAACTGGCGACCGGAACGCTACGCCGCCGCGATGGATCACGCTGCGCGCGAACTCGGCATGCGGGTTTTGCTGTGCGGCGGCCCGAGCAGTTACGAGCGGCAGTTCGGCGACGCGATTCTGGCGAAGATGCAAACCGCGCCGCTCGACCTTATCGGCAAGGACACACTCAAGCAACTGCTGGCCTTGCTGCAACGCGCGAGCCTGGTGCTCACGCCCGATTCCGGCCCGATGCACCTGGCCAACGCGGTCGGCACGCCGGTTCTCGGCCTGCACGCGGCGAGCAATCCCGCACGCAGCGGGCCGTATTCGGATCGGCGCTGGTGCGTCGACAAATACGACGCGGCGGCCCGCAGGTTTGTCGGCAAACCTGCAAACGCGCTGGTGTGGGGACGCAAGCTCGAATTTCCCGACGTGATGGATCTGATCGGTATCGAGGATGTGATCGAGCGCCTGCATGCCTTTGCCAGGCGGCATGATTGACAATCAAATGAGAATGATTATCATTACATTCTCCTTCAACCACCGGAGAGACTCATGCTCGAAACCATCGACACCACCACCGATACCGAGACTTCCCATGACGCAAGCATCGCGACGACAATTCGGCAGCCCGTTGCTTATCACGCGCGCAGCAACATGCCGGTGCCGCGTATCGACAGTCGCGGCTTGCTGCAGGGCAATCGCGAACTGGTCATCGAGCATGTCCGCCTCGAGTACCGCTTGCAGGTGACGCGCAACGGCAAGTTGATTCTTACCAAATAAATTAGCCCGTCATTCCAGCGCAGGCTGGAATGACAGCTCTTTTTTTACCCCGCCTTGCACCTTGCGCACGGCTTCATCGCAACAGCGCTATCACGCCTGCCGGTAATCAGCATAGGATTTTTCCTCGACCAGGGTCGAGCCGAGCAACTGATTGATTTCGCGTTTGATCGCAGCGCGCTCGTCGTTCTCGAAATATACGGCGCGCGCCAGCGCGATGAATTCGGCGTCGAAAGCCTGCGCCTTTTCCTTGAGGCGGATATGGTCTTCGATATCCCAGAGTTTTTCGTTGACCGCCTTGAGCCGGGCGCGTTGTGCGGTGATATCGATGCGCGATACCGCGGCCGCGCTCCAGGTGGTATCGAGCATATTCAGCTCGATACGCACGTTCGCAAGCTTGGCCGCATCGGCAATACGCGCCGCCTTGATTTCGAGAATGGTGAGTTTGTCGATCAGTTCGCCGAACGAAACGGGGGTGGAAATTTCACTCATGAAGATAAGTTGTTATGGCTGGATTTCGTTAGTGTAGCGTGCTGCGTTGGCGCGGTCAGCAGCGCATTTCGCGTATCGGGTGCAACTTGCAGTTGTCTCGCGCGGCACATAGCCGTATGATTCGCGCCCTTCACCGGCATGCGCGTCAACCGCGCCAGCAACCTCTGCGGAGAGGTGTCAGAGTGGCCGAATGAGCCGGATTCGAAATCCGGTGTACGTTTATGACGTACCGTGGGTTCGAATCCCACCCTCTCCGCCAAATCATTGCAAGACCTCGACCGGAAATTTTGCGGTCGAGCTGCAAAATCCGGGTTAAAAATTCCAGACCACTGAAGTCGTCCAGCGCGCGGTGGAGTTTGACTCACCGGGATAGGGATTCTGCGGATACGACTTGGCCGGCCGACTGGTCCAGACCCGGGTGAGGTAAAAAGTCGTACCACCGAATCCGTAATTCAGACCCGCACTGCCATACGAATAGCTGTGAAACACGGTCTGTTGCAAATCGGCGTAGCCAATACCGATATCTGCGGAAAGACGATCAAGCAACACTTGATGATAAGTAAGCTCCGCCCATGCCGCGGCATCGTTTCGCGCATTCGGTCCGAACAACAGGCCTGGACTGTCGGGTGAAATGGCAATCGATGCGCGCCAGTGTGCGCCGTAACTAATGGCAGCGTTGAGCTCGTCGTAGCGCAAGTTGTCTCGATATACATTCCACGGCGATTCGTAGTGCACGATGCCGACGCCGGTCGCCCAATCGTCGTTCAACTGCCAGCGCCGATTGATGTACAGGGTGATCTGCGCCGCTGCTGATTGCCACATGGTTCGTTCGGCGGTAGCGCCCGCGCCGACAATCCAGTCGGTTGCAAAAACGCAATGGATATCTGCCAGCCATGCCGGCCGATCGATCGTCAGGCTGCGGCCACGATAGATGTTGTCGCTACCGAAACCGACACTGCCGCCCCACTGCTGGGCATGCACATCGGCAACGACGATGAGCATGAACGCCAGCAACCACGCGCGACGCCGTGCCGTGAGTGGAGTAGTGTCAAGCATGACCGGCGTAATGCAGCGCTTTGCGCATGGGCGGTTTTATGTTCGGTGGAGTGGCGGTCGCGATGGTAGCGTATCCGGCCCGGAATCTGCGGCGATTCGCGATCGACAATGGCAACACAACCTTTTTATCGAGTTTGGGTACATACGCTTGAGACAGTTTGCGATGGCGTGAATGAGGCGGATTTTGAGCGAAATACGAAGCGATAACCGCACTACCCGCTCAGGTGATTCCATCGCCGATGACGAGCTGTGCGAGCGCGCGTGGTTGCAGGCGGTGGCGAACACCGACCGCGTGGCCTTCGAGCGTCTGTATTTGCGTTATCACCCGCGGCTGACACGCTTTCTCGGGCGCATGACGGTTCGTCGCGATCTGATCGATGAAACCGTCAACGAAACCTTGTGGGCGGTCTGGAACAGCGCCGCTCGATTTCGCGGCGACTCCAAAGTCGGCACGTGGATTTTCGGCATCGCTTATCGCTGCCTGATGAAGGTGATCCGCGATGAACCACCAATCACCGAGCATATCGAATCCACCGACGAAAATTCTCCGCTTGATGAAGCGGCATTCGGCCAAAACGAAAGCGAGCAACGGGAGCTTCGCGACTGGGTACAGCATGGTTTGTCGCTGCTTCCGCACGAACAGCAAATGACCATGGAGCTCGCCTATTATCTGGGTCAATCGTGCGAGGAAATCGCCGGCATCATGAATTGCGCGGTGGGCACAGTGAAAGCGCGGATGTTTCATGCGCGCCTGCGATTACGCAATACGCTGCCGAATCTCGGCGGTGATTTTTCGACAGCCACACGCTCGGTGCAGATATGACTAACGATACGAATGATTCCTCTTTGCTCACACATCGCCATACCTGGGATGTGATTCCGTGGATCGTGAATGGAACCGCAGCACCGGCGGATCACGCACTCGCCGAAGAGCATCTTCGCACCTGCGAAAATTGCCGCGACGAATTGGCGTTCCAGACTCAGTTACATGCGGGAATGAACGTGACCAGTGCGGCAATACATGACAGCAAACCAGCACTCGACCGGCTGTTCGCGCGCATCGATGCCGAATCGAAAAACGAGCAAAATTCCGCGATCGATGCGTCGTCCAGCGAAACCTCGTATGCAAACAATCCACTGCATGCGTGGCATACGCCTTCGCGCCTCAAATGGACCCGATATCGCGCGCGTTTGTTGGCAGCCATCGTCACTGCGCAAACCGTGGGTCTGGTGCTGCTCGGTGTGCTTTTGTTGCGGCAGGAACATCTGCCGAATTCGATCGCGCGATACGAAACGCTGAGCCAGGCGAGTATCCCGGCAGGCTCTGCGACAATCCGATTCGTGCCGGCGCCAAGCCTGACCGTGGGTGCGATGCAGGCGATGCTCGCCGATGCGAAATTGCGCATCGTGGAAAGCAATCAGGGCAGCTCGATTTACGGTCTGGCGCCTGAGCCAAACACGCAATCCAGTCAAGCTGAAGATGCATCGATGGCGCGAGCAGCCGATACCACAACGGCAGTGGCGCGCTTGCGCAATCAGCCCGGTGTTTTGTTGGTCGAGCCGATTGTCTCTGCCTCAGTCGCGCCGCGATAAGTCAGCGATGTCTCCCGATCTGCGAGCGCGCAAACGGTTAACGTCGCGGACGAATATTGCGCGATACGGCTGGTATCTGCTCGCCTTTTGGATCATTGCGGCTTTCGCAAATATCGCAAATGCCACGACTACCGCATCGAGCGAATCGAATCCGCGCATGATCATCGTCGCCGTGGCGGACAAACCCGCGCCGGCGCCGAGTGCGGGCTCGACTCCACGCGGTTACGCCGGGCTGCAGAATTACGCCGGCAGTGATCGTGCCATCGCGACCGCCGCGAACGTGGCGCGCGATTATGACTTGCGCGAAGTCTCGGCATGGACGATCGAATCGCTGCGCTTGCGCTGCATGCTGTTCGAGATTCCTGCGGCAACGGACCGCGAAACGATATTCGCCCAATTGCACAAGGATGATCGTGTGCGCCTGGTGCAGCCGTTGCAGGATTTCGATACCTACAGCACGCCAGCCAGCCCCGGCAGCTCCACGAGCGTACCCGAACCAACCGCCTACAACGATCCGTATATCGGCCTGCAACATGGCTTTACCGCTATCGGCGCGGCTGAGGCGCAACACTGGTCGACTGGCAGCGGAATTCGTGTTGCGCTGATCGATACCGGCGTCGATGCGACACACCAGGATCTTGTCGGCCGGATCGAGTTACAGCGCGATTTTGTCAGCGGTTCTTCAAGCGCCGCCAACGCTGATCGACACGGCACGGAAGTGGCCGGTGTAATCGCGGCGGTTGCCAATAACAGGCTCGGTATCGTTGGCGTAGCACCCGCTGCGCACATACTTTCTTACCGCGCATGCTGGCCTGCACTGGCCGGTTCCAGCCCAGCGCGTTGCAATACGTTTACTCTGGCCCAGGCGCTCGGCGCAGCGATCGCCTCCGGCGCTCCCATCATCAATCTGAGCCTGGGTGGCCCATCAGATCCGCTGCTCGAAGAACTGCTTGGTTACGCCGTGAAACGTGGCGCCATCGTAGTCGGTGCGGTGCCGCCGGGCGGACGCATGGACGGATTCCCGATCAACGTAAAAGGCGTGATCGCGGTGAGCAGCAACGAGGATACGCAACCGAGCGGCGTGGTACTTGCGGCGCCCGGACGCGACATTCTGACCCTGGAACCGGGCGGACGTTACGACTACGCATCGGGCAGCTCGCTGGCGACCGCATACGTGAGCGGCGCAATCGCATTGCTGCTGGTACTGGACCATCACCTCGATGCGCCAGCGTTGCTGGGACTGCTGCAAAAATCCCAGCGCGGCGGCAATACTCCGATCAATATCTGTGAAGCGGTATCCGCGCTACGTCGATCCGACGCTAACTGCAGGACCACACCGGTGCATGCCGAATAGGCTGAACCGCGCCATTGCATGAGCAATCCATGCGTTACGTTCGCCAGAAAATTCGCGAGCCAACCCGACGATGACAAACGCGGCATCGACATACACAACCTTTTTGCGTGCGGTTGGTACCCAAGCTTGAGAGTTGATTCGGAGCGTGATCAGCCCGCGTCGTGCTCGGATCGATTAATTACATATAGAGGAATTTGCCATGCGTAGGTCTGCATCAGCGTTTAGTCTGTTTGTCTTGCTGCTCAATATGAGCTTTTCCGCGGTTGCTGCGACCAATCACACGGTCAAAGTAGGTGGATCCGGGCTCACATTTACCCCGTCGAGCCTCACCATTACTGCCGGCGATACGGTGACCTTCACCAATGCAGGAGGATTCCATAACGTCGTCGCGAACGACGGCGCCTTCCGCTGTGCCGACAATTGCACTGCCACCGGCGGCAACGCGAACAGCAGCGCGTGGAGTTCCGTTGTGACGTACAACAGCGCAGGTACGTTTGGTTATTACTGCGAAATTCATGGCGGCCCCGGCGCTGGAATGCATGGCAGCATCATCGTGGAAGCGGCACCTCCGCCGCCACCGACTGGCCCGGGCATGGGTGGTTACATGAGCGGCAACTGGTACAACCCGGCGCAATCCGGCAGCGGATTTCAACTCGAAGTGACATCCAGCTTCGGTCAGATGCTGGCCGTGTGGTTTGTCTATAAGCCGGATGGCAGCGGTCAGCAATGGATCTTTGCACAAGGTACCTATGACTCGACCATCAGCACAGTGACGCTGCCCGCTTTGCTGATCCAGAACGGCAAATTCCCGTTTCCGCTTTCCAACTACGTCGCCAGCGATATTCAAAAGACATCGTGGGGCACGGTCACGTTCACGTTCAGTGACTGCAATACCGGCGTAGCTTCGTGGGATTCAACATTGCCCGGTTATGGCAGCGGCAGCGTGCCGATCACGCGCCTCACCCAGATCGCCGGCACTGTTTGCCCGTGATCCGCGCACGCCAGCAACCTTGCAACGTTGCTGGCGTGTACCCCAGCGGGTTTCATACTTTGGAGCTGACGATGGACAGATTTGCATCAGCGATGGGTGTTTTCGTCTTGCTGCTGAGCATGAGCTCTGCTGCGTCTGCCGCCGACCATACCGTCATGGTCGGCGGTTCGGGGCTCGTATTCACCCCATCGACGCTGACCATCGCCGTCGGCGACACAGTGACCTTCAAGAATGCCGGCGGCGTCCATAACGTCGTCGCAGATGACGGATCCTTTCATTGCGCAAACGGTTGCAGTGATGACGGTGGCGGTTATGGTTATGGCGGCGGAGCCGGTAGTCCGAACGGCACGAGCTGGAGTTTCCAGACGACCTACACATCGGTCGGTACATTCGGCTATCACTGCGAAATGCATGGCGGTGCTGGTGCCGGCATGTTCGGCAGCGTGACAGTGCAAGCCGCAACTGCGGCGCCGACCATCGGCGGCGGCTTCAGCGGCAACTGGTACAACCCCGCGCAATCCGGAAGCGGATTTCAGATCGAGGTGACATCCAACTTCAGTCAGATGCTGGCGGTATGGTTTGTGTACACACCAGGCGGCAGCAATCAGCAATGGGTTTTCGCGCAAGGCACCTACGATTCGACCAGCAACACCGTAACGTTACCGGCCCTGCTGCTGCAGAACGGCAAGTTTCCGTCGCCGGCCTCGAACTACGTTGCGAGCGACATTCAAAAAACTTCCTGGGGTACTCTGACTTTCACTTTCAGCGATTGCAACAGCGGTACGCTGAGCTGGAATTCCACATTGCCCGACTTCGGCAGCGGCAGCATGCCGATCACCCGACTGACACAAATTGCCGGCACTAGCTGCCCTTGATGGGTAGTCACAACCGAGCAACATAAACCAGCTGCCTGCGCTCGAGTCGACAGCCCTTTGCA
>Ga0123337_10007591_pt1 | contig 10070 bp, 11 predicted proteins | sample frozenSSSSmetaG_FD_89792 | JGI IMG/M metagenome (GOLD analysis project Ga0123337, IMG submission 89792) | Glacier valley bacterial and archeal communities from Borup Fiord, Nunavut, Canada, to study Microbial Dark Matter (Phase II) -... | ecosystem: Environmental > Aquatic > Freshwater > Ice >...
CTTTCCACCTTATAGGGATGATTCCTTATATTCTTTTCTTCCCACCACCGCTTCCAGAATGCGTAATTTGCTCCCTTTGCCAGACGATCTTACCATATCATTCTGTTACGGGAAGCAGGACCTTCAGGCTATTTATTCATATAAAGAACCTGGCCTCTTTGCGGGGGTTACCAACTGTACGAGGATATCCGTACGAGACCCATATATTTTACTTGGTCGCTATAAGTAGCTTGTTCCAATAAATATTTGTCGCCGCCAGCAGCCTTCCATAAAAAACGCATTACTGCGTTTGATTTTGGGGTTATATAGTAATCTCTTTCTTTCATATAAAGTCAGTTTGGTTGTAAGATGAATGATTAAATTCCATTTTGACTTTAACGACATTTCGTTTTTGAATATTTATTAAAGTGCTTTTTCTGTCAAGTTTAATAGAGGCAGCAAAAGTTGTTTGCTGATTTATCCCTAAAATAATTGTCTTAAATGATTTTGTATCTAAAACTTTTTCAGGCATGACATTTATGTGATAAATTTTCTTTTGAAAAAATCCATAAACTATTAAAGTAATATTATTTGTTCCAATATTGTTTAAGTCGAAAACGACTGTTTGTTTTACTGTTGTTTTCATGAGATTTTTAAAATTATACCAAAGTGCATTTTTAAATTTATATGATATTACCAAATAGCTTTTGTCGAAAAGATATTTCCTTGAATAGTCAAGCTGCAAAAATTTAACCCCCTTTCTTCTCCTGAAAAGTATCCTCAAAAATTTGACTATAATGGAAACTATAAATTTTAATTTGTATGCAATAGGTTTAAAGTAGTCGGAGAAGTAAAAGGGATTCTGCATTAAGATGTGTCGATTTTAAGAATAGTTGTGAATTTGCAGAGTGGTTGCTGTGCGTCGGGCAAAAACAAATGTGCTGCATTTGTGTGTCGTTAGCGTTCTTTAGTTGCCAAATTAGTCTGCCTCCCCAATGTCCGATATTTTTTCCTTGTCCAAAACCAAAGCATTGTTTTAATCTTGAATTAAGTGTCGCTTTGCTTGTCTCGTTACCAGCTTTACCAATATAAACAAAAAGGGAATTATCAACCCAATTTGATTTTAGTTCTTCAAGTGAAACATTTGGATTTTTCCCTTTGAAATATCCACCGGTTCCAATTTGCAAATATTCGGCTTTTTTATAGTTTGGGTTCAAAACAAGATATATTCCTTTCATTTTAGGAATTGGAAAACTTCCGTTAAATAGTTCGTTCATTTTTCTAAAACCAGAAAATTTCGCCTTTTTAATTTCGTCAATGTTGTTGAAGTCCATTACAATTTACGTTTGATAAAATACCAATTTTTGTTTTGCTCTTTTTGTTCAAAGAAAACTTTAGGTATTAGGTTAAGTTGCTTATTCTCGTCAAGTAATCTAAGAAAGTTCCGAATTGGAAGCCCATCGTTATTGTTACTACTAAAAATTCCATTACTCATGAATAGGTTCATTAAATCTTTAGCTTGAACTTTTGTTTCGTTGAAATTTTCAAAATATTCGTTGACGGCACTTTTAATTCTCAGAGATTTTTGAATGTCATTACTGGTCAGAGGCATATTTTTCTATCATTTTGTTTTAACACGGTCAGTCATACCTGACCCTTACAAAGAAATCTCCGTCTGATTATTGACTCCTCTACAAGACTAAGCTGAACAAATCCTCTGTCATGACAGTCATGACACACACAACCTCAAAATGTTACTCAGTAACAAATTTTCAGCTTCCAGTAACAACTGAGTAACAAGATTGGTATTAAAAAGGAAAGGATAAGTCAATATTTACAAACCTGGGAGGTTCACTACCAACGATATACGAACAAAAGCAAACATGAACAAAATGCTTTACTTTCCCCAATACAGAATATGCTGGCAAGAAAGGAGAAGTAAAAGGACCCATGCAAAAAGTTGAAAATTTTCATAGGAAGCAACGAACTTAATATATTATCCGTATTTTCAATGTATCTGTGTTTAACCTCTGAGCTTTTCGAAACCATTTCCTCTTTGAATATCCGCAATGCTATCCGCACTTTATAAATCGTCTTTCTGAACAACATTATGCTTTTGTCTAACTGTATTTGTCATTCCTTATTATAAAAATCTCAGATGAAAAAAATGCTACTCTCCGGGTTATTATTATTATGCGTTATGTATGTTGCAGCACAAAACGGAACACCTTACTGGAGTCTGTTTGGTAACAGCAATGCCAGCACCTCTTCAAAGCTTGGCACAACGAATGCTATTCCACTTCGCTTTCTCACCCAGAACATTGAGCGCATGCGCGTAGATGCGGTCGGCAGGGTAGGGATAGGTACTATTGCCCCCACCAATAAATTACAGGTGGTAGGAACATCGCTGTTTACAACGACCATGACGGTATCGAATGGGGGTATTGTCGCCAAGAATTCCGCAGGCACTGCCATCGATGCCAATGGTTCTCTGTACGGCGTAAACAGCCAGGGCGGATCTTATGGTGTGTTTGGATATAGTCTATATGGTAAGGGATTGTTCGGGAGCAGCACCAATAACTATGGGGTGTATGGCGTGGGCAAAATTGCAGGGGTCTATGGCACGAGCAATAATAGTTCTGGCGTTTATGGAATCAGTTCTAATGGAGCAGGCGTTTATGGGACAGGAACCGTCTTTGGGGTAATCGGAGAGAATACCAGTGATGCATCAATCAACAATGCGGGAGTGGTGGGTCAATCCCAGTTGTACTCTGGCACTGGGGTATATGGATACGCCAATGGAACTTCCGGAACCGGTGTGTACGGTTATTCGGCATTGCATTATGGAATTGTCGCTGCTTCAGGGAAACCGCAGGGATTTGCAGCTTATTTCGCGGGTAATACATACGCAACTGGTACATACCAGGGGTCTGACAGCATGCTCAAACAAAATATAGTGGAACTAAGCAGTGCATTAGATATTATTAGCAAGCTGCGACCCAAATCCTACACTTTCCGCCAGGATGGTAAATATAATAGTATGCACCTGCCCGATGGAAAGCATTATGGTCTCATTGCCCAGGATGTCGAAAAGGTACTTCCTAACCTGGTGAAAACAGCCACATTTGAAGCGCGGATGGCAGCGCCTCCGGCAATGAACAAGCCAGGTGAAGCGGTGATTGAACAGCTTGTTAAATCTTCCCCTGAGGATGTTAACTTCAAGGCATTAAACTATACCGAGCTTATTCCAATAGTGATCAAAGGCATGCAAGAACTCAGTGCCAGGAACGATCAGAAAGATTCTGTTATCAGCGACCTGCAAAACCAGATAAATGACCTGAGATCAATACTGGTCAAACAAGGCAATCTTTCCATTGGCGGTTTTCTGAAACAAAACATACCCAACCCCGTAAAAAGCGCAACTGTCATCAGTTATTATCTGCCAGATCACGCAGGTACTGGGCAAATTAAAATAACTGATGCAACTGGCGCCGCCCTGAAAGTGTATACGTTATCCAGAGGATCAGGACAATTAACGATCAGAAATGCAGACTTACCTGCAGGAACCTACACGTACACGTTGTTTGCAGGCTTTACACGGATCGATTCAAAACAAATGGTGATTATCAAATAGAAGTAAAGTTCAGATATAATAAGCCATCTATGCATCCAGGATAAGGCAACATCTACAAACCGCGGTGGTTCACTACTAACAACATACGAACAAAAGCAAACATGAACAAACGCCTTTCACTTTCCAATAAAGTATATTGAAATGCAGTAGTGGCGGCGCATGGGTTAGAGAAAATTGTACAATTTGGAAACGCAGGGTATTTATCAACTTTACCTATTAAGAAGTAGATAACTTCTGTAAAAAATCAGCTGGAATGAGCCCAAAACATCTTCTAAAGAAGAAGGTGATTGGCGTTAAATCATCTGTAAGCAGTAACGTACTACAATATTTCCCTAACCCACAATTAATTGATACCGGGCAAAAGGGTTTGGCGATAATATTGTTCTGACCCCAGCAGGCATTGACCAGGCGCATTTTAATTAATTACGCGAAATCTATCTCTTAATATTTTTAATCTTTCCACTAGTTTATCAAATGAGAGGCTATCCCCATAAATCATGCTGCTCTGCAAATTACGATAATCACTTTCCCATGTTTTAATCACAGAATCGGGTGGAATAAAATCAATTGTGCCTGGCTGATGCAACCCGTAATTTACACCTGTGACCTTATTAAATGCTTTGCGATGTTCTATAATCTCATCATACAACCGTTTATCTAGTAAAGCCTCAGTAGCATGATGGGTATCCATCATTTTTTCGACATCATATAAATGACGAGACATTCTCTCGTGTGCTTTGGTATCTCCCTCAAGTACAAATATTTCGTGGAGCAGAAAGATTTTTTCAAGGAACGTCCGCTTCGGATCAACACACTGAATCATGAAAGGTTCTTCCGCAAATGTCGAATCCGGAAAATTTTCGCTGATTATAGAATTCGTTTCTCTTTGGCTTGAAGGTTCCATTAGTGACCTTGCTCCCACTTCAATAATTACTTTTTCTTTAAGTATGGATTTGGATCCGGTTCCAATACGGAAGAATATGCGAGTTCCAATACCTGAGGGTCTCTTATCGAATCGTTTCCGAACTTTACCGACAACTTAAATACCTCTTCTGAAATCCCTTCAGCTAAAATTCCTTTTTCCAGTCCATCCCGAAAATCATGACTGATAAATTTGCTCGCATTTCTGCGAAGCCGCTCCACTTTTGACTTATTGGCTTCTCCTTCAAATCCCGCAAAGAACGCGGGATCCAAAGTTTACATGAAAAAAAAGTCATTAACTACCAAAATAGGAGAGATCTATAAGAACCGGGGAGGGGGTAGGCACCGACCGATGCCTGTCGGAAATCGTATTAAAACTTGATAATAACACATTGAAACAAATCTTTTTTATAACCGGAATATTAAATTGAATGACTGACGGTTGCACGCTATCCTGTATCAGGTAAAAATTCTTGGTCTGTGAGATTTGATTAATATTTGAAGACTGGATTGACAAATCAGGTGAAAAATAATTTCCCAGATCCGACAGGGCCGTTTGTTCTTCCTCATCAGGATAAAGTAATAAAGTGATGGAATCGCGAGAGGCCGTCCTGTTGATCACATCATACAATTTTCCCTGAAACATTAATTCGTCGCCTTCGAAGCGACTTACATTTGCTTTGCTTACAGTTCCGGTTAAAGCAGGAGTTTCCCAGTCCCAGATCAAAGAACCCGCAACCAATACACGCCATGTTCATCGGTTTCAGTTTTTGGTGAAATAGTTGGTTTCTGCAGAACGCTGTTAAAAAATCATAAAAGGATTTGTAAAGAATGAATTATATTTAAGTAACACTTAATACCCCTTCTGGAATCTTTTCTTTAATTCATGACTTGTCCGTGCGAGTTCAGGCGTGGCCCTTCGAACAGCGCGCAACACATATCAATACGAAGACAAAAAGAAAGCGCTTCATAAATGAATTAATAAGAGTAGTCAAACTGAATTCTATCTGTTGCAGCTAACAAATACAAACCATTATTTGCCATATTGTAAGTAAGGGTTGTGTCAGTTATACTATACGCTTTATTGCTTATGCGGATACCATTAATATACATTTTTACCTTACTGTTCGCCGACGGCGCCGCTGAAAGGGTGAACTCTGTTTGAGCCGCGAGGGCATCAAACTCGTCAGCAGCTTCTCTTACGGATGCTGTCGACCAGAAAGCAGATCCACCGCCGTCCGTTGTCAACACCTGACCGGACTGGCCGTCGGTGTTTGGGTAAGTAACTGCCCCGGTCGTTAATTTGCCTCTGGTATTCACCGCGGTTACTTCGGTATTACCCAATTGAATCGTATTGGCTGCGTCGACAATTGCGAGGTAGCCAATTGCGGTAGCGTTTTCAAGAGTGTTGATGGAAGCATTCGACGATGTACCCAGGAATGTATTGCGATAACCCAGTATTAGGTCATGTCCGGCTCCGGATCCAAGTGCGGTATTACCGTCACCGGTCGCGTTGATCAATGATTGCTGCCCAATAGCAGTGTTCTCACTGCCGGTGGTAAGTCCCATCATGGCCTCGGCGCCGACGGAAGTATTTGCATTGCCGGTGGTGAGGCCAACCATGTTTCCATATCCAAAGCTTGAATTGTTGTCGAAGGAGGTGCCGCTGTAATTGTGCATCGCGACATAGCCAACGGCTGTATTACGAGTTCCAGTTCCGGAGCCCAGCGCTTCGTGGCCAATCGCAGTGTTTTGACCGTTTTGTCCAATGCCTTGGCCTATTGTTAAGCCATTTACTATCAAATCAGAATTGAACGTTTTGGCGCCATTAAATACCTGGTCGGTGAAGGTCACCAGGCCTTTTGACGTGTCACTGGCGTCAGGAATATTGAAGGTATATAGTGATCCCGAAGAGGATATATTAATATTATTGCCAAGCGTTCCTGTCGCAAATGTCGGCGCTGCAGCGGTAATCTGTGCGGCAACGTCGGTTTTTATAGCGTATGGCGCCAGCATTGCCGCAGTATCGGAGACATTTAATTTGTTACTTCCAAGTTCAGCAATGCTGACCTGATATGGAACGAGCATCGTGGCTGTGTCTGAAATATTCAGCTTGTCAGCCTGTGAACCGGCAATTTCTGATTTTTTGGCGTATGGAGACAGCATCGCTGAAGTGTCTGATACGTTTACTTTGTTTGTCAATGTTGAAGCGACCGATGGGTCCAGTTTGGAGATACTCACACTTCCGTTTGCCAGCTTACTGCTGGTGATGACACCATTGCCAATAGTTGGAGAAGGATAAGTTCCGGTCAAATCACCGCGTGCATCTCCGGACGCGGCAGCACTTGCGGCGCTGAGCGCATAGGGAACACTCTGCAGCTGAGTAATTCCCGCCAGTGTGAAATTGCTCGACCCCGTCGGATCGATTTCCAGCTTGATATACTTGCGTCCCGTGATCCAGTTTACATCCTTCATTCTTCCGACTGTGCTCGCTGCGCCGGGACTCCCGATAACTATGTAGAAAAGACCAACATAATTCGTCATTACTGTCCTCGTTTCACCATAAGCGATGTATCCGCCGATAGCGCTGTCAATGAGAGAGATCCTTACCTTGATGGTCTGATAAGTGATGGGCGTGCCGGAGGCGTTTCTCGCTATGCCCTGATAATTTAGTTGCTGGGGTATCTGTGCCTTTGCGACTGTTACAACAGTCATCAATAGGGCGGACAGTAGGATCCTGTTCATAACGATCATTATTTTATCTTTTCAACTTTGAATATGCCTTGCTTTAATGTGTTTCCATGACCGTCATCGAGCAGAATACGTAAATAGTAATTGCCAGAAGCGCTGTTTGACAGATCCCATGTCTGGGTGCTCTTTGCGCTGACCTGCAAAAATCCGCGTGAGCCAAGTACAGTTCCGTTCACATTCATCAATTGCATGGAGATCTTTCCCGTAGTAACGGATCTGAAATCAATGGTTACGTTTCCGGAAGTGGGCACCGGATACACACGTATCTCTTCTTTGGTCCAGAAAGGAATGAGCGTATTAAAGATAATATGGGTACTGTCAAACGGTTGAAGTACGCCACTGGTAACATTAAAGGTTTGTCCGAAGAAAGTTTCAACAATCGTTGACTCTCCGATACTCCAGTCCACCATAAAAGAGCGACTAAGGATGGTTGTGCCTCCGCCAGCGTTAAACGTGGATGGCGTGACCGTCGAAACAGGCGACTGAGCCCTTGATTGTAAAGAAAAGATGACAAAACCTAGAAGTAAAGTTGTTTTCACAGACAGCTATTGGATTTGTAGTACTTAAGGCATGTATAACTTACTATTAATTATAAAATTGTGATCGGAGTAAGTTCGAATTCTTTATTGTTTCAGATCAAGAATAGCCCTGGAGGCACCGGAAAGTTTGTTCTAAAGTGAGGCCGACCTTGTGTAATTGGAAAGCACAACTACACAATAATTGGAAAGCAGTGGTATGTCACGTCCTGAAATAATCTTACCAGTTTGAGTTAATAATCCTGGTTTCGTACTTACTGATTTTATATGGTAATCCTGATTTCATATTTACAAGTTTAGCAAATAATATCACCCTGAAAGAATTTATTATCTTCAGTGAGTTGAAAGAAGCGGAAATAGGCTCTGCTGAGGAGCAACCTATCAGGAATATTTCAATACAGAATATAAGATTATTTGAAAATGAGCCTTTTATACAGGAAAGGTACAAATATGGTACAGTTACTGAATAAACTCTGTTAAGTTTTCCAGCCGCAATATGGCCTCCTTAAAATCATGCACCTGTTCATTACCATAGAACATTCCTTTCACAAAAGTTCCATATTCTTTCTCGTATGTTTTATCTTCTTTTAAAGTGTTCAATAGACTGCTGATTTTTTGCTCAAGGCTTAATCCCTTTATTTTATTACTCCGGCCATCATCGTTTTGTATCGTTTCGATAACCAACTTTTTAAATACCGGGTGTTTGATAACAGTTTCTCCCATAGCCCCTAAATCATATAAATGCCTTACAATAGTAGCATCATCGTCAACACTGGTCCTGTCTCTATCCGCCACTCTCCATATTAATGCGCTTAATTTATCACATGCATTTTCTACCGGATCAGTACAATATATCGACGACACTTCCGGATCTTTCTCCATTAACTCATTAACCAAGGAACTTACAGGCAATTTTATCGGATCAATCGCCATCGTTGTGAATGCAAATTCAACAAGAATATGTGGGCGCAATGATTCCGCGCGATTAAATAATGTAGGATAATCAATGTCTAAAGAAATAAACCTGTTTTCATTACGTGACTTTATAAGCGTATTATCTATTGAAAATATCTTTTTTAAATGTTCGACAATATTTTTCTTTAAGTCAGATAATATCTTTCGTTGCTGGCTCTTCGAAAAAGTATTTATTTCATTACTTATTATCCGGAAATCCGTATCCTCCGAAAACCTTTTAATAATTCGATGAGCTTTGCTAAGTGCTGTTCCGCCGGTAAATACAATCTGCGCATCCAAGAATTTAAAATGCGACATTTCAGCAATCAGCTGAGTTACATACCAATCTTTCTCAATAAAAGATGGATCTATATCAAGTTCTGCTGCTACTTCTTCTAATATTTGTTTACCGGGAATTTCGTTCATACTCTACATACACTCCTTTATGCCCGATTTTACGAGATACGCGATTGCGAACCCCAATCAATCTACCTGTTGGAACCTGGGTTGAGCGGCCCGATTGATAGTCTGCTTCGGCTACAGTGGGTTTTAAAGGTACTCCCAAGCGCTTAAGTGCTTCTCTCGCTAAAATCGGCAGCGGTTGCACAGGGATTAGCTTGCCGGTTATTGATGATTTGCGCACCTTAGCATATACCCCATAGCCAATGCGTATAAGTTCACCTGATCGGGTAAGCTCAAGCAAAGCACGTCCTACTTGGTCATATCCCCCCAAATCTTTAAAATCCTCGCGTAGAATCACAGACGATTTCTTCCGTCTAATTCTGGATTTGATAAGCTTTTTTATGGTCTGGTTTTGCTCCATTCGAAACACAAAAGTAGTGCAAAAATACGACAATCTCAACTTACAGAAATACGACAAATAAAACCCATAAATTATTGATTTTAAAGTAATAATACAAATAAATGGATGCGATTTAGGTAATCTTACACTAATTAATGGCAAATCTTGATTCGAGATATGTTGAATCGCCCGAATGTGACCCAAAGAGTTAGAAAAACTTCTAACTTAAATGTCACAAATCATGAAAAGACACGATTTACTGAGACCCCGATCGTCACTAAAGAAATAGCCAGATGGTCTCGTGATCGATAATGTAGATCGAAGCATTTGTACATCCGTAAAGCAAGATACCATCTTCCCTCCAATTCCGCATCGCCCCTCACACGTGTACACACGCCTCCACACGTTTGTACGAACATAGTTTTCACGTCCCTTTATATATACATAGAAAAGTATTGTATAGCATCGTCCGTGTCGCGGATAGAAAAAACGA